>JAABUX010000571.1_pt1 | contig 62432 bp, 70 predicted proteins | sample 5561851 | NCBI WGS metagenome assembly JAABUX01 (sample SAMN10711883, study PRJNA513361) | rock metagenome | isolation source: Antarctica rocks | place: Antarctica: Victoria Land, Richard Nunatak red sandstone | collected 2016-01-03
GTTGCGTCTCGAACACCAGAGCCTCACGAGCCAATGGACCGCGTTCGCGCAGGACGTCAACGAGTGCATCGCCGGCGGTCTGATAGCGGCTCGCGAGTTCCGGATGCCACTCACGCAGGGCCCATAACTGGCGCGGACGCGAGTACACGAAGCGGTCGTCGCGGAGCAGCGCCTTGCGCAGGGTCGCCTCCGGGGTCGACCCACGTGCTCCGAGGGTCGCGAGGGACTGCGGCGCGCCGCAGTCCCTTAGGTAGAGGACGACCGTGTCGGTCAGCAGACGGGCGCGGTGAACCCACCCAACATCGGTTCTCACGATCGGGCTCTGGCTGTGGAGCAGCAGATGTTGTACCGGCAGGTGTTCCGGGAGCGCCGACGCCAGAACGGCGTCATCCAGCGAGGCGCCCGTCATGGGCATTCCAGCGGTCAGCCCGACAAACCGCTGCACCAGCGCGTCGGGGTCACGACACCACCAGCGGGGCAGGTTTCCTGCCCACGTACAAGGCCGAACGGCTCCGAGCGAAACGAACAAGATGTCGCGGGCTACGATGCATCGAGTGGGAGCAAGGTTGCCCAGCACGTTCTCGGGAACAGCCACGGCGCTGCTGAGCACTTCATGTATCCGGTCCGGAAGCTCTGGCTGGTGGTGGCGCTGGGCCTCCAACAGCGACCGCCTGCTGGCGAACTCGAGCTGTCGTACCCGCTCCCGGCTCAGACTCAAGCTCCGGCCGAGTTCCGCGAGCGACGACGCCGCTTGCCGCCCAGTCGCGATCGCGACCTGTGTGCTCGACAGACCGCTCCACCACCCAAGCAGCCAATCTGCACCGGTGCCCGGCAGCGACGGCCCGAGCCCGTTCATCGGCAGCACCGCCTGGCAGGGAGCCGCTCGTCCGGACCTGCGCAGGCTCCGGCGGCCGAGGCGGCGCGGTCCACGTCCATCCGGAGGTCCCCCATGCGAGGTGGCGGGTCACACATCACCCAACGGTAGATGTTACCGGCACTTAGCAGACCTACACCAGCCACCGCCCTGATGCGCTCGGCGTACTGAAGCTTGGCCAGCTCGTTCTGCCGCTGAGGGCCGGCACCCGACTCGGAGGCCTCGACCAGCAGCTCGCGGGTGTGGGTGCGGACACACTCGACCACACGCCCCTCGCCGGTCTCGACCCAGCGGCGACCGTTGAACTCCAGCCAGCCAGCCAGCCAGCCAGCCGATGCCGTGGACGTAGCGGAACTCATCCACCATCACGTCTTGCTCGAGGCGTTCTGCCAACACCGAGTTCGTCAGCCACGTGTCGGGCCCCGGTTCCCAGTGGGCGGAGGCTCGGACGACTGCTGTCCAAGAACTGCTGGAGGGTGCCGCCCCCAGCCAGGAAGTCATCGGCACCGATCTTCATCCCGGCTCCCAAGGGCGAAGGCGGGATGCAGTAGCTCACCTTCGCCCCCTTGGCCTTCAGCCAGCGCGCCCAAGGCGCCGCAGCGCCCGTAGGACGTTGAGGTTGGTCGCGGCGTCGCTGTCGAACACAACGGTGACCGGTCTTCCCCGCAGCCACACGTTCGCTCAATCACCCAGCGTGCCGTACGGCGAGCGCCAGTTGGAAATACCAGACAGCGTCGGCTCGCTCAAATGACGGTTCTTCCACCGCGGTGACGACACTCTCCGTCGGTCGGGTCTCAGCCGACGGGGGTGGAGACCGGAGCGCTCAGCACGTCGGACAGCGCGGCCACGGCGGCAACCACCTCCCGCGCCGCTGACCAGTCGACGACGGGGACCCCCGCCCGGTCCGCGGCGACGACCTCGTCGCTCCACGGCACCACGCCGGCCAGAGCCAACCCGTGCCGCTCGCAGAACTCGGCGATGGCTCGCTCGTCAGCCGCGGAGCGCACCTTGTTCGCCACCACCGCCACCCGCTGCACCGGGAGCTCGGCGACGAGCGCACTCATGCGTCGTACGGTCTCCAGCGACCGGTAGTAGGGCTCGGCGACCAGGCAGATCACGTCGACGTGCCGGACGGTCCCACGGCTGAGGTGCTCGGGAGAAGCCTCCATGTCGACGACGACGTAGCGCTCGGGACCGCCCAGGTCTTCGAGCAGCGACGACACGACGGCGTGCGCGGAGCACAGGCACCCCTCATCGGCATGAGCAGGTGAGCCCATCCCGATCAGGCGTACGCCGTCCGGCGCGGCGAGGGCGTGATCGGCCAGGACATCGTCGACGGGCTGCGTCAAACCTTGACCTCCTCTCCGGCGGGAGACCAGCGAAGGGGAGACAGCGCGCAGCCCGACCGCATCTTCGGGCGAGATGCCCAGCGCTGCCGACAGGTTCGGGTTGGCGTCGGCGTCGATTGCGACCACCGATGCCCCCTGGCGGGCGGCGAGTCGGCAAAGAGTGGCGCTGATCGTGGTCTTCCCGGCGCCGCCCTTGCCCGCGATCGCCAGCCTCAACGGATCACGCGCTGCTCATCGGTGACCTGCTGGTAGCGGCGGCGGTAGACGGCGATCGACCGCGCGACGTCGCCGAGTGTGCCGGCGACGACATGCAGCCATTCACGACCGTCGTCGGTGAGCTCGTAGGTCCGTCGAGCAGGTCCCGAGACCGACGGCTCCCAGGAGGACCGCACGAGGCCCTCTTCATCCATGGCCCGCAACGAGCGGTAGAGACCACCCGGGTCCACCTTTTCCAGGCCGAGCGCACCGATCTGGTCCAGGAGCTCATAGCCGTGCGAGGTCCCTTCCGCCAGCAGCAGCAGCAGGCACGGTCGCAGATAGTTGCGTGGCAGCCCGATGGCGAAGTCATCGGCGGCGCTGCTGGTCATCCCGGCCTCGGGCCGCGCTCGGCAGCGCAGGCGATCGCCTCTTCCACGGAGCTCTGGCACCAGCAGTCGGCGCTGCACTCACCGTGGGTAGGGCGGGTGAGGTCGGCAAAACTGAGCGCGAACTCGGTCTTGCCCTCGGCCAGCCCCGATTCGGACATCACGTAACCGCCGGGCGCCGGCTCGAGGTAGCCGTCGAGCACCATGTGGTCGAGGTAGCCGACCCCGACGCAGGCATCGACGCCGAGGAAGCGTTCGAGCAGCGTTGCGTCGACCACCTCACCCAGACCTTCGCCGCGCAGCCAGTACATGACCTGGAGAATTTCGCTGCGCCAGTACATCGATCGCAACGCCTCGGACTTCGGGGGATGCAGCTCGTCCATCGTCAGCGCCGCCGACCGGTCGGCACGGGACCCGCCGCCGCGTTGGCCAGAGCAGCGAGATCGTCCAGGGCGGCCGCGATGACCATGAGCTGCTCGTTGACGACGAGCACGGAGGGGCCGATGACATTGGTCTGCGTCTCGATGGCCCGCACGCCGAAAGCGACCTTGCCCAGCAACGTCGAGGTCCGGCGGAGCGAGCCCGCGATGCGGGACAGGTAATACACGAGGACGACGACGACCAGCACGATCTCCACGATCGTGAGGGAGACCAGGAGCGCGGTCATCGGGCTGCGCGCCTCGTCGTGCTGGCCGGGGGCGGCGTGAGCAGGGCGACGTGCAACATCGCCTCCCCGGTGAGGGCATCCAGGCGCGCCGACGTCTCCGGCAGCAGCCAGGTGGTGGCGGTATTGCGCGCGACCTGCTTTCCGGCGGTCCAGACCAGTCCGGCGCCGCGCTCGATCCGATGGACCTGGCGCAGGAAGACCTCGAGCAGGACGACTGCCACCACAGCGACGACCAATCCGAGCCCGAGCGCCACGAACCAGTAGGCGTGGCCGCTCATGACCGACCACCGGGCGTGAGGCTGAGCCGGGCTTCGGTGGCGGCAGCGACGATGCGCTCAGCCGTCCCGACCGTGGCCTCGAGCTGCCACAGCCCCTGAGTGCGGTCCCGGGTGTCGTTGAGCCCGGCGAGAATCGCCTCGGCCTTGGTCGCCGTTCGTTGCGCGCCGCGGATCATCAGCAGCAGGGCGACCACCACGATGACCACCACGACCGCGCCGATGAGATAGCCGAGTACCCAACCGTTCACAGGCCCTCCAAGGCATGTGCGGAACGGACATGCTGAACGTACACCGAAAGCGCCGGGTATGTGTATGGTGCACCTAGAACGCATGTGAGGCACTGCACAACGGGATTGCCGGAGCGGGAGCAGCAGATGGCGGATCGCAACACCAGGAGCCCACAGCTCGAGGCGCGTACGCCTGCCCAGGAGCTACTGGACGCGCTCGGTCCAGTCACGCAATTCCACGACACCAGCCATCTCGGGGCGTTCGGCATGCCCTCCGGGATGATGACCGAGCACATGCTGGCCGGTGATGCCGCTCAGGGCTCCATGGACTTCGGGCCGCTCAAGCAGGTGCACGCGTTCTGGTTCGCCGGGATGAGCTGCGATGGTTGCAGTGTCGCCGTGACCGGAGCGACGAACCCTTCGGTGGAGAGCATGATGCTGGGCTCCCACCCGGGCATTCCGCGGGTGATCCTGCACCACACGGTCATCAACATGGAGTCCGGCCCGTATTACCTCCAGCAGGCGGAGGAAGCGATCCAGGGCACCCTCGATGCGCCCTACGTCGTGATCCTCGAGGGGTCGATCGCGGACGAGCTGGTCGCCAACGCAGCGGGCGGCTACTGGTCGGCCGTCGGTGAGGAGCCCTGGGGACCCGACGGCGAGCTGCGGGCGGTGACGTCCACGGAATGGATCGCCCGCCTCGCTCCCAACGCCTCCGCCATGCTGGCCATCGGGACCTGCGCGACCTGGGGCGGCGTCCCCGCAGCTGAGGGCAACCCCACAGGCGCGATGAGCCTGATGGACTTCCTCGGCAAGGACTACCGCTCCGTGCTCGGGGTGCCGGTCGTCAACGTTCCGGGCTGCCCGCCGGTCGGCGACAACTTCACCGAGACGGTGGCCGCCGTCCTGTACTTCCTTCAGGGCTTCGGGCCGCTGCCCGAGTTCGACGAACTCGGCCGGCCCGCCTGGCTGTTCGGCGAGACCGTCCACCGCCGGTGCGTGCGCGGCGCCTACTACGAGGAAGGCACGTTCGCGCACGAGTTCGGCGACCCGGAGTGCCTGGTGGAGATCGGTTGTTGGGGACCTGTCGTTAACTGCAACATCACCTCCCGAGGCGCCATCAAGGGCTTGGGCGGCTGCATGAACGCCGGCGGTGCCTGCATCGGCTGCACGATGCCGGGCTTCCCCGACAAGTTCACGCCCTTCTACAAGCGACCGCCGGGTTCGCTGGCCTCCACCAGCGTGTCCCGGATGGTCGGCAGCGTCATCCGGCCGCTGCGTAAGTTCAGCAACAACAACCTCAACCGCGAGGTGCGCTGGGACCGCCAGGGAGCGGCGCCCAGCGGGTTCTCCCGCGAGAAGTACGAACCGTCGCCGCTCGCGGACGTCGGTCACAAGTTCTACGACAAGCTCCGGCGCCACAGTGACACCTCCCGCAACGACGCCGACGTCTGGGGCAAGCGCCCCGACGAGGCGCCGAGCGGCGGCAGTCCCCGCATCCGTACCTGACCCGACCCACGGCCCACGAGGAGTTCGCGCATGTGCTTCAAGACGCTGCCCGTCGAGTTCGACGAGGGCGGTGTGGCCACGTTGCGCGGCGGCATCCCCAACCCGTACGACGTGACGATCGCCAAGCCCGACGTCGGGATGACCGAGCAGGAGCGCACGGCCCGCATCGAACGGCTGGTGCAGCGCAACGGGCACGTCAAGGACCTGAACATGGACCCGGTGACACGTGTCGCCGGCGCACTCGCCGTGCACGTGACGGTCGACCTCGACAAGAAGGAGTACCTGGACTCGCACGCCCAGGCCACCCTGTTCCGCGGCTACGAGGTCATCCTCATGGGCCGCGACCCGCGGGACGCCATCTTCGTGTCGTCCCGGGCCTGCGGGGTGTGCGGCGGGGTGCACGCGCACGCCGCGGCGTACGCCATCGAGCAGGCCTTCGGGATCAAGCCGCCGCCTCTGGGCACGGTCGTGCGCAACATGACCGAAGCCGCGGAGATGGGTTACGACAACCCCCTGCACCTGTACCTGCTGGCCGGGCCGGACTACTCCGAGTCCGTCATCCGGTCCTCCAACCCCGAGCTGTGGCCCAAGGCCGAGAGCTGGCCTTGTCCCAACGCCAACATCCACGGCTTCAAGACGATGGCCGACCTGATGACCGCGCTCAACCCGCTCACCGGTGCGCTGTACCGCGAGGGGCTGGAGTTCACCCGGCTGTCGCGCGAGATGGTCGTCATCCTCACTGGCAAGTACCCGCACCCACAGAACGTCGTACCCGGCGGTGTGTCGACCACGCTGACCCTGCAGACGCTGAACGAATATCACTCGAAGCTGGGCAAGATCTTCGACTACGCCCAGCGGATGATGGCCGTCTGGGACGACATCCCGGCCTTCTTCTACGAGGCCGACGACCGCTACCAGATGGTCGGTTACCGGCCGACCAACCACATCGACCCCGGCTACTGGGACGACCCCTACGCCTACGACGCGACCTACGAGAACTGTAACGAGTGGGGCGAGAAGCGCTGGTCGACGCCTGGCGTCGTGCTGGACGGCAAGCTCGTCACGACCCGGCTGACCGACATCAACATCGGGTGGGAGGAATTCGTCGAGCACTCCTACTACGACGAGTCCTCCTCGTCGCGCTTCGCCACAGACCCGCTCGGCAACCCGCTGTCGCCGTACCACCCGTGGAACAAGCGGACCCTGCCCAAGCCCGGCGCCCGTGACTGGAAGGACAAGTACACCTGGGCATGCGCGCCGCGCTGGGATCGGCAGGTGGTCGAGGCCGGCTGTTATTCACGGCTGCTGGTCACCGCGCTGGCTCAGAAGATGCCGTCCAGCAATTTCATGTCCTCGACCGGACACAGCATGCGCTTCGTCATCCCGAAGGGCGAACGCGGCGAGCGCGAGGTCGAGTGGCACGTCCCGGAGCGATGGAATGCCTTCGAGCGCAACCGCGGGAGGGCCTACCACTACCTGTTCAGCCAGCTGGTCGGGCTGGAGAGCCTGTTCGAGGCCTACAACCTGTTCAAGCAGGGCGAGCGCAAGGTCGCCACGCTCACCCCGGACGAGCTGGAAAAGGCCATCCCGCAGGACGAGCGGGTCGCGGTGGGCTGGTGGGGCGCCGGGCGTGGCTGGCTCACGCACCACCTGGTCATGGACAAGGGCAAGATCACCAATTACCAGATCTGCACCCCTTCGACCATCAATGCCTCGCCGCGGGACCCGTGGGGCCAGCCCGGGCCCTATGAGGAAGCGGTCATGAACACGCCGATCATCGAGGACGTGTCGGATCCTTCGTCGTTCACCAGCATCGACATGCTGCGCGGGATCCGCAGCTTCGACCCGTGCATGCCGTGCACGACGCACGCACACACCGGTGACGGCGAGATCGTGCGCGAGGTCAACACCTGCTCGTGCGGCGGTGACTGACACCAGCGTCCTCGTGGGCGGGGTCAGCGAACTGTTCCAGCACGACCTGGACCTCGGCCGGCTCGCGATCGAGCAGCTCCAAGGCGAGCAGCTCGGCCACGGCGTCCGGGTCGAGGAGCTGCACTACGGCGCCGTCGCCGTGGCGCAGCGGCTGGAGGACCTGCGACCCCAGGCCCTGATCCTGATCAGCGCAGTGCAGCGCGGTCGGCCGCCCGGCACGGTGGAGCGCCGGCGGGTGCAACCACCGGAGCTCTCGACGGCCGACGTCCAGGCCGCCGTGGGTGATGCGGTCACCGGCTACGTCCACCCCGACCTGGTCATCGAGATCGCCACCGCCCTGGGATTCCTGCCGCCGCGCACGGTGGCCGTGGAGGTCGAACCCGAGATCACCGGATCAGGCGAGGGCCTCAGCGCGTCGGCAGTCGAGGGCCTCCAGGTCGCCCTGGCGCTGGTGCGGGCAGAGGTACTGCGCGCACCGGTACTCGCCCTTGCCGACGAGCTGCGTCCACTGGCGCACGGTGACCGGTTGGAGAGCTCCGAAGCGCTGGCAGCGCTGCGGGAGCTGCTCGACGAACTGACCCTGCTCGACGAGGAAGCTCGATGGGGTCACACCTTCGCCGTACGCGACCGGTTCAAGCTCTGCATCGCCGGCAGCAACAGCAGTGAGGGGATGGAGCCGCGGGACTGGGCGCTGTGGTGGACGCTGATCGAGGAGCTGGACCGGCTCGAAGCCATCGAAGCCACCATCCGCTGAGGCTGCGACGACGAGAGCTCGCCGTGTGCAGGTTCCGCACTACCCGTCGACGGGACCGGCACCGCCTCGTGGCGATCGGGTCTGCCCGAACAGCACTTCTGGCGCCTCGACGGGTTCAGCCGGCTCCTCCAGCAGCCCGAGGTTGTGCGGCGGGATGGCCACCCGGTTGCCGCGAGCGGTCAGCAGCACCAGGGCTCCGTCCGCCAGCACGTCGACCGCTTCCCCTGTCACCTCCGGGCCTCCTGGGCCCATCGGGATGAGTCTGGCCCGGCGCTGCTGGCCCAACGTGATGCAGAGCGGCAGGTAGTCCGCCAGCACCTGCTCCGCGTCCTGCCCGAGCCGCGTCTCGACAGCGCCGACCAGCCGCCCCAGCAGCTGCCCCCGGGGCGGCCGGGCGTGCTCGACGAGGACATTCACCGTCACCCACTCGGTGCGTCCCGGCCCGAGCTCGACGTAGACGCCCAGGCTCGCCAGGACCTCACCGTTCGGGTCGGCGACGGTGTCGGGCCAGACGACGCCGCTGCCGGGTTCGCCGACGACGTCGTGCAGACCCAGCAGGGCTGGCACGTAGGGCCAGCCCTCGCGTTCGGGTGGCAGCTCGGGCCGCTGCAGCAGCGTGAAGCCCAGCCCTTCACCGGGACGCACCCGCCAGGGCAGGCCACCGCGTCCGCGCGGCGAGGCCTGGTAGTTCGCCACCACCACCGATCCTGAGGCCGCCCCCTCGCGCGCCCACGCCATCGTCATGGTCTCGGTCGACAGCGTCGCCGGATATGTGCGGATCGCCCGAGACCCCAGCACAGCGGTCAGGACGCCTGCATCCAGGTCGTCGCTCACCGCCACTGCGCGGGCAGGCCGGCCTCCACCGCGGCGGCGTTCAGGCTCGCCGCAAGGCGTTGCCACTGCGGCATCGCGAACCTCGCCATCGCCGAGCTGAGGACCGCCGACAGCCGGTCGCTGTCCTGCTCGCTCCGGCCCGCGCCGGCGGCAACGATCGCCGCCACCATCAGGTCATAGGGCCGGGGCGGCAATTCGAGCACCACCTGCAGCAGGGCCTCGGCCACGTCGTACGAGGCGCCGCTGCGTGTGAGCAGCCCGTCGAACACGGCGCGAAGCAGGGTCTGCCTGGTCTGGTCGGGCAGGTCGGCGACGCGGAGCACCTCCTCGCGGATCACGGCCGCCCACTGCTCCTGGTCCTCGGCGTCGAGAACGCTGAGCAGGTCGCCGTCAGTTGGTCCCGGCAGTCGGGCGAGGACCTGTTGCGCCTGGGTCCGCACCAGGGGCGCGGCGTTCGCCACGGCCACGGACTGGCCGGCGGCCAACCGGGCCCGGGCGAGTTCGCCCGCTCGCTCATAAGCCAGCGCCAGGTTGGCCTTGACCATGGCGTAGTCACCGGGACGCGTGCTGCGAGGGAAGGCGGCGAGCGCCCGGCGCAGCGCGGCGACAGCAGTGGCCGGGTCGTCCGTGGCGAGATAGGCGAGCCCCAGCACGTTGGCGGCGGCGCCCAACCCCGACAGGTCCGAGGCGCTCTCAGCGAGGGACGCCGCCAGCTCCAGTAAGGGAATTGCTTGTTCCGCCTCGCCGGCCGTCAGCAGCGACCCGCCGTGATCGCGGGCTGCGGCCGCGGCCTGAGCCGGGTAATGCGCAGCGAGGAACAGCTCCCGCGCATCGGTCCACGCCACATGTGCCGCCTGCAGGTCGCCCTGGTCCTGGTGGACCAACCCGAGGTTGTACGACGCCGCGGCCTGCTCCGTCGGCGAGTCGAGCGTGCCGAGACCAGTTCCAGCAGCCGTGAAAGCGGCGGCCGCCTCATGCAGCCGACCCGCCGTGCGCAGCGCCACCCCCAGCTGCATGGTGGTCTTGGCCTGCTCGAGGCGCATGCCGGCTACGCTGAAGATGTTGCGGGCCGTGATCAACGCGTCGAGCGCCGCTGCGCTGTCACCGGCGTGCAGCAGCACCGAGCCGAGATGGAACTGCGTCGTCGCGTGCTGCACGGGATACCGCGCGACCGGGTACTGCTGCAGTCGCGCAAGCAGGACCTCCTGCTCGGACTGCGTCATCGGCCTACCCTCTCAGCGTGAACGCGGTGGTGGCCTGCTTCGGCAACGTGCTGCGGGCCGACGACGGTGTCGGCCCCGCCGTTGCGCAGGCGCTGCTCGACGGTCACCTGCCTGCCGGAGTACGGGTGCTCGAGGTCGGCATCGGTGGCATCCACCTCGTGCAGGAGCTGATGCGGTGCGGGACGGACGTGCTGCTCGTCGTTGACGCCGTCGACCTCGGTCGCCCCGCGGGCAGCGTCGTCGTACAGCGTCCGGACGTGCTCGACGTCAGTACTTTGTCGGTCGACCGACGTCGGGACGAGCTCGCGGACATGCACCTCGCGACGCCCTCGCGAGCCCTGATGGTCGCCATGGGTCTGGGGGTACTGCCGGCGGTGACCTTCGTCGTCGGCGTCCAGACGACCGACACCGAGGAACCGCGGTACGGGCTGTCGCTGATAACGGCCAACGCTGTCCCCCAGGTCGTGCAAGAAGTCCTGCGCCTGCTGGCTCTGCATGACGTGACGGCGTGCTGAGGGACCAACTGCTCAGGCCGGCCGTGGCGTGATCTGCAGCAGCACCTGGGCCGGCGGCGGGTGCGCTGCTGCGCCGTCGTCCGGTGCCACGTCCATGGCGACGAAGCCGGGCAGATTTTCGCGCAGTGCTTCCTCCACGCCGTGGCGAAGTGTCTCGGCAGCTGACGTGCAGCCGGAGCACGAACCGAGCAGGCGTACCCGGACGACGCCCTGCTGGACCGCCAGCACCTCCACCTCACCACCGTGCTCGTGCAGGTAGGGACGCACCTGCTCGAGGGCGGCGGACGCAGCATCGACGTCGTCGACGCCGACGCCATATGCCTCGAAGAGCCAGTCGACCGCGACGTCGCCGCGCCGCAGAAGGCGCAGGCCCTCGCCGAGGGAGCTCGCCAGTCTCGTCACGGCCAGCCGGTGCACGGCATCCACGCCGTCGAGCAGCTCGAAGACCCGGTTCCGGACGTCCTCGTCGAGCCCCTCGATGTCGCCGAGCAGCTCCTCGAGCCGATCGAGCAGGGGACCCAGTGAGGCAAGTGTCGCGTCGGTGTCCGGATCTGGCCGTGTGGTGACCTGCTCAGCCACCCGCTGGCCGGACCTTGGTGATCGCGTAGTCGACCAGCGTCTGGTTCAGCGCGACGCCGTGCTTTTGCTTGGCATGGGCGCCAACCGCCGCCACCAGCTGCTCAGCGGTGTCAGCCTTGGCGACGTTCTTGCACGCCACACCCACGTCCGCGCAGCGGAACTCCAGCGCCATCAGCTGCTCCTTGTGCTCGGGGTGCTCACGAGGCCTGCGCCTTGTCCTGCGGGTTCAGGTCCGCGGCCAGCGCCTCGAGGGCGTCCGCCACGCCGATCAGGTCGGCGTTCAGGTCGCCGACGATGCCGGTGACCGGCTCGACCCGGTGCGCGATCGAGGCCACCCCGAAGACGACCTTGCCGAGCGTGTCCGTCAGTCGCCGCAGGATGACAACGACCCACAGCAGGTAAAAGGCGAGCGCGGCGACCAACACGCCGGTGACGACGATGGCAGCGATGGCAGCGACGGACATGACCGCTCCTCAGCCCTTGGCCACGATGCGACGAAGTGCGGTGACGTAGGCGACGGCATTCGTCGTCACCTCGCCCACCAGCTCCCGGGTCGTGATCAACGCGGGTACGGGTTCGACAGCGGCGGTGATCCCCACGCCGTGCACCAGGATGTCGTCGGCGTAGCGGGCGCACTCCAGACCGGGCCGGATGACGTAGCTGGCGAGGGCGACCACCACGGGCGCGACCACCAGTAATCCGATGGCACTCATCACCCAGAGCACGACCATGCGCGACTCCTCGCTGTCGACGCGGCGACCTTGTCCTGGCAGTCTGCCCCCGGTAGGTGATTCGCGCCAGTACCGCCCGACAGAATGGATCAGACATGCCAGCCGTTGCACGCCAGCTCCGTCTCAAGCTCGGTGTCGTCGGTAAGGGAGGCGTCGGCAAGACCACGTTGTCCGGGCTGTTGGCTCGCGCGTACGCCGAGCAGGGTCGCCACGTCGTGGCGATCGACACCGACAGCAACCCCAACCTCGGGCTCTCGCTCGGGCTCTCGCTCGCCGAGACCGAGGCCGTGCCGGTGCTGCCGCGCACGGCCGTCATGGGTGCGGGCGGTACGACGCCGGCTCACGAACTGATCGCGGAGTACGGCCGCGCGACGCCGGCTGGACCCATGTTGCTCTCGGCCATCAAGGTCGCCGAGGCAGGCGCCGGCTGCACGTGCGGCGGCCATGCCACCGTCCGCAGCCTGCTTGCTGACGCGCTCGAGGATGTCGACCTGACCCTCGTCGACATGGAGGCCGGGCTCGAGCACCTCAGCCGGTCCGGTGGCACCCTCGCGCACGCGGACCTGCTGCTGGTCGTCTGCGAGCCGACCCGCAAGTCCGTTCTGACCGCCGCCCGCACTGCCGCGTTGGCAGCAGAGCTGGGGATACCGGGCGTGCTCGCCGTCGGCAACAAGGCTCGGGGCCCCGAGGACGTCGCCTTCTTTCGGGATGCACTGGCAGCAGAGGGCATCGAGCTGGCGGGTGTGCTGCCGCATGACGCGGCCGTCGCCGCTGCGGACCAGTCGGGTGTCGTGGGACTGCTGCCGGTCGCTCCGGACGTGCAGCAGGCGCTGGCAGAGGTGCTGGCTGCGCTGGAGGCCGCCCAGGTCCGTCTCGCGGGCTGACCAGCGCGCACTGGTGGCTCCGGCCGACAGCGCTGCCGGCAGCTGCGCGATGGCCATCGCGCGCAGGAGCCGGTCTGCCAGCAGCACCCGGGCGCCTTCCAGGGCGTCATGCGACAGCCGCCGCCGTACCGCGGTCGTCACTGCGCGCGGCAGGCGAAGGCTTCAAAGCAGTGCTGCGCTGGCGAAGTACGAGACGGCATTGAGCGCGAAGCCCCAGCCGAAGCCGAAGGTCACTACCAGCAACCCGGCGGCCGGTGCGAGGACGATCTGGCAGAGCACGGCAGCCGGCCAAATGCCGCTGTTGGCGGCGACCAGGTCGGACTCCTCGACCATCGCCGGAACCGCCGATCCAGCTGCTGGGCTGAAGAAGACGGTTCCGACCGACAGGCCGAACGCCACGCCGAGCACGATGCTGAGGTGCTGGTGCGAGAGGGCGAGCAGGGTGACGAGGCCGGCCCTTCAAGACCGCCGTCACCATGACGCCCACCCGGGGCAGCCGGTCGAGGAGTGCACCGGCAACCGGGGCCAGCAGGAGCACGGGCAGGATCTCCGCGACGACGACCGAGCTGACGCCGAAACTGGACCCGGTCAGGTCATCTGCCAGCAGGGTCAGCGTGACTGCGTTGCCGATGTCGCCGCACCGGGGAACTGTCCGGCGGCCCACAGCCGCCGGTAGGCGGCGGAGGCGAACGCGTCCCGAAGCCGCGGCCGAGAATTCTGCGGGATCAGCCGACGCTCAGGATGCTCTGGGCAAGATCGACAAGTGCACGGACGCCCGGTGAGTCGGGCGCCGCGTCCAGCGGAGCCAGGCCATGGCGTTCGGCGTCCACGATGGCCGGGTCGTCCGGAACCAGGACCGGATCGAGCCCCGGGAAGGTCTTGCGCACGCGCACCTCGTCCTCGATGCTGCGCACCCGGTTCGCCGTGACGACCACGCGGCCGAGGCCGCAAGCAGTGACCGACTCTGCCGCACGACGACCCACCTCCATCGATTTCACGGTGGGTTCGACGACGATGAGGACCACGTCGACCGGGTGACCGTCCAGGCGCAGAACAGTTCCGAGACCGGCCTCGAAGTCGGCGATCACGTCGCGGCCGGGTCGTGCGAGCTGCCCGAGCAACTGCTCAGGTGAGATGCCACATCAAGGGCAGCCCGGTTCGGGGTTCTGAATCGCCGTGACGACCGCCAGTCGCACCCCGTCGGGTGCGTCCGCACCGAACCGCTCGACCAGGTCGTCGGCGCTGGTCGCGTGCTCCTCGTCGCCGGCGTCGACGGCATCGCGCACGGTGACCAGGCGCTCCGTCGCCTCCTCGCCGAGACCCAGGGAGAGGCCCAGGTTGGGGTTGCTGTCGCAGTCCAGTGCCAAGGTCGTACGACCGGCACGGGCGAACGTACGGGCGAGGACGGCGGAGGTCGTGGTCTTGCCCGACCCGCCCTTGCCGACAACCGCGATCTTCATGCTGGCTCCGTCTCGTGGCTGAGGGCACTGACCAGCGACCGTACCGCCGTAGCAGTCGGACCGTCAGGGTCGTGGTCGAGGATCGCGCGGCCCAGCCGGTCTGCCTCCCCGACCGCCCGGTCGAACGGCACCGCGCCGAGCAGTGGCAGCCCGGTGCGCTCGGCGACCTCCTGCGCATCTTGCTGGCTGCGCACCTTGTTGGCGATGACCAGCACCCGTGGCGCCTGTGCCGTCGCCGCGAGCTTGGCGAGCCGGCGGCCGGTGAGCAACGAGGCTGCTGTCGGTTCGACGACGACCAGGAAGGTCTCCGCATAGCGCCCCCAGGTGAAGAAGGGCTGCCTCGTTCCTCCTGGCAGGTCGCCGACGATGGACCAGCCGGCGCCGGGCAGATCGTCGAGGACGCGCTGGAAACCGAAGTGCTGTCGCGTGTTGTTCCACTTCTCGCCACGCGCCTTGCCCAGCTGCAGCAGGCGGACGCCGTCGGCGCTACGCGCGGCGTACTGCTCGATGGCCGCCGGCCCGGTCAAACCGGTACGCAGCAGGTAGCGGCGGCGACCCTCGGACTCGGACTCCTCGACGGCGTCGTCCGGCAAACCCGCGTCGGACTGCTCGACGCCCAAGGAGAACGCCAATCCGGGCATCGGGTCGGAGTCGAGGGCGAGCACCTGCTCACCCGTCCGGGCGAGGAGCCGCGCGAAGGTGCCGGCCAGGGACGACTTGCCGGCACCACCCTTGCCCACGAAAGCCACCCGCATGAGCGGACTGTAGGGCCACGGGCGGAATCAGGCGCAGTATTGGTTCCGCGCACCTACCGGACCACCTACAGTCGGCGTTACCCACCAGCGAGGAGAGCGTGCCATGTGCCTCGGCATTCCCGGTCAAATCGTCGAGATCAGTGACGCCGCGCAACTGCGCGCGAAGGTCGATGTGGAGGGCGTCCGCCGCGAGATCTCCATCGCGTTGATCGGTCTTGACGGTCCCGACGCCGCACGCGTCGGCGACTGGGTGCTCGTGCACGTCGGCTTCGCCATGTCCAAGATCGAAGAAGCCGAGGCGAAGGAGACGCTCGACGCTCTTAAGGCCCTCGGTGACATGTACGAACAGGAGCTGACCGACTACTCCGCCGAGATCGAGGGCCTTGCGGACAGCACCGCCCCTGTCGCCGCGGCCAAGCCGTGGTGATGATGGCGCCGGCCTTGTCCGGCACGGACAGCCTGCCCGACGGGCTGGCGGAAGACCTTGCCGCGGCTGCTCTCGTCCTGGCCGGCAGGCTGCACACAGGCGCCACGCTCTGGTGCGGTTCGCCGGCGTGGCCGCACCACGCACAGCACGTGGCCGTCGAATTCGTCCATCCGGTGATCGTCGGGAAGCCGGCCCTGCCGGCCGTGGCGTTGCCCGGGCAGGGCCTGACAGCCGTGGCGCGTGCCAACGTCGCTCCGGGTGACGTGCTGTTCGTCATCGGCGAAGCCGACGATGCTGCGCTCGTCGACCTGCTGCGGCGTGCGCCCGCCTGGGGCGCGACGACCTTCTGGGTCGGTGCCGGTCCGCGACCACCCGCCGGCTCGGCCGACCATGTCCTGTGGCTGCCGGACGACGAGCACGCTGCCCACGACGGCCGCTTCATTCTGCTGTACCACCTGCTGTGGGAGCTCGCCCACGTCTGCCTGGAGCACCGCGGGCTGCTCGAGCCCGCAGCCGTGGGCGAAGCTCCCGTCTGCGTCACCTGCTCCGACGAGGGCCGGCTGGCCGAGGTGCTGACGGTCAGGGGCACGACGGCACAGGTCCGGACGTCGACCGGGTTCGAGGACTGCGACCTGTCGCTCGTCGGCGGGGCTGCTCCCTACGACCTGGTTGTCGTGCACGCCGGGATGGCGATCACCCGGCTGGATGCAGCGTGAGCAGCTTCCTGTACCCGATGCTGGAATCGAGCGAGCACGACGCCCCGGCGCTGCTGGCTGACCTAGCGCGGTCCGTCCAGGCCAAGGCCGTCGAGAGCAGCCGCCTGCGCGCAAGCACGCTGCATGACCTCGCAGAGCAGCTCCGGGCGGTGGGCGCCGCCATGGCGGGTGCCTTCGCCGCCGGCGGTCGGCTCTTCTGCTTCGGCAACGGCGGCTCCGCCACCGATGCGGCCGGGTTGGCCGCGCTGTTCTCGGTCCCGCTGTACGGCCGCGCTCTGCCGGCCAGGTCGCTGGTCGCAGACGTCGCGGTGCTGACCGCACTGGCCAACGACGTCAGCGTCGACGTGGTGTTCTCCCGGCAGCTCATCGCCCACGGCCGGCCCGGCGACATCGCCCTCGGGTTGTCGACCAGCGGTGGCTCGGCCAACGTCCTCAAGGCGTTCACCGAGGCGCGGCGCCTGGGACTGCTGACGATCGGCCTTGCCGGCCACGGTGGCGGAGCGATGCGGAACTGCGCCGCGCTCGACCACTGCCTGGGCGTCGAGGGCCAGAGCGTCCACCGCACGCAGGAGGCGCAGTCGGCGCTGGCGCAGGCCCTGTGGGCCGACGTGCAGGACCAGTTCAAGACCGAGGAGCGCGGATGAAGTACGTCGACGAATACCGGGACCCGGCCGCCGCGAGGGTCGCTGTCCGTCGCATCACCGAGCTGGCGCAGGGCGGCCGCGACGGCGTGCCGTACGCCTTCATGGAGGTCTGCGGCGGCCACACGCACACCATCTACCGGCACGGCATCGAGCAACTCCTGCCGGACACCGTCGAGCTGATCCACGGGCCCGGCTGCCCGGTCTGCGTGATCCCGATGGGCCGTGTCGACGACGCCATCTCGCTCGCCCAGCAACCCGGCGTGATCTTCACGTCGTTCGGCGACATGATGCGCGTCCCGGGCAGCACGTCGAGCCTGCTGGAAGCCAAGGCCCGTGGGGCCGACGTCCGGATGGTCTACAGCCCGCTCGATGCGTTGAAGATTGCCCAAGCCAACCCCGGCAACCGGGTGGTGTTCTTCGCTGTCGGCTTCGAGACAACGGCGCCGTCGACCGCGGTGACGCTGCTGCGAGCCCGCGAACTCGGCCTCGAGAACTTCAGCGTGTTCTCCAACCACGTGACGATCGTGCCTCCGCTCAAGTCGATCCTCGATTCGCCCGATCTACGGCTCGACGGCTTCCTCGGGCCGGGACATGTCAGCACCGTCATCGGCAACCGGCCGTACGACTTCGTCCCTCAGCGCTACGGCAAGCCGCTGGTGACCGCGGGATTCGAGCCGCTCGATATCTTGCAGGCGGTCGTCATGCTGCTGCAGCAGTTCGCCGACGGTCGCTGTGAGGTGGAGAACCAGTACACCCGGGTCGTGAGCGACGAGGGCAACCCGATCGCGCTGCGGATCCTCGAGCAGGTCTTTGTGCTCCGGCCGCATTTCGAGTGGCGGGGCCTGGGTTTCATTGCGCAGAGCGCCCTAGCGCTCAACGACGACTTCGCGGCGTACGACGCGGAGAAGCTGTTCGAGGTGCCGGGCATCCGGGTGGCCGATCCGAAGTCCTGTCAGTGCGGTGAAGTCCTCAAGGGCGTCATCAAGCCCTGGGAGTGCAAGGTCTTCGGTACGGCCTGTACGCCGGAGACGCCGATCGGCACCTGCATGGTCTCCTCAGAAGGGGCGTGCGCGGCCTATTACACATTCGGCCGGCTGCACAAGACCGCGGCCGGCCTGGCCGCGGCCGCGACGTGACGACGCCGGACGGCCGGCAGGAACTCGTACTCGAGCGGGTCGAGTCCTTCCGGCGCCGACGCCCACGACTGACCGATGACGTCATCACGCTCGCCCATGGCGCCGGCGGCAAGGCCTCCGCTGCTCTGATCGACGCGGTCTTCCTCGAGGCGTTTCGCAACGACGCCCTCGCGAGCCTGGGTGACGGCGCCGTCCTTTCGTTGCCGACAGGGGAGCGACTGGCGTTGTCCACCGACTCCTACGTCGTCAAGCCCCGCCGCTTCCCGGGCGGCTCGATCGGGCACCTCGCCGTGCACGGCACCGTCAACGACCTGGCCATGTGCGGGGCCCGTCCGACCTGGCTGTCCGCCGCCTTCGTCATCGAGGAAGGCTTCCCGGTCGCGGAGCTGACGGCGATCGTCGCCGACATGGCCGAGGCCGCGGCGCAGGCCGGCGTCACGATCGTCACCGGCGACACCAAGGTCGTCGACACCGGCGCCGCGGACGGCCTGTACATCACGACCGCTGGAATAGGCCTCATCCCGGCCGGCCGACACCTGGGCGCGGACCGGGTCCGGCCAGGTGACGTCGTCCTGGTGAGCGGGACGCTCGGGGACCACGGCGTAGCGGTGATGCTCGCGCGAGGTGACCTCGACCTGGAGGCCGACGTCCAGTCCGACACAGCTCCGCTCGTCGACCTGGTCGAGCTGCTTCTGGTGGCCGCTCCGGGCACACGGTGGCTGCGTGACCCGACCCGCGGCGGAGTGGCGACCGTCTGCAACGAGTTGGCGGCCGACGCAGAGGTCGCGGTCGTCCTCCAGGAGTCGGCGCTGCCGCTGCACCGGCCGGTCGTAGGCGCCTGCGACCTGCTGGGCATCGATCCGCTGTACGTCGCGAACGAGGGCAAGCTCGTCGCCGTTGTCCCCGCGGACGAGGCCGCCGCCGCGCTACAGGCCCTTCGCAGCCACCCGCTGGGCGCGGCGGCGGCGGCCATCGGGCGGATCGCGGCAGAGCCGCAGCGGATCGTGTTGCTCGAGACGGCCTTCGGAGGAACCCGCATCGTGGATATGCTCGTGGGCGACCCGCTGCCGCGCATCTGCTGACGTCGGGTCGACCTTTTCAGGGCGCCCGATATGTGCTTACCTGATTTTCGAACCCGCCCGGGGTTCTGTGAGGAGCTGACATGGCCAATGCGACCGCTACCCGGTCCCAACCCAGCGCGTTTTTCACCGACCGCCGCCATCGCAGCGCGGTCGCGCTGCTGCTCGGAGCCCTTGCGATGGAGCTCCTTGTCCAGCAGCAGGTCGTGCGCTTCTACTACACGCCACTGATCGTCGGCCTCACCTACCTCGGGGCGGCCGCAGTTGCCGGCCGCAAGGGCGCCCTGTGGGCTCCGGGCATCGTGACGACCTGCTGGGGCATCGCCGTGCTGCTGGGCGTCCACCGCGTCGTGACCATCGACGGCAAACTCTCGTACGAGATCGCCGGCTTCATCGGGGTGGCTCTCGCGCTGGCCCTGCGGTACACCATCGGACTGGCCGCCGGAGTCATCGGGCTGGTGGTGGCGATGGGCATCATCTTCGCGCACAACTACGCGCACCCGCCGTCGTGGATCTTCAACGGCGTCACCTTCGCCGTCCTGCTGGGAGTGTGGGGCCTGTGGGAACTGCGTCCGTCCCGCCGCCCAGAGCAAGCGCAGTCGAGCAGCGCTCCTGCGGAGCAGGACCGCAGTCTCGAAGGGCAGCGCGACGCACCGAGCACGACGGTCCGCGCCTGATCGACGGCCACCTCCACGAGGGGGCCGGCAGGTGCGCTTCGGTGCGCATGCTGCCGGCCCTTTCGTCTGCCCTGATCCCTGGGTGGAAGAGACTCGCGACCCAGCCCCTTGGTCGGCGGAATCAGCTCAGCGGGGGGTGCGGCGTCCGGTAGCGCCGCTCAAGGCGGCAATGGCGAGAGCCATTGCCGCCGAGCGTCTTCGTGGGGGCGGTCGCCTACGTCCCGGTGGCCCTCGTCGCCGGGTACGCCAGCTGGAACTCTTGGGTGGCGATACTGCTGATGATCGCGCTGTCGTACGGCCTGTGCTCGCGCCGAGTCGTCGTTGGGCTGGACTTCATGGCCATCCATAAGTTTGGGCCGTACCGGCTGGCGCCGGCCGACAGCATCATTTCCGGCGCTGCAGCTGGTGCTCAAGACCGGCCGCACCTACGACTCCGGAGGTCGGCCCTGCTCGCCGCGAGCGGCGGAGGGGTGCCGACGGCATAGGTGCCGGCGCAGGCGGTGAGCGCCAGGCCGACGACCCCGAGCAGGGCGAGCCTTGCTGTGCTGCATGACGTCGCCCTCCAGGCACCTCACCATCTCCTAAGGTACATAGTAGGGCGACAGGTGCGCAGTAGCCGAGTGCAGTCACCCACAGCCACCGAGGAGATGCGATGACGCGAGCGCCCGACGACGAGCAACCCGGGCCGGGCCCGCGGCCTGACCCGAGGACCCAGTGGAAGGCCCGCCAGCGGGCCCGGGTAGCCGAACAGACCCACGACGCGCAGGCCGCCAACGCAGGCGGCGGCCGACAGGGCAAGGGCATGAGCAAGTCTGCCAAGAAGGGCAAGGGCAATAGCGCCGGCAAGGCAGGCAAAGGCGGCGGCAAGGCAGGTGAAGGCGGCCGAAAGTGGTGGCGCAGGTCGCGGGCCGAGCAGGACCGGTGACCCCGAACAACGGGAACGGCGCCGGGACGCGGCACGTGGCGGCCGATTCCCGCGACCCCGTGCCGCGCCCGCTGCCGTTCGTGACCGTCAAGCGAACCGGGCCCCGCCTGCGTGAGCCCTACGGACACTGGTGGGTGGAGGTGGGCCGGGCAGAGAGCTACGGCTGGTGGCCGGACCGGCCGCTGCGACTGCGGCACTGGTTCACCGGCACGGGCGGGTGCCTGAACGGCGCCTGGTTCAACAAGCACGCCTCATCGACCCGGGACTCCCTGCACCGCGTGGCCGCCGACCACAGCTTCCACCCGCTGCTGGTCGTGGACCAGACCGACGAGGACGTGCTGGCGGCCATTCGGGCGTTCGCCGCAGCGTACGAAGGCGGCTGGCGTTGGCGGTGGCCGTGGTCGCGACGGCCGGCCCGGAACTGCCGGACGTTCCAGCTCGACCTGTTCCGCGCCGTCGGGATCGCCGAGCAGCCCGCCCTGCTGCACACCCACGGTTCGGGTTGCCCGGTGCTGTTCCCGGTGCGCGAGCGGCTCGCCCGATGGCGCTTGCGCATGAACGGCAGCCTGAGAGCCAGGCAGTAGAACAACGTCAGCAGTGCCCCCGACCGGCGCTGAGGACCAGCTTGATCGCACGTTGGTGCACCACCGGCAGTGCGCGCATCCCGCTGCGGCCGGCGCGGCCAGCAGCAGTGGACCGCCGGCTACGACGCTGACGAAGCTCTCGGCAGCCTCCATCTCAGGCGAGGCCCGGCTCGAGTGCCGACCCCGGATGCTCGCGACCAGGCCCGATAGGGGGGCGCAGGGCTGTCATGCCCCACCTGTTCACTGCTGGACACGAGTGCGACGACATCCAGAGGACGTCCTAGGTGCAATAGTAGAAGGATGCGGGCGTGGAAAGCCCGCCCGGGAGGAGCATCGTTGCTGCGGGTCAAGGGGCTGGGCGAGCTGGAGGCCGCGGTCATGGATCGGATGTGGGCGGCGGACCGGCCGATGACCGTGCGCGAGGTCCTGACCGAGGTCAACACCACCCGCGACCTGGCCTACACAACGGTGATGACCGTCCTCGACAACCTGCACAAGAAGGACTGGCTCCGGCGCGAGATGGTGTCCCGGGCCTGGGTGTACTCACCGGTGGCCACGCTGGAGCAGTACAGCGCCCAGCTGATGGAGTCGGCGCTGAACGCCAGCAGCGACTCCGGCGCGACGCTCGTGCACTTCGTGCAGGCGATGGGCCAGGATGAGATCGAAGCCCTTCAGGCCGCCCTGCGCGAGGCGAAGACCCCTCGTGCAGGTACAGCCAGTGGGGGCGACGGGCACGCCGGGCGACCGCACGCCGAGACGACCGGAGCGGCGGCCAGGCCGTCGCGGGCACGGAAGGAGCCTTCGTGAAGGTCGCCGCGGCCCTTGGCCTGTACGCGCTGCTGCTCGCTCTCCTGCCCGCCAGGTTCCTGGCCCGGGCGGCCTGGGCCGGCCGGTCCCCGCGCTGGGGTGTGGCGCTTTGGCAGGCGCTCAGTGCCAGCGCCTTGTTGGCTGCCGCCGCAGCCGGTTTCGCCCTCGCGTTACCGGCCCTGCGTCTCAGCGGTGACCTGAGCCAGGTGCTGCGTGAGTGCGTGATGGCCCTTCGTGCGCAATACGCCTCGCCCGGCGGCGCGCTGACCGCCGCTTCGGGCGCGGTCCTGGCAATGACCGTGCTGGGCTCAAGCCGCCTGGTGCGTCTCCCGAGAGCTCTTCACCGCCGCCGCGGCTCGTCGCGTGCACCGCGGCCTGCTGCGGTTGACCGCGCGGCCGTACGACGGGGCCCACACCGGAGCAGCGGACCCCTTGGTCGTGCAGCACGATAGCCTCTCGGCCTACTGCCTGCCGGGTCGAGGCGGCCGCATCGTCCTGACCAGCGCGGCTTTGGACGCCCTGGAACCAGACGAGCTCGACGCGGTTCTGGCCCACGAGCGGGCGCACTTGGCCGGCCGGCACCACCTCGTCCTCGCGGCTGCGAACGGCCTTGCCCGCGCCTTCTGGTTCGTGCCGCTGTTCGCGATCGCCCGGGAGCAGACAGCCGTGCTGGTCGAGATGCTCGCCGACGACCGGGCAAGCCGTAACGGGAAGCCGCTCATCGTCGCGGAGGCGCTCCTCCGGCTCGCCGCGCCGCCCGGCCATCCCAGGCCCGTTCCGGCCGTTGCCCTTGGCGCGACCGCCGCAGCCACCGGTGACAGGATCCGCCGGCTGCTGGCGGACCGCGGGCCGATCGGCTCCGGCGGGAAGGCCCTGGCCGCGGCCGGCAGCAGCCTGCTGCTGGCCGGCCCGGTACTCGTCCTGCTGACACCGGCGCTCGCTCTGGCGAACAGCCCCTACTGCCCGGCCTGACGTGACGTTGCTTTCGCCCCCGGCTGCTGAGCCGGCAGTTCCACGTCCGTCCCGGGGTTGCCGTCGGTCGGGCCGGCCACTGACAGGCCTCGACGTCCCCCGTCGGCAGGACCTCTCGCCCCGGCCCGCCTAGTTTACTCACCGACGTCGTAGAACTGGGCGCTGCCGGCTGACCGAAGGATGTGCGTGGTTCGCCTGCTTGCCCGGCTCCTGGTCGCCGGGGCGGTCTTGCTCGGGACCGTGCTCGGCGTCGCGTCGCCGGCGCGGGCCCACGCCGTGCTGCGCTGACGAAGCCGGCGACCGGCTACAGCGTCCCTGGCCCGGTCTGGCAGGTGACCCTGACGTTCAGCGAGGCGGTGTCGGTCACCGCCGACGCGGTCCGGGTCTCCGGTCCAACCCCAGGGCTTCATTCGGTTGCGGTCGCTGTGGACGGCGGACGGACGCTGGTCGTGGCGACCGGGCTGCTGCATGACGGTCTGTACCGGGTGCGTTGGCAGGTCACCGCCGACGACGGCGACGTCGTCGACGGCAGCTACACGTTCGGCGTAGGCAGCGACGTGCGCCCGGACGCGCTGTCGACCGCCGATCCGCCAGGTGCTGCGGTCGGTTCCTTGGTCGTGACGGCCGTGCTGCGTTGGGTGCTGTTCGCGGGCCTCGCGGTCACCCTCGGAGGCCTCGCGGGGCAATTCTTGGCCCGACGGCTGCAACGTATGGCCGCGGGTGTCGGTGCGCGGGACCTGCCGGTCCCGGCCGGGCTGCCGCTGCTCGCTGGTGCCGGTGCCGGGGCGCTGGGGGCGTTAGCCCTGACCGTGCACGCCTTGGACGGCGGTTCGTGGACGGCCGGCCTGACGGACATGCTGTCCTGGCAGGCGCTCATGGGACCGGGCGCCCGGCTGTCGGCTCTGGAGGTGCTGCTGTTCGGGGTCGCGGCGCTGCTGTTGCTGTTGCCCGGACGGGCCCAGGGCGCGGCCGTGGCCCCTCTCATCGGGGTCGCGCTCTCCGAAGGCTTCCGCGGACACCTATACCAGCAGGACGGCACAGCCGGTGCGCTGGTCATCGCGCTGCACCTCGCGCTGGCGACAGCGTGGACCGGTGCGCTGGTCATGGTGCTACGGACCGCGGTGAGCTGGCGCCGGGCCGGTCGGGGCAACGCCGCCTGGCAGCTCGTCGGGCTGTACTCCCGGTCCGCCTTGGTGGCCTACCTGCTGGTCGTCGGCACCGGGGCCCTCGCCGCGGTCCTGATCCTGCCCAGCCCCGGCACGCTGGTCAGCACCGGCTACGGGCTGGTGCTGTGCGCCAAGCTAGGGCTGGTCCTCGCCGTCACGGCCCTGGCAGTGGGCTCACGGAGAGTCCTTCGACGCGAGGCCCCGGCCTTGCTCACAGCGCCAGGGCGCTGGTCGCAACCACGGGTTCTGTACGTCTTGCTCGTTGTGACCGCCGTGCTGGTGTCGCTGAGCCCCCCGCGCCTGACCGCCCTCGCGCAGCAGGCGCAACCCCCGCCAGCCCCGACCGGCCCCGTCGAGCAGCTCGGTGCCCTCGCCGGGCAGCTCACCGTCGGGCTCAGCGTCAGCACCGGCCAGCTACGCCTGCAGGTCAGCAACCCGGCGAGCGACGACCGCGACGGGCAGACCTTCGCCGTGACGGCCGCCGCCGGACGCCTCGGCCAGCAGCAGCGACCCGTGCCGCTTCGGCCATGCGGGCCCGGCTGCTTCGCCGCGCCAGCCGACGTCGGCGTACCGGGCCTGACAGTGCAGGTGAACACCGCCTCCCCAGGCTGGCAGGGAGGTACCACGACGTTCGCGGTGCCGTGGCCGCCGGTGCCCGCGACCGCTCTGCTCACTCGCGCGCTCGCCCACCTGCGGGCCGCCCGGCAGGTGACGCTCCTCGAGCAGGTCACCAGCGACACGAGCCGGCCGGCGCCGATCGCGGTGACCCTGCATGACTCCGGGGCCGCGTTCTTGTCCACCGAGCCGTACAGCGACCCGGCGGTGCTGGCCGTCTTCGCCTTGTCGCCGGGCGGGACCACCCGCCGGGTCGCGTTCGGGGTCGGCGGCACGTACTTCGTCGAGTTCACCCTCGACCCGTCCGAGCGTGTCACCGCCGAGCGCCTCGTCACTCCGAACCACCTCATAGAGCGGCGGTTCCGCTACCCCTGACCCCGGCGCTGCCGGCCCCAGGGACCGGTACGTCAGCGGGCAGATGCGAGCGAAGCCACCAGGTCGCGTTCGCGGCGCTGCCCACGGTGGGTGAAGACGACCCTTCCCCGCGCATTGAGGATGAGGGTCGCCGGAATTCCGATGCCGCCGAGGTGATGCAGGTCGCCCCGGTCGTCGATGACCTGCGGGTAGTGCACTCCGACGGCGGCGAGGAAGTCCTTGGCGCTGTCCGGTTCGTCCTCGGTGTCGACGCCGACGAAGCGCTCCTGCCGACCGTACCGGGCGCACGCACGCTGCAGGGCCGGCATCTCCTGCTGGCAGGGCACACACCACGACGCCCACAGGTTCACCAAGACCGGGGAGCCGCCGAGGCGGGCCGGGTCCACCGTTCGGCCCGGCGCTCAAGCACCGAAGCGTGAGACCGGGCAGCCCGGAATCACCGCCCGGCCGGGGACAGCCAGCCCAGGCGTACGCGGCGCTGGCTCCGAACCGACCGCGCTGCCCGTACTCGTGCGCGAGGTGGGGATGACGCACGACGTCACCGTGGCCGCCGCGGCCACGAGCAACGCAACTTCGAACGGGCCGCTCCGCAACCCGCTCACCCCGCTCGCTCCCCGAACCGCACTCTACGATGTGTCATAGTAGACGGGTTCCTGTCGACGACGGAGGCGCTGTGCAACTGCTCAGCTCGGGGATCGTGCTCACCTCGTTCATCGCGGGGATCGTTGCCCTGCTGGCGCCGTGCTGTGTGTCGGTGATGCTGCCCGCGTACTTCGCCAGCGGCCTGCGCCGCCCCCGGCAGATCGTCGGCATGACGTTCGTCTTCGCCGCCGGCGTCGGCACCGTGATCCTGCCGATCGCCCTCGGCGCGAGCGCGGTCAGCGGTCTCCTGCAGAGCAGGCACACTCCGATCTTCGCGACCGGTGGCGCGCTGATGATCCTCGCCGGCCTGGCCACCCTCGCCGGTCGCGCCCCGACCGTTCCGATGCCGTTCAGCGCCCCCTTGGCCCGTCCGGGGACGTCGGGGGTGTGGCTGCTCGGGGTGTTCTCCGGCGCCGCGACCGCCTGCTGCGCCCCGGTCCTGGCCGGTGTCGCCGGGCTCGCCGGGGTCGCCGGGTCGTTCCCGCTCGCGCTCACCGTCGGTGTCGCCTACGTGTTCGGCATGGTCGCGCCGCTCGCGTTGCTCGCCCTGGTCTGGGACCTGCGGGACTGGGGCGCAGCCCTGGCACCGGGGCGCCGGACCCTGTCGATGAGCCTCGGAGACAGGCGCGTCCACCTTCCGCTCGTCAATGCCCTCGCGGGTGGGCTGCTCCTGGTCATGGGTGCGTTGACGATCGCCAGTGCCGTACGCGGACCCGGGATGGGTAACGCTGGCTGGCAGGTCCACCTGACCGGACGGATCAACCACGTCGCCAGCCGGGTCGAGCACGGGCTAGCGGTCCTGCCCGGCTGGGTGGCCACCAGCGCCGTCGCCGCCCTGGCCATCGCCCTGGCGATCCTCGCCCGCCGGATGGCCAACCGCACGAACGTGACCGCGCAAGACCCCTCGGTCCCGCACCCGCCAACTGCTGCCACCAACGGCCCGAGGCCATCGGTCGACGCCGAGCCGCAGCAGGAACTCCACGTCGACGTCGACGTCACTCAAGACCGGAAGGCACTGCGATGAGCCGCCGCACCACCGCCCCGACCCCCGCCACGAACACGCGAGGGGCCGCGGCCGGTCACCACCCGCCGAACAACCCGCGTTGGAGCCCGAGCGTCCTCACCGCTGGCCTCGCGCTGCTCGCTGTCGGGGGGCTGTTCCTGGCCTTCCGCAGCGGGCAACCCCACCCGTTCGCCCCCGGGCGCACCACGGCCTACCAGGTCGGCCAGCCCGCGGCCGGTGGCACCGCACCCGGGTTCAGCCTCGCCGCCAGCACCGGTAAGTCGGTGGCGCTCGCCGACTACCGCGGCAAGAGCGTGCTCCTGTTCTTCCAGGAAGGGATCGGCTGCCAGCCCTGCTGGGACCAGATCCGGGACCTGGAGAAGGACACCGCCAAGCTCCACGCCGCAGGGATCGACGACGTCGTGTCCATCACGTCCTCGCCCGCGGATCTGGTGGCGCAGAAGGTTCGCGACGACCGGCTGGCGACGCCGGTCCTGTCCGACCCGGACCTCGCGGTGTCGCGGAAGTACGCCGCGAACAGTTTCGGGATGATGGGCGACAGCCGCGACGGGCACAGCTTCATGCTCGTTGGCCCCGACGGCAAGATCCGGTGGCGGGCCGACTACGGCGGCGCCCCCACCTACACGATGTACCTACCCGTCGACCGGATGCTCGCCGACATGCGCCAGATGATGGGCACCGGTCCCACAATGGGCGGCCAGCCGAGCGCTCAGCGCACGCCGTGAGCAGGGGGCCGGCATCGCGGTGAGCAGTCAGCCGAAGCCCGATGACGGAGCTGGAGTCGACCGGCGACCCGGAGCGACCGTCACCCTGCTCACGCAGGACCAGTGCGGCTTGTGCGACCAGGCGAAGGCCGTTCTCCGGCGGATTCAGAACGACCCGGCAGTCGCCGTGCGGGTCGACGTCCTCGAGGTGGACCTCGCCTCGGCGGAGGGGCAGCGGCTCGGCGCGGACGCGGGCGTCCTGTTCGCTCCTCGAGTGCTGCTCGACGGCGAGCCTTTCGCGCACGGCCGGCTCTCGGAACGAAAGCTGCGGCGCGCGCTCGCCCGCTGGAGCTCCTGCGTGGCCGCTGACGCAGGTTCCGGACTGCGCCCGTAGCCGGGACGATGAACGCCTGCTCGCCCTACAGAGCCAAGGTGGCGCTGCGGCGGGGCGGCCCTCAGGGGACAGGGGCCGTTCTCTGGTGCCGTCCGGTCGTGCCTGAGGGGAACACCGGCCGGTGGCGATCGGCCGGCCGCCGCAGCTGTGACGAGGGTAGGGAAACTGGGTAGCCGTCCCGCGGGCGCGGCCTACAGAAGGGTGGCTCGGCGGATCTCCCTGGCCAGTGCGGTTGGGTTGTCCAGGAGCAGCAGGTGGGTGCCGGCCAGCATCGTGACGTCGACGTCCTGTCCGGGTGGCAGCCTGAGGACGTCCCGGGCGGGTGCGGTCATGTCCTGGTCGCCGATCACCACCGTCGTCGGCGTGCGAGGGTCGCGGATGCCGGCCGGGAGCGGGTTGTCGGTGAGCAGGGTTCGCAGCGCAGCGCGGTAGGCCGGGTAGGAGTGCTGCAGACCGCCGCGGGCGACCGCCGGCGGCAGGCCGGGTGCCAGCCGGGGCGCGGCATGTTGCAGGGCTGGCCGGAGCAGGCACATGGCCCCGCAGATGACGCTCGCCGCCGGGGCGCCGGCCACCGTGCGGCGGGCCAGCCATGACCGTCGGGACAGCCGGTCGGCGGCTTCGCCGGCGTTCGCGTACGCCGGCGGGCACACCAGGACCAGACGGTTCACGCGCGGGTCCTGTGCCGCGACAGCGACCGCGACGGCGCAGCCGTACGAGTGCCCGACCAGTAGGACCTCGCGCAGGTGCAGGTGGTCGAGCAGCCGTCTGACGGCGGCGACCTGCTCGGGCAGGGCGAAGCTGGTCCCCAGGTGGCGGGACCGGCCGTGTCCGAGCAGGTCCGGGACAACCACAGACCGCGCCGCCCGCGACGTGCCGTCTGTCGGGGGAGACGTCAGGGCGTGCGCCAGCGGGCCGAAGACGGCGCCGGTCGCCCCGAGGCCGTGCAGCAGCAGGACACTCGGGCCGGGACCTCCGGGCGCGGCTCCGCTTCGCCGGTGGTGAAGGGGAACGCGGGCCGGGTCCTGTTGAGGGGTCCACACGGCACTGCCTCCGATGCCGATGCCCGGTGGCATCCCGGCCTCGACCTCGGCCGTCCGTGCGGCCACCCAGCGGGACAGCACCCAGGCGTAGCTGAGCAGGGACGCCGAGGCGAGGACGAGCCACGTGCGGTCCCCACCGGGGATGTAGTGCACATCGACGTGCGCGAGGAAGGCGTTGGACCACGCGGCATGCGGGATGCCCGCCCGGTACAGCAGGTCGGGAAACATCGCGTACAGGTGGAACGGCAGGACCATCAGCACCTGGCCCTGCGCCGGACGTGAGGTGAGCAGCAGGTAGCAGCCGAGCCAAGCGGTCGCCGCGATCAACCCGACCAGGAAGTGGGCGGCCCAGTGGAAGGAGGAGTCGTAGGAGCCGTACACGCGCAGCAGCAGTGCCTCGGCGACGACGAGAACAGCAACCTCGCCGAGGAGCCGACGGGGCCATAGCGGTCCGTACGGACCGGCCCAGTGGCTCTGTCCGCGTCCAAGACCTGAGGTTGCGCTCGGCACGGCGCTGCTCACGGGCCGCCCCCCGCGATCGTGGCGGCTTCGAAGCCGTTTGTCGCCCACGACGGGTCCAGAGTCGAGTACCGGACGGTGCGCGTGCTGTCGATGACCGCGTAGCCCACCCCCGGCCCACGGTCATTCGGGCGGGGCAGGTCCACCGCGCGGGCAAGGACCTCGTCGGGATCCTGGACGACCGGCGCTGGCAGCCCGCGTGCATCAGGTCGCGCAGCGGTCTGGACGACGAGACGCAGCCGCACCCGCGGCGTTAGCGCCGCCGCGAAGGTTCGAGCGTCGGCAGGGTCGGGAGCGTGACGCAGGAACAGCAGCACTACGGGCTCTGTCCCGAAGTCGACTCCCGACACCGAGCTCGGCAGCACAGGGCCGTTCCGCAGCAGCCCGTTGCGCTGGTCCGCCAGCGTTCGCTCGTCCAAAGGGCCTGGTGGGTGGACCACCACCAGGACGATGACGGCCAGCAGGACGGTCATCAGCCCGGCTGACAGCAGGACGGCCCTAGCCGTGAGCGGCGGACGCAGCGTGCCGTCCGCCGCCGGGCCAGGGCGGTGCCGACGGCTCACGGTTCGTCCAGGCCGCCCGCCGATCGGGGCAGGGTTGTCCATCAAGGCCTCTCGTGGCAACACGTGGACCCGCGCACGTCAGCACGTCCGTACGGTTCAACGGGCATAAGGCTACCGTGCAGGTCCAACTTCCGCAAGGTCGTACGGCTGTTGGACGCAGGCGCTCCTGCCACCGACTCTGCGTCACCGCCTCGCCCGAGGCCACGGTTCCCCGGGATGGCGCACGCGGCCACTGGGTCGGGAAGGCGACGTGCGTCGGCCTTGACAGCTGGTGCTCGTCCGAGCCGGCACACTGGGGTCGGCCTCGAGGGGAACTGCGTGCGTGCTGGACGTGCTTTGGGGGATGGCTGCCCAACGCGAGGCAAATGCCGGTAGACTGATGCCTGACCGCCAGCGTGTTGCTCAGCAGCGCATCGTTTTCAGGGCCCCGGGCGGACCGGGCTGTCAGCGCTCGTCCACTCGCGGTACTTGTGCTCCACCTGACTCGGGAGACAACCCCTGTGACCAGTCCTACGACTTATGGAGCGGCGGCCCCGCTTGAGTTTCGCGACGCGACCAAGCGCTACCCGGGTGGCGGGTCGGCTGCGGTCGACAGTTTGTCACTGACCGTGCCGGCCGGAGAGATCTGTGCGTTGGTCGGCCCCTCCGGATGCGGCAAGACGACGGCGATGCGACTGGTCAACCGGATGATCGACCTGACCAGCGGAGAGATCCTCATCGACGGGGCCAGCATCTCGACCCGGGACCCGGCGGATCTGCGCCGCGAGATCGGCTACGTGATCCAGCAGATCGGTCTCTTCCCCCACCTGAGCATCAACCACAACATCGGTGTCGTTCCCCGGCTGCTCGGCTGGGACAAGAACCGCATCGAGAAGCGCTCGGCCGAACTGCTCGAGCTGGTGGGCCTGCCGCCCGAGATGGGCACGCGGTTCCCGAGTCAGCTGTCCGGTGGCCAGCGTCAGCGCGTCGGCGTGGCGCGGGCGCTGGCGGCCGACCCGCCCCTGATGCTCATGGACGAGCCGTTCGGGGCCATCGACCCGATCAATCGCGAGCACCTGCAGGATGAGTTCCTCCGCCTGCACGGCGCCATCCGCAAGACCGTCGTCTTCGTGACCCACGACATCGACGAGGCCATCAAGATGGGCGACCGCATCGCCATCCTCCGGGAGGGCGGCGAGCTCGTGCAGTACGACACGCCGAGTGAGATCCTTGCCCACCCGGCCGACGACTTCGTCGCTCGTTTCGTCGGGGCTGACCGCGGCCTCAAACGCCTTGCCCTGACCAGACTCGGCGACATCGAGCTGATCAACGCGCCCACCGTGCACCTGGGTGACGACATCGGTACCAAGCGCGACGGCCTGGTCGAGGGGGCGAGCGTCCTCGTCGTCGACGACGACGGTCGCCCGGTGGGCGAGATCACCGCCGACCGGCTGGGGACCGGGCGGGTCCGCTCGTCTGACACCCGCCGCGTCGACACCGTCACCACCAAGGTCACGATGCGTGAGGCGTTGTCGTTGATGATGACCGACTCGCTGCGTCCGTTGGTGGTTGTCGACGGCGACGGCAAGGTTGTCGGTTACGTGTCGATTGAACTGATCAACCGGTCGTTGCAGAGGGAGGCGGCTTCGGCCCGGGCAACAACAGGGGCGCTGGCCGGATGACGCTCACCGGTCTGCCCATCGGCGGCGGTCCAGTCATCCCGGACTTCGGCAAGCCGAGCAGCTGCGTCGCGAACAACGGGACGTTCTGCTCCGGCTGGTTCACCGAACACTGGAGCTCCATCTTCCAGCCGGCGCTCATTCAGCACATCGAGTTGTCAGCCCTGGCCGTCGCCGTCGGCTTCGCCATCTCCTTCTTCCTGGCCGTGGTCGCCCATCGGGCGACCTGGCTGGTTCCCCCGGTCACCTTCGCGACGAGCCTGCTCTACACCATCCCGTCGCTGACGGCCTTTGAGATCCTGGTACCCATCACCGGGCTGAGCCGCGTGACCGTCGAGATCCCGCTCATCGCGTACACGCTGCTGGTGCTGTTCACCAACACCCTGGCCGGCTTGTCCGGGGTGTCCCCCGACGTGCGGGACGCTGCCAGAGGCATTGGCCTCACGACCCGGCAGACCCTGTGGCGGGTCGAGCTGCCGCTGGCCCTGCCCACCATCTTCGCGGGGCTTCGGGTGGCGATCGTGACCACGATCTCCCTGGCCACGATCGCCGCCTTCATCACCCCCCTGGGTCTGGGCCAGCCGATCTTCGACGCCCTGAGCAAGGGGAACTTCAACACCGAGCTGGTCGGGGCCGGGGTCCTGGCGATTCTCATCGCCCTGGTGGCGGACTTCCTCCTCGTCGGTGTCCAACGTGTGCTCACCCCGTGGGCCCACTCCCGCAGGCCGGTCTGAGAGGCCCCGCCATGAACGCCTTCACCGTCGCCTTCACCTTCATCGCCCAGAACGGCCAGCTGCTGGTGACCAAGACGGCTGTGCTGCTGGCCCTGTCCATGGAGGCCCTGGTCATCTCCGTGGTCATCGCCCTCCCGCTCGGCGTGGTTCTCGGCCACGTGCACCGCTTCTCGTTCCTGGCCATCAACGTCTCCAACTTCGGGCGGGCGCTGCCCAGCCTGGCCATCCTGGCGATCCTGCTGCCCTTTCTCGGCATCGGGAAGACCGACGTGGTCATCGCGTTGGTCATCCTGGCCTTCCCCCCGATCCTGACCAACACCTATGTCGCCATCGACCAGGTCGATCCCGATGCGGTGGAGGCGGCGGTGGGGATGGGGATGCAGCCGAGCCAGGTGGTCTTCCGGGTGGAACTCCCCCTGGCCCTGCCGCTGATCTTCGCCGGCATCCGTACCTCGGCGGTGTTCGTGGTCGCCACCGCCCCCCTGGCCGGGTTCTTCGGCGGCGGTGGCCTGGGCGACATCATCGCCAACCGGGCCAGCTACGGGCTGGAAGGGGTCATCGGTGCCTCCTACGTCATCGTCGCCCTGGCGCTGGTGACCCAGGCGCTGTTCATCGCTCTGGAGCGGGCGGTCACCCCCGCCGGCCTGCGAGCCGAGCGGGCCCGGAACAGGCGCCCGAACCCGGAGCCCGCCGAGTTGGTCCCCCAGGCTGCCTGACCGGCGTCCAGCATCACGAGAAAAACGCTGGTCCGCCCATGGACGCCTGGGCCGCACACTGCCACACAGCCATGATCGGCAAGACCCCCGTTGGGGCCACCCTCACAAGGAGACACCCAGATGAAGAGCATCTCCCACAAGCGCACCGGTACGACGGCCGTGTTCGCCGCCGTGGTGCTGGCGGCCGGCCTGACAGCCTGCGGTTCGAGCGGTTCGTCCGCGTCGAAGACGCCCTCTGCCACCGGCGCCCCGGCCGGCCAGCCGGGGAAGGGCAAGCCGGCGGTGACCCTGGGCGACAAGAACTTTACGGAGGAGTTCATCCTCGGCAACCTCTACGCCCAAGCCCTGCGGGCCAAGGGTTTCACGGTCAACATCAAGTCCAACATCGGTAGCTCGGAGATAACCGACAAGGCCCTGACCAGCGGGCAGATCGACATGTACCCCGAGTACAGCGGCGTCATCTACTCCGTGTTGGCCAAGCTCGGCGACACGCCGCCCAGCGCCGAGGTGACCTACCAGGGCGCAGCCAAGTTCGAAGCCGGTCGAGGATTCACCTACCTCTCGCCCACCCCGTTCCAGGACGCCGACCGGGTGGCCGTCAGCAAGACCTTCGCCGACGCACACGGTCTGAAGTCGACGGCCGACCTGAAGAAGCTGAAGTCGTTCACCTACGGCGGACCGCCGGAGAACGCGACCCGCTTCCAGGGCGTGGTCGGTATGAAGAAGGCCTACGGCCTGACGAACCTGAAGTTCGTCCCGCTGCCCGTCGGCTCGCAGTACCAGGCCCTGGACGCCGCCAAGGTCGACACCATCGCCATCTTCACCACCGACGGCCAGCTAACCAGCAAGAAGTACGTCGTGCTGGACGATCCGAAGGGCATCTTCGGGTTCCAGCAGGTGGCTCCCGTCGTGTCCAACAAGGTGCTTGCCGCCGAGGGACCCGCCTTCAAGGAGACCCTGGACGCGGTCAGCGCCAAGCTGACCGACCAGGCCATCCAGGTCATGAACCAGGCGGTCGGGGTCAACCAGCAGGACCCGGCGGCCGTGGCCGGTCAGTTCCTCTCGGCCAACGGCTTGAAGTAGCCGCTCCGACAGAGCGTCGCGTGAGGGCCGGCGCGGGAAGCGTCGGCCCTCGCCGCGCCGGGCGGCTCAGTCTGCCGGGGTGAGGGCAGGGGCGAGCCTGGCCCGGAGCCAGTCGTGGAAGACGCCGAGGTGGTGCTCGGCCGGGACCAGAACGCCGCCGTCGGCGTAGGCCCGCGAGGACATGGCCGGTTGGGTTCGCTCGCAGGCGGCGAAGTCCTGCTCGTTGACCCGGTGGAACAGCTCGACCGAGTGCGACACGTCCCGGCCCATTACCTCCGGCGCGTAGAGCCAGTCGCACTCCACGATCGTCCGGCTCGCGGACACCGGAAACATTCTGTGCACGATCACGTGGTCGGGTACCAGGTTGAGGAACACGGTGGGCTTGACGGTGATGGCGTAGTAGCGGCGGTCCTGGTCGTCGGCGACACCCGGCAGCGTGTCGAACCCTTCGCGGCCGTCGATGGTGAAGCCCTGCGCGTCCTCGGCGAACTGCGCACCGTGGCCGACGTAGTACTGCGCCGCGTACCCGCTGGCGAACTCCGGCAGGACCTCGGTCAGCTCGGGGTGGATGGTGGCGCAGTGGTAGCACTCCATGAAGTTCTCGACGATGAGCTTCCAGTTGGCCTGGACGTCGTAGCTGATGCGTCGACCGACCGCGAGCTCGTCGACCCGGTAGGCCTCGATCGCGGCGAGGTCGCCCAGCCGCTCGACAACGGCCTGCAGCACGTCCTGCTCGAAGGATGGCGGCTCCTCGGCCAGGCACACCCAGGCATAGCCCAGCCACTCGCGCAGGTGCACCGTCACCAGGCCGCGCTCGACCCGGTCCACGTCGGGCATCGTGACCAGGTTGGGCGCAGCCACCAACCGGCCGTCCAACCCGTAGGTCCAGGCGTGGTACGGGCACTGCAGGTTGCGCCTGACCTCGCCGGCCGGTTGGGTGTACAGCATCGCGCCCCGGTGCCGGCAGACGTTGAGGAAACTGCGGAGCAGGCCGTCGCGCCCGCGCACAACCAGGACGCTCTCCCGGCCCACCTGGACCGTCCGGAACGCACCCGGTGTCGCGAGGTCACCGGACCGCACCGCGCAGAACCACATGGACTCGAAGATGTGCTCCTGCTCGCGGGCGAACACCGCCGGGTCGGTGTAGTAGCGCCCGGGTAGGGTCGGTTGCAGGCTGCCGTCGGGAGCTGCGCTGGGGGTCATGCGGGCACCTCGAGGTTTTCGTGGCCACGCAGGGCGGGGCGCCGTGGGTCGAACAGGTCGATCGGGTGCGCGGTGCTACCGGTCGTCGCGAGGTCGGCGAGCACCTCCCCGACGAGGGGGACGAACTTGAAGCCGTGCCCGGAGAAGCCGCAGGCGACCGTGACGTTGCCGTGCTCCGGGTGCGTGGCGAGCACGAAGTGCTGGTCGGGGGTGTTGGAGTACATGCACGTCGCCGCCTTCTCGAACCGGGTCGGCAGCGAGGGCAGCACCCGCGCGGTGTACTCGCGCATGTCGTCGACCTCCCGGTCCGTCACCTCCCGGTCGATCGTGTCCGGGGTGCACCGCTGCCCTCGGCGGAAGAACGCGACCTTCGCCCCCCCGCCGGGACCGTCGATGGCGGGGAACCCGTAGATCTGGGTTCCCTCGCGGTCCTCGTGGATGTAGATCGGGTGCCGCTCGGGCAGGTAGGGACCGATGCCGCCGAGCGGCTCGAACCAGTACATGACCTGGCGCTGGACCTCGATCGCCACGTTCAGGTCGGCAAGCAGCTCCGGTGCCCAGGCGCCCGGCGCGATGACGAGCTGGCCGGCGTCGTAGGTCCCGGCGCCGGTGGTGACGCGCACCCCGCGGGCGGTGGACTCCCAGGACAGCACCGGCTCCTCGAAGCGGAGATCGGCCCCCGCCCGCTCGGCGAGCAGGAGGTGCGCCGCGACGGTCGCCTCGGGGCGGGCGAAGCCGGCCTTGGCCTCGAACAGCGCCAGCTCGTCCTCTGCCGGCGTGAAGGTCGGAAAGCGGCGTCGCATCTCGGCAGGTGACAGCACCTCGTGCGGCAGCCCCCACTGCTGGGAGGCGCGCAGGCTCCCGGCGAAGGTGAGGCTGTCCTCGCGCCCGAGGAACAGACCGCCGGTGAGGGTGAGGACGTCCTGGCCGGAGTCGCGCCCGAGCTGCTCCCAAAGCTCGTACGCCCGCAGCAGCAGCGGCACGTACGCCGGGTCCTCGAAGTAGGACTGGCGCACCAGCCGCGACCCGCCGTGGCTGGACCCCTGATCGTGGGCGGGCGTGTGCCGTTCCAGGCCGAGCACCCGCTGACCGCGGGCGGCCAGGTGGTAGGCGGCGGCACTGCCCATGCCGCCGAGCCCGACGACGATGACGTCGTACGACATCGCTTCCTCCTCGGTCTGTGGGCGCTCAGCGCCGGATGCGGATCATCTGGGGATCCACCAGCGGCTCGGTGCTGACGGTGGCAGCCAGGCGCCGGCCGAAGTATTCGACCTCGACGGCGGTACCGGGCTCGGTAGCGGCCACGGGCAGCCAGGCGTAGGCGATCGTGCGACCGATCGTGTACCCGTGCGCGGCGCTCGTGACGTAACCGGCCGGGACGCCGCCGACGAGCACCGGCTCCTTGCCGAGCACGACGTCCGAGGGGTCGTCCAGGACGAGGCAGGTCAGCCGCCGCGTCGAGCTCTCCTGCGAGCGGCCATCGAGGGCGGCTCGGCCGACGAACTCGCCCTTGTCCATGCGCACCGCGAAGCCGAGCCCGGCCTCGTACGGATCGTGCTCGGCCGTCATGTCGGTGCCCCAGAGCCGGTAGCCCTTCTCCAGGCGCAGGCTGTTGAAGGCGCTGCGGCCGCCCGCAACGACGCCGTGCTCCTGGCCGGCTGCCCAGAGCAGGTCCCACAGCCGCAGGCCGTTGTCGGCGGTCGTGTAGATCTCCCAGCCGAGCTCGCCGACGTAGGACAGCCGCAGCGCGGTGACGGGGACGCCGCCGACGTGCGCCGGCTGGGCCCGGAAGTACTTCAGAGCGTCGTTCGAGAAGTTCTCGCGGGTCAGCGGCTGCAGCACCTCGCGGGCCTTGGGCCCCCACAACCCGATGCAGCACCAGCCGCCGGTCACGTCGCGGACCGTCACCGAACCGTCGGGAGGCAGGTGTCGGCCGATGCGGTCCAGGTCCAGCGGGCCGTTGGCCATCACCTGGAACAGGTCCTCGGCCAGCCGGGTGACCGTCAGGTCGCTTCGCACTCCGCCGGTGTCATCGAGCATGAGCGTGTAGGTCACCGAGCCGACGGACTTGGCCAGGTTGTTGGTGGTGAGCCGCTGCAGCAGCGCGAGAGACCCGGGACCGGCCACCTCGAGGTGCTTGAGCGGCGTCATGTCGTACATCGCCACGCCGTTGCGGGTCGCGTGCGCCTCGGCGGCGGCAATCGGCGACCAGTAGCGCGCCGACCAGGCGTCGCGCTCGGGCACCTCGAGAGCGTCGACCAGCGGGGTGTTGGCGGCGTACCAGTGCGGGCGCTCCCAGCCACCGGCCTCCAGGAAGACCGCGCCGAGCTCCTGCTGCCGGGCGTAGAACGGCGAGACCCGCAGTGGCCGCAGCTGCTCCGACGGCTGCAGCGGGTGCGTGATGTCGTAGACCTCGACGAAGTTCTGCGCACTACGGGCCTGGACGTAGCCCGGAGCCAGCTGGACGTCCTCGAACCGGTAGAGCTCACACTCGTGCACGTCGGTCCGCGGCTGCCCCTCGACGAGCCACTCGGCCATGGCCCGGGCGACGCCAGCGGAGTGCGTGATCCAGACCGCCTCGGCGACCCAGAACCCGGAGAGATCGCGGTGCTCGCCCATGAGGGCCATGCCGTCGGGCGTGAAGGAGAAGATGCCGTTGAAGCCCTCCTCCACCTTGGTCTCACCCAGCGCGGGCAGCAGCGCCACGCTCTGCTGCCACGCGTTCGTGAAGTCCGGCTCGGTGAACGGCAGCATCGAGGGCATGCCGCTGGCCTCGTCCCCGCCGGGCAGGTCCCGCAGGTCGACCGGCATCGGCCGGTGGCCGTAGGAGCCGATGCCGAGCCGGTCGCCGTGCTCGCGGTAGTACAGGTCGGCGTCCTGGTGGCGCAGGATCGGCAGGTGGGCCTCGGTGACTCCGTCGTCCACCAGGCCAGGGACCTGGCCGGTCTTGGCGTACTGGTGGGCCATCGGCAGCAGCGGGACGGTCAGGCCGACGAGGCGGCCGACCTCGGCGCCCCAGAAGCCGGCGGCCGAGACGACGACATCGGCCGGTACCAGGCCGTGGCTGGTGACCACGCCGGTGACCCGCCCGCCCGTGCTGGCGAGGTCCAGGACGGCGTGGTGCGCCAGGAAGCGCGCCCCGCGCTCGATCGCGCGGCGGGCCTGGGCCTCGCCGGCCTGAAGGGGGGCGGCCAGCCCGTCGCTCGGGACGTGCAGGCCGCCCAGCACCCGCTCGGGATCCAGCAGCGGGTGCAGCCGCAGGCACTCGGCCGGGTCGAGCAGCGTGCCGGCAACGCCCCACGAGGTGGCCCAGCCATGCTTGCGCTGCAGGTCGGCCAGCCGCTGCGGGGTGGTCGCGACCTCCAAGCCGCCGACCTGGGCGAAGCAGCGCCGCCCGTCGAGCTCCAGACCCGTGAGCTTGTCGACCGTGTACTGGGCGAACTCGGTCATCGTCTTGGAGGTGTTGGTCTGGAAGACCAGCCCGGGGGCGTGCGAGCTGGAGCCGCCGGTGGCGAACAGCGGGCCCTGCTCCACGACCGTGACGTCGGTCCAGCCGCGCTCGGTGAGCTCGTCGGCGAGGGAGCACCCCACGATGCCGGCACCGATGATGACCACACGGGGCGGCGGCATGTCGTCTCCGAACTGCTGTTGTGTTCTGCGCAACAGGGTGTGCAGCAAGCAACAGCAAGCGTGGACGGCCTGGGCGGTGCTGTCAACCGCGCCTCGGTCGTCGGTCCTCGGTCCTCGAGGCAGGGCGGGTCGCAGGTACGCGTCCTCAGGCGAGGTGGCCGAGGCGGCGGCTGAGCTCGCCGGCGGCCGCGACCACGCGCTCGGCCACGAGCGGCAGGGTGTCGCGGGTGAGCCGGTAAGACGGACCGGAAACGCTCACCGCGGCGACGACGGCGTCCTCGTGGTCTCGCACCGGGGCCGCGACCGCGTTGAGGCCGACCTCGTACTCCTGCTCGGTCGCTGCCCAGCCCCGGGTGCGTACCTCGGCGAGCTCGCGCTCGAGGGCGGTCACGTCGCCGACGGTGTGGTCGGTGAAACGGGGGAGCGGGTCGCCCAGCAGCTGGTGCAGGTCACGCCGGGCGAAGGCCAGCAGGACCTTGCCGCTAGACGTCGCGTGCGGAGGAGTGCTCTGTCCGACCCAGGTGTGCATTGCGATGGCCGCCGGGCCGCGCACCTCGCTGATGTTGATGACGCGGGCGCCGTCCAGGATGGCGACGTTGACTGTCTCCCGCAGGTCTGCGGCGAGGGACTCGCAGGGCTTGCGGCTCTCGTGCGCAAGGTCGCGGTGCCCGGTCAGCGCCCCCGCCAGCCGGACGATCCCGAAGCCGAGGCGGTACTTCCCGCGGTCGGCGAGCTGCTCGACGAGCCCGCGGCGCTCGAGCACGGCAACAAGGCGGGAGGCCGTGGACTTGTGCACGCCCAGCTCGACGGCGATCTCGGTGACCCCGGCGACGCCACGCTTGGCGAGGATCTCCAGCACCGTGACCGCGCGATCCACCGACTGCACCAGCGCCCCGGGTTCGCGTCGCCTCCCCGGCTGCTGCGTGGCCCCGGGTTCGCATCGCCTCCCCGGCTGCTGCGTGGCGCCGGTCATGCCCGCAGGTTATGCGACGGGGTGCCGTGCGAGGTCTTGACGGCACTGGGGACGCGCGACACGCTGTTGCGCGTTCCACACCGGGTTGTGCCTGACGCAACGGAGGCGGCCATGATCGCCGTGTGCCGCGATGACGCCCTGGCCGAGGGCGAAGCGGTGCGGGTTCCGCTCCCTGTTCCGCTCGCGGTCTTCCGCGTCGACGGGGCGCTGTATGCGGTCGATGACACCTGTACCCACCAGGACGCCTCGCTGGCCGACGGCTACCTCGAGGGTTGCTTCATCGAGTGCCCGTTGCACGCCTCCACCTTCGACCTGCGTACCGGGCGCCCGAGCGGACCGCCGGCCACGCGCGCCGTCCGCACCCACGCCGTGATCGTGCTGGACGGCACCATCTTCGTGGAACCGGCCCCCGCAGCAGCCGCGTCCTGAGGTGTCACGGGCTGCGGCCGTCTGAGGATCGGCGTGCCGCGCCCGCGCTCGCGAGACGGCCTGACTCGGCACGCTGATGTTGCATTGGTAGCAAGGAAGATCGGCGTGCCGCGCCCGCGCTCGCGAGACGGCCTGACCCGGCACGCTGACGTTGGAGCCGGGGGTCTGAAGATCGGCGTGCCGTAGCCGCACCGACTGGCGGTCAGCCGCGGAGTAGCTGCAGCGGTTCGGCGTACGCCGCGTCGGCCCCGGCCCTGCTGAGCGCGCCGACGGCGACGAGCCGGTCCAGGACGTGCCGCTGGCGCTTCTTCGCCAGCGCCAGGTGGTGCAGGGGGTCGTACGCGCTGGGGGCCTGCACCAGCCCGGCGAGCACGCTGGCCTGTCCCCAGGTCAGACTTGCGGGGGGCGACCCCGAAGTAGCCGCGCGCAGCAGCCGGCAGCCCGTAGTGACCTTCACCGAAGTACACCTCGGACAGGTACATCTCCAGGATCTCGGGCTTGCTGTACTGAGCCTCGAGCTTGAAGGACAGCTCGACCTGCTTGACCTTGGCGAGCACGGAGTTGGAGGTGTAGAGGTTCTTGCTGAGCTGCTGGTCCAGCGTCGCCCCGCCGGGATCGGAGCTGCCTCGGGCGAAGCCGGCAGCGGCGCGTACGACGCCCAAGGCATCCAAGCCGTGGTGGGCGTAGAAGCGGCTGTCCTCGGTGGCGATGATCGCTGTCCCGACCCGGTTCGGCCGGGCCACCGCGTGCGGGTCGGTCGCGCCGTGCGCGGCGAGCCGGGTCGCCACCCGCTGCTCGGCGTCGGCGACCGACGGCGTCAGGGGCCATAGCGCGACCGCAACGACTGCGGGGATCAGCGCGAGCACCAGCAGGAGCAGCCCGATCCGTCCCGCCGTAAGCCGCACGCGCTCCTCCTCCGGTCCGATCTTGGTCCTGATGCTGCCAGGCGTACCTGGCAGGCCCCTGTGCGTCTGGAGCGCGACGGCGCCGCACCCGCCACCCCCGGGAGCGGCCCTGGGCGCGTCCGCACCGTCGGCGACCACCGTGAGCCCGGCGGTCTGAGCTCGGGTCCTTAGGTGCTGCTCGAGTTGTAGCGCCGGACGGCCAGGAAGCCGAAGACCGAGGCGATGGCGGCGGTCCAGATCAGCGATTGCACGATCAGGCTGGTGGTGCTCTGGCCGGCGAACAGCTGCTGGCGAACAGGCGTGGGAAGGTCGCCGAGGGTCAGTGAGCGCACCGCGTTGATGACGAGGCTGACCGGCTGGTGGTCGGCGAAGCCGCGCAGCCACGTGGGCAGGGTTGCCGTGGGTACGAAGGCGCTGCTGGCGAAGGTCAACGGGAAGATGACGGGAAAGGTCGCGGCGTTCACGGTCTGCACATTGCTGGCGAACAGCCCGACCAGCGCGAAGATGAACGACGTCGACAGCACGAAGCCGAGCAGAAGCAGCAGCCCGAGCACCAACCCCCCGAAGCTCTGCGGGCGGTAGCCGACCGCCAGCCCGACGACCACGATGATCACCAGGCCCACGGCGTTGCTCAGCGTGTCGGCCAGCACCCGGCCGGAGAGCACGGCGCTCCTGGCCATGGGCAGGGACCGGAGCCGGTCGATGAAGCCCTTCCCTCGGTCCTCCGCCAGCGCGAAGCCGGTGTTGCCGGAGGAGAAGATCGCCGTCTGCACCGCGATACCCGGGATGAGGTAGTTGACGTAGTCGATGCCCTGCAGTCCCCCGATCGCACCGCCGAAGACGTAGCGGAACAGAAGGGTGAACATGATCGGCGAGATCAGCGTGAAGACGAGCTGGTCCGGCGCCCGGGAGAGCCGGCGCACGTTGCGGCCCATCATCGACAGGGCGTCGCGCACCGCCCAACCGAAGCGGCTGTGCGTGGGGCGCGCAGGATGCTGCGGCGTCGGCGCCTGAGCTCCCGGCGCTCGAACGCTGGCGGTGCTCACGCCGCCGCCTCCCCCTTGCGGCGTCGGCCGCGTCGCGGTGTGTCCTCGGTGGGCGTGTCCTTCGCGGAACGACCCGTGAGCGCGAGGAAGACGTCGTCCAGGCTCGGCTGACGCAGCTGCAGACCGGTCGGTTCGAGGTGCCCGGCGTCGAGCCGTCGTACGACTTCGGTCATGGTGGCGGCCCCGGCGGCGGCGACCCGCACCACGGCGCCCTCCCGTACCGGCGCCGCCTGCCCGATGCCCTGCAGCGCGGCCTCGACCCGGAGGGCGGTGGGTTCGTCCTCGACCTCAATCTCGACGACGGAGCCGCCGAGCGTCGCCTTGAGCTGCATCGCGGTGCCCTCGGCGATCACCTTCCCATGGTCGATGACGCAGATGCGGTCGGCCAGCCGGTCCGCCTCCTCGAGGTACTGCGTCGTCAGCAGCAGGGTGGTGCCGTCCGCGACCAGCTCACGGATGACGCCCCACAGCTCGATGCGGCTGCGCGGGTCCAGCCCGGTGGTGGGTTCGTCAAGGAACAGCACCGGCGGTCGGGCGACCAGGGCCGCGGCGAGGCAAGGCGCCTGCGCATGCCCCCCGAGTATGTCTTCAGCGTACGGTCCGCTGCCTCTGCCAGCTCGAAGCGGTTGAGCAGAGCGGTGGCGCGCGACCGGTCCTCGGCTCGGCTCAGATGGTTGAGCCGGCCGACGAGCTGCAGGTTCTCTTGGCCGGTCAGAGCCTCGTCGACCGCGGCGTACTGGCCCGCGAGGCCGATGACGCGCCGCGCTGCCTCCGGGTCAGCGAGCACGTCCACGCCCGCCACCATCGCCCTGCCCGAGGTCGGGCGCAGCAGGGTGGACAGCACCCGCACCGCCGTGGTCTTGCCGGCACCGTTGGGCCCGAGCAGGCCCAGGACCGTCCCCTGCGGAACCTGGAAGCTCACGCCGTCCAGGGCCCGCACGTCGCCCTTGTAGACCTTCACCAAGTCCTCGGCCAGCACCGTTGCCTGCGTCACCGGCGCGACGCTAGTGACCAGGTCCGACGAACTCAATCGACGTGCCCTCGCGACGGCCTCCTCGCGCCACACCCGCTGAATCGCCCGGTCCGGGCCGGTGCGCGAGAGTGCGGGGTCGGGCGCTCCCGACGTGCCCGAGCTGAGGAGACGCCCGTGCAGCAGGTACCTCCGATCCGGTACGGGTCCTGCAGGACGCACGCGTGAGCGCCGACCAGGTGGTCGTGGTCGGCGGGGGGCACAACGGGTTGGTCGCGGCCTGCTACCTGGCCAAGGCGGGCCGCAAGGTCGTCGTCCTCGAGGCCTCGGACAAGCTCGGTGGTGGTTCGCGGACCGACGAGACGATCCCGGGCTACCTGTTCAACACCCACGCGGCCGCGCACAACATCATCAACATGACCCGCATCCCGACGGAGCTGGACCTGGCGGGCGCCGGCCTGGAGTACGTCGAGATGAACCCGTTCGCCACCGGGTTCTTCCGCGACGGTCGCATCGTGCGCTTCTTCCGCTCGGTCGAGCAGACTTGCGACTCGATCGCTGACGCGGGTACGCGCGCTGAGGCCGACGCGTACCGGGCGTTCATGCACCGGGCGATCCCGCTGGTGCAGACCGCCGTGACTGGGCTGGAGTCCGGGTCCACGCCCGGTGGTGTGCTCAGGGCAGCCGGCGCGAAGCTGTGGCCCCTGCTGCAGGGCCTGCGCCGCTCGGGTGGACTGCTGGCACTGATGCACGACCTGGTCATGCCGTACGGCGCGCTGCTCGAGACCGCGCTGGTCAGCGACCTGACGCGCGCGCCTGTGTCCGCGTTCGCCAGCCACAGCAGTGCCGGTCCGCACGCGCCCGGCGGCTCGTTCTACGTCTTCTGGCAGGCCGCCTACCACCTGTTCGGGCAGTGGCATCCACGGGGAGGCTCGCAGTCCCTCACCGATGCTCTCGTCCGGCGGCTCGAGGGGTGGGGAGGGGAGGTCCGCACCGCCGCACGCGTGGCCCGGATCGACGCCCACGGCGGCCGGGCCCGGGCCGTCGAGCTCGAGGACGGCAGCCGGATCCCCGCCTGCGCGGTCGTCTCGGCCGTCGACGTGCAGACCGCCCTGCTGCACCTGCTGGACCCGCCCCTGCACGGGGTGGTCGGCACCGAGCTCGCGGCGGCCCACCGGGGCAATGCCGTGCAGCTCGTGGTGCACCTGGCGACCGACCGGCTCCCGCCGTACCCCGGCGCTCGGCCCGGTGACTGGAACGGCCTGCAGTCGCACGTCGACACCATGGACGAGCTGCGCAGGGGCTTCCTGTCAGCCGAGGGCCGCCGGCTGCCGGAGCCACCGCCGACGTACTGCTTCACCCCGAGCGTGTACGACGACGGCCTCGCCCCGGCGGGCAGGCACACGGTCTACCTGGCGTGCCCGTCGGTGCCGTACGACGTCGAGGGCGGCTGGGACCGCCACGCCGAGACGTTCGCCGACGCGATGATCGAACAGGTCGAGCAGCACGCCCCAGGCTTCCGGGCCAGCATCCAGGCCCGAACCGTGCGCACCCCGCCACTGATGGCGAAGGAGCTGCGCTGGCCCGGTGCCCACCCGATGCACCTGGACATCAGCCTGGACCAGCTGGCGTTCATGCGACCCACCCGACGCCTGTCCGGGCACACCGTCCCGGGCGTCACGGGCCTGTTCACCTGCGGCGCCTCGACGGCCCCCGTCGGGGGGATCGCCGGCAGCAGCGGCAAGGCCGCTGCCCTGCAACTGCTGAAGGCAGCGACGTAGCCCCGGCCTCCGGCGGCGACAAAAAGCCGAGCCAACCGCGCGTGTCGCTGCCAGGGTCCCGAAGGCACCTCCGGCACGCCGATCAGTTCGGCTGGCTGCTGGTGATCGCCGTGCCACGGCAGCGCTTGCTTCGTGTGCCTGTTGCCGGCACGCCGATCATTCGAGTGGGCTGCCGGTGATCGCCGTGCCACGGCCGCGCTCGGTGCGTGCGGCCCGTCAGTGCGTGCGCTTGCCCGCGCGCAGCGACTCCACTGCCCTGAGGATGCGGCTGGTGCGGGTCTCGATCTTCTTGGACTCCTCGATCCAGCGCACCCACTCCTTGCGGTGGCTGTAGGCCAGGTCGTCGAAGAACTGCCGGGCCTGGTCGTCGTGCTCGAGGGCGTCGACCAAGTCCGCGGGGACGGTGACCTCACGTGCTGCCGTGTCGAGCAGGACGTCGACCTCGACGTCGTCACCGGCCGCCACCCCGGCAGCGGTGCGGTTCTCCGCACTCAGCGGCACCAGGAACCGGCCTCCCATCGAGGCGACAGTCGTCCGGTAGGTGTGGCCGCCCACCGTGACCTGGACCGGCGGCCGCTTCCCGGCCCTCAGCGCGGCAACGACCTCATCCGGCACGAGCAGGCCGGTCGCCGTCTTTCCGCCGCGCTCGACGGTCGTCCGAAAGTGCATGCGGGCGCCGCTCAGCCCCGGCCGTGCACCAGGGCGATGACCTTGGCGAGGGTGTCGGTGACCTTCGGCGAGCGGGAGAACGACAGCAGCTGCACCGGCAGGTCGAAGCGCTGCCGGGTGATGGCCTTGGCGCGGGTGAACTCCTTGAGCCCGTCCGCACCGTGGATGCGGCCGAAGCCGGAGTCACCAACCCCCCCGAACGGCAGCGCCGGCACGGACGCGAAGGCGATGACCGAGTTGATGCTCGTCATGCCGGACCGCATCCGCCGGGCGATCTCGACGCCCCGCTTGGATGTCCCGGTGAACACCGACCCGGCGAGCCCGTACGACGTCGCGTTGGTCAAGGTCACTGCCTCGTCCACGTCGCGCACCCTGGCCACGGTGACGGTGGGCCCGAAGGTCTCCTCCTGTACCGCCGAGCTGCCCTCGGGCACGTCCACCAGCACGGTCGGCTGCACGTAGCCGCCGGAGGTGGTCCCGCCGGTGAGCGCGCGGCCGCCGCGGGCCAGCGCATCGGCGATGTGCCGGGTGATGATCTCGACCTGCGACGGCATCGTGATCGGGCCGTACGAGGCGTCGGGGTCCGAGCCGGGTCGTACGCCCCGTGCCTTGTGGGCGAGCTCGGCGACGAACGCGTCGTAGATCCGGTCGGTCGCGTACACCCGCTCGATGCCGATGCAGGTCTGGCCCGCGTTGCTCATCGCCCCCCACAGGGCGGCGTCCGCCGCCGCGGACACGTCCGCCGTGTCGTCCACGATCATCGCGTCCTTGCCGCCGCACTCCATGAGGACCGGGACCAACCGCTCGGCGCAGGCGGCCATGACCTGGCGCCCGGTTGCGGCCGAGCCGGTGAAGGCAATCTTGTCGACACCGGCGCGGCACAGCGCGGCTCCGGTGGCACCGAGGCCGGTGACGACCTGCAGGACGTCGGGGCGCTCCGGGACCGCCATCTGCCAGGCGTGCTCCAGCCACAGCCCGATCGCCGGGGTGAACTCGCTGGGCTTGAACACCACGGCGTTACCGGCGGCGAGCGCGTAGGCGATCGAGCCCATCGGGGTGAAGACGGGGTAGTTCCACGGGCCGATCACGCCGATGACGCCGAGCGGCTGGTACTCCAGCAGGGCCTGCTGATTGGCGGCCATCAGGCCCGCCGGCACCTTGCGCAGCCCGAGCACCTTCGGCGCGTGCTTGCTGGACCACTCGATGTGGTCGATAGCCAAGGTGATCTCGAGCAGTGCGTCGGGATGGGGCTTGCCGTTCTCGCGGTGCACCAGGTCCGCGAGCTCGTGGATGCGCCGGGCGAGCACGCCCTTCCAGGCCTTCAGGTGCCGGCGGCGACCCTCGGGTCCCTGCGCCTGCCACCACGCGGCAGCCGCACGAGCGCGTGCGACGGTCTGCTCGACCTGCTCGGCCTGGTGCACCGGATGGGTCGCGAGCACCTGCCCGTTGGAGGGATCGAGGGACTCAAAGGTCTCGACGGCGTCGGGCAGCAGCAGGGAGCGGTCGGCGGCAAGCGTCATTGCTTGAGGGTAGACCGGCCTGGGCGACCGGTGGCAATGCATGCGACAGTGCAAAAACGTCCACCCCTGGAGGTTCCCTGTGCAGGAGCGCTACGACTACATCGTCGTCGGAGCCGGTTCGGCGGGCTGCGTGCTGGCTGCTCGGCTCACCGAGGACCCCGGCGTACGGGTGCTGCTGCTCGAGGCCGGTGGTGACGACCGGGTCGATGAGATCAAGATCCCCGCCGCGTTCTCCAAGCAGTTCCGCACCAGGCTCGACTGGGGCTACTCGACCGAGTCGCAGAAGCACGCGCAGGGCCGGCGCCTGTACTGGCCGCGCGGGAAGGCGCTCGGTGGCTCGAGCTCCATGAACGCCATGATCTACATCCGCGGGTCGCGTCACGACTACGACGAGTGGGCGACCCTGACCGGCGACGAGAGCTGGTCCTACGCCAACGTCCTGCCGTACTTCCTGCGCTCAGAGGACAACGCCAGGGGAGAGTCGAGCTACCACGGCACGGGCGGCCCGCTGCACGTCGAGGAGCAGCGCTCGCCGCACCCCTGGACGCGCGCCTTCCTGTCCGACGTGGCCGCGGCCGGGCACGCGCCCAACGCAGACTTCAACGGCGCGCAGCAGGACGGGTCCGGCCTCTACCAGGTCACCCAGAAGCGTGGTCAGCGCTGGTCGACCGCGGTCGGCTTCCTGCGCCCGGCCATGCACCGGCCCGGTCTGACCGTCACCACGCATGCCCTGACGACCCGCGTGCTCGTCGAGGCTGGGCGCGCCGTCGGCGTCGAGTACCGCCACGACGGGGCCACCAGTACGGCGTACGCCGACGCCGAGGTCCTGCTCTGCGGCGGCGCCATCAACAGCCCGCAGCTGCTGATGCTGTCCGGCATCGGCCCCTCACCGCACCTGCGCGACGTTGGGGTCGACGTGGTCCACGATCTGCCCGGCGTGGGCGAGGGCGTGCAGGACCACCCCGCGATGCCACTCATCTGCAGGGCCCACGGCAGCTCGCTCAAGGATGCCGAGTCCACCAGGCACGTCGCCGACTACTACCTGCGGCGGCGCGGGATGCTGACCTCCAACGTAGGGGAGGGCGGGTCGTTCTTCCGCTCCCGCCCAGACCTTGATGCGGTCGACCTGCAGTACCACTTCGCGCCGGTCAAGTTCTTCGGTCAGGGCTACTACGACCCGGACGAGCACGCGATGACGTTGGCCGTCACGCTCGTGCGGGTGGCCTCCCGGGGCTCGATCCGCCTGCGCTCGAACGACCCGACCTGGGCCCCGGCGATCGACGGCGGCTACCTGCGGGAGGAGGAGGACCTCGAGGCGCTGGTTGCCGGAACACGGCACGCCCGTGAGGTCGTGCAGGGGGAGTCCCTCGGCCGGGTCGTCACGGGCGAGTGGCTGCCCGGTCGGGGCGTGGAGTCTGCTGATGACCTGCGCGAGGCGGTGCGCGGGAACATCGAGTCGCTCTACCACCCGGTCTCGAGCTGTCGGATGGGTACCGATGACGCCTGCGTGGTCGACCCGTCCCTGCGGGTGCACGGAGTGGCCGGGCTGCGCGTCGTGGACGCCTCGGTCATGCCGACGCTGGTGCGCGGCAACACCAATGCGCCGACGATCATGATCGCGGAGCGGGCGGCCGAGATGATCCGCGGCCGGGCGCCCGCGCTGGTGGCGGTCGCCTCGGTCTAGCCGCCCGTACGCTGGGGTTCCCCGAGCGAGGAGCCGTGCCGCAGTGTCCGAGAGCCCAGCCGTCTCGGAGGCTGCCCGCCGTCGTACGTTCGCCGTCATCAGCCACCCCGACGCCGGCAAGTCGACCTTGACCGAGGCGCTCGCCCTGCACGCCCGCGTCATCAGCGAGGCCGGGCACATCCACGGCAAGGCCGGACGCAGGAGCACGGTCTCGGACTGGATGGACATCGAGAAGGCCCGTGGCATCTCGATCTCCTCGGCGGCGCTCCAGTTCACCTACCACGACGCCGTGGTCAACCTGGTGGACACCCCCGGGCACGCGGACTTCTCCGAGGACACCTACCGGGTACTCGCGGCGGTCGACTCCGCCGTCATGCTCGTCGACGCAGCCAAGGGCATGGAACCGCAGACGCTCAAGCTGTTCGAGGTCTGCCGCCACCGCGGGATCCCGGTCATCACGGTCGTCAACAAGTGGGACCGGCCCGGCCTCGACGCCCTCGCGCTCATGGACGAGGTGCGTGCCAAGACCGGTCTGGAGCCGACCCCCTTGACCTGGCCGGTGGGCATCGCCGGCGACTTTCGCGGTGTGCTGGACCGGCGTACGGGCGAGTTCGTGCAGTTCACGCGTACGGCGGGCGGCGCGACCATCGCCGCCGAGCAGGTGGTGCCTGCCGAGGCGGCGCTGGCCCGGCAGGGCTCGCTGTGGTCGACCGCAGTCGAGGAGAGCGAGCTGCTGTCCGCGACCGGCGCGGACCACGACCAGGAGTCCTTCCTCGGGCACCAGACGACGCCGGTGCTGTTCGGGTCGGCGGTGCTCAACTTCGGCGTACGGCAGCTGCTCGACCTGCTGCTGGAGATCTCCCCGGCGCCCGAGCCGCGGGAGGACGAGAGCGGCAAGCCGCGCGGGATCGACTCGCCCTTCAGTGGTTTCGTCTTCAAGGTCCAGGCAGGTATGGACTCCTCGCACCGAGACCGGATGGCGTACGTCCGCGTGTGCTCAGGGGTCTTCGAGCGCGGCATGGTCGTCACGCATGCGCCGACCGGCAAGCCGTTCGCGACGAAGTACGCCCAGCAGGTCTTCGGCCGCGACCGTTCGACGGTCGACGTGGCCTACCCGGGCGACGTGGTCGGGCTCGTCAACGCCTCGTCGCTGCGGGTCGGGGACTCGCTGTTCGTCGAGGAGCACGTCGCCTACCCGCCGATCCCGTCCTTCGCGCCCGAGCACTTCGTGGTCGCGCGGTCCGACGACTCCGGCCGGTACAAGCAGTTCCGCCGCGGGATCGAGCAGCTCGAGCAGGAGGGCGTCGTGCAGGTGCTGCGCAGCGACCTGCGCGGCGACCAGGCCCCGGTGCTGGCCGCGGTTGGGCCCATGCAGTTCGAGGTGGCGCAGCACCGGATGGCGGGGGAGATGGGGGCGCCGGTGACGCTGGACCGGCTGTCCTACCGCCTGGCCCGGCGGACGACCCGCGAGTGGGTTGCCGACCTGGACCGGCAGAGCGGCGTCGAGGTGCTGCAGCGCGCCGACGGCGAGTGGCTGGCTCTGTTCGCCGACCCGTGGCGGCTCGGCCGGACGCAGCGAGACTTCCCCGAGGCCGTGCTCGAGCCGCTCGTGGCAGCCGCAGACACGATGTAGGTGTCGCCGAGCCGGTGAGCCGGGCCGGCGCGTGGTGACCGACTAGTGGTGGTGGTGGTCCGGGCTGCCGGAGTGGTCGATCGCGTGCGGGTTGTCCTGGTAGCGCTTGCGGCTGATCTCCACCTCGGCCTCGGCCTCGGCCCGACCCACCCACTCGGCGCCCTCGACGCTCTTGCCGGGTTCGAGGTCCTTGTAGACCTCGAAGAAGTGCTGGATCTCCAGCCGGTCGAACTCCGGGACGTCCCCGATGTCGCGCAGGTGCCTCTGCCGTGGGTCGCCGGCCACCACGCACAGCAGCTTCTCGTCGGGACCGGCCTCGTCGGTCATGTGGAACATGCCGACCGCGCGCACTCGGATCAGGCAGCCGGGGAACGTCGGCTCGTCGACGAGCACGAGCGCGTCCAGCGGGTCGCCGTCCCCCCCGAGCGTGTTGTCGACGAACCCGTAGTCCGACGGGTAGCGCGTGCTGGTGAACAGCATCCGGTCCAGGCGGATGCGCCCAGTCTGGTGGTCGACCTCGTACTTGTTGCGTTGCCCCTTGGGGATCTCGATCGTGACGTCGAACTCCACGGGCCGGCTCTTCTCCTTCGGTGACGATGCGGCACCTAGTGTTCCGTACGACAGGACGCCGGCGTCGACGAGGGCGGGCCAGTGCGGTTGGGACGCAGCAGGTGGTGGGTCGCCGCGGCCCTGCTCGTGGTGCTGGGCGCGGGTGGGACAGCGGCCGTGCTCCTGCGGGGGACGGCCCTACCGGGGACCGCGGCGAGCCCGCGGTCCCGTGTCGGCCCGCCGCCGGATCCGGTCCGGGGCCCGCTGCTCGGTCGCCTGGCTCTCGGTGCACCCGACCCCAGTGCCGCGGCGCTGCTGCGCGCCCTCGCTCCGGCGCTGCGGGATCCGCGGCTCGGGACGCGCCTCGCCGTCTCCGTCGTGGATGCCACGACCGGCAGCCCGCTGTACGAGCAGGGGGCGTTCGCCGGCGTTGTCCCGGCGTCGATGACCAAGATCGCGACCGCGGTGGCGGCGCTGGTCACGCTCCCGCACGACCGGCGCCTGCGGACGCGGGTGCTGGCCGGTCCCGGTCCCGGCGACATCGTCCTGGTGGGAGGTGGTGATCCGACCCTCGCCGGGAAATACCCGGTCTCGAGCTACCCGCGACCGGCCCGGCTCCTCGATCTGGCTCGCGGCGTGCACGCCGCCCTCGGCGCCCATCGCGTTCGCCGGGTGCTCGTGGACGACCAGCTGTACGCAGGCCCGCGACTGGGGCCCGGCTGGAAGCCCACCTACGTCACCTTCGGCGACGTCGCCCCGGTCAGCGCGCTGGAGGTCGACGAGGGACGTACGACGCCGGGTGACCACGTGCCGCGGGTGCCGGACGCGGCCCTCGAGGCCGGTCGCCAGCTGGCCGCGCTGCTCGGTGGACCCGCCGGCGGCGCGGTGTCCTCGATCGCCGTCCTGCACGGGGCCGCGCGGGCCGGAGCGCGCGAGCTGGCCCACGCCGACGGTCCCACGACCAGCCAGCTCGTCGAGGGCATGTTGACCCGCAGCGACAACGACCTCGCGGAGGCCCTGGGCCGCCAGGTCGCGCTCGCGAAGGGCCAGCCGGCCACCTTCGAGGGTGAGGCGGCCCCGCTGCGGGTGGTACTGGGGGACGTGCTCGACGGGTTGCACCAGTCCCGGGACGCGGTGCGGCTCGTCGACGCCAGCGGGCTCTCGCCCCGGGATCGGGTGGAGCCCGGCGCCCTCACCCGGGTGCTCACCCTGGTCGCCCGTGACCCCCGCTTCGGGCCGGTCCTGTCCGGCCTGCCGGTCGCCGGCTTCGACGGAACCCTGGCCCAGCGCTACCGGCACGGTCCCGCGGCCGCCGCCGCGGGCGCTGTCCGCGCCAAGACCGGCACGCTGTCCGGCGTGAGCGCCCTGGCTGGTCTGGTGCGCACGCGCGACGGCCGCCTGCTGGCCTTCGACCTCACGGCGTACGGCGTCCAGGGCGAAGCGGTGGAGCGCTCGCAGCGTGCGCTGGACCGGGTCGCGGCCGTGCTCGCGCGCTGCGGCTGCGGCTAGGGCGGCGCGCCGCCGCCGGCCCCCGTAGCCTCCACGCATGGCTGGACCCATCGACTTTGACCTCGCGGTACGCACCGCTGCGCGGCTGGCTCCCCCCGGCCCGCGGCTGGACTGGGCCGACGCGGCCGACGCGGTGTCCATGCTGCGCGAGCTGACGGCCCAGGCCGAGGAGCACGTGCGGCACGTTACCGGCCTGCACGGCGACGTGGGGCCCGCCACCGTGGTGGACCGGCCCGGCTGGGCCCGCGCGAATGTCGACGGCTTCTCGGTCGTGCTCGCACCGCTCACCGAGAAGCTGACGCAGAACGCGATCGCGACCGCCGTGACCGCGCGGGTGACCGGGGTGCAGCTCGGCTCGGTCCTGGCATGGCTGTCGAGCAAGGTGCTCGGGCAGTACGAGGCGTTCCAGCCCGAGGGCCAGGCCGGTCGCCTGATCCTCGTCGCGCCCAACATCGTCGAGACCGAGCGCCGCCTCGGCGTCGACCCGCACGACTTCCGCCTCTGGGTGGTGCTGCACGAGGTCACCCACCGGACGCAGTTCACGGCCGTGCCGTGGCTGCATGGCCATGTGCGGGAACAGGTGCAGGCACTGCTCAAGGCCTCCTCGCTCGATGACCCCGCGGCGCTGGTGGAGCGGCTGCGCGGTGTGCTGTCGGGTCCGCGCGGCTCGCTCGTCGAGATGCTGCAGACCCCCGAACAGAAGATCATCATGGACCGGGTCACCGCCTTCATGAGCTTGCTCGAGGGCCATGCCGAGTACGTCATGGACGGTGTCGGGCCCTCCGTCGTCCCGTCCGTCGCGCACATCCGGGAGCGGTTCGACGAGCGTCGCCGCGACCGTGGTGGTCCGCTCGAGCGGGTCATGCGCCGGCTGCTGGGCCTGGACCTCAAGGCCCTGCAGTACGCCGAGGGATCCTGCTTCGTCGCCGCCTGCGTGGACGCCGTCGGCATGGCCGGGTTCAACCGGGTGTGGGAGTCGCCGGCGACCCTGCCCACCCGCGAGGAGATCCGTCAGCCGCTGGACTGGGTGCGCCGCGTGCACGGGACCGCCGCCCTACCGGCATGAGCGAGCGCTCGACCGCCGCCTCGCCGCGGTCGCCGGCCCGGCCGGACCCCGCACCACCCCGCGGTACGGGCTGCCGGCCGTGACCGGGCCGTCAGCAGCGACCGCGGCGGTGCGCCTGGCCGTGCGCCACGCCCTGTGCGACCTCCCGATGACGTCCCCTGTCGCGGCGGCGGTGAGCGGAGGCGCCGACTCGCTCGCCCTGGCCGTCGCGCTGGCCTTCGTGCGTCCGGGTTCGGGTGCGTTGGTCGTGGACCACGGGCTGCAGGACGGCTCGCGCGAGGTCGCCGATCGGGCAGCCGAGCAGTGCCGCGCGCTGGGCCTGACCGCCGAGGTGCTCAGTGCGCGACCAGGCAGTGGGCAGCCCGGTGGCGGCGAGGGCCGGCGCAGCAGCACGGCGGGGGACAGCAGCCCGCAAAGCAGCATGCGTGGCGCCGGCCCGGAGGCGAGGGCTCGGGCGGTGCGATACGCGGCGCTCGACGAAGCCGCGGAGCGGCTCGGCGCGCAGGTGGTCCTGCTCGGCCACACGCTCGACGACCAGGCCGAGACGGTGCTTCTGGGTCTGGCACGCGGGTCGGGTGCCCGCGCGCTGGCGGGCATGTCGGCGCAGGTCGGTCGATACCGCCGGCCCCTGCTGGAGCTCACCCGTGCCACGACCCGCACGGCCTGCAGCGACGCGGACCTCGTCCCCTGGACGGACCCGCACAACGCCGACCCCGCGTTCGCGAGGGCGCGCGTCCGCACGCACGTGCTACCGGTCCTCGAGCGCGCGCTCGGGCCGGGGGTGGCCCAGGCGCTCGCCCGCAGCGCGAGGCAGGCCCGCGAGGACGCCGACGCGCTGGACGCCCTCGCGCCGTCCACGGACGAGGTCGCCGTCCTGGCCGCCCTGCCGACTGCACTGCGATCCCGTGCGCTCAAGCGCTGGGCAGAGCTGGCCTGCGGCCACGGGCTGACCTCGGCCCACGTCGACGCCCTGCGGGACCTGGTCGAGCACTGGCACGGCCAAGGCCCTGTCACGTTGCCCGGTGGGGTGCGGGCCGGCCGCGCCGAGGGCCGGCTGGTCGCCCTGCCCGCGGAGCACCGAGACGTACGGCCCGAGGGTCGCTCCCGGACCGGCCGCTAGCCTCGCGGCGTGACCGATCACGTACCGCCGGAGATCGAGCAGATCCTGCTCAGCGAGGCACAGATCCAGGCGAAGGTGGCGGAGCTGGCGGCGCAGATCGACGCCGACTACCGGGGCCGGGAGCTGCTCCTGGTGGGCGTCCTGAAGGGCGCGGTCATGATCATGGCTGACCTCGCCCGCGCGCTTCGCACCCCGGTGTCCATGGAGTTCATGGCGGTGAGCTCCTACGGCACGTCCACGAGCAGTAGCGGCGTCGTACGTATTCTGAAGGACCTCGACCGTGAGATCGCCGACAAGCATGTGCTGCTGGTGGAGGACGTCATCGACTCGGGGCTGACCCTGTCGTGGCTGTTGCGCAACATGCGCTCGCGCGGACCCGCCTCGGTCGAGGTGTGCGCCCTGCTGCGCAAACCCGAGGCCGCCAAGGTCGACGTGCCGGTCAAGTACGTCGGGTTCGACATCGGCGCGGAGTTCGTCGTGGGGTACGGGCTCGACCACGCCGAGCGCTACCGCGACCTGCCGTTCGTGGGACTGCTCAAGCCCGGGGCGTACGCCGGCTGAGGGAGCTCTCAGCAGTGGCGGAACACCGCATCACCGGGCACCGTTGGAGGTGTGACGGTTCCGGCTCCCGGTGTACCGTCGTACGCTCACTGCCGTCTGGAGGGACGGGGCATCTGGCCCCGCGTCAATGAACCTGAAGCGCTACGCCCGCGGACCTGCTCTGTACATCCTGCTGGGCCTGATCGTGGTCCTGGCGGTGACCTCTGGACTGCGCGGCAACGGCGGCTACAAGACCTCCAACACCGCCACGGTGCTGTCCAACATCCAGAGCGGCAACGTCAAGAGCTCGGCCCAGGACAACCAGCTTCTGGACAAGGATCAGACGGTCAAGATCGCGCTCAAGGACGGCTCGAAGCTGCAGGCCTCCTACCTGGACAGCCAGGGCCGCGACTTCGCCGACGCCTTCGCGAAGGCCGGCGTGAAGTACGACGTGCAGGTCAGCCACGGCAACGTGTTCGTGTCCCTGCTGGTCTCCATCCTGCCGTTCCTGATCATCCTCGGCCTGCTGTTCTTCTTCATGAACCAGATGCAGGGCGGCGGCAACAAGGTCATGCAATTCGGCAAGTCCAAGGCCAAGCTGGTGAGCAAGGACACGCCCAAGACGACCTTCGGTGACGTCGCCGGTGCCGACGAGGCCATCGAGGAGTTGCAGGAGATCAAGGAGTTCCTCGAGACGCCGGCGAAGTTCCAGGCGATCGGGGCCAAGATCCCCAAGGGCGTGCTGCTCTACGGCCCTCCCGGGACCGGGAAGACGCTGCTGGCCCGTGCGGTCGCCGGCGAGGCTGGCGTGCCGTTCTACTCGATCTCGGGCTCGGACTTCGTCGAGATGTTCGTCGGGGTCGGCGCCAGCCGGGTCCGCGACCTGTTCGAGCAGGCAAAGGCCAACGCGCCGTCCATCATCTTCATCGACGAGATCGACGCCGTGGGGCGCCACCGCGGTGCTGGCATGGGTGGCGGTCACGACGAGCGCGAACAGACCCTGAACCAGATGCTGGTCGAGATGGACGGCTTCGACGTCAAGGGCGGCGTCATCATGATCGCCGCGACCAACCGTCCCGACATCCTGGACCCCGCCCTCCTGCGCCCGGGCCGCTTCGACCGGCAGATCGCGGTGGACCGGCCGGACATGCAGGGTCGCAAGCAGATCCTGGACGTGCACGCCAAGGGCAAGCCGCTCGCCGACGGCGTCGACCTGCAGGTCATCGCGCGCCGGACGCCGGGCTTCACCGGTGCCGACCTGGCCAACGTCGTCAACGAGGCGGCGCTGCTGACCGCCCGGACAGGCGCCAAGCAGATCACCCTGCCGATGCTCGAGGAGTCCATCGACCGGGTGATGGCTGGCCCGCAGCGCAAGACTCGGCTGATGAACGACCGCGAGAAGAAGGTCACCGCCTACCACGAGGCGGGGCACGCCCTGGTCGCGCACGCGCTGCCCAACACCGACCCGGTGCACAAGATCACGATCTTGCCACGCGGGCGGGCCCTGGGCTACACGATGGTGCTGCCGACCGAGGACAAGTACTCCCAGTCGCGCGCCGAGCTGCTGGACACCCTCGCGTACGCCATGGGTGGGCGCGCGGCGGAGGAGCTGGTGTTCCACGACCCGACGACAGGCGCGAGCAACGACATCGAGAAGGCCACGGCCACCGCGCGGGCCATGGTGACCCAGTACGGCATGAGCGAGCGCCTCGGTGCGGTGAAGTTCGGTCAGGAGTCCGGCGAGGTGTTCATGGGCCGCGACATGGGCCATGGTCGGGACTACTCCGAGGAGGTCGCCGCCACCGTCGACGCCGAGGTCCGCGCGCTCATCGAGAACGCCCACCACGAGGCGTGGGAGATCCTGGTTGAGTACCGCGACGTCCTGGACGACATGGTCCTGAAGCTGCTCGACAAGGAGACGCTCGGCAAGGACGAGGTCGCGGAGATCTTCACGGCCGTGGCCAAGCGCCCGAGCCGGATGCACCCGACCGGCAACGGGCGGCGGCCGCTGTCCGACAAGCCTCCGGTGCTGACCCCGGCCGAGCTGGCCGTCATGGGACCGGCCGACCTTGCCGAGCTCGAGGACCTCGCGAGGGGGCGCAAGAACAGCCCGGTCACCACCCGTAAGCCGGCTCGCCCCCGGGCGGACGCCGTCAACCGTGAGGCCAGCGACTCCGCACCTGCCAAGGCCCCTCGGGCTCCGCGCGGGAGCCGCCGCGCCGCGGGCACCGACCCGACGTCCTGACACCGGTGCCGCTCGCGGCCGGTCCCGACCAGGGCCGTACCAGGGTGATGGGTGTGCTGAACGTTACGCCCGACAGCTTCAGCGACGGCGGCCGGTACAGCGCCACGGACCCGGCCGTCGCCCACGGGCGCACGATGCTGTCCGAGGGCGCGGACCTGATCGACGTGGGGGGCGAGTCGACCCGGCCGGGCGCCCACCGGGTCGACGTCGAGGAGGAGCTGCGCCGGGTGGTGCCCGTCGTGCGGGCCTTGTCGGCGGGGGGAGCCGACGTCTCGATCGACACGACAAGGGCTGTGGTGGCCCGGGCTGCCGTCCAGGCCGGCGCGGTACTGGTCAACGACGTCTCCGGCGGCCTGGCCGACCCGGACATGCTCGCCGTGGTCGCCGAGCTGGGCTCGCCGTACGTGGTCATGCACTGGCGCGGCCACTCCGCGGACATGCAGGACCGAGCCGTGTACGCCGACGTGGTGGCCGAGGTCCGGGACGAGCTTCAGCAGCGGCTCGGGGCCTGCGCTGCCGCCGGTGTCCGGGACGTCGTGGTCGACCCCGGGCTGGGCTTCGCCAAGCGCCCGGCACACACATGGGCGCTGCTGCGCGCCCTGCCGGAGTTCGCGGCGCTGGGCCGCCCCCTGCTCGTCGGTGTGTCCCGCAAGGGCTTCCTGGGAGAGCTGCTCGACGGCCGCGAGCCCCGGGGGCGCGACGCAGCGACCGCAGCCCTGACGGTGTACGCCGCGCAGGCCGGCGCCTGGGCAGTCCGCGTGCACGACGTCGCCGCCAGCGTCGACGCGGTCCGCGTCGTGCGGGCGGTCGGCCGGTGACCGTCGAGGTCGAGGCCGCCAACGCCGCCCTGTACGCCGCCTTCGAGACCGCGGACGTCGATGCCATGCAGGACGTCTGGGACGACGTCGACCCGGGGGCCCTGGTCTGCGTCCACCCCGGCTGGCCGATGCTGCGTGGCCGGTCCGCGGTGCTCCGCTCCTGGTCGGCCGTCATGGCCGGCACCGAGTACATCCAGGTCTTCCTCACCGACGTGCACGTGACGGTCGTGGGCGACAGCGCCGTCGTGACCTGCACCGAGAACGTGCTGACCAGCGCCGATGTCGGCGAGAACGCAAGCGTCGTGGCGACCAACGTCTTCGTCCGCCGGCCCGACGGCTGGCGGCTCCAGGTCCACCACGGCTCGCCCGTCCTCGGCCGTCTGGTCGAGGGTTGAGACCGGTGACCGACCACGGTTGCGACCGCATCCGGCTGACCGGGCTCCGGGTGCACGGCCACCATGGCGTGCTGCCGGCCGAGCGTCGGGACGGGCAGGACTTCGTCGTGGACGTCGCGCTCTCGCTGGACCTGCGGGCCGCTGGGGGCTCCGACGACCTGGCCGACACGGTCGACTACGGGGCGCTGGCGCAGGCCCTTGCCGAGGTGGTCGAGGGCGAACCGCTCGACCTGCTCGAGGCGCTCGCCGGTCGGCTTGCGGAGGTGTGCCTGTCCGACCGAAGGGTGGGTTCAGTCGAGGTGACGGTGCACAAGCCGGCGGCGCCGCTGGGCAGGGCGTTCTCCGACGTGTCGGTCACCGTGGTCCGCCCGTGACCCGCCGGGCGGAGCCGTCGTGAGGCCGGGCCCGTGACCGCGGTGCTCTCGCTGGGCTCCAACCTGGGCGACCGGCTGGCGCACCTGCGCAGGGCGGTGGACCTGCTCGCGCCGGCCGCCGTCTCGCCGGTCTACCGGACTGCTCCCCTCGGTGGTGTGGAGCAGCCGGAGTTCCTCAACCTGGTCGTGGTGTGCGCCCTGGACGCCTCGTGTGCCTGGCGGCGCGCCCAGGAGGCCGAACGCTGCGCCGGCCGGACCCGCGAGCTGCGGTGGGGCCCACGCACGCTGGACGTGGACGTCGTGTGGGCGGACGGGACCGACCCGGCGCTGGAGCTGCCGCACCCGCGCGCCCACGAGCGCGCCTTCGTCCTGGTGCCCTGGCTCGACGTCGACCCCGAGGCCGTCCTGCCCGGCTACGGCCGGGTCGCCGCACTGCAGGTGGACCGCTCCGGCGTACACCTGCTCGGCGCGCTGCGGTGACGCCGACCCGCCTGCGCTCCCTGTTCGCCGCCGCGCTGGTCGCGGGGATCCTGGCCTACCTGCTCGCGGTCGCGGCGTACGGCTCACTGGTGTCGCTGCCCTACTACGCGACGGCGACCGCCTTGGTCATCGCGATGTTTGAGGCAGGGCTCGGCAAGGTCGTGCGCGACAAGCTGAGGGGCCGCGGCCGCGGCCGGCCGATGCACCCGCTGCAGGTCGCCCGCGCGGCCGCACTGGCCAAGGCGAGCTCGTCCGCGGGCGCTCTGCTGCTCGGCCTGTACGGCGGTCTGCTCGCCTGGACGGCCACCCACCTCGACCTCGCCGCAGCCCGGCACGACGCGCTGGCGGCCGGTCTGTCCGCCGTCGCCTGCCTGGCTCTGGTCGCCGCCGCCCTGCTGCTGGAGCGCTCCTGCCGTACGCCTGCGGACTAGGTTGGGGCGATGGACCTCGAGGCACTGACGACCGATGAGTTGCGCCACGAGGCGTTCAGCAAGGCCGAGCGGAACCGCGACGTGTCCTTCTTCTGGGACCTCGTCAAGCACCTTCGGTCCTCCCGCTCGCTGGCGGCCGAGGACGGCTCGGGTGGTGGCCTCACCGGCTCGATCACCGAGGTGGTCGAGGTCGTCCGGGAGCTGATGGGCAAGGACCTCGGCGAGGACGAGCCGTTGCTGCGGGCCAGGTTCCTGGACTACCTGGGGACCTGACCCCCTACTTGTCGATGTCGCCGATGATGAAGAACATCGACGCGAGCACGGTCGGCAGGTCCGGCAGCCGCACCCCGGGCAGCAGCGCGGGCAGCGCCGAGACGTTGTTGAACGAGGCGGTCCGCATCGCCAGGCGCCACGGCGTCTTCTCCCCTCGGGACACCAGGTAGTACCCCTGCACGCCCAGCGGGTTCTCCGTCCAGGCGTAGGTCGCGCCCTCGGGCGCCCGGACGGTCTTCGGCAACCGCACGTCGATCTCCCCCGGGGGAAGCCGGTCCAGGCACGCTTGGACCAGGTCGAGGGAGACCGCGAGCTGCCCGAGAAGGCAGTCGAACCGGGCCGCCGCGTCGCCGTCGGTGCCCAGCACGACCGTGACATCGAGCTCTCCGTACGCCAGGTAGGGCTCGTCCCGGCGCAGGTCCATGTCCACGCCGGACGCCCGAGCAACGGGTCCGGACACCCCATAGGACAAGGCGGTCTCGGCGCGCAGCACGCCGAGACCGGCGCCGTACCCGTTCAGCTCGTATGTCGACAGCCGCCGGCGTACCTGCTCGACCGCGACGTGGCAGCGCGAGGTCCAGCCGGCCGGCACGTCCTCTTTCAGGCCACCGACCCGGTTGAACATGTAGTGCATGCGGCCGCCTGAGGCCTCCTCCATGACGTTGCGGACGAGCTCGCGGGCCGCATGCAGGTCTCCCGGCAGGAACAGCAGATGGTTCAGGACCCGGTTGAGCTCGGCGAGCAGGGTGCGCAGCCACACCGCGCGCGGCGGCACCCGCAGCCCGAGCATCCGCTCGACGGCCAGGGCGATCCCGAGCTCGTTGCTGAAGGCCGACAGCCAGTCGTGACGGTTGGCGAGCACCAGCACCTGCCGGTAGTCCCGCACCTCGAACAGCTTCTCGGCTCCCCGGTGCAGGTAGCCCACCAGCGGCTGGGCGGAGACCACCACCTCGCCGTCGAGCACCAGCGCCAGGCGCAGCAGCCCGTGAGTCGAGGGGTGCTGCTGCCCGAGCTCGAGCACGACGTCCGCCGAGGCGAGCGCGGCGGCGCCGACGGCCACGGTCCGCTGCTCGAGGTTGCCCACCCGCCGATCCTCGCAGCGCCCGACTCCCGAGGCGGCCTCGGCTGTGGGTCGTGCCAGCGGTCGGCGGGCACGACCGACCACGACAGCAGCAAAGCGGGCCTGCCCGCGGCGATGACTGGGTCCGCGACTGGGCTGGGCTGGGCTGGGCTGGGCTGGGCCAGGCTGGGCCAGCGCAACAGCAGGGTGGCGCCCCCCTGGCTCCGCTCACCGAGCGAGCCACCTCGGTCGGCCCACCGACCTGCTGTTGTGCAGGTCAACCTCTCCAGCGACCCGGCAGCTCCGCTCGGACGCACCCCGTTCGGCGCACCCTGTTCGGCGCACCCTGTTCGGCGCACCCTGTTCGGCGTGTCCCCGATGAGAGCGGCCGGCCCGTCGACCACAACAGCACACCAGCGGGGGCTGTCGTGGGTGTGGACGAGCGTGCAAGCCGCTCGGACCGGCTCACTCTGGTGCTGTTGTGGTCGCCAGGCTTGGTTGCACCAGGGCGCGGATGCATCAGCTCGCGGTACACCGGGGCGCTGTCGTCGCCTGGTCGCGCTCACCATGGCGTGCACCGGGGGAGCTGTCGCTACCTGGTGCGGGTCACCAGGGCGGGCAGGCCGCGAGCGGGTCGTCGATGCCGACGGCTCTGACCAGCCAGCCGAACCCGCCGAGGCCGTGCGGGTCGAGCAGCTCGAGGGCCTGAGAGGAGGTGGCGAGGGCCTGGGCGTATTGGCCGGCCGCGCCGTCCCACGTAGGCAGCTTGGCGCT
>JAABUX010000572.1_pt1 | contig 62351 bp, 60 predicted proteins | sample 5561851 | NCBI WGS metagenome assembly JAABUX01 (sample SAMN10711883, study PRJNA513361) | rock metagenome | isolation source: Antarctica rocks | place: Antarctica: Victoria Land, Richard Nunatak red sandstone | collected 2016-01-03
TCAAAACCGGAGCCCCCGCCCTCCACCCACTCTGGAAATTAACAGGTGCCTGGCCACAAGCCGAGAACGAGGCCGTCCTCGGCGCCGCCCTCGCCTCAACGCTCAACCTGCAACCAGGGGCCACACTTCATCTCAGCGCACCGGCAACAACCTCACAGCCTTCCGGAGCCTCCACTCCCTCCGCCATACCTTTAAAAATCACCGGCATCGTCACCACCGGAGACCAAACCGACACCCAACTCCTCCTCCCCCTCGAAACCGCCCAGACCCTCAACCAAACCCCCGACGCCGTCTCCCGCATAGAAATCTCGGCCCGCACCCGCCCCGAAGACGCCTTCGCCCGCGTCAACCCAGACACCCTCTCTCCCAAACAGCGCGACCTCTGGTACTGCCGTCCTTACGCCAACTCCATCGCCTACCAGATCCGCGAAGCCATCCCCAACGCCAACGCCCAGCAGGTCCGCCGCGTCGAGCAATCCGAAGGCAACGTCCTCAAACGCATCTCCGGCCTCATGGGTCTCATCTCCGCCGCCGCCCTCCTCAGTGCCGGCTTCGCCGTCTCCGCCGCCATGGCCACCGCCGTCCTTGAGCGACGCGCCGAGATCGGCCTCATGCGCTCCCTCGGCGCCTCCCAAGGCCGCATCGCCACCCTCTTCTACGTCGAAGCCGCCATCCTCGCCCTCGTCGCCGGCGTCGGTGGCTACCTCGCCGGCAGCACCCTCGCCGCCACCCTCGGCGCCCACATCTTCACGCCCGCCGCGCAATCCCTCGCCCAAACCGGCGCCCAAACCGCAGCTGGGCACGCCCCCATCTTCAACCCCGTCCTCCTCCCCATCACCACCGGCCTCGCCCTCCTCGTCGCCATCGCCGGCAGCACCCCCGCCATCCGCTCCGCCCTCCGCCTCAACCCCTCCGCCATCCTCCGGTCCGACGCATGACCCCCCGCGTGCCACAAAGCCGGGTGCCCCATTCTTTCGCGCTTTGTGCGAAAGGGTGGGGTATCGCGCGCAAGCGCGACCGCCCTCTTCGAACTCACCTCCCAGGCCTCCCCGCATGACCCTCTCCCTCCCCCGCATCCTCCTCCGCTCCCTCACCCACCGCCGAGCCCGCTCCCTTTCCGGCCTCATCGCCCTCACTGTCTCCGCCGCCATCACCACCGCCCTCCTCACCCTCTACGCCGACCTCGACCAGAAACTCCACCACGAGTTCCGCTCCTTCGGCGCCAACATCGTCATCACCGCCCCTACCGGCGCCTCCCTACCCCCCAACGCCCAGCAGATCGCCCAGAAAGCTGCCGGCCCCGACACCCTCATCGCCCCCTTCGCCTTTGCCGTCGTCACCACCGACCGCGGCACCCCCGTCGTCCTCGCCGGCACCGACTTCGCCGCCGTCCGCCGCCTCAACTCCTGGTGGTCCGTCGATCGCTGGCCCACCGATCTCCCCCTCGGCGTCCAGTACGCCCTCCTCGGCCAGAAGGCCGCCAACTTCGTCGCCGACGAGCACGACGCCACGCTCAGCTACAACGGCAAGTCCATCACCCTCAAAGGAGCCGGCCTCCTCCGCACCGGCAGCGACGAAGACAGCCGCATCTACATCCCGCTCTCCGCCTTCACCACCCTTACAGGCGCCGGCCCCACCGTCCTCGAACTCCAGGTCCCCGGCAGCGCCACCCGCATCGACTCCACCCTCACCGCCCTCCGCCGCGCCTTCGCAGACGGGGGCCTCCCCAACCTCACCGTCGCCCCCGTCCGCCAGCTCGTCGAAGGCGAAAGCCGCATCGTCGACCGCACCCACGCCCTCATGTACTCGGCCGTCCTCCTCATCGCCCTCACCGTCGCCGTCTCCGTCCTCGCCACCCTCTCCGCCTCCGTCCTCGAGCGCCGCCGCGACTTCGCCCTCATGAAAGCCCTCGGCGGCTCCCAACTCCAGCTCACCGGCCTCTTCCTCCTCGAAGCCCTCACCCTAGCCCTCGCCGGAGTCGTCGCCGGCTACCTCCTCGGCTGCGCCGCCGCCTGGCTCATCGGCAAAGCCAACTTCGGCACCGCCACCCTCCCCCACCTCCAGGTCCTCCCCCCCGTCCTCCTCCTCAACCTCCTCATCGCCACCGCCGCCGCCCTCCTCCCCACCCGAATCCTCCGCCGCCTAGAACCCGCCGCCCTCCTCAAAGGCGAGTAAGCCCGGTACAACAACATCTCGGCCGGGTGCCCCATCCTCTCGCTGCTTTTGGCGAAAGGGTGGAGTATCGCGCGCAAGCGCGACCGCCTTTCCTTCCCGTAGCGATGCTCGGCGAGGCTCGCCCTCACCGTACGAAGCTTCCGCTAAGCCGACTTGTCGGTACTTCTCGTTATCTAGGAGCATCCCATTCATATCCATCAGGAAATGTTCTCTGCTGCTCTTCAAGCAACGTGCATGGCTTTAAGCGCCCGAAGCATTCTAGACTCGCTGTAGCCAACCTGGGGTCCGCAATCTGATCAACGAGTCTCGATGCCCTCGCAGGATGCCACTTCAAGAGTTTAGAAATTTCACTTCTCTGGATTACTCGTACCCCTGGCGAAAAGTAAGCAACAGAAAACGCAAAAGTCCGTTAAGACCCTCTCGCAGGTTCTGCGCAACCGATCTCGCGCACAAGCGAAGAAGCGCCAACAGTCGAAAACCCAAACATTCAAGTATGAAAGCGCTCTGGTCTCTTATTTGGACGTTCTGGGAATGAAGAACCTCCTCGCTGCTGCAGGTGACGACGCTGGCCAGGTCGCCGAAGTTCTCGCTCGCTTCAGATCGTTCACCTCGCACAAGGAATACCAAAACGATTTTTTTGGAAGACTCAGTTTGTCAATTTCTCGGACCTCGCAGTTCGCATCCTGCCGATTATGACGGTTGCGAACGTCAAGTATCGACTTGGCGGTTTCTTCCATGAAATCCATGATCTCGGCCTTATCCAGATAAATTTGATTGACCGGGGCATCCTAGTCCGCGGTGCTGTGGTCATTGGAGATATCTGCCATCACGATGGGCTGACCTTCGTCCTGGGCTTGAGGCGGGCTACTCTCTGGAACGCGAGGCAAAATTCCCGCGGATTGTCGTCAGCAAAGACGCTCTGCGGGCCACCCGCGATAGCGCCGTACTGCGCGCCCAGGGCAATTCATTTGCAGAGGAGATGTCTTATCTAAATGGTTTCCTAAGAAGGGATGCGGATGGCGTTTGGTTTCTTGACTATCTTGCGCTCGCAAGAAGTGACTGCGATTTCACCGAGCAGTATGCCCAGTTCGTTCTGAAGCACAAAGATCTCATCGAGAAGCAGCGCACGGATATCAAAGCGATACCAAAGGCTAAACGTAAGAAACGCCTCGACAAGTTGAAGTAGCTGATCCAGTTGCATCGCAATCATGTTGCACAGAACAATGCAGAGGTATTCCTCCAGAAAACTGGCCTGAAGCTGCGGGCTTGCAACGTAAGCCTTTGGAGATAACGCACTCTGGACGAGAACGAAGAGAAGGGCGCGCCTAGCCTTCGCCGCGTTTTGACGACCTCATGACTTCTGCTGGATTGATACTCACAAACGCTCTTCTCGGAAATGATCCCCTTCACCTTTCCGGCCGCCGCTCGCCTGTGCAGCAACTTACACTGTATCCAACCACGTGGCGCAATCACCCTGCCAACACTGCTAAACTTAGCTAAGAAGAGATCAGGAAGGGCCCGGCTCCGCCGGGCCTTTCATCTGCACTTGAAGTGGTACCGGGGGTACCCGTCGTACTTAAGCCATCTAAATCGAAGACTTTGCAAAAAGTACGGGGGGGAGGGGTATCCACACATGAACACGGCGCAAAGCACCGACATCTCCGAGTCCCAGACCCGCGCCGAGTGCGCCGTCATCTCGCTCTCGCACGTCACCCGCGACTACGCCGGCCACGCCGGAACCGTCCGTGCCCTCGACGCCGCCACCTTCTCCATCGTCGCCGGCGAGTGGGTCGCCATCACCGGTCCCTCCGGCTCCGGCAAATCCACCCTCGTCAACCTCCTCGGCTGCCTCGACCGCCCTACCTCCGGCGAGCTCCGCATCGACGGCGTCGACGTCTCCTCCATGTCCCCTGCCGAGCTCGACCGCTTCCGCTCCGACAAGATCGGCTTCATCTTCCAGCAGTTCCACCTTATCCCCTACCTGACCGCCGTCGAAAACATCATGCTCGCCCAGTACTTCCACTCCATGACCGACGAGACCGAAGCCCGCTCCGCGCTCGACCGCGTCGGCCTGGCCCCCCGCGCCTCCCACCTCCCCTCCGAGCTCTCCGGCGGCGAACAGCAGCGCGTCTGCATCGCCCGAGCCCTCATCAACAACCCGCCCATCCTGCTGGCCGATGAACCTACAGGAAACCTGGATGCCGCCAACCAGCGCATCGTCATCGATCTCCTCCAGGCCCTACACGCCGGGGGCCACACCGTCGTCATGGTCACCCACGACCCCGAGATGGCCGGCCTCGCCAGCCGCCGCATCGCCCTCAACCACGGCAAGGTCTTCTGCCACCCCATAGGCGGCCCCGTCGTCAACCTGCGCCGCTAAAGCTCCTGCTCATTCTGTTCTTTGGTTGTCATCCTGAGCGAAGCGAAGGACCCGCTTCTCTACCCACAAGCTCTAACCCACCCCTACCGCTCACCCCACTTCAACTTCGACCGCAACACACTAAACAGCCCATTCGGCTGATGCCGCAATAGCCGCACGCTGAACTCCGACCGGTGGCACTGGACCCGGTCCCCCAGCTGTACCTGCACCGCCTCCTGCCCATCCACCGTCAAAAACGTCTCATTCGGCACACCCACCACATGCACGCACACCGTCGAGGCCGAAGGCACTACGATCGGTCGCAGCGTCAGCAGGTGCGGGCAGATTGGCGTCACCACCGTCGCCGAAAGGTTCGGCATCACGATCGGCCCATTCGCCGCCAGGTTGTAAGCCGTCGACCCCGTCGGCGTCGAAACAATAATCCCATCCGCCCGAAACGTCGCTACCTGCTGCGAATCAATCTCCACACGGAAGTCCGCCATCCGCGCAATCGTCCCCTTCGCAATCACAACATCATTCAACGCATGCCATTCACTCAACAGTTCCGAACCCCGGTAAAGCTCGGCATGCATCATCTCCCGCACATCGAATACCGCGCAGTTGTCGCACCACGCCTGCAACGTACTGTAGAGATCGTGCAGCGGGATCTCCGTCAAAAACCCGAGAGCGCCCAGGTTCACCGACAGAATAGGCGTCCTCGTCCGTGCAAACGCCCGCGCCGCCGCCAGCAGGGTCCCGTCCCCACCCAGCACAATCACCAGGTTCGGTTGCCGTAGGGGCAGATCCACCCGTGCCACGGCACCCGCCGCACCCACATACGCCGCACTATCCGGATCCAGCACCGCATCGTAGTTGTGCTCGGCGAGCCACTGGATCAACTCGGGGAGAATGGTCGACAGCTCAGGCTTCTGCGGCTTGGAGATGATGGCGGCGAGGAGCATCGGTGCCCCTAGTGTACGGGAGCACTGTCGCCAAACCGCGCATGAAGCAGGTACTCATGATTGCCCTCACGCCCAAGGATCGGCGAGTCGATCACCTCCACCAAGCTTCCACCCTGCTCCTCCACACACGCCCGCACCCGCTCCACCGCCCCCGCCCGTGCCTCCACACTCCGCACGATCCCGCCCTTTCCCACATTCTCCCGCCCCGCCTCAAACTGCGGCTTCACCAGGATCACGCCGGCTCCGCGCCAGCCGGTCCCCCCCACACCCAATGCCGACAGCACAGCCGGTAACACCAGCGTCGCTGAAATAAACGACACGTCCATCGCCAGAAACGATGGCATACTCTCCCCCGGTTTAAGGTCAACCAGCAGAGCTCCCGGCGCCAGCAGCCGCGCATTGGTCCGCTCGTAAAGCACCACGCGTGCATCCCTGCGAAGACCCTCAGCAATCTGCCCATATCCGGTGTCCACCGCAATCACCTTCACCGCGCCATGCTGCAGCATGCAGTCCGTGAAGCCGCCCGTCGACGTGCCGATATCCACCCCCACCACACCGCTGAGATCGATGGTCCAGTGCTGCAATGCCGCCTCCAACTTCAGCCCACCCCGGCTCACATAGCGGAGATCCGATCCGAGCAGGCGGATCTTCGACTCCACATCCACCAGAACTCCCGGCTTGTCTACCTTCTGCTCCTCCACCAGAACGCGTCCGGCAAGGATCAGCGCCTGCGCCCGTTCGCGCGACAATGCCATTCCTCGGTGCACGAGTACCTTATCCAAACGGTCCCGACTCACGCTGACCCCGCCCCCAGTCCGTCCACCCTCTCACGTCATCACCTGGGCGTCACTTGTCAGGTTACAGCCAACCGCGCAAGCCCCCATTCGCCGCACAGCAAGCGTTCTTTGGGATAGAGTTGGTGTGTTCTGGATTGCCCGAGAACGCGGTGTACGTTACTAACGATTACTCGGTTGTGTAGAAATGCTCTACTGAAGCCAATCTGTCGCAAATGTAGGTACGTTTCCATGTACAGAGACACCGGAGTACGAAACGATCATCCGCCATCGATGCAGGATGATGCTGCATTGCTTCTGCTGGTGCAGAGGGGCGATGAGCAGGCGATGGCATCGCTGTTTGATCGATACTCCAAGGTCGTGTACTCGGTGGCGCTTCGCGTTCTTCGCGATCCCGCCTCTGCCGAGGACGTGCTGCAAGAGATCTTTATGCAGATCTGGCGCAGCCCGGATGGATTTGTCGCAACACGCGGCAGCTTGGGAGGTTGGCTCGCTGTCGTATCACGAAACCGGTCGATCGATGCCCTCAGGCGCAGGCGCCCCACAGAGCAGGTCGACGAAATGATATTGCCGTCGTCCTACAACCTGGCGAATGAAGCAGAACGGGACGACATGATGGACAAGGCGCGCAGCGTAATTCAGAAACTGCCGCCTGAACAGAGAAAGACGCTGGAGATGGCGTTCTTCGACGGTTTGACCCACTCCGAGATCGCCGAGATGACCGGCGATCCTCTGGGAACAGTAAAGACACGTATCCGCAGCGCACTGTTGGTGCTGAGAAAGGCATTCAAGGCATGAGCGACAACCAAAAGTTCGATCAAGATGATCTCGCCTTGTTTGCCATGCAACTCCTTTCCAACGAAGAGGAGATGCAGGTCAGAGAATTTCTCGAAAGCTCCCCGGAGCTTCGGCGTGAGTTCGCCGAGATCCAGGGTGACTTGGCCGTCTACGCTACGACGGTCGACATGCACACGCCTCCAGCGTTGACGCGCGAACGCCTCCTCACCCAAGTCGGCAGAGAGCGCAAGCTGCGTTCCATCGATCGCGCACAGGAGACCACCACCCGCGAAGCACCGTATGGCGCAGGACCTGGAACCGAGGCAGCAGCTTATACCGCGGGCAGCAATCGCCGCCTTAACGAAGACGATCTTCCGCGAGCGAGCTCCGGTGTCGGACGCCTCGTTCCCTGGCTGGGCTGGGCTGTGGCTGCAGGACTTGCCATCACCACTGGAAACTTCTATCACGAGAGCCAGGCTCTTCGAGGTTCCATGGTGCGTGATCACGCCGAACTCGCCCGTCTCACGGCAGACGCCGCCGCGGCCCGGTCGCTCATGGATACGCTCAAAGATCCGACAGCAACCCGAGTCACGCTGACCCGCAGCAAGCAAGCTCCGGTGCCGCAGGGCAAGGTCACCTACGTCGCCGACAAGGGTACCCTGCTCTTCGTCGCGAGCAACCTGGAACCGCTGGACACCTACAAGGTCTATGAGCTGTGGCTCATCCCGGCAAACGGGCAGGCCCCGGTCGCCGCCGGAACGTTCCACCCAGACGCACGCGGAAACGCCAGCGTCGTCCTCCCTCCGCTTCCGACGGGGCTCGTCGCCAAGGCCTTCGGCATCACCGTCGAGGATGAGGGTGGATCGGCAACGCCCACCATGCCGATCCTGCTCTCAGGAGCCGCCACCGGAGCCTGATCGTAACGCTCTGCAAAACAGAAGAGGCATCCTCACCGGGGATGCCTCTTGTTGTTAGATCTCGTCCGAAGCGAAACTACTGTGCCGTCACCCGCACCTGACCGCCTGCACCCTGGAGATCGACATAGGTCTGCACCGTGTCGATGTCGGTCCGCAGTACCGTCATCAGGCTCGTCTCAGAGGACGTCACATAGATCTTCCCCGTCGGCAGTCCAGTCGTGGCAGCCAGAAAGGTCGGATGACCAGCGACCGGGATCGTCGCCGTCACCGTGTTTGTGGTCAGGTTCACAACGCTCACCGTCCCGCACCCGTTCTTCGGCGGAATCGCCGCCGTCGGAAGCGTCGCACACGCGACGTTATCACCGAAGTTCGCCACATACGCCCGTGTCCCGTCCTGCAGCACCGAGACCACAACCGGGCTCACGCCCACCGCGACATTGGCCAGCACCTGCCCGAACCCGGCAGCATCGACCGGATTGTTCGGGTCGCAGTTCGGGTTTGTCGGCAGCGCAACCGCCGAGCAAAGCGGTATGTTGATCAGGCTCAGCGAACCTCGTCCGCCGTTCGCCCCAGCATTGGCAACAGCTAGCTCGTTCCGCGTTGGAGCAAAGTCTGCCCACACCGGAGCCGTCCCCACTCCGATCGTTCCCGCAGGCAGAGAGCTCGGTATATCAAGCTGGTTTGTCTGCGCATTGATCACCGACACCGTATTGCTGCCGCGGTTCAGGATAAACGCGCGCCGTCCATCAGAGGTCATCACACCGTAGACCGGCTGTACGCCAACGGGTATAGCCGAGTCCGTGGTATTGCTGGCCGTTTCGATCGGCGTCACCTGGCCATTGCCGCCCGTATTTTGGCTGATCGCATAAATACGCGGCGCACCTGCGACTCCAGCGATGTACACCACATTCGGTCCCACCGGAAGCTCCTGCCGAAGCGCTGGAGGGCTGTTCTGCAGCTGCGCCACAAAGCTCTGTCCAGGTGCCGTCCGTCCCGGCTCCGTGATGTAAACATTCGTGCCCTCAGGGAAGATGCTGTTCGGCGGATGGGCGAGATCCCCAGGTATCAACGTCGTCTGAAGAATTTCATTCGAAAGAAGACCGGCCGAGATGCCGAAACTGTTCACCGTTCCATCACCGTTCAGCGTGTATCCGGTGCTTCCTGAGCTGTCCACCGCCAGGTAGTACGGAGCGACGCCCAGGGTCGCCGTAATTAGAATCGAGTCGCCGGAAAAGTCAACAAACGTGACCAGCCCATTGCCGGCCGCTGTCGGCTGCGAGATCGCGATCGCAAACTTCTGTGGCTGCCCCGCAGGTCCCACCGGGTTGATTGCCGTCACCACCGGACGGTAGCTATTGCCACATCCAAGCGTGAACAGAAGCGCACCCGCGCTCAGCATCAGCTTTGTAATGGAGGCATGGAAGAGGCGGCGGCTGACTTCCGTAAGCGAGCTCTTTTCTTGAATCGTGGCTACATCAGGTGCTGGCTGCAAAAGTACTCCCACGGTCGTTCTGAACTTGGCTATGCTCAAGATTCGATTGTAAATCAGCAAGCGGAGACAGGTATGACCGAACCCGCGCAGCCGGCCACCAGGCCGCACGCACCCAAAGCGATATCGCCGGCACGAGATCGTCTGCAGAGCCGTCTTCTCGTGACGCTCACCGCGCCCGCCGTCGCGGCCTCTATCCTCTTCGGCCTCCTTGCGACTGGCGATCAGGGCGGCCGGTATCAGATCACCGCGGTCAGCCTCCTCTTCGCAGCCATCGCCGCCTTCATGCGCTCCGCCACCATCAGCGGTGCCGTCAGTGGCGCCCTGGTCTGCTTCTGCATGACCTGGTGGACACGAGACCTGGAACGCCCTCTGCCTCACAGCGCCCTCCCCCCACTTCTGTGCCTCTTTATCCTCACCTTCGCCGCCACCCGCGCCGGTCGGAAGCAGAAGCAGGCGCGCGGTCTAGCCGAACGAAGCAGCGGCCGCACCGCCGCGCAGGTCATGGCCAACCTCGGCGTCGCCGCGCTCATCGTCACGCCAGTCGGCGCCTACACCGCAGCCCTTGCCGGACTCACACTCCCCATCGACCCCCTCGTGCTCGCAACCGCCTGCCTCGCCGCGCTCGCCGAAGCCACCGCCGACACCGTCTCCTCCGAGATCGGCCAGGCCTTCGGAGAGAAGACCTACATGCTCACCAGTCTGCGTCGTGTACACCGCGGAACCGATGGCGGCGTCAGCGTCCTCGGTACCTCCGCAGGAGCCGCAGCCGCGCTCCTGGTCGTTCTCGTCGGCACATGGTCCCTGCGCCTGTCCGCCCCCGCCACCGCCATTGCCTTCTCCGCCGCCATCATCGGTTTCGTCGCGGACAGCCTCCTCGGCGCTACCCTCGAGCGACGCGGCTGGATCGGCAACAACATCGTCAACCTCGCGTCCACTGCCATCGCCGCATTCGCAGTCTTCCCGCTTGCCAGGCTCATCACCATCACTCGCTGACTCGCTCACTCGTCACCCTTGCCCTCGATCCAGCGGTGCAGCCAGCTGCCGTGGAGATCCAACCGCAGCGAGGTGTAGCTCACAATCTCGTGGAAATATCGTAGAAACAGATCGTAGTTGCTGATGTGTCCCACCGCTGGCCGGGGGGACGTGTACACATCCAGACCCGCCTCATTGCAAAGCTCGCGGATCCGAAACAGATGTGTCGCGTCCGAGACCACGACGATGTGCTTGAAACCATGCTCGCGCGCGATCGCGGCCAGTCGGTGCACCTGCTGCTCTGTGTCAATCGATCGTGTCTCCGCCAGAATGCTCGCAAACGGCACCCCCTTCGCCAGGAGGTAGTCACGGCCAACACCACCCTCCGTGTTGCCGGAATCCTTGTCGCTCCCGCCACCCAGCGTAATCACGTACGGCGCGATCTGCTTCTGATACAGCTCCACCGCATGATCCAGCCGCGCGTGAAAAACCGGCGATGGTCGGCCCGAGTACTCCGCCGCCCCAAACACCGCGATCGCATCCGCCGGCACCGCCTCATCGTGATCGGCGACGTCGGCGATCTTCTGATACACGTACACCGACCAGCCAAGCGCAACAACCAACACCACGGCCAGAAAACGCCGAAAGAGATACAAACGTCTGCGTGGGCGCGGTTGGATACGGTTGACTGCCATAACAAGGAACACCAAAAAAATACGGCACGCTGAGCAGCTCGCTCGCCGTACCTGCGACTAACGTTGCAGAGTCAACGCGATCTCGTGCGTCGGGATCGCACCCTCCCGCAGAATCATCCAGGAGTTTCCTCCGCCGGAAAGATCGACGATGGTCGTCGCCTGCGCTCTCCCCGTCGGACCGCCGTCGACGATCAGCGGTATCTTATCCCCCAGTTGCTCGCGCACGCAGTTCGCATACGTGCACTCCGCCGAACCGGCGAGATTCGCCGAGGTCGCCGTAATCGGAAGCCCTAGCTGCCGGACGATCGCGCGTGCAATCGGCGCCTCTGGCACGCGCAGCGCCACGTTTCCAGTATTGGCCGTCACCCGCAACGGCAGCTTCGCGCCTGCCTTTACGATGATCGTCAGCGGCCCCGGCCAGAACCTCTCCGCCAGCATGTCAAAGGCGCCGTCGATCGACGGTGCCAGCTCATACGCCTGGTGAACCTCGGCGATCAGCAGCGATAGGGGCTTATGCCGAGCGCGCGTCTTCAGCTCGTAAATGCGATCCACGGCGTGGAGATTTACTGGGTCGACCGCAAGCCCATAAAAGGTGTCGGTGGGCAGGGCAACGACCTGCCCCGCGTTGAGCGACTGCACCACACGATCAATATGAGCAGATTCCGGTTCATCCGGATGAATGCGAAGTGTCTCAGCTTGCAATGGTTTGTCTCCTGAGGCGCTCAACGCGCGGCTCGGAAAGTTTCTCCAAATCCGCAGCCTAGCACAGTGGCGATGCGGACCGTACAACGAGCCGCATATCCCACAGCAGAAAAGCACCCCACACCGGCCGGGACCGTCAGCCCTCTCCACCAGAAGCGTAAGATCTGAGGCGATGCCGGTGTTGCAACAAGTCATCGCAAGCAGGTCCAACGCCCGCGTCAAACAGCTCCGCGCAGCGTTCGCCGGACACCCCCGCCTCAGCGGCGGCCTCATCGCCATCGAAGGTGATCACCTCCTCGAAGAAGCCCTGCGCAGTGGCATGGTCCTCAAAACCGTCTTCCTCGCCGAGCACCGCACGGTTCCGAACTCCCTCCCAGCGTCCCTCGAAGTCCTCCGTCTCTCCGAAGACATCTTCGAAAGCGTCATGCCCACACGCTCACCCCAGGGCATCGCCGCCCTCCTCGTCCCGCCCGTGTGGACCGCCGACCACCTCCTCTGGGGAACTCCCCTCATCGTCATTGCCGTCGGCCTCCAGGACCCCGGCAACCTCGGCACCCTCATCCGCTCCGCCGAAGCCTTCGGTGCCAGCGGCATCGCCACCATGCCCGGAACCGTCACCCCATGGAACGGCAAGGCTCTGCGCGCCAGCGTCGGCTCCGTCTTCCGCACGCCCGTCGTCCCCGCTAGCCACGAGGACATCACCAGCCTCAAACATCGTGGCGTCAAACTCCTCGCCGCCGTCGGCGAAGGCGTCGGCTCAGACCTCGTTCACGAACTCTCCGACATCGACCTCACCGGACCCGTCGCCATCATGATCGGCAACGAAGGCGCTGGCCTCGCCCCCGAGTGGCTCGCCATCGCCGACGCTCAGATCACCATCCCAACCTCCGGCTCCGTCGAAAGCCTCAACGCCGGCATCGCCGCCTCCATCATCCTCTACGAAGCCTTCCGCCAGCGTGCCCGCGTCGGCGTCCGCCCATGAGCCTCTTCGACACCTCGCACCTCGCCGAGCCCAGCCGCACCGCCAACCAGCGCGCTCCACTCGCCGAGCGCATGCGCCCCCGCACCCTCGCCGAATTCACCGGCCAGCAGCACCTCCTCGGCCCCGGCAAACCCCTCCGCCTCGCCATCGAAGCCGACGACCCCGCCTCCATGATCTTTTGGGGCCCGCCTGGCGTAGGCAAAACCACCCTCGCCAAGATCATCGCGCACGTCACGGAAGCCTCCTTCATCGAGTTCTCCGCCGTCCTCTCCGGCATCAAGGAAATCAAGCAGGTCATGGTCGACGCCGAAAAAGCCGTCCGCTTCGGCTCCCGAACCATCCTCTTCGTCGACGAGATCCACCGCTTCAACAAGGCACAGCAGGACGCCTTCCTTCCCTACGTCGAACGCGGCGCCATCCGCCTCATCGGGGCCACCACCGAGAACCCCTCCTTCGAGATCAACGCCGCCCTCCTCTCCCGCTGTCGCGTCTACACCCTCGTCGCCCTCACCGAAGAGCAGATCATCGGCCTCCTCCATCGCGCGCTCACCGATACCGAATATGGCCTCGGGCAACCTCAACTCGAAGCCGACGATGACGCCCTCGCAACCATTGCCGCCTACAGCAGCGGCGACGCTCGCAACGCCCTCAATGCGCTCGAAGTCTCCGCGAAACTGGCTCTCTCCTCTGAAACTGTCCTCCTGACCTCTGACACTGTCATCCTGAGCGAAGCGAAGGACCCGCCTTTGGAGCAGACTGCCGGCTTCGCCTCCACAAACCGCATCACCCGTTCCATCGCCGCCGAAGCCCTCCAGCGCCGCGTCCTCCTCTACGACAAAAAGGGCGAGCAGCACTACGACATCATCTCCGCCCTCCATAAAAGTGTCCGCAACTCCGACGCCGACGCCAGCCTCTACTGGCTCGGCCGTATGCTCGAAGCCGGCGAAGACCCCATGTACGTCGCCCGCCGCGTCGTCCGCATGGCCGTCGAAGACATCGGCCTCGCCGCCCCCGAGGCCCTCAACCTGTGCCTCTCCGCTCGCGACGCCATGCACTTCCTCGGTCAACCCGAAGGCGGTCTCGCCCTCGCACAAGCTGTCGTCTATCTAGCCCTCGCCCCGAAATCAAACGCCGTCTACACCGCCTACACCGCCGTCCTCTCCGACATCGAAGCCACCGCCGCCGAGCCCGTCCCGCTCCACCTTCGCAACGCTCCCACCCGCCTCATGAAAGAGCTCGACTACAGCAAGGGCTACCAGTACGCCCACGACCTCGAAGGCCGCGTCGCCGACATGGTCTGTCTCCCAGCCTCACTCGCCGGCCGTCGCTACTACCAGCCCACTAGCGAAGGCCGCGAAAAACTCCTCGCCCAACGCATGGAAGAGATCGCCCGCATCAAGCAAGCAAAGCGTGGAAACTAGGGCAAAGGAGGCAAAGCGTGGGAAGTAGGGCAAAGGATCTACTGCCATACAGCGCCGTCATCCTGAGCGGAGCGAAGGACCCCTGTATTTGCTCTTGCTGTTTGTCGCTGTACACCTTGCGCAGAATGCTCTAGCCGCCGCACCTCTCGTCCTCACTTCAAATCCCGCTTCAACGCATCCAGCACAATAGACTTCGTCAGCAACTCCGGCAGCACGTCAGCCTTAGCGTCCGCGCCCCCCGGATACAGCACATACGTAGGAACCCCGCTCCGCCCCACCGAAGCCAGCTCCTGCGTAATTGCCGGGTCATACTGCGTCCAGTCCGCGCGTATCAGCGCCACCTTATGTTCGCTGAACTCCCGCTGCACCTCCGCCGACTTCAGCACCAGCCGCTCATTCACCTGGCACGAAAGGCACCACGCCGCCGTAAAGTCGATAAACACCGGCCGCCCCGCCGCGCGCGCCGCCTGCAAATTCGCCTCGCTATACGGCTCCCAAGCAAGAGCCGTATCTTTCGGCGAGTACAGCGCCGTCGCCAGCGCGATCACACCAAGCGCGAGCGCCGCCAGAGTCCCGCCCAGTTTCGCCGGCCACTTCGCCAAAACCCATCCGGCAACCGCCAGCAGCAGAAAGCCCAGCAGCAGCCGCGCGATGTGATCGCTGCCCTGCCCCGCAGCCGTACTTCCCCCAGAGAACAGCCTCCCGTACACCCACGTCAGCCAGATCACCGTCGCAAACAGCGGCACCGCCGTCAGCTGCTTCAGCGTCTCCATCCAAGCGCCCGGTCGCGGCAGCAGACGCGTCCACGCCGGTTGGATCGTCAGCAGCAGATACGGCAGCGCTAGCCCCAGCCCCAGCGCCGTAAACACCGCAAAGGTGATCGCCGTCGGCTGCGCCAGCGCAAACCCAATCGCCGCCCCCATCAGTGGCGCCGTGCACGGCGTCGCCACCACCGTCGCTAGCACCCCGGTAAAGAAGCTCCCCGTAAATCCTTGCTTGCGTGTCAGCGAGTCGCCCGCGCTCGTAAACGTAAGCCCCAAATCAAATTGCCCAGCCAGCGACATCGAGAAAAAGAACAGACCCAAGGCCAGCACCGCCAGAAACGTCGGCGACTGCAGCTGAAATCCCCACCCAGCCTGGCTCCCTCCAGCACGCAACGCCAGCAGCACGCCCACAATCACCCAAAACGAAACCAGAATCCCCAGCGTGTACACAAACCCATGCGCGCGAAGCCTCCCTCGTTCCTCCTCCGACGACTGCACCAGCGCCAGCCCCTTAAGAAACAGCACCGGAAAGACGCACGGCATCAGGTTCAGAAGAATGCCTCCAAGAAATGCCAGCCCTACCGCTCCCAGCGCAGTCGATTTGCTCGCCACCGTATTCACGCCATTGGCCTTCGTGGCTGAGGCTACCTCGCCCGGAACGACCTCGGCCGTCACCTCATAGGCCTGGTTGCTGCTTAACTTGATCAGCCCACGGATCTGCTTCGGAAGCTCCTTAAGCTCCGGAGATCGCTTCACCCGCAAGCGCAGCCCCCCCGGTATCGGCTCCGAGATCTGATCGGCCGCATTGTCGATCTGGTCCTGATCAAACGGGTAAAACTCGCCGTCGGTCTCCGCATCCCCGGTCACCACGGTGAGCACAAAGTCAGTCTTGCCGCCGCTCGCCGTAAAGCGCATGTTCGCGGGCAACGGCTTCGGCAAGGATTGAATCGCCTCACCCAGCGCGCCCACTGGCGCACCCACAGGCGGCGCATTCGGCACTACATTGAGATCGATTCCCAGGTGTGCCTTGCCCGGAATGCACACCTCCCGGCAGACCAGCCAATCCACCTTAGCGTCCAGGTGAATCGGACCCGGACGCACACCCTTCGCCGCCGCGATCTGCAACGGAAATGCAACCTCGTCCTCATACCCGAAGTCCATCAACGGTCCAAGCGGCAATCGGCTCGGGATCGGAAACTGCATCGGTCCCGCCGTAATCCCCTTCGGCAGCGTCCACGTGATGTGCGGCGGATCCCCCGAGTCGCCCGCGTTCTTCCAGTACACGTGCCACTTCTCCTCAAGCGTCAGCACCAGTCCCAACTCGAGCGTCCCCCCCGGCGCGATCGCCGGCCCCATCGACGTTAATTCAGCCGTCAGGTGCTGCGCCTTGACCGGCCCCGGACCGCCATCGCCAACCACCTGGAGCTGTCCGCGCGCGGAAAGAGGCAACGAGACGACAAGGGCGACCGCAAGCAAAGAGGACAATAGTCGAACTGTCTTCATCGCAACAGATTGTAGGCTGCGCACAGTGCATCCCTTCACGGGCGTCGCCCATTCCTGTGCTCGACCATGATGCAGCGATCCATCACCACCCGGATTCCACCCGCCTCCGCCCGCAGCGCCTCCTCCCGATGCACGATGCCCTGCTGCACCCACATCTGCCCGAGCCCCAACTCCAGCATCTCGTCCACAATTGCCGGGATAAAGCTCGGCAGCCGAAAGACGTTCACCACATCCGGCTTCACCGGCAGCTCCGCCAGCGAGCTGTAACTCCGCTCCCCAAGCACCGATTCGATCGCCGGGTTCACCGGATACACTCTATATCCCTGGCTCTGCATATACGCCGACACATAGTGGCTCGGCCGGTCGGGCCTGTCCGAAAGCCCGATCACCGCCAGACTTGGAAGCTCCCCCTCCGTCCTCCCAAACAGCATCTCGCGTATTACCGTCGACTCATTCATCCCTGCATCTCCTACCGATTCCAGGCGCCCAGCAACCGCCGTAGCACCACCAACTCGCCTAGGTGATACGCCGTATGATCCGCGATCAGCAACGCCTCCCGAAGCAGATTCTGCCCATCGCCCCACCGGAACGGCTTCGTCAAATCAGCCTCCGGTCGCACGATCAGCTCTTCAAATGCACCTCGGTCCGCGCGGACCGCCGCCGCACTCCGCTCCCACGCCTCGGCAGAAGTTGGCTCGGGCGACTTCGGCCAGTACTCATCAGGCCACTGCAGCGGATGATATCCACCCGTCGGCGGCGCACTGAAGTTCAGAATATCTCGCTGCGTGATCCGCAGATGCTCCAGCAGTTGCCAAGCGGAGTACGGCAGACCCTCTGGCACCCTGCCCCGAAGCTCCGCCGGAAAATCCCCGATCGCCGCCTCGAAGTCCACATGCGCCTGCCCACCTCGCAGCACCGCCAGCAGCTGCTTCCGCAGCTCCTCCCCATCAATCTCAGCACCCCTCGCCGCATTCGAGGCATCTCTCATCACTCATCTCCATCGTTGCTCACTTCGAGCATTGGATGATTCGTGCCACGATTGGATACAGAAGACGCACAAACTTCTAAGTAAGGTCGTCGTCCTCAACCACCGCCGGCACCCCACCCTCACGTCGCAACCTCAGATACCCCCGAATAAACGGCCCTAGGTCCCCATCCAGCACGCGATCCACATCCCCCACCTCGACCCGCGTCCGCAGATCCTTCGCCATGCGGTACGGCTGCAGCACATACGACCGGATCTGCGACCCAAACCCGATATCCAGCTTCGAATCTTCCAGCTTTTTCGTCACAGCCTTCTTCTTGTCAAGCTCGTACTCATACAGCCGCGACCGCAGCATCTTCATCGCCCGCTCTTTATTCTTATGCTGCGAACGCTCGTTCTGGCACCCCGCCACCAGCCCCGTCGGCAGATGGGTAATGCGGACCGCCGAGTCCGTCGTATTCACATGCTGCCCGCCCTTTCCGCCCGACCGGTACGTATCGATCCGCAGATCGTCCGGCTTGATGTCGATCACGATCGTGTCATCGATCTCCGGACTCACAAACACGCTCGCAAACGACGTGTGCCGCCGCTTTGCCGAGTCGAACGGCGAGATCCGCACAAGCCGATGCACCCCCGTCTCGCCGGACAGCAGCCCAAACGCATACTCGCCCGAGATCGTAAATGTCGCCGACTTGATCCCCGCCTCGTCCCCGTCCTGAATCTCGTTCAGCTCCACCTTAAACCCCTGCCGCTCCGCCCACCGCAGATACATCCGCATCAGCATCTCGGCCCAGTCCTGGCTCTCCGTCCCGCCCGCGCCCGGATGCACCACCACAATCGCATTCAGCAGATCCGTCTCGCCCGAGAGCATCGTCTTGCTCTCCAGCTTCTCCGAGTACTCCACCAAACCCTTGATCTCGCGATCCAGGTCCCCCTCGACACTCTCGCCCTCACGCGCCAGATCGAAGTACGCCTCAATATCGTCACTGCGCCGCCCCAACTCCGCGTCGTCCGCCAGCAGCGTCTCCAGCCGCTTCCGCTCGCGCATCAAAGGCTGCGATCGCGCCGCATCCGCCCACACCGCCGGATCGCCAATCTTCTCTTCAATCACACCCAACTCACGCTTCAGCCGAGCCGAGTCAAAGATACTCCCGCAGATCGCGAACCTTCTCGCGAACCGGGGAGTAGGCATACTCAAGATCAGTCAACATAACTTCCCTATCTTAGAGCATCGCCTCGTTGCCACAGACTCCACCCCAGCGCCACCGTCGTCACCGCCGCACACAGGTACGCAAACAGATCCCCGTACCTCGTGTAGAAGGTCAGATCATCCTCATACCCAAACGGCACCTGAATCGCCGTCCGCAGATGCCGCGGCGCCGCCGCCACCACCCGCCCAAATGGATCGATCGACCCCGTCACCCCCGTGTTCGTCGCCCGCAGCACCCACCGGTGATTCTCGATCGCCCGCATCCGCACCATATTCAGGTGCTGCCACGGAGCACTCGAATCCCCATACCACCCATCATCGGAGATGTTCACCAGAACGTCCGCTCCCCTCTGCACGAACTGCCGGATCTCATCCCCAAAGATCGACTCGTAACAGATAAACGTTCCATACCCGTGGCTGTTCACCTGGAAGATAACCCTCTCCGTTCCAGGTTCAAAGATGCCTACATTGTCCAGCAAATGTCCGGCAAAGAAAAATAGCCGGCGAAACGGCGTGTACTCCCCAAAAGGCACAAGGTGCATCTTGTCGTAGCGAGAGACAAACAGGCCGTCTGGCGTCACAAACGAGGCGGAATTGCGAGGCGCAAACCCTTTTTCAGCCTCTCTGCTCGGTGCAAATGCCGTATCGTCCACAATAACCGGAAACCCACCCGCCCTCGCCAGATGAGACATCTCCGCGCGAAACCGCAGATCCTGTTCTTCAAACGCCGGAGATTCAGGCCAGATCAAGACGTCACTTTGTCGGTCTCCAGCCCCTCCACGCATCGCTGGCACAACCTTCGTTCCTGGGAGTTCCGGGATCCCGTTCAAGACGTGACGCGCCGGCGCCAGACTCAGCGCCGAAAAGCTCGCCAGCCTCTGCTCCTCGGTCTCGGGCGGCTGTCCTCGTGCCGCCTCGCCCACCTCCAGGTTCTGCTGCAGCAGCGTCGCCGTTGCCGTCGGTCGGGTAACACGCATGATCACTAGCTGATGCAGCCCAAAGACGTAGGCCAACAGAATAAGGACGCCTCCCAGCGTCAGCAAAGGCCGCATAAACCGCCGCTCCCGTAACGACACCCGCACCAGCCAGAGCGCGTTGACCGCCGCAATCACAAACGAAAGCCCATATGCTCCCGTCCACGGAGCCAACCGCGTCAGCAGAGGATTGTCCACCTGCGCGACCCCAAGCAGATCCCACGGCAGCCCCGTAATCCGGGCGCGCGCCAACTCCACCGCCACCCACACAAACGGCGCCAGCACCAGCGCCCCCGGGCGGCCGGCCCGCGACCGCCGAATCGCCATCAGCACCGCCCCAAACAGTGCATGGTAGAGCCCTAGGTAAAGACAGAATAGAAGCAGGATGCCCGCCGCCACCGGCTTCGACAGCCCGCCGTAGATATTCATCGTGGGAAAGATCCAGTAACAGTTCCCTAGATACCAAAGTACCCCGCTCGCATAGGCCAGAGCCGTCCCCTGTCGGATCGACAACGGCTTACCCCCTTCTGTCGCGCCCAGCAAAGCATAGAAGAGCGGTAGCAGCGCCACCCAGCAGAAGGCCGTTCGCCACACCGGCACAGGCCCGGCAATCGGAAACGGCAGAATTTGCAGTACGCTCGAAAGAACCGCCAGCCCCCACAGCCGCGCCGGAATAAGTCGCATCGCAAAGGAAGTCTAGCATCGCGTTCCGGGCGAAGCTACAATAGCTCTTATGGGTCACGTCTTCCTGGTTCTCTTCGCGAAAGTCGTCGTCCCACTCTTCTTCCTCGGGCTGGCGGGCTCCGCACTCGTAGTCTTGGTCACCACCTTCCGCGACCTTTCAGAAGTCTGGACAAGCGACGATGAAGGAGTCAGTGACCTCTAGTTCCGGATGTTCTGGCACTTTTATAACTCACTCTAGAAAATCTAAAATGGATGGTATTTCCTAGGACGCGAAGCACGGACGCGTCCGCTCAACCATGGGCTCCTCGACAAAAACTCACGCCGTGACACAATCCAACCGCGTTCGCCTCGTTGTGGCGTCCTCGGTCATGCTCACCTTTATCTCCTTCTGGCGCGCGGCCGCCATCGTCCTCAACGACCTCGGCTCCTCAGCCTTCTACGCCGGCGGCATCGCGGAAGAGGCCGTAGGCAAGTCCGCACCCTGGCTCGTCCTTGGCGTCGTCGCCTTTTCCTTCGCCGTACGCTCCGTCTACGTCGAAAGCTGCTCCATGTTCACGCGTGGCGGCGTCTATCGCATTGTCAAGGAAGCCCTCGGCGGCGCCTTCGCCAAACTCAGCGTCTCCGCCCTGATGTTCGACTACGTCCTGACCGGCCCCATCTCCGGGGTCTCCGCCGGCCAGTACATCGTGGGCATGCTCAACGACCTCACCAGCTTCGCCGCGCACCGCTGGCGCCCCGCGCCCTATCTCACCCCGCACCTCCGGCCCGACCTCGCCTCCGCCGTCATCGCCATCGGCATCACCATCTACTTCTGGTGGCAAAACATCAAGGGCATCGAAGAATCCAGCGAAAAAGCGCTCAGCATTATGAAGATCACAACCGTCATGGTCGTGATCCTGCTCGCCTGGGGAGGCTTCACCGTCATCCATCGCGGCTCTCCTCTCCCACCCTTTCCCACCCCCGCCAACCTCCACTTCAGCAACAACGCCCTCGGCTTTCTCAAGGGCACACGCTTCGCCTCCTCACTCGGCCTCTTCGGCGTCCTCATGGCCTTCGGCCACTCCGTCCTCGCCATGAGCGGCGAAGAATCGCTCGCCCAGGTCAATCGCGAGATCCAGCACCCCAAGCTCAAAAATCTCAAGCGCGCCGCTCTTCTGATCGCCGTGTACAGCCTTCTGTTCACCGGTGTCGGCTCCCTGCTGGCCGTCATGATCATCCCCGATGCCGTCCGCGTCCACGTCTACGGCGACAACCTCATCGCCGGCATGGCCATCTACATGGCCGGACCAGCACTCGCGCGCGCCATCTTCCGCGTCTTCGTCGTCATCGTTGGCTTCCTTATCCTCGGTGGAGCCGTCAACACCGCCATCGTAGGCTCCACCGGTGTGCTCATGCGCGTCGCCGAAGACGGCGTCCTCACCGACTGGTTCCGCCACCCGCAAAAGAAATACGGCACCAGCCATCGCATCGTCAATCTCGTCGTAGGCATGCAGTTGCTCGTCATCCTGCTCACCCGCGGCAACGTCATCATCATCGGTGAGGCCTACGCCTTCGGCGTTATCTGGAGCTTCACCTTCAACGCTCTCGCCATGCTTGTACTTCGGTGGAAGTACCGCGGCGAACGCACCTCCAAGGTGCCCCTCAACCTCAAAATCGGCAAAACCGAGATCCCGCTAGGTCTTCTCTCCGTTTTCCTTGTCTTGCTCACCACCGCCCTCGTCAATCTGCTCACCAAATCCGTAGCCACCGTCAGCGGCATCATCTTCGCTGCCGCCTTTTTCATCATCTTCAGCATCTCCGAGCGCGACAACAAGCGCCGCCACGACCTCACGGCCCTCCAAATGAAGGAGCACTTCCAACTCGAGCACCAGGACTCAGTCGGTCGTGAAACCCTGCAGATCCGCCCAGGAGCCGTCGTCGTCACCATGCGCGATTCCGCCATGACCTTCGCGCTCAAATGGGCCCTCTCCCACACCGACACCGATGAGCAGGACCTCGTCGTCCTTGCAGCACGGATGATGGGCGCCGGTGGTCCCGAGTACGTCGAAGCCTCCGAACAACTCTTCAGCGAGCATGAGCAAATGCTTTTCACTAAAGCCGTATCCGTCGCGGAAAGCTTCGGCAAGCACATCTCATTGCTCGTCGTGCCCGCAGGCGATATCTTCGCCGCACTCGTGCAAACGGCTAACTCGCTCGAAGCTGCCGCCGTCGTCTCCGGCTTATCCACCAAGCTTACCGCCGAGGAACAGGCCTACCACGTAGGACAGGCCTGGGAAGCTCTACCCGAACCAAAGCGCCAGTTCACCTTCTACATCGTTAAACCCGAAGGGGAAGCACTTAGCTTCCACATCGGGCCGCATGCACCAACCATCCAGTCCGACGACGTCCAGTTAGTCCATCGACTCTGGCTTCAACTCCGCCGAAGTCCAGAGATGCAGGACCTCCATCACAGCGACATCCTTACCTATGCGATAACGCGTCTAGCTAATGAATACGTCCGTGACAAGCAATCCATTCAGCAGGGTCTGCAAAGTTCCATGAATCAGAGTCCGGACCGCGGACTCGGAAGTCCTCGCATGGACCGCATCGACAGCGCTGGGCCAGGTTACGCAATCAATGCTCCGGAAGAAGCTCTCGCAGCCAAGGGATCTACCAAGTCCGACGCGAATAAATCAAATACTTAGTTTGCAGATAGATAGAATTCTCTGTATCGTTCAAGTGAACTATTCTGTTCAAAGCATTGTTCGTATAAGCACTGCTGGATTCAGACTCGGAGGTTGCGCGTGGAAGTAACTCGCATCATTGCAGAGATCGATGCTCAGATCTCTAAGCTGCAGCAAGCACGACATCTGCTCGCGGATGTAGACACTGTCAAGCGCGCTGGACCAGGCCGTCCAAAAGGCAGCAAAAATGCCGTTTCCGCCACTGCCGCCGAGGTGCCGCAACGAAAGAGAAAGCTTACACCCGAAGGTAGAAAGCGTATCGCCGAAGCCATGAAGCGCCGTTGGGCAGAGCGAAAGAAAACTGCCGCCAAAGCCTGACTCGAAATCTCGTCGCAAAATGACAGAAGCGGACCTCGTGGCCGCTTCTGTCATTTGCGTCGTAACCTCCCGAATCTAACGCACAGCCAATACCTCGCGCAGATTATCCTTCGCCAGAAAAAACCGAAAGCTTCCAAACGCTTGAAGCAGATTCTCAATCTGCCGATTGTTGTAAATGTTTCTCAGGGGGTAATCTCCCGCAGGCCGCATATCTACCATGTCCGCTCCGGTAAGGTGGTAACGATAGAACGCCGTGTCCATGGGTATGCTCGCTGAGGTGTTCTTGGAATGAAAAAATGCCAGCAATAAACCGCCTGGCCGCATGGATGCCTGCAGTCGGCCAAGCAGTGGAGCCACCAGCCTCTCGGGTAGGTAATCCAGCGAGTCCCAGAAGATCACCACATCAAAAGTGCGTCCTGAAAAACTCAGGTTTGTCGCCAGAAACCGCTCCACATCAAACACCGGAGCCTCTCCGGGAACGGGCGCGGACATCCACTCTGACCTTGAAGCATCTTCCACAAGGTTCGCCATATAGATGCTGTGACCCAGCCCGGTGACGAAATTGATGTTCGTCGAAGATGTCGGCCCGATGTCCAGCACGCGCAGCGACTCATTTGTCTGGAGGTGCTTCAGCAGCTCCTTCCATCCACTCGAGTGCCTCGACCTCCGTTCGCCGCCATCCCGGCCCTCTGCAGACCTGCCTCCGCCCCCAAAAAAGTTGCGCATTGCCTCCTTCTTCCCTTCCCCCACGTCTTGGGCTCTATCCGGTCGCAGACGTCTCCCTGGTGGGCGTCCCGCCTGCCGCAGCCGACGGCACACCCCTCGTCAGGTCCGCCTTGCCCTGTATGGTTGCGTTCTCCTCGATGGCCAGCCGAGCCGCCGAGATATCGCCCTTCAACGTCGCCGACTGACGGAGGTCAACCGAACTCGAAGCCTGCACATTTCCGCTCACCTGCCCGAAGATCACGACATCTCTCGCTACAAGATTCGCCTTCACGCGGCCGTTCGGACCAATCGTAATTCGCCCCTCCGGCACCGTCACCGAACCGTCGATCGTCCCGTCTAGAAATAAATCTTCGCTTCCCGACAACTCTCCCCGGATCGTAATCGACTTACCGATAACCGTAGCGCCCTCTGCTGCCTTCATCTATCCCACCTCATACGTTGCCGAGCGTCCAATGCTTGTGACGCTCCTTGCCCGAACTATACGCAAGCGTCTCCACCGAGGCAACGTACGCAAACTTTGCTGGTGCCCAATACGTCATTATTCCAGCACCAGGCATCACCTCGGCCCCTGCACCTACAGCATGACGAAACAGATCCAACCGACCAACCGCACCTCACAACCTCCACACGCGCGGGCGCTCCTCTGCATCATCGCCGCACTCTGGTTCGCAGGCCCGGCGCCGCGCGCCCTCGCTCTCTCCTCCCCGGCTCAAGTCGCTCCCCGCATCGCCAACGAGCCCTTCAGCGGCACACCACCTCGATCCATGATCGCCGACATCGCCGCAAATGAGATCCGCGCCATCCAGCACACAAACTCCTACATCCGCTACCGCATGCACACCCATGACGCAAAGGGCGATCGCGTACGCGACATCATCGAATCGAAAGACGGCGCCGTAGCGCGCCTCATCCTCAAAGACGGGCACCCGCTCACCGCGGCAGAAGACGAGGCAGAACGGGCTCGGCTCAACGACATGCTCACCTCCCCATCCGAATTCGCAAAGCACGTCCACAACGATAAGACCGGGAAAAAACTCGCCGTCGACCTCATCAGCCTCATGCCCGACGCCATGACCTACACCTACACGCCGGGCCAGCCCCAGCTTCCGCTCCCAAAATTTCCGCGCCAGATCGTCCTCGACTACGCTCCCAACCCGAACTGGTCCCCACCCAACACCACCGCCGAAGCTCTCACCGGGCTCCGCGGACGCATGTGGATCGACCCCAAGACCCGAGATCTGCTGCGTATGGAGGGAAACATCTTCCAGGGCGTCAACCTCGGCTGGGGCATGCTCGCCCACATCTATCCCGGCGGCACACTCTCCCTCGATCAAGTCGAGGTCGGTGACGGCCGCTGGATCTTCAGCCGCTTCGTCGAACAGGTCAAAGTGCGCGCCCTCATGGTCAAGTCAATCAACATCGACACCACGATCGAAGCATCGGATTTCCAGCCTCTCCCCGGCCCCACGAGCTACACCGACGCCATCCACCTTCTGCTCGCTACTCCCCTGCCCACGCGGCCCGGCACCGGAGAAGCCCCCTCCCCGCGCTAGGCACTTACCGCCGCATGCGCCCGCATACTCGCCCGGCGCACGGTGAGCGACTCGATCCTCTTCGTGTCCACCTCCACCCCGCTCCCAACGCCCGTAGGCACCGGGATCTCTCCCTTCCCGCTCACCGTCACCGGAGGATCAATCACGTCGCGCACCCAGTACCGGCTCGACGCAGAAACATCCCCCGGCAAAGAAAAGTTCGGCAGCGACGAAAGCGCAATGTTATGCGCGCGTCCTATCCCCGTCTCCAGCATCCCTCCGCACCACACTGGCACGCCGCGCTCCGCTGCCGCATTGTGCACAGCGATCGCCTCGCTGAAGCCGCCCACACGCCCCACCTTGATATTGATAATCCGGCACGACTCCATGTCGATCGCCGCCAGCGCATCTCGCCTGTTCCGAATCGACTCATCTAGACAAATCGACGTCTCCATCCTCTTCTGCAGCATCGAGTGAAAATAAAAATCGTCGTACCAGAGCGGCTGCTCCACCATCAGCAGCCGAAATTCGTCCCATGCCGCGATGTGCTCAAAGTCCTTCATTCTATACGCCGAGTTCGCATCACAGCTCAGCACGATCTCCGGCCAGCGCTGCCGCACCGCCTCAAAGATCTCCGTATCCCAACCCGGCCTGCACTTCAGCTTGATCCTCTGATACCCCGCCGCGAGCTCCTTGGCCACCGTGTCGAGCAAAACCTCCACACTCGGCTGAATGCCGATCGAGACGCCGCACGGAATCATCTCCCGTGTCCCACCCAGCATCTTCGCCAGCGAGACCCCCTCACGCTGCGCCGCCAGGTCCCACACGGCGTTCTCAAGCGCCGCCTTCGCCATGCGATGTCCACGCACCTGCCGAAAGATCCGGGGGCAATCGCCTCCACCTGCAATCTCCGCCTCCAGCAGTCTCGGCGCAAGCTCGGTCTCCGTCATCAACCACGCAGTGTCGATCGTCTCCTCGCTGAAGGACGGATGCTCCCCCGCGACACACTCGCCCCACGCACTCAGCCCCTCCGACTCGATCTCCACCAGCAGTATCCGCCGAGCCATCGTTCGCCCAAAGCTCGTCTCAAACGGGTGCGCAAGCTCCAGTTGGATCTCGCGCATGTGGATCGCGTCAATCTTGATCATCGGCCGTTCCTTGTAGGTAATTGTCTTCGTAAGATGCTGCCGCGCAAAATTGGCTGCGCGCCCGTTCGCAAACGATTCACCTCTGCCGCTACCCGTTCCTTTGCTGTCATCCCACATGAATCTGCTGTTCGCCTTTGTCGTTGCTTGTTCTTTTGTTCCCATCCCGTAGGGATCTGCTGTTCGTCTTCGCTGTCGCTAGCCTACCCATCCACCTCGCCCAACAGATACGCCCCGTTCCCCGTCTCGTCGCGTTCAAAGCCCACCGCCGCCAGCCCCCGCCCAAACGCATCCTGCAGCGCCTCCCGCGTGCGCGTCTGCAGCGCAAGCGCAAGCCCCCGATCCTCCGGACGCCCCTTCCAACCCGAGACCTCCGCCGGAACCTCCACCCGCCCCCGTACCACCTCGGACCCCTCGGCAGTCTCGTCCGCCAACCGCCGCACCACCCGCTCTGACCGCAGCCACCACTCGGCATACAACCTGTCCGTGGGCAGCCCACCCTGCAGCGGCGAAGACGACGGCCCATAAAAGTCCGGCTGATATCGCCGCGCGATCGCCCCCAGACGGTGCAGATTCAAATGAGCGTTCTTGATCTCCAGCGGATCAAACGTCCACTCCATCAGGTCGAATCCGCGCTTCATCGCATCCTCTCTCTGCGCCAGCTTCAGCCTCCGTCCCAGCCCGCCGTTCCTGTACTCCAGGAGCACCGCCAACATGTGCGAATGGAGATAAGACCTCCCATCCCGAAACCCCGGCAGACTCATCGCAAACCCAACCAATCGCTCTCCCGCGAACGCCCCCAGCACCTGCCCGCCAATCCTCTGCGCGATCAAAAACATGCGACGCGGCACCACATCTCCATCCGCATACCCCCACACCGCCACCTGGATATCCACGCAGCTCTGTAAATCTTCAAGCGCCGTCAATCCCGCAATGCGCACCTCACCCGTCTCGGCGCCACTCATGCCCCCACATCCTCCCTGCCCTCCACCTTCGCCAGCCTCCACAGCGCGTCCAACTCCTCCGGCGATCTAGCCGCAAGCCCCTCCGCTCCCCCAACCGCCCTCTCCATATGCTCGAACCGCAACCGGAACTTCGCATTCGCTCCCCGCAACGCAGATTCCGCATCCGCGCCCACATGCCGCGCCAGGTTCACCGCCGTAAACAGCAGATCCCCCACCTCCTCCGACACCGCTGCCGCCGATCTCTCTCCATGGGCCAATTCCGCCTCAATCTCCGCTATCTCCTCCCGCACCTTCTCCAGTAGCCCCTGCACATCCGGCCAATCGAACCCCGCCTTCGCCGCCTTCGACCCCAGCTTCGTCGCCTCCATCACCGCCGGCATCCCCCGAGGCACATCCGCCAGCAGCGACCCCTCACCCTCGCCCGCCTCCCTCTTCTCCTCACGCTTGATCTGCTCCCAGTTCCGCAGCACCGCATCCGCATCCGTTGCTTCAACCCCCGCAAAAATGTGCGGGTGCCGCCGAATCAGCTTCGCATTCAAGCTCTCTGCCACATCCCGGATATCAAAGTGCCCCGCCTCCTTCGCCATCTGTGCATAAAACAGCACCTGCAGCAGCAGATCCCCCAACTCATCCTTCAGCTCACCCCAGCTCCGGCGCTCAATCGCGTCGAATACTTCATACGTCTCCTCCAGCGTATGCCGCTTGATCGAGTCAAACGTCTGCTCCCGGTCCCACGGACACCCATCCGGCGACCGCAGCAGATCAATAATCGCGACCGCCCGCTCGATCGGCTCCATATCCACCCGAAGCACGTCAGCAACAGCACCCTTAGCGCTCGCACTCTCTCCCGCCGCATCGACACGCTCCATCATGCTTCCACTCTAACCCGCCCGCCGGCGCCCATCCTCTCCCGCAATGCTCTATGCTGCTGTGGATGGAAGACCCGCACAAGCCGGCATCGCCGAAGCGCAAAACCCTCACACCCTGGCTGCTTCCGCTCCTGCTTCCCTACGCGGGCCTGCTCTTCCCTGCCCTCTACGCCCGCTCTACACCTACGCTCTTCGGCTTCCCATTCTTCTACTGGTACCAGTTCGCTTGGGTACTCCTCGCCTCCATCATCATGGCCGTCGTCTACCTCAAAACTCGCGACTAAATCCCGGCACAAAAAACAAACCGCGCCCGCACATGCGGACGCGCCTCTCACACACCTAACCAGTTACAAACCGCTAGGGCTCGCCACCGCCGCAGGAGCTGTGTCACCCGCCATATTGCTCAGTAACCGTATCTGCACCCGCCGATTCTTCGCCCGGCCTGCCGCCGTCTTATCCGTCGCCACCTGCTGGTCCTTGCCGATCCCCACCAGATAAAACTTGTGCGGCGGGATGTTGTACTTCGTCTGGAGATAGTTCGCCACCGCATCCGCCCGCTTCTGGCTCAACTGGTAGTTGTAGTCCGCAGCTCCAATCGAGTCCGTCCCGCCCGTCACCTCCAGGATGTACCCCCGCGCGCTCGTCAACGAGCCCGCCAGGTCATCCAGCTGCTTCTTGTCCGACGCCGTCAACGCCGACTTGTCGAAGCCAAACGTCACGCTCACATCGGCCAGCGGCTTATAGTTATCCAGATTCGCCACCACGCCGCTCAGCGTATCCACCCGGTTGTACGCGTCCTGCGCCGACTTATTCGCCGTGTCTGCAGACTGCCCCGCAGCCATCGCATGCTGGTCCGCCCCGTTGGCCGCCGTCATCGCGCCCGAGATCCCCTTCTGCGCGCGCTCGTCCGTATCCACAATCGTCCGGTGGTCCGACGCCGTCTTCGTATCCAGATCGTTGGTCTGCTGCACAATCGGAGCCGTCTGCGACCGCACATAGTTCTTCGTGGAGCAGCCCGTCACCATTCCCAGCGCAACCACACCCGCAACGGCAGCCGATGCAGTCGAACCGTGCCACATGCCGCCAGTACGACGACCCCTCAAAAATAAGTTCATGGTTTGTTGTCTCCTTGACGCAAGATTCCTAAGTAAACGTGAGCAATTTGCATGCCAATCCGCTGAGGACCCTACCTCATTCGAACGATTGCTCTTATGCCCCCACCGCAACCCCTATGCAAACCCGTCCGAGAAATTTTGATGAATCACCCGCCAAAAACTACGCGCCATCCCGCTCCCAAACCCGCCGCCTCCGAACGCTCTAAACTAACAGCAGCAGCCCCATGGACCTCCTCGCCAAAATCCGCACCATCCCCCCCAAGCCCGGCTGCTACCTCTACAAAAACGCCGAGGGGGAGGTCATCTACGTCGGCAAGGCCAAAAACCTCCGCTCCCGCGTACGCTCCTACTTCCTCGAAGCGTCGCGAGCCAACGCCAAAACCGGCACCCTCATGCGCGAGGCCGTCGACGTCGAATACATCACCGTCGACAACGAACGCGAAGCCCTCGCCCTAGAAAACAACCTCATCAAGCAGCGCAAACCCCGCTTCAACATCCTCCTCCGCGACGACAAGACCTACCCCTACATCAAGCTCACCACCGCCGACCGCTACCCCAAGGTCTTCGTCACCCGCAAGCTCCGCAAAGACGGCTCCCTCTACTTCGGCCCCTACTTCCCCGGCAACCTCGCCCACCGCCTGGTCGACCTCATCCACCGCTCCTTCCTCATCCCCTCCTGCAAGGTCGACCTCGCCCGCTACCACCCTCGCGCCTGCCTGCAGTTCTACATCAAGCGCTGCCTCGGCCCCTGCGTCGAAGGTCTCACCACCCCCGACATCTACAAACAAACCATCCGCGACGTCCAGCTCTTCCTCGAAGGCCGACCTAACGAGCTCGAAAAGCGCCTCTCCGAACGCATGGAGGCCGCCGCCGAAAACATGCAGTTCGAGCTAGCCGCCCGCCTCCGCGATCAGATCGTCACCGTCCACCAGGCCCAGGACAAACAGCGCATCGCCTCCGCCGACGACGAAGACGCCGACGTCTTCGGCTTCCACTTCGAAAACGAAATGCTCGCCGTCAACCTCTTCCACATGCGCGGTGGCAAAATCGTCGACCGCCGCGACTTCTTCTGGGAAGACCTCCCCGACCTCAACACCACCCTCGACGAATCCCTCAACGAAACCGCCGCCGGCACCGAAGTCAACCCAGGCATCGATACCGACCCAGGCACGGAAGTCGAGCCAGGCATCGAAGTCGACGATCCGTCATCCGCAGCCGCAACCCTCAAACCCTGTCATTCTGAGCGCAGCGAAGAATCCCGAGAGACCCAAACCCGCCCACACGCTCAGGCCGTTTCAGCCGCATCCGCCTCCAGCCCAAACACCACCCAAGACGACTGCCCAGACCCCACCACCTACCGCGAAGCCGACCTCTCCGCCAACACCCCCACCGCCGCCGAACCCGAAACCCTCCCCTGCCTCGAACCCGACCCCACCCAGCCCGCCCCCGAGTACGACCAGACCGACGACGACCCCGAGTCCCTACCCGGCCGCTCCCCCATCCAGCAAACCGCCCTTGCCGAACTCAACGAGCGCTTCTCCCCCGCCAACTTCTTCTCCGCCCTCCTCAAGCAGCTCTACCTCGACCAGCCCTACGTCCCCAAATCCATCTACGTCCCCGTCGACTTCCCCGACCGCGCCCTCCTCGCCGAAGAGCTCTCCGCCCGCACCAAACACCGCATCGATCTAGCCGCCCCCCAGCGCGGCGAAAAACGCTCCCTCGTCGACCTCGTCTGCCAAAACGCCAAGCAGTCCTACGACCAGCGCTTCCGCGTCCTCCAGCCCACCCAGCGAGCCATCGCCCAGGCCCTCGAGCAAGCCCTCAACCTCCCCTCCACCCCCACCCGCATCGAGTGCTTCGACATCTCCCACATCCAGGGCGCCGAAACCGTCGCCTCCATGGTCGTCTGGGAAGACGGCGCCATGAAGAAAGCCGACTACCGCAAGTTCCAGGTCAAAACCGTCACCGGCGTCGACGACTTCGCCTCCATGCGCGAGATCATCCACCGCCGCTATAAACGCCTATTAGCGGAACAAGACCGTGACCGAGGTCACGACAAAGACGAGCACCCCACGAAGTGGCCCTCCCTCATCCTCATCGACGGAGGCCTCGGCCAGCTCCACGCCGCCGCAGACGCCCTCGCCGAAATCGGCGTGGAGACCGGCAACTCCCTCCAGCCCCTAGCCTCCATCGCCAAGCGCGAAGAGATCATCTACGTCCACGGCCAGGAGGACGATCCCGTCGTCCTCGACCGCCGCTCCCCCGTCCTCCATCTCATCCAGAAGATCCGCGACGAATCCCATCGCTTCGCCGTCACCTACCACCGCAAACGCCGCGAAATCCGCGACCGCGACTCCGAGCTCGACGCCATCCCCGGCGTAGGTCCCCGCACCCGCCAGCGCCTCCTCCAGCACTTCGGCTCCATCCGCGGCATCAAGCAGGCCAACCCCGACGCCCTCACCGCCGTAGTCAACCCCGCCACCGCACAAAAAATCCGCACCCACTTCGCCGCCGAACCCACCCCAGCCGACACGCGACTCCCAATCCTCAACTAAAGCCCGCGCGACTCTCGACTAGAGCCCGCGGGGGAGGATCCGCCTGAAACGACCGTTTCAGTGAATACAAGAACCCTATAAAGGCTTTGAGATGAGCGAAGTTTCCTAAAACGCTGTTTTGCGTTAGAAGGACGATAGCTAATTCGCCGAAGGCCGTTCGATGTGATCAATGACGATCACCTCTACTGGTCCCTTTGAAGGCACCAGCCGCAGTCCAAGCTGTTCCCGGATCGCCGTAAAAATGGACGGCGTGTCGGCCCCACTTTCCTGTCCAATTCCCGTCGCAGCAAACTGCTCCGATCCAAACTTCAGCGTGAAGTCATATTTCCCCTTCAGACCCGTCTGGTCCAACACCAGCCTCCCGCCTGTCCTCAGAAGAGGTGAACGTACGAACTCTTCGAGAGTTACTGCCGTGGCAGTTATCTCGCTCCCTTGGTCGTTATCGAGAGTGAAGAGCTTGCTCGTTTCACCACTTTCTGCGGGAGTCAGTTTTGCGCCACTCTTCGCGATAACCAGTGCATACACAGGCATCGCCCTCGTCTCGAAATGCACCTTTAGCTTGAATCGGTCCGCCAGCAGCGACTGCTCCATCAGTGCAACCTGCTCCCGCTGCTGCGCCGGGGTCATCTTTTGCATCGCCGCATACGATAAGTCATCAATCTTTGCCTGAATCTCATACCGGTTGGATTCCCTATTCAGCCAGTCTGGCCCTCCCACAATCCGGCTCTCGGAAGCAACTGGCAGGTTGTAGGCCGACGCGATGAATATCTCCGCCTGCCCGATGAAATGCACCCTATCAGTCGGCTGACCGCCTCCACCAACGGGAGACGCCTTCATCACTCTTCCGGGGGCAGTTGTACCGGCAGAACTTGGTGGAGGTGGGCTTGATTGCCACGGCCTAATCGTTGCCACCTCAAACGAAGGCAACGGTCCAGTCGCATGCAGCATTTGTGCTTGCGCGGGCGCGCCCGCGACCAACGAAGCTACTCCGAACAGGAGGGAGATTCTCAAATCGCGCACAATTCGTCCCATCATGGCTGGGTGTCTTTCCCGAGGTTTGATTTTCAGAGAGCGCAAGTTGTTAAGTGGCTGCAGCCGTTGCTAAGGTGTCAAAGCCTGCGCCTGGCTATTGCTTGCTTCCTTCACAAGCTGCTGGTGAATGATCATCTTCAAATAGGTCTGGTATCGGAGACCACGCTTCTCCGCGAAAGCCTTTGCCAGCTCGATGTCTGCCTTGTCGAGTCGGATCGATGTCGGTATCGTTTCAGCGCGGCGGGTAAGGGTGCCTCGGCCCAAAGTGCCGTCTTGCGCCGCCTGCTCAAAAATAGCCAGCGGTTCGTCCGGGTGGCTGTCCCACCACGCCGCTTCTTCGGCTTCGTTCTTGAACTCAGGGATTTGTTGGGTCTTGGTCATTGGCTGCTGCCTTATGGTTCGAGTAAAAAGCGCGTTCTTTCCTGTCGGCTGGTCGCGCTGTAACGACGCGGTACATTTCATCGCGCTCCGTGACGATGACCACAGGACGCGGCCAGCGTCAGTTTCGCCCAGATGAAGGGTACGCGTCTCTCCGTTGCGGAGAACTACGCCCGCGTCGAATGGATCGTTTTCTACTACCTGTTCTGCTTCCTGCGGTGTGACAGCGTGACGGGCGATGTGTTCGGTGTTGCTGTTATCCCAGTGGAATTGCATTGAAAGGTATTCCTTACGTTGAAGATTTTCTTTTGTTCGAGATTCCTCACGTGGTGTTCCCCTCCTTGGGATCGGGTGGTAAATCCGATGCACTGCTGGTGCGAGTAGCAGTACAAGATACGTATATACACTGTTGGTACATAAGTCAAGCGCAATGTCGCTATTGGGAAGACCCTGGAAGCCTTCGTACCGACCGTTTCAGTGAATACAAGATCGTCCTGGGGGAACAGGCTCGGTCATTTCAACGACGTGAAGTTGCCGAAATCCGACTTTGAGGGAGCTGGTGTCCATGTGGCTTGTTATCCTGCTGAAAGAGGGGGAACCGGATCATGAGGCGATCAGTGCTAGCGAGTTTCGCTATAACAATCGCCACGGTTTTGGCCGTTGCGGCGAGCATCTCGACCGCACAGCAGCCGCAACAGGCAAAGTCTTTGCAGTTTGAGGTAGCTACCATCAAGCCGGGCAACCCCCAGGGAGTTGGTTCGTCGTCTTCGACACTTGGTGGTCAGTTCCGGATGGTGAATACACCTTTAAAGCAGTGGGTAGAGTTGGGGCTGTCCGTTCCGGATTATGCGCTGAAGGCGCCCTCGTGGCTCGACACGTCCAGGTTTGACCTGAATGCAAAATTACCCTACGAGTCGGTCGACCGAAAAGCTGGAGCCAAAATGATGAAAGCGCTCTTGATCGAGCGATTTGGATTGAAATGGCACGAGGAGTTCCAGAGCGTGTCCGGCTACGAGTTGGTTCCCGACAAGAAGGTCCTAATCGAGCCTTCGGGTCTACTGGACCGCCTGAAAGGTCGTGGATCGGCCTCTGGTCCTTCGTTAATCAGTGGCACAAACGTGCCGATGTCAGAACTGGCGGAGGCGCTGGGAAAGGTACTCGGAAGACCCGTGGTCGACGCGACGCACCTTTCCGGTGTCTTCAGTTTCAAACTGATGTGGCGTCCGTTTGACGATGCTGAGGTGGCTTCGCAGCAGCGATATGGGAAGCAATATGGAGTTGATGTCGATAACCTTCCTTCTTCCGTATCGACCGCGCTGCGGGAGCAGTTGGGGCTGCGACTTCAGAACGTCAAAGTCCCATCAAAGGTCATCGTTGTGGACAAGATAAATCACGAACCAACCGAGAACTAAGGTCTCGGCGTTGACCACATTGAGCGGTCACCCACGACAACTCCGGTTATAAGGGGTGAGATCACCTGCCACCCTGTAGGCTCCATTAGCGGAGCCTGCGCAAACTTCACGCATCTTCACCGCCTGAGCCGCACTAAGCCGCCGTTTTCGCCGAAGTCTTCTTTCCGGAAGCCCTCTTCCCCGCCGTCTTCTTCGCCGGTACCGACTTCGCCGCCTTGCTCACCGCCTTCCGCTCCGCCGCATCCGGGCTCTTGCCCTTCGCCTGCTCCGCCCGCCGTCCGCCCATCGAGATCTGCTTCTTCCGCGCCGTCTCCCGATCCACCTCTACCCCGCCGTTCTTGCTCGTCGGAGCCTTCCGGCAGCTGCCCTCCTCGTGTTCGCCCTTGCCTGGAACCGGAACATACCCCGGCCAGCACCGTGAGCTCTTCACATAAGCCTTGCCGTTCGATCCCTTCGCCTCAGATCCTTTAGCTCCAGATCCCTTCGCCCCCGAACCCTTCGACGGCGCCGACTTCTTCGCTGACTTCTGTGCAGTTGCCATACGCCTAGGAGCACCACAAACACACCCGCGTTGTCCCTGAACCCCGAGCCTTTCACCCCATCGAAAATCCCGCACAACCCCTGCACCAGCAACAGTGCACACCCTACTGTCCCTGCAGCGCACCCTGAAACGTATTGCAAGTCCCCGGATCGCCCGTCTCCATCCCCCGCTTGAACCATCCTTGCCGCTGGGCAGACGTCCCATGCGTAAAACTCTCCGGACTCACCGCCCGCCCGCTCATCCGCTGCAGATGATCATCGCCCACAGCCGCCGCCGCCTTCAACGCCCCATCCACGTCATCCGGATGCACAATCCCCCGCTGCTCCGTCGAGTGCGCCCACACCCCCGCATAACAGTCCGCCTGCAGCTCCAGATCCACGCTCAGCGCATTCCGCTCGCCCGGATCACCCTGCTGCAACCGACGCACCTTCGCCTCCGTCCCCAGCAGCTTCTGCACATGATGCCCCAGTTCATGCGCAATCACATACGCCTGCGCAAAGTCCCCCGTGTCCCCGCCAATCCGCTTCAGCTCATCCCAGAACCCCAGGTCGACATACACCTTCTCATCCGCCGGACAATAAAACGGCCCCGTCTGCGCCTGCGCCGTCCCACAGCCCGAGTACGTCGCCCCCCGATACAGCACCAGCTTCGCGTGCCGGTACTGCTTGCCCTCCTGGTCGAAGATCCCCGTCCACGTCTTCTGCACATCGTCCAGCACAAAGCTCACCAGCTGCGCATCCCTGTCCTCCCCCGGAGCCCGCGCCCCCGCCTGCCCCACTGGCCGCGCCTGCTGCTGCGTCGGCGCTCCCCCTCCACCACCGGACAGATACGCCCCAATGAAGTTCCTTCCCGTCAGTAGGCTGATCACCAGCAGCACCAGCACACCCACAATACCCAGCCCGCCACCGCCAAATCCTCCACCGCCAAACCCAAACCCGCCGCCACCCCCCGAATCATTCCTCCGATCCTCCACATCGCTGCTCATCCCACCAGGCGTCCAGTCCATCGCTCCTCCTCCATTTCGCTCTCACTAGAGAGAATAGCCACTTCCAGACCGTTGCCCCAGAAAACAATCGGCGAACCGAAAAGCCCGACCCACCACCAAGCCGGGTGCCTCAACCCTCTCGCAGCTTCATCGCGAAAGGGTGGGGTATCGCGCCGAAAGCGCGACCAACACAAGCCCCGGAGCCTCCACCACAAACATAGGAGGAACTTCTACCCTCAAAGGACGTACCACGAGCAGGAGATCGCATGCCCACGACCGCCAGCGCCCCACACGCTCGCACCACTGTCGTCCGCCCCTCTGACCCCACCCTCCAGCCCGCCCTCCGCCTCGCCCTCGCCTTCGCCTCCATCAAGCTCCTCCTCCACATCGCCGCCAATCTCTGGCAGGCGCACATCGGCTGGGGCTACTTCCGCGACGAGTTCTACTACATCGCCTGCGGCCGCCACCTCGCCTGGGGATACGTCGACCACGGCCCCCTCGTCGCCCTCCAGTCCCGCCTCGCTGAAACCCTCTTCGGCCACTCCCTCGCCGGCCTCCGCCTCCTCTCCGCCGCCGCCGGAGCCGCCCGCATCCTGCTCACCGGCCTCCTCGCCTGGAGCCTCGGCGGCCGCCGCCCCGCACAGGCCCTCGCCATGATCGCCGTCCTCGTCGCCCCCCAGTACCTCGGCACCGACGGCTACCTCTCCATGAACTCCTTCGAGTCCCTTTTCTGGATGTCCTGCCTCCTCGCCCTCATCCTCGCCCAGCGCCGCCTCGCACCCGAGTCAACCGCCGGTGTGCACCATCCATCGCAGCCTCACCGCGATGGGTGGGACGTAATAGGCCAGCAGAGTGGAACACCCATCGTCGCTTGGAGCCGCTCCGCCCTCCGCACCCCCTGGATCCTCTTCGGCCTCTCCGCCGGCCTCGGCCTCCTCAACAAGCCCTCCATGACCTTCTTCCTGCTCGCCCTCGGCGCCGCCCTCCTTCTTACCCCCGCCCGCCGCCTCCTGTTCAACCGCCACGCCGCCCTCGGCATCGCTATCCTCGTCCTCATCGCCAGCCCCAACCTCCTCTGGCAGATGCACAACGGCTGGCCCACCTTAGAATTCCTCCGCAACGGCCGCGCCGAAGGCAAAAACATCAGCCTCGCCCCGCCCGCCTTCCTCCTCGCCCAGGTCAACGCCCTCCACCCCCTGAACATCCTCGTCTGGATCCCCGGCCTCTACGCCCTCCTCTTCGGCGCCCTCGCCAAACGCTGGCGATGGCTCGGCCTCACCTACCTCCTCTTCATCACCGGCATGATGCTCCTCCATGCCAAGGACTACTACTGCACCCCCATCTACCCCATCCTCTTCGCCGCCGGAGGCATCGCCTGGGAGAACCGCTTCGCCCGCACTCGCGCCGTCGGGCAAAACCGCACCTTCGCCTTCCCCATCCTCGAGTCCGCCCTCCTCCTCTCCGGCCTCCTCATCCTCCCCATGGCCATCCCCGTCCTTCGCCCCGAGACCTGGCTCACCTACACCAAGGCCATGCACCTCTACGGCAAATCCGGCAACACCGAAACCTTCGCCAGCGGCCCCCTCCCGCAGTTCTTCGCCGACCGCTTCGGCTGGCAGGAAGAGGTCAACCAAGTCCTCGCCGCCTACCGTTCGCTCCCGCCCAGCGACCGCCAGCGCGTCTGCATCTTCACCAGCAACTACGGCGAGGCCGGTGCCATCGACTTCCTCGGCCCACCCGCCCAACCTGGCCTTCCACCCGCCCTCAGCGGCCAAAACACCTACTGGCTCTGGGGAACGCACGGCTGCGACCCAAACCTCGTCATCGCCGTCATCCGCGACACCCGCGAGCAACTGCTGACGAAGTATCAGGACGTCGATCTCGTAGGTCGCATGAGCAACCCGCTCTCCATGCCCTTCGAGCACCGCGGCATTTACCTCCTCCGCAACCGGCGCCCAACCGCCCCCTTCAAGTGGAAGGACGAGCGCTTCTACTTCTAATCCCGAAAACAAAACCAAGAGCCAAGCCAGGTCCTGGCGGCCGGGTCGAAACGTTCCGCAGAGATGGCTGGGCTACGCCGTGGCCGGTCGGCCCGGAGATGCTGTGCTACATGCTCGCTCACGAAGCCCACCATCGCGGGCAGGTTTGTATGCTCACGCATCAGCTAGGATTCCCGTTGCGGAACGAGCTGGCGTCAGGGATCTGGAATTGGGAAAAGCTGTGAAGGGAGTGCCGGGTCGCCTCGCGGACCCGGCTACGACTCCTAAGAACTCGCTCAAGGGCAGAGGCCGCACAGGATGGACTGCGTGAGGACTCCGCCAAGTACCCCGCTCGTGTCATTGCCCCTTCCCAATCCGCGCCGCTATCGTGCGGCATGCCCTCTCCCTCCAACACCTCCTCCGCAGACAACCAACAACTCGCCGTCCAGAAAAACCCTGAGCATCCGTCCGAGCCCAACATCGACTCCCTGAACCACAGCCGGGCCCTCGCTCGCCAGCAACAAACCACCCGCACCGAGCAGATCCACTACGTCCTCCAAAGTTCACGCGAACCAATCTCACACTGGTAAAAAGCCGTCACCCGTTCCTTTCCCATTGCTTTGCTTCCGCATTCGTCCCGACCCTGAGTCTGTCGAACCCGCAAGGTCCTGTATCGGCCGCGGCCGCGGCCCTTCCCCCGTCATCCTGAGCGCAGCGAAGGACCCCTGTATTTGTATTTGTATTTGTATTTGTATTTGTATTTGTCGTTGTCGTTGCCGTTGCCGTTGTCCTTGCCGTTGCCGTTGCTCGTTCTCGCCGTCATCCTGAGCGCAGCGAAGAATCCCTGTATTTGTCGTTGCCGTTGCCGTTGCCGTTGCTCGTTCTCGCCGTCATCCTGAGCGCAGCGAAGGACCCCTGTATTTGTCGTTGCCGTTGCCGTTGTCGTTGCCGTTGCCGTTGCTCGTTCTCGCCGTCATCCTGAGCGCAGCGAAGGACCCCTGTATTTGCCCTTGCCCTTGCCCTCACCCGTCAACCCCTCGAACACGCTAAACCACCTAACCAAAGAGGTTAGACAGGGCGCAAACCATCCCACGCACAAGCTAAGCTGGAACAAGCACCAACATCCGGCCCGAGCTCACCACGCACTCACAACCCCAGCATTTTGAAGACTTTACCCGTAAACCATTTCCTTGCAATACTTTGCCTTCCCAAGTCGCTCTAAACCAAGCAAACAATAGACTTACCCAAAAACCGGGGGAGGGGGGCCCCCAACACCCAAAAAACCCATCGAGGTGCTACGCTGCCAGCACCCAATGCCCACAATCTCGTCCCCAATCGCCAACCACGAGCTCCCCCGCTCCCTCACCACCGCCCACGCCACCTCCATGGTGATCGGCATCATCATCGGCTCCGGCATCTTCCTCGTGCCGCGAGAGATGATGGCCGCCGTCGGCTCCCCCCGCACCGTCTACGCCGTCTGGATCGTCGGCGGCCTCCTCTCCCTCTTCGGAGCCATGACCTACGCCGAGATCGCCGCTGCCCGCCCCCACTACGGCGGCGAGTACGCCTTTCTCCGCGAAGCCTACGGCGACCTCACCGGCTTCCTCTACATGTGGACCTGGATCACGGTCGCCAAGCCCGCCTCCCTCGCCACCATCGCCGCCGGCTTCGCCCGCGTCCTCGCCACCTTCCCCGTCTTCCACATCCTCGAAACCCCCACCCCGGTCGGCCTCCTCTACGGCCAACTCTTCGCAATCACCCTCACTTGGCTCGTCACCCTCCTCAACATCATCGGCACCCGAAAGTCCGGGGACGTCCAGCTCGCCCTCACCTGGCTCAAAATCCTCCTCATCGTCGTCATCGCCGCCTTCTGCCTCCTCGCTCCCGGAGGCCACGGCGCCTGGCATAACTTCCTCACCTCCGCCCCCGGCGCCCGCGGCGGCATCTCCGGCTTCATGGTCGCCCTCATCGCCGCCCTCTGGGCCTACGACGGCTGGTCCGACGTCACCCAGATGGCCGGCGAAGTCGAGCATCCCCAGCGCTCCCTCCCCCTCGCCCTCATCGGCGGAGTCGCTACCGTCGGCGCGCTCTACATGCTCACCAACGCCGCCATCCAGTACGTCCTCCCCGCCGCCGCCATCGCCCACACCGACCGCCCAGCCGCCGACGCCATGCGCCTCTCCGCCGGCCTCTGGGGAGCAGCCCTCGTCTCCGTCGGCATGGCCGTCAGCATCCTCGCCACCTTCGTCGGCTCTTCCCTCTCCGGCGCCCGCGTTCCCTTCGCCGCCGCCCGCGACCGCCTCTTCTTCCAGTCGCTCGCCCACGTCCACCCCCGCTTCCACACCCCCTCCACCGCCCTCATTCTCCAGGCCAGCCTCGCCAGCCTCCTCCTTCTCGCCATCGGCAAATTCCAGGCCCTCTTCTCCCTCGCCATCTTCGCCGAGTGGTTCTTCTACGCTCTCACCGCCTCCACCATCTTCATCTTCCGCCGCCGCGACGCCGCCACCGCCAGCACCCGCCCCTTCTCCGTCTGGGGATACCCCCTCCTCCCCGCCCTCTTCATCGTCGCCGCCGCCGTCGTCCTCGTCTTCTCCTTCGTCGACCAGCCTCGCAACTCCCTCATCGGCTTCGCCATCATCCTCATAGGCATTCCCGTCCACCTCTGGTTCCGTAGCAAAACCTCCTCAAACAGGTAAACGGGCCGAACCACAGATCACCTGTTCCCTCCAGATAGATCGTAGCTGCCCATAACGGCCTTTTCCGTGCAGTTAGGGCTCGAAGTCATCGTGCAGGTGGCCGTTCAAAAGGACGATCGAAGCCTGATACAGGTGTTGTGTACATGGCTGAGCGCCCTAGATCATAGGTGATGACAAAGCGGTTGAGTACCGGTGCACCGATCCACCCGCCAACTAGCCTCGAACTTCGCGCAACTGAGGTATCGAGCGACTCGATCGCAGGCACATTACGGAACTCACCACCGAACCTCATACCATCCACTGTCAGTAAAACATCGCTGTCACGAACCGCTCGATTGCCGGTCGCGATCTCTGGATGAGCGTCCCAGAACGGCTTATTCAGCAGCAGCGTCGGCATCGATCCTGTATCGATATGCATAGGCACGATAACACCCTTGTCTCCAGCCGCCTTCATCGTGGCAAAGCCAATAGGGACGTGGTTCGGCATGATGATCTGAATACTATGAGCCGTGCCGCTTACCGCTGTACTGGGCGCTGCAATCCTTACCTCGGACAGGACGGGATCGATCGTAATCTGAAGCTGCTCAAACGCCGAAGTGCCCAGCAGCACATCTACTCTCTCGCCAACTGCCTTGCTCACAACGTCGAGTGGAGCCATGCCCATGCGCTCCACAATGAGCATGTTGGTTCCTAGTTGTACCTTTTGCGACGGCAGCGTGTAGGCAAGTGGGCTGGAGCTCGATGCGCCAGGTTCGCTTACCGGATGCAGTTTCAACTGTTCGACAAGTTTCGGTGATACGCCGGTCATCGATGAGCCCGTGTCGAGCACACATCTTAAAGACGACACGCCCGCCAGCATGCACGGCACGATCACGATCTCCTTATGGAATTCGGCATGGATGCTCTCGGGATGGATCTGAGCCATCCGCTCAGAGGCCTGCGCGACAGGTGTCGTTTGGGTATCAACAGATAACAAACCTAGCGACAACATAAGAGCGACAAGTGACATGCGACCCCGCATTTCCCTGAACGTAGGCAGAATACGTGTAGTTCACATCTCGGAGGGCTTCTCCCGGGAAGTCGGCTTGTCGGAGTCCAGCTTTCGTTCTTCGAGATCGGTCGAAGGGCTCCCCCTAATCTGGGGAATCTCCGTAACGCCACCGCGTACCCTAACCGTTAGCATGTCCCGCAAACAAAAACCCAAACTCGGCCAGAACTTCCTCACCGACAACCGCGCCCGCCACGCCATCGTCGACGCCCTCGGCGACCTCTTCAACCGCACCGTCGTCGAGATCGGCCCCGGCCACGGCGCCATCACCGAGATCCTCGCCGCCCGCGCCCACCGCCTCATCGCCGTCGAGCTCGACCCTGCACTCGCCCGCGAGCTCACCTTCCGCTTCCGCAACCAACCCAACGTCACCGTCCACCAAGCCGACATCCTACAGACCGACCTCTGCTCCCTCGCTCCCCAAGCGGAAAACTTCGACGTCATCGGAAACCTCCCCTACTACATCACCTCCGACATCCTCCTCCACCTCTTCGCCGCCTCCCTCTCCGCCCCGCTCCGCCGCGCCGTCCTCATGATGCAGCGCGAGGTGGCTGACCGCGTCTCCGCCCATCCCGGTGTCCGCGACTACGGCATGCTCTCGGCTACCACCGCGCTCTACGCCGAGGTCCAGAACCTTTTCACCCTCCCGCCCTCAGCCTTCACCCCGCCGCCTGAGGTCCACTCCACCGTCCTCCGCCTCCACTTCGCCCCCCGCTTCAAGGAGCTCAACATCGATCCTGCCGGCTTCCAAGTCTTCCTCCGCACCGCCTTCGCCCAAAAGCGCAAGACCCTCGCCAACAACCTCCGCGCCAGCGGCCTCATTCCCGAGCGCATCGAGCAAGCCTGGCCCGCCTCAATCGCTCCCCTGGCCCGCGCCGAAACCATCACCATCGAGGGCATGGCCGCTCTCTATCGCGCTCTCAAGCCGAACCCCTGACCAGCCCCGCCCACAAACCTTACTTCTTCGGCGAAGCCGTCGTAGCCGGGGACGGGGCCGGAGGTGGCGCAGACCGCCCCGAAGCAGGCGCACTCGGCAACACCCGTACCGCAGCCGGGGCGGCCGGCGGCGGCAAAGGCCTCTGACCCGGCGGCAGCAGCACCGGAACGGAGTGCTCAGTCGACGGCAGCCGTGGAACCGTGCTCAAGGGCGCTGGCACCGTATTCAACGGAGCAGAGACCGTATCTGGCAGCTGCGGAACGCTGTTCAAAGACGCCGGTGTCTCATTCCTCGGGACGCCGCCCTCGGTTCTATAGCCAGGATGCACTCTCACCGAACCGACAGGGGAACTCACCTCCGGCGCAACACCGTTCACTCCCGGGTAGCTCGGCCTGACCGTCTGGTCTCGCCGTCGCTCAACGCTCGCGGCTCCCTGCACGGACGTAATTGCCGATCGGCCTGCGCCGGTTCTCCCCGGTGCCGACGCCCCTGCCGAAGCTGCGTCCGGCCCTCGCCGATTCACCGGCACACGCACGGCACCGAACACAGGCTGCCGCGTCGCTGTATTCACAGGGAAGTCCCGCCGCAACGAAGATCCCACCGCACTCCCGCCCCTTGGCGTGTACGAGCTCCCCGCAACCCGCAACGGCAGCGCCATCTGCCCCGCAATCTCTCGCGCCTGGTACGCTCCTCCTCGTACCGCCGCCGGCGGCCTTCCTGTTCCTACCGCAATGATCGGATGCACCCGCACCGGTCCGCCGGGCACCGGCGGCAGAGGCCGCTTGTACCCCGGCGGCACACTCGAAAGGTTGATCCGGTTCCCCCGTCCCACATGCCCCGGTCCCCCGTACCCCCAGCCCGCAGACCTGCAGTTTCCCGCCGGCCTCCATCCCCACCCGAAGTCTCCCCAGTAGCTCCAGCTCCCGCACCGGAACGGCGTCCATCCCCACGAATACCCGGAGCTCCACACGTACCCCGGCCCCGTCGTATACACCCAGCTCCCATACCCATACGGGTCAAACCCGCTCACCCCCGCGTCAAACGGCTGCCACACCGGTCCTCCCTGCCCCGCGTCGTACCACGTCCCATTCGCGTCCAGATCCGACCACCCATACCCCTGGTCGCCCGCATATCCATTCCGCGCTGCCGTCCGCGCCGCAAGATCGTTCGCCGCCGCCTGCTCCCGTTCCTCATTCCAGTCATCCCAGGAGTTGTGCTCCACCCGCTGCGATAAAAAGTACCGGCCATTGCCCGCCGCATCGCCGCGCATCGACTCGCCCGCACCGACGTCCACCTGGTACCCGCCCACCCGCTCCACATGCGCCGTCCCCTCCAGCACCGCCACCTCGGCCGGAGGTTGATCCAGCATCACTCGGATCACTGCGTTCGTCACCGGCGTCACGGCATCTCCCCCCGCGTCCAGACGGTAGCTGTACCGTGGCGCCGCTCGCAGACCGGCGTACACCAGCCCCTTCAGCAGTGCTACCCGCGTCTCAAATCTCCCATCCGCAGAAATCCCCAGCCGCAACAGCACCACCGAGCTCTGCGGCGGAATCCTCAGCAGACTCCCATCCTCGAACTCCACCTCCGCCTGCCCGTCCTCATCCGTCGTAACCCGCTGCCCCTCCGTCAGCGGCATATTCATCTGCCCCGGATCTGCGCCAGATCCATCCGCCCGCACAACCCTCACAGTCCCCTGCAGATACGAGAGCCGGACCGCCCGCACCGGCGGATCGTCAAATGCGTGCCCGCACCCCGGCGTCAGCCCCAGAACCAACATCACCAGCGCTAGAAATCCACCCACCCCGAACCGTACATCCCATCCACGCCCTGAGAAGCACCGCATCGCCCAACCCATAGCAAGTCCCGCACCCCTCCAGCCCGGCGCTCGAACCGCAGACGCGTCAGCCTACCGGCCGTTCGCTGCCCGATCCAGAAGCTTGGCTGCCCGCAATCGTACGCGCTCCATCATCTCCGTGTCACCGGCCAGCTGCCGCAGCACCGGCGCAATCGTACCCAGCTCCACAGCCCGCCCGGAATCGTTCGCCTCCCGCAACACCTCCAGCTCCGCATCCAGCCCCAGACGATCGTAGCGGCTCTTGAACTCGAGCCTCCGCCCCTCGTCCAGCGTGGTCGAAATCGCCAGAAACAGCTCCGTCAGCATCACCACATCTTTGTTCTCGCTGTAGTTGTACGCGCACGAACCCTTCCCGTCCGGCCCCTCGTAGCTCAGCGTCTTCGCTCCCGTATCCGCAATGTTCTTTGCCCTGGAAGCGCACGCAACGTTGAAATACCTCTCCGCACGCGCCTCCTTAAAAACCTTTGCGGTCGTCGCCGCCGATAACGTAATCCCCCGCGCAACATGTGTCGTCGGTCCCCGCGCGTCCCCGGGACCTGCTCCTGCGGCCAGAACCTCATCCCCCGCAAAGCTCCCGGTACCATCCTCCCGCACCGTCATCCGAAACCGCGGCACCGACAACCCAGGCCGGTCAAACGTGTACGTTACCGTCGCAACCGCACCGGCCGCCTTCCCCCCATCCCCAACCGCCGGTCGTCCCGGGGCCTCCTGCGCCGCCGCACCCACAACAAAAATCGCCAGCACAGCCCCAACCCGGCACCCTCTCCCGCTAACGCCCATCAACGGCTACCACCCTGTATCTCCACGGTCTGCGCCGTATGGATATGGCAGATCGCAATCGCCAGAGCATCCGCCGCATCCGCCGACTCCGGAGCCCGGTCGAGCTCCAGCAGCCGCGTCACCATAAACTGCACCTGCTCCTTCCCCGCCAGCCCATAGCCCACCACACTGCTCTTGATCGAGAGCGGCGCATACTCCGCCACCCCCAAACCGCAGCCCGCCGCCGCCAGCATCGCCACCCCGCGCACCTGCCCCAGCTTCAACGCACTCTTCGCATTCGCCGAAAAAAACACCTCCTCGATCGCCACCACCTCCGGCGCATGAAGCGTCATCAGCGCCGTCAACTCCGCATATACCTGCAGCAGCCGCAGCGGCGTCCGCTCCTTCTTGCTTAACCGGATCGTTCCCGCCGCCACATGCCGCAGCCGCGGCAACCGCGCCCCGCAGTCCACCTCCACCACACCCCACCCCGTAAACTCCGTCCCGCAATCAACACCAAACACCCGCATACTCCGGAGTGTATCGGAACCCGCCCGAATCTAGGATCCGCGCGAACCTACCTCGTGTCTCCATACACCCGCAGCCACACCAGCAGGCCAAACAACCACATCATATTCAGCACAATCACCGCGCTGCCGCTCACCGCGAAGCAAACCGCCGATCGCAGCCGATAAAACCCCCGCACAACACCGGCTCCCACCACCAGCGCCGAGATCTGCAGTCCGGTCAGCACGAAACACCACATCACCGCCAGCCCATGGAGGTGCTCCACCCTCTCCTCCAGGAGGCGAGCAGCGTGCACCCGCACGAGCAGCCCCGCCGCCTCATTCGCCCGTATCCCCGCCAGCAGCGCCGCAATCGATGCCACCCAAAGCAGAATCGGCAAAAGAAGTCCCACACCTCCCGCCCACCTCGGCCATCCCTCCTGAGACCCTCTCCGCCTCGGAGCAGCTCCGGAGCCACCCACCCTCAATGCCGGCCTACCGCGAGATCCCCTCCATCGGAGAGCTCGCCGTCGCATACAGCTTCCTCGGCATCCGACCCGCCAGAAACGCCTGCCGTCCCGCCAGTACCGCATGGCCCATCGCCTCCGCCATCAGAATCGGATCGCTCGCACCCGCAATCGCCGTATTCAGCAGCACCGCGTCAAACCCCATCTCCATCGCCACCGCCGCATCGCTCGCCGTCCCCAGCCCCGCATCCACAATCAGCGGAACCTCCGTAATCAGCTCCCGCATCATCCGCAGGTTATGCAGATTCGCGATCCCCACACCCGTCCCGATCGGCGCACCAAGCGGCATCACCGCCGCCGCCCCCACATCGATCAGCCGCTTCGCAAAGACAATGTCATCCGAGGTATACGGCAACACTGTAAACCCCTCCTTCACCAGCACCCGCGTCGCCTCTACCGTCGCCTGCACATCCGGGTACAACGTCGCACGATCCCCAATGACCTCGATCTTCACCCAGTCCGACAGCCCCACCTCCCGCCCTAGCCGCGCCGCCCGGATCGCCTCCTCTGCCGTATAACAACCCGCCGTATTCGGCAGCAAAAAATATCTCTGCGGATCGATAAAGTCCAGCAGCGATTCGCTCTTACGGTCGAGGTTCACCCGCCGCACAGCTACCGTCACCATCTCCGCCCCCGAGGCCTCGATTGCATCCCGTGTCTCCGCCCCGTCCTTATACTTCCCAGTCCCCACAATCAGCCGCGACTGAAACGCCTTTCCAGCAATCACCACAGGATTCATCTGCCCCACCTCTGCCTAAATTCTAGTTCCTCGCCCAAAACGCGAACGGCCCGCACTCTGAAATAGAGCAGCGAGCCGTCCGGCGGTGATCTGTTGAGATTGACCTGAGGGCATCCTCTCTTTGGATGGGCCTCGGCGATGGAAAAACAAGCAGAACACATATCGTCCTGCCAGCAGAACCTCAGGAGATCCTGAGGTCTAAACGACCCGCCAGGTCTAGAGCAGAACGCCCTAAGCCTCAGTCACCTCACGTACGTTGATGCAACTGTTACTGTCAGATTTCATAGGCTGGATCATCCTCCTTTCCCGTGTAAGAAAAATGTAAACCGATCTCCGGATTCTCGTCAAGTCGATCTCTGCCCACCGTTACTCTTGCCTACCCTCCCCGAACCTACTTCCACCCCAACGCCGTCTCAGCCCGCGCGCAGCACCATCCTGGGAGGCTGGCCCCCAGACTTCCACTCAGGCCTTGGCCTCCATCCTCCGCCCCACTTCGTTACGCAAAATTGATCGAAGTCTGCGAACATAACGAGTCCACATGTCAACCGTTCGTCAACCATTTGTCGTCACTCTGGCTGCCTGCCTAAACCTTCTGGCCGCCCCCGTCTTGCTCGCGCAACGGCCCAGTCCTCCTGACCCCCTGCCCCAAACCAACAGCTCCCCCGTCAAAGACGCGCCCGCCGTCTCCTCCGCCGCCCCCACCATGTTCCCTCATCCGCCCACCGCCCGCTACCTCATCTCCGGCCAGGCCAACATCATCTTTCAAGCCCACGCCCCCTTCCACTCCCCCTATGAAGGCGTCAACTCCCTCAACAGCCGCGGCGAGTACAAGACCTCCCTCCTCGGCACCCTCTACCTCGGCGCCGAGGTCCTCCACACCTCCCGCACCAACACCGACCTCATCCTAGACATCGAGTCTTCCGGCGGGCGCGGCATCTCACAGGCCCTCGGCCTTGCCGGCTTCACCAACCTCGACGTCGTCCGCAACCCCAACCTCGGCTCTAAACCCTATATCGCCCGCGTCCAGCTCCACCAAACCGTCGGCCTCTCCCACAAGCTCGTCGAAACCGACCGCACCCAGTTCTCGCTCGCCACCGAAGCCCCCGAACGCCGCCTCGAGTTCCACGTCGGCAAGATGAGCCTCCCCGATTTCGTCGACCTCAACTTCAGCGGCTCCGACTCCCACCTCCAGTTCATGAACTGGACCGCCGACAACAACGGCGCCTGGGATTACGCCGCCGACACCCGCGGCTATACCTATGGTGTCGTCACCGAGTACGTCGACCGCGCCTGGTCCGCCCGCTATGCCCTCGCCCTCATGCCCACCGTCGCCAACGGCATCGACCTCCAGTGGAACCTCCGCCGCGCCAGCGGCCAGAACTTCGAGGTGGACCTTCACCCTCGGCTCCTCTCCCTCTTCCCCGCCGAGCGCAAAGGCACCCTGCGCCTCCTCAGCTACGTTAACCACGCCAACATGGGCGTCTACCGCACCGCCAACAGCAACTTCCTCCACGCCCTCACGCCCCGGCCCATCGTCACCGATCACCCCCTTCAGACCACGGTCAAGTACGGCTTCGGCCTCAACTTCGAGCAGGAGCTCACCCGCGACTCCCACCTATTCGGCCGCTTCGGCTGGAACGAAGGCCAGCACGAGTCCTTCGCCTACACCGAGGTCGACCAGACCTTCGAGCTAGGCGGAGACCTCGCCGGCAATCGCTGGTCGCGCCCCAACGACAAGCTCGGCGTCGCCTTCGTCTCCAACGCCATCAAACGCGACCACCAGAACTACCTCGCCCTCGGCGGCCTCGGCTTCCTCCTCGGCGACGGCCGCCTCCACTACGCCCGCGAAGACATCCTCGAGACCTACTACACCCTCCACACCTGGCGTGGCCTCTACTACGCCCTCGACGCTCAGTACATCAACCACCCCGGCTACAACGCCGATCGCGGCCCCGTCCTCGTCGAATCCGTCCGCATGCACGTCGACTTCTGAAGCACCGCTTCGCAAACAGGCCTCTCTCGTCAGACCTGCCCGGTGCCCTACTCCTCACGTGCCCATCTTCCTAGCCTTGGAGGAACACTCGAAGAGCCTCGACGGGTGCCCCATCCTCTCGCAGCATCATCGCGAAAGGGTGGGGTATCGTTTGCGGAAGCAAACGACCGCTCCCGCCCATTTACACTCACCACGTGACCCTCCTCACCACCGAGCTCCCAGCCCTCCTCCTGGGCCTGCTCTTCGGCAGCTTCCTCAACGTCCTCATCGCCCGCGTCCCCCGCCACGAAAGCATCATCACTCCCCGCTCCCACTGCCCTGTCTGCGAAACCCCCATCCGCTGGTACGACAACATCCCCGTCCTCAGCTGGATGCTCCTCCGCGCCCGCTGCCGCGCCTGCAAAGCCCCTATCAACCTCCAGTACCCCCTAGTCGAACTCGCCGCCGCCCTTTGGTTCGTCATCCTCGCGGTCCGCCTCAAGCTCTTCCTCGACTACGCCCACAACGTCGACTTCGGCCTCCCCCCATCCGTCCCCCAGGCCCTCATCCAACTCGCCTCCCTCGCCATCCTCGGCCTCCTCCTCATCACCCTCATCGTCATCGACTGGCGCCACCAGCTCCTCCCCAACGTCCTCACCTTCACCGGCATCGGCCTTTCCTTCCTCCTCACCTGCATCGCCGCCATCTTCATCGACCCCAAGCAAGCCGAGGTCCACCTCCACGGTCGCAACCCCCTCACCAGCCCCGGCGCCACCATCGATCGCGGCGACCTCCTCTTCACCGGCCCCGAAGCCTTTCTCGGCCGCTGGCTCCTCTCCGTCCTTGCCGCCGCCGCCGTCCTCCTCCTCATCCGAGCCCTCTACCGGCTCCTCCGCCGCCGCGAAGGCATGGGCCTCGGCGACGTCAAACTCCTCGCCATGATCGCCGCCTTCCTGGGCTTCTGGCCTGCCATCCTCGCCCTCTTCCTCGGCGTCCTCCTCGCCACCGCCTATGCCGCCACCCTGCTCGCCCGTCGCCAGGCCGGCGCCCTCACCCGCCTCCCCTTCGGCAGCTTCCTCGGTGCTGGCGGCCTCCTCAGCGCCCTCTTCGGTCCACAGCTCATCGCCTGGTACCGCACCCTCCTCTGATTCACCTCACGCAACATCGCGAGCCTCCCTCTCCACCACACGCCTGATCCCTGCTCCCTACACCCTTGTTTCTTGACACTCGACAAACGCACTCTTAGTCTCAAAACTAGCCATGCAAAGCTACCCCTACATCTGGAACTACTTACCGCTGGTGCTGCAGATCCTCGCCGCCCTCGGCCTGGCCGGATTCATGGTCGGAGCCTCCTTCTTTCTCGGCAAGCACAAGAATTCCCGCACCAAGGCCGGTGCCTACGAGTGCGGCATGGACCCCGTCGGCGACGCCCGCGGCCGCTTCTCCGTCCGCTTCTACCTCGTCGCCATGCTCTTCATCCTCTTCGACGTCGAAGCCGTCTTCATGCTTCCCTGGGCCGTCATCTTCCGCCGCCTCCCAGCCATCACCGGCTCCCGCATGTTCGGCTTCTGGGAGATGCTCGTCTACCTCGGCTTCGTCGCCGTCGGACTCTTCTACGTCTGGAAGAAGGGCATCCTCAGCTGGTCCAACGACACAGGAGACCTCTAGGCATGTACGATCCCGCCACCGCCCTCCGCGGCCTCGACGCCGTCCGCGAAGCTCACCCCGAGATCCCTGCCCTCCGGGCCCTCGCCAGCCTCGCTACCGATGCCAAGTTTGACCGCGACGAGCTCACCCTCACTATCGCACGCGAAAACATCATCCCTGCCTGTAAAGCCGTCCAGCAAGCCGGCTACAACTTCCTCGAAACCGTCACCGCCGTCGACTGGTACCCCTCCGAGCCCAGGATGCAGATCACCTACCACATCCTCTCGCACACCCTCAAAGCCCGCGTCCGCCTCGCCGTCCCGCTCAACGGCAACGACCTCAACCTCGACTCCATCACCTCCGTCTGGCCCTCCGCCAACTTCTACGAGCGCGAGGTCTTCGACCTCTTCGGCGTTCATTTCGCCGGCCATCCCAGGCTCACCCGCATCATGATGCCCATCGACTGGGAAGGCCACCCCCTCCGCAAGGACTACCCCGTCGAAGGCTACCGCTAAAGCTCCCCACAAAGGCAGGCACCCCGCATGGCCCCCATCTCCGCCCCCGACCTCCTCATCCCCGACGTCGAAGACGTCGTCGCCGACTCCGCCCGCCACGATGAACACTCGGGCGGCCCCGGCGATCAGACCATGGTCCTCAACATGGGCCCCCAGCACCCCTCCACCCACGGCGTCCTCCGCCTCGTCCTCGAGATCGACGGCGAGTCCGTCATCTCCTGCGCCCCCGACATCGGCTACCTCCACACCGGCATCGAAAAAACCTGCGAGGCCAAGTTCTACCAGCAGGTCGTCCCCCTCACCGACCGCGTCGACTACCTGTCGCCGATGACCAACAACCTTTGCTACTGCCTCGCCGTCGAGAAGCTCCTCGGCCTCGAGATCCCCGATCCCGCCCAGTGGCTCCGAGTCCTCCTCAACGAGCTCACCCGCATCTCGTCCCACCTCGTCTGGCTCGGCACCCACGCCCTCGACGTCGGCGCCCTCACCATGTTTCTCTACTGCTGGCGCGAGCGCGAAGACATCTCCCGCATCTACGAAAACGTCTCCGGCCAGCGCATGATGAGCTCCTACTTCCGCATCGGCGGCCTCTCGCTCGAACCGCCCCTCGACTTCTACAAGCAGGTCCAGGACTTCCTCAACAAGATGCCCGCCCGCATCGACGAGTACGAAAATCTCCTCACCGGCAACCCCATCTGGATGGGCCGCTTAAAAGACGTCGGGTATCTCTCCCCCGCCGACGCCATCGCCCTCGGCGTCACCGGCCCGCCCCTCCGCGCCTCCGGCGTCGACTGGGACCTCCGCCGCGACATGCCCTACTCCTCCTACGAGAAGTTCCAGTTCAAGGTCCCCGTCTCCGACCGCGGCGACGTCTGGGCCCGCTACACCGTGCGCATGGAAGAGATGCGCGAATCCCTCAAAATCTGCCAGCAGGCCCTCGACGGCATGCCAACCGGCCGCATCGTCGCCGACGCCCCCAAGATCGTCCTCCCCGACCGCGAACAGATGAAGACCCAAATGGAGTCCCTCATCGTCCACTTCAAACTCGTCACCGAAGGCTTCGCCGTCCCCGCCGGAGAGGTCTTCCAGGCCGTCGAGTCCCCGCGCGGCGAGATGGGCTACTACGTCGTCTCCGACGGCACCGCCAAACCCTTCCGCGTCCACATGCGCAACCCCAGCTACGCCACCCTCCAGGCCCTCGAAACCATGTGCAAAGGCCGCCTCCTAGCCGACGTCGTAGCCGTTATCGGCTCCATCGACATCGTCCTCGGAGAGATCGACCGATAAGGTTCCACTGTGTGCGTTCTTAGTCAATCCACAGCTCCAATGGGTCTTTGTCAATCCACAATTCTGTCATCTCGACCGGAGCGGACAGCATCATCGTCCGCGTAGTGGAGAGACCTGCGGTTAGCCCGTTTCGGCAACAATCTCGTTTCGGCAGCAAATATGGATGAGCACCGATATTACGTCTACATCGTCGCCAGCCGCAGCCACACACTCTACATCGGCTTTACCTCATCTCTCGAAGCCCGCATCCAGCAACATAAAGAAGGCACCTGCGACGGCTTTTCCACACAGTACAACTGCAATCGCCTCGTCTATTACGAAACACACGATGACGTGTACCGCGCGATCAGCCGCGAGAAACAACTGAAGCGCTGGTCCCGAAGCAAGAAGCTTGCGCTTATCGAACGCTTCAATCCAGCCTGGGCCGACTTGAGCGAACACTGGGGCAAGCCGATTACGCCATGGCGTAAATCCGCTGCCACCACCGAGTGACCGCAGGTCTCTCCAGTACGCGAACGATGAAACCGCCCGCCCCGGTCGAAATGACACTTCGTGGGGAAACAGGAATGATGGATGATCGAATCGTGCCTCACTCTTCGCAACTCCATACCGAACTCTGGACCTCCTGGGCATCCCTCCTCCGCTCCTACACCGGAGCCCACGGCCTCAATTCCACCCACCACGCCGTCGTCGAAGTCGGCCCCACCGAAATCATCCTCCGCGTCGATACCCGCTGGCTCCGCTTCACCCCCACCTCCATGACCTCAAGCCTGCACCCCGAACACCCGGAACCTTTCAACCTCGAAGAAGACGGCACCGTCACCCTCAACAACACCCGCGAAGAGATGGACCTCCTCGCCGAACGCCTAGCCCGCGAGATCATGTCCATGTCCTAACTCGTCTTTGCGTCCGCCGCCTTTCTTCCCGTGCTTGCGCTCCGCTGTTGCCGTTTCCCTCGCCGTTGGCATGTATTGTCATTGCTGTTGCTCTTGCAGTTGCCGTTGCTCTTGCCGTTGCCGTTGCTCTTGCCGTTGCCGTTGCTCTTGCCGTTGTCCTTGCGGTTGCCGTTGCCGTTGCCGTTGTTGTTGCTCTCGCCGTTGCCGTTGGTTTTGCCGTTGTCGTTTCTCTTGCCGTTGTCGTTGCTCTTGCCGTTCTCATTGCCGTTGCTGTTGCCGTTGTTGTTGCTCTCGCCGTTGTCGTTGCTCTTGCCGTTCTCATTGCCGTTGCTGTTGCCGTTGTTGTTGCTCTCGCCGTTGCCGTTGCCTCTGAGATAGGTCCGGGCTTCAGCCCGGACATCCCCGGACCACCCCAAAACCAGGCTTCAGCCCCCGGGACATGCTCTCCTTCAAACCACCCATGCGCCTCAACCCGCAAACCTACGCCCTCACCGCCGTCACCTTCGATCGCCTCCGCATCTTTCAACGCACCGCCAACGCCGATCTCCTCATCCAAACCCTGCTCCGCCATCGCAACAACAAACGCTTTCTCCTGCACGCCTTCGTCGTCATGCCCGATCACCTCCACGTCCTCCTCACACCAGCCGAATCCATCGCGAAGACGGCCCAACTCATCAAAGGCGGCTTCTCCTTTGCCGTCCGGAAGCAATACACCGATGAGGTATGGCAGCCCGGCTACTTCGCCCACCGCGTTACAGACCAAGACGACTACACCGCACAGATTGGTTACATCGCGAACAATCCCGCACGCAAACGGCTCGTCAACTACCCATACGTCCACACCACCGGCACATGGCCTCTCGACGAAGCCCCCGTGAGCCTGCTGTCTTCAGATAACAGATCGAGTTCCGGGGGCTGAAGCCCACATCGTTCCAGCCGTAAGTGTCGGGGCTAAGCCCGCGACCTATCCCAACGCAACACCCTCCGTTATCGCCCCGCCAAACACACCCTCTCAACAATCCCCGCCATTGCGATACTCTGTCGTTATGGCTGCCATCGCCAACACCATCTTCTCCCCCGAGCTCGCCGCCCGCTTCGACCACCTCGTCACCCTCTACCCCATCAAGCGCTCCGCTCTCGTCCCCATGCTGCTCTACGCGCAGGATGAGATCGGCTACGTCTCCGACGCCGTCGTCAACGAGATCGCCAAACGCCTCGACCTCTTCGACCTCGACGTCCGCAACGTCCTCTCCTACTACTCCATGCTGCGCACCGAGCCCGCCGGCAAATACAACGTCCAGGTCTGCACCAACATCTCCTGCATGCTCCGCGGCGGCTACGAGATTCTCGACCACTGCAAAGCCAAACTCGGCATCGGCCACAAACAAGTAACCAAAGATGGCCTCTTCTCCCTCGAAGAGGTCGAGTGCATCGGCGCCTGCTGCTGGGCCCCCGCCATCCAGGTCAACTACGACTTCCACGACGACCTCACCACCGTCAAGGTCGATCAGATCCTCGCCGACTACCGCGACGGTCTCGGAAAGGACGTGAAGTAAATGCCCAACATGGTCTCCCACCCCGACGAAACCATCGTCCTCAAGCGCCGCTTCGGCATGGGCGCCGCCGACATCGATAAGTACATCGAGCTCGACGGCTACAAGGCCACCCAGCTCGCCCTCGAAAACGGTCCTGAGTGGATCATCAACACCATGAAGGCCTCCGGCCTGCGCGGCCGCGGCGGAGCCGGCTTCCCCACCGGCATGAAGTGGTCGTTTGTTCCGAAGACTTCGGAGAAACCGAAGTATGTCCTCGTCAACGGAGACGAGTCCGAGCCCGGCACCTGCAAAGACCACGTCATCTTCCTCCACGACCCCCATGCCGTCATCGAAGGCACGATGATCGCCGGCCTCGCCATCGGTGCGAAGATGGGCTTCATCTATCTCCGCGGCGAGTACCGTTACCTCCTCAAAATCGTCGAAAAGGCCGTCGCCGACGCGTACGCCAAGGGCTTCCTCGGCAAGAACATCTTCGGCAAAGAGGGCATCGACTTCGACATCGTCACCCAGACCGGCGCAGGCGCCTACGAGGTCGGCGAAGAGTCCGCCCTCATGGAGTCGCTCGAAGGCAAGCGTGGCGTCCCCCGCATCAAGCCGCCCTTCCCCGCCGTCGTCGGCCTCTACGGCGGTCCCACCGTCATCAATAACGCCGAGACTATCGCCGCCGCCCCGCACATCCTGCTCATGGGCGGCGAGGCCTACGCCAAGCTCGGCTCCGAGCGCAACGGCGGCACCCGCCTCTTCGGCATCTCCGGCCACGTCGAGCGCCCCGGCATATACGAGCTCCCCATGGGCTACTCCCTCCGCAAGGCCATCTACGACGTAGCCGGCGGCATCCCCAACGGCAAAAAGCTCAAGGCCGTCGTCCCCGGCGGATCCTCCTGCCCCGTCCTCACCGCCGATGAGATCGATGTCGGCCTCGACTTCGACCAGATGGCGAAGGCCGGCACTATGCTCGGCTCGGGCGGCATCGTGGTTCTCGACGAGACCGTCTCCATCGTCGAGTTCGCCCTCCGCGTCATCAAGTTCTACCAGCACGAGTCCTGCGGCTGGTGCATCCCCTGCCGCGAAGGCACCGACTGGATCAAAAAAACCCTCACCCGCGTCTACCAGGGCGGCGGCACCAAAAAGGACATCGACAACGTCCAGTACCTCGCCGACAACATGATGGGCCGCACCTTCTGCCCCCTCGGCGACGCCGCCGCCATGCCCACCCTCGCCTTCGTCAAAAAGTTCCGCAAAGAGTTCGAAGACTACATCGACGGCAACCGCACCGGCACACCGCTGATTACGGAGCAGGAGCTCGTGGGAGCCGGTCATTGATGAAGAAAAGAGAACCTACACCCGCTCAGCACGAGTTAGCAGATTATCTGCTCTCATTGGCTCCAGGATGTCTGGTGAAACACACTGGTGATATCCCGGAGATTCCTAAGGAATACATCACACTTGATCAAGGTACGGGACGCAATAAGAATGCGGTTAGCATCCTCCACACACGAGCCAGCACAAGCTTCATGGCGCCGGACTGGACTTTGGAGACTCAGGTACAAGCACTGGGCCTCCAGAGCGAAAGAGTCGAAAACGCTAAAGTAGGAAAAAGGCTGAACTTTCCGGGGTTGAGCAAGAAGACGATCGAGGAGCACCGAGCTCATTCATTCTTTAAGGAAGCACTCAGCGTCGCTAAATCTGAAGCCATCAATCGGCAAAGTGGAAGGAAGCGCCAAAGGTCTGTTCAGTCTAACGACGGAAATATACTCGTTGGACCCGCAGCCGGCGGTCTGAACTGAGACCTAACGAACTCATCCGCATTTTGAAAGCAAATGGTGGTATGAGGCAAAGCAAACTGGCAGCCACATTCACTTCAAGCATCCAGTCAAAACAAATACAATCATCGTTCCCTATCACGCGAGCAAGGAGCTCGGTGCCGGCTTAGCGAATAAACTGTTGAAGGAGGCAGGACTGCGATGAAACGCACGTACTTGGTAGTCTTCGAAAAGGGCAACGACAGTTGGAGCTCGTTTGCTCCAGACGTTCCCGGCACAGGCGGCCTCGGCGATACCTTTGAAGACGCCCGCCAGAGTCTTCGCGAAGGCGTCGGCTACATGCTCGAGGACTGTATCGAGCGCGGCATCCCGCTACCTGAAGCCAAGTCCACCAGCGTTGATTTCTCAGAGTTTGACCCGAACCCGGAGCAGAGTCACTACGAAATCGAATGGCTCACCCTAAACATCCCGGAAACTCCATCACAGACCGGACACCGTGCCACGCAGGCCGCCTAAGGAAGTCGCCTCATGCCAGACGTAACCTTCACCGTAGACGGCAACAAGATCACCGCCCCCGCCGGCACCCTCCTCATCGAAGCCTGCAAAAGCTCCGGCATCGAGATCCCCGCCTTTTGCTACTACCCCGGCCTCTCCCTCCAGGCCGCCTGCCGCATGTGCGTCGTCCGCATCGAAAAGATGCCCAAGCTCCAGACCGCCTGCACCACCCCGGTCGCCGAGGGCATGGTCATCTTTACCGAGACCCCCGACATCGCGCAGGCCCGCAAAGCCACCCTTCAGCTCCTGCTCGGCAATCACCCTCTCGATTGCCCGGTCTGTGACGCCGGCGGCGAGTGCGAGCTGCAGGACATGACCTTCAAGTACGGCGCCGCTGAAAGCTTCTACGCCGAACCAAAGAACCACCGCGAAGAGCAGAAGTGGTCCCCCGTCGTCTACTTCGACCGGCCTAGATGCATCTTGTGTTATCGGTGCGTCAGAATGTGCGGCGAAGGCATGGACGTCTTCGCGCTCGGCATCCAGAACCGCGGGGCCGCCTCCGTCATCGCCCCCAATATCCCGCCCAGTGAATCTCCCGACGCCCTCGCCCACGTCGACTGCGAACAGTGCGGCATGTGCATTGACGCCTGCCCCGTCGGTGCCCTCACCTCCGGCACCTACCGCTACAAGACCCGCCCCTGGGAGATGAACCACGTCGCCACCGTCTGCACCCATTGCGGTGACGGCTGCAAGACCACCCTCGGCGTCCGCACCGTCACCGACGGATCCGAGATCGTCCGCGGTGACAACCGCGACAAGTCCGGCATAAACGGCGATTTTCTTTGTAACAAAGGCCGTTACGCATTCGACTTCGCCAATAACGAGGACCGCATCACCACACCCCTCGTCCGCCAGCCTGACGGAACCCACAAGCCCGTCAGCTGGGAGGTCGCCCTCGACCTCGTCGGCAAGCGCTTCCGCGAGCTCCGCGACACCCGCGGTCCCCAGTCCATCGGCGTCATCGGCTCCAATCGACTCACCAACGAAGAAGCCTACCTCCTCCAGAAGTTCGCCCGCACCGTCCTCGGCACCAACAACATCGACCACCACCGCACCGCCGACTACGCCACCTTCACCGCCGCCCTCTCAGGCCACGGAGACCGCGCCGCCTCGCAGCGCGACACCGTAGCTGCACCCGCCATACTCCTCATCGGCGGCGACCCTTCCAATCAGGCCCCCCTCACCGCCTGGAACCTCCGCACCGACGTCCGCCTCAACCGCGCCCGCCTCTACATCGCCAACCACGAGCCCATCAAGCTACGCCGCCAAGCCAAAGCCTTCCTCCACGTCCCACCCTTCAGCTACAGCGCCCTCGTCAGCTTCATCATCGGCGACGACTCCGCCGCCGAAGCCCTTACGCAACCCGGCTCCGACGCGCAGTCCGTCCTCGACTTCCGCACCGCCCTCCGCGCCGAAGAGAACGTCCTCGTCCTCATCGGCAACGATCTCCGCGGCGGCGACCTCAAGCGCCTCCTCGACTTCGGCGCCACTCTTCCCGGCCGCAAGTTCGCCCTGCTCTCCGACTACGTGAACGCCCGCGGCGCCGCCGACATGGGCCTGCTACCCGACCTCCTCCCCGGCTATGTCCCCGTCACCAACCCCGGCCCGCATGCCGAGTTCAATGTCCCAACCGAGCCAGGCCTAGACCTCCTCCAGATCTTCGACGCTGCCACCGCCGGCAATCTCTCCGCCCTCTACGTCGTCGGCTCCAACCCCGTCTCCCGCTACGGCGTCGACCCCTCTTCGCTCGCCAAAACATTTGTCGTGGTTCAAGACATGTTCCTCACCGAGACCGCCGTCCTCGCCGACGTCATCCTCCCCGCCGCCAACCTCTACGAAAAGTCCGGCTCCGTCACCAACTCCTACGGCGACCTCCAAAAGGTCTCGAAGGCCGGAGACCGCGCCGGCGCCCGCACCGACTTCGAGATGATCGTCCGCATCGCGGATAAGATGGGCGCGGACATGCGCGCGCTCGTCCCCTTCGGTAACCGCCTCCGCGCCGACATGGGCCAAACCCGCGGCGCACAGTCCGGCGAGGCCGACCGCCACGCCGTCTGGCTCACCGCCAACAATCTCGAGCCGCGCCTCAGCCCCTTCGACCCCATGACCATCCTCGACGAGATCCAGCGCGTCGTCCCCGGCTACGGCAACGTCCTCCGCCTCCAGCTCCTCTCCAACAACGACCAGCACCTCGCACCGGCACCCGGAGCCGACCTCGTCCAGATCCTCCCGAACCGCCGTGACCTCGTCCTCCCCGCCAACGACACCCTCTTCACCTCCGGAACCCTAGGCCGCTACTCCGCCATGCTCAACGACATCCAGAGCTTCCAAAGCCGCCAGGTCTCCGAACTCAACCAAACCGCCGCCGACTAGCATCGCCCCACGGCTGCGCGGTGAGAAACCATCATTCGACAAGCACCGGGAAAGAGGAGATACCGATGCGGCTCTTGAATCAGGATCCGCTCAATTCGCCGAGCCGGTTCACCACCCGAAATCTCAGTCGGCTTGTTCGTCCCGTTCTGGCTGTATGCTTCATCATCCTAATCTCGTCGCTGATCTTCTTCGCAAGCCGGCCTTCTCACCACTCCAGCTCACTCGCTAACCCAACGCCGAATCCCGCTTTGCCTACGGTGCGCATGGAGCGGATTTCGGCCGAGCCCGCCTTTGCCATCCGCGATGTCGTCTTTCGATGCCTCTTTCAATTTCCCACCATTTTCATGACGGAGCTCGCCGCAGTCATCTTCCTGAGCCGGAAGCGGGTCAAACGGAGGCTCCTCTGGGTTATAACCTCATATTTGCTCCTCATCTGCGTTGCCATGGCATTTGCTTTACTCGCTCGTGATGAGTTCGGCTTCAGCTTCATACCCGTGGCTTTCACGGTCTGGCCCTGGTACCACATCCTTTCAAGAGTTCCCGGGCCGTCGAGCATGGGCATCACCGGACTTCTTCTTGAGCTGGCCCTCGGAGCCCTGCTCAACTGCGCCATCCTCTTGCTCACCGATCGACTCAGTTATCCTAAGCACTCCACGGAACTCTCAGACCGACACGCGACCTAGAGGAGCTCACCACCAGCCGAATGCCCCAACACACCCCATTCCTCACCTTCCTCCTCCTCTCGATCCTCAAGATCGCCGTCGTCCTCGGCATCACGCTCGGCGCCGTCGCCTACACCGTTCTGCTCGAGCGCAAGCTCCTCGGCCGGATGCAGAATCGCTGGGGACCCTCGCGCACCGGCCCCTTCGGCCTCCTGCAGCCTCTCGCCGACGGCATCAAGCTCTTCCTCAAGGAAGACCTCACCCCCCTCCTCGCCGAGCGCCCCCTCTTCATCGCCGCTCCCATCATCGCGCTCACCTGCGCCCTCATCTCCATCTCCGTCGTCCCCTTCGGCCCCCTCTTCGAGGTCAAGGGCGTTGACCTCTTCGACATCTCCGACATCAACATCGGCCTGCTCGTCATCCTCGGCGTCACCTCCATCGGCGTCTACGGCATCGCCCTCTCCGGCTGGGCCTCCAACAACAAGTTCTCTCTCCTCGGCTCGCTCCGCGCCACCTCGCAGATGATCTCCTACGAGCTCGCCCTGGGTTTGTCTCTTGTAGGTGTGGTCCTCCGCGCCGGCTCGCTCAACCTCCGCACCATCGTCAACTCCCAGACCGCCCACGGCATGCTCTCCTGGAATGTCTTCGGCGGGCTCCAGATCGTCGCATTCTTCATCTATCTCCTCAGCGCTTACGCCGAAACCAACCGCGCCCCCTTCGACCTCCCCGAAGCCGAATCCGAACTCGTCGCCGGCTACCACACCGAGTACTCTTCCATGAAATTCGCCATGTTCTTCATGGCCGAGTACGCCAACATGCTCACCGTCTCCTGCGTCGCCACCCTGCTCTTCCTCGGCGGAGCCTCCAGTCCCTTCGGCCACCTCTTCGACGGCTTCCTCAACGGCCCTATCCTCGCCTCCATCATCGGCATCTTCTGGTTCGTCGCCAAGGTCCTCTTCTTCCTCTTCCTCTACATCTGGGTCCGCGGCACCGTCCCCCGCTTCCGCTACGACCAGCTCATGAGCTTCGGCTGGAAGTTCCTCCTCCCCATCGCCATGGCCAACATCGTCGTCACCTCCCTCGTCCTCGCTCTCCGCGCCTGACCAGCCATATGTACGACGGCTCGGTCCATCTCTACGACGTGTGCATCTCTGTACACCGGCAAAGAAAGAGACACAGAATCCGGCCTCGACTACTTCGGGGCCAGGTACTACGGATCGAACATGCGAGTTCGGTGCTTGTGGATTCTTGCCACAGCACGGTCAAACGGCAATGCAGCTCTCACAAGGGTAATTATATAGTTGACTCAGTAGCATAATTCACCTATTCTAGGTTCATGAAAGCCCCCGCCACCCTTCAGGAAGCCATCATCTACTTCGCAGACGCCGATAACTGCCTTAGAACCTTTGCGG
>JAABUX010000573.1_pt1 | contig 62260 bp, 43 predicted proteins | sample 5561851 | NCBI WGS metagenome assembly JAABUX01 (sample SAMN10711883, study PRJNA513361) | rock metagenome | isolation source: Antarctica rocks | place: Antarctica: Victoria Land, Richard Nunatak red sandstone | collected 2016-01-03
GAAGTGGTGCCCGATGGCGGCCCGAGCATGTCGGACCGTTCGTCGAACTCGCCGCCGTCTCCGACGGCCCGGAATGGGAAGACTACTGGAAAACCACAGCCAACCGCCCAAATTAAAAGTTACACCCTTCTTTGGAAAGAAATTGGCCAACCCCTTGCATTCTCCAGGTCCGTTGTTCTATCGTATATCCTGCATACTTGAGCAGGCTTGATTGGTCCCCCCGGACGACGCAACCATGAGCCGCACCCCCCAAGACCGCCGTTATGGGCGCAAAAATCGCCATTTTCGACCCGCCGTCCAACGGCTCGAGTCCCGCGAACTCCTCGCGGTGATGGTCGCCGACGGCAGCTTCGAAGCGGCGGTCGTCGGCAATGGGAATTTTGCCTATGGGCCGTCCGGCACGCCTTGGGCATTCAGCGGCTCGGCGGGAGTGACGGGCAACAATTCGTCGTTCGCCACGGGAGGGCAGAACGCCCCCGACGGCCAGCAGGCCGCCTTCATCCAGCGAGCCGGGTCGATCAGCCAGCAGGTCTCGGGCTGGGATGCCGGATCGTACCACGTCACCTTCGCCGCATCGCAGCGGTATGGCTCCAACCAGGATTTCCAGGTCTTGGTCGACGGCTCGGTCGTCGCCACCTTCCAGCCCAAGACCGCGACGTCGTATCTCTATTATACGACCCCGGCCTTCACGGTGGCGGACGGTACCCACATCGTCACCTTTCATGGGTTAGATAGTGCTGGCGGTGACAATGTGGTCTTGTTCGACAGCGTTGCCGTCTTCGTGGCCACGGCCGGGGTGCCGACCGTCAACGACCCGAGCTTCGAGCAGGCCCCCGTCGGACCCGGCACCTATGCTTACAACCCCCAGGACTCCTACTGGAACTTTCAGGGTTCTGCCGGGGTATCGAGCGACAACAGCATCTTCACCTCTTCTAACCCGTCGTCGCCTAACGGGACGCACGTCGCGTTCATCCAGGGCGGTTCTTCGCTGATTCAGACGGTCGTCGACTGGTCATCCGCAAATTATCACGTCAGCTTCTCCGTCGCCCAGGGCGGACTTGGCGACGAGTCGGGAGAAGGAATTCGGGTGCTGCTCGACGGCGTCGACGTCGGCGACATCACGCCGTCGAGCACGAGTTACCAGACCTACACCACCCCGGATTTCCCGGTGACGGCCGGGTCGCACGCGCTGAGCTTCATGGGAGTCGACCCGGCCGGTACCGGTCACACGGTGCTCATGGATAGCGTGGGCGTGACCCAGGTGCCGGGCCAGGGCGGTGGTCCCACCCCCGTCGGCGATGGAGGCGACACGGGGTCCGGGTCACCATATGACTTTACGGGTTATATCCTGACAAGTTATATACACTCGGGCGTTTATGATCCCGATCAGAATCCCGGCGTGCACCTTGGGCAGACGAAGGTTACCGGTGTGATCAAATCCCCTGCTCATGGGGTCGTCACGCCTGTCCCCATACCTTCGGGTCAATACGACTCGGCAGGTCATCAACTCACCAGGACTGGGTACGAATACAAACCGGACGTGGGATTCTTCGGCCAAGATTGGTTTGTTTTGAGCGCCGAAGGCCCCGACTACGTTACTGGCCTCAAGATCAATTATAAGGCTACAATTAGTGTTCATGTTAATCCCCCCGCGTTTAACAACGACTTGGCAGGCAACGATGACCTATCAGCGGATGATCCGACACCGGTCTTTGATGACATAACTTCCCCGGTCGACAAGACTGTCGTCCTCGACAAGGCGACGATTCAATGGCGAGTCGTGGGGCCGAATGGGACGCTTGACTCATCCCAAACGACCGGCGACGGCTCCGCTTTCAATACGCTTCACTCCTCGTTGCATGTCGGTGACACTTACAAGGTTTACTCCAAGATCGTAGCAGCGGCCGTCGATGGCGGGCCTTTGCTCCCCTTGTTGACCGGAGTTGAAGCATCGGATACCGTCACGGTCGTCCCCGGGACCGCCGCTAACATTAACTTCGGGATATCGCAGGACCACCTCCTCAGCGATGGTCGCTCTTCGGCGACCATCACGATCAGGGCCCGCGACGCCGCCGGAAACGTGGTCGCCGCAGGCACGCCGGTCTATTGGGGTCTTGAAGGGTCTGGCTCGCTCTTGAACAAGGAGATCGTGACCGACGACTTTGGTCAGGCTGCGGTGACGCTCCAGGCCGGAACCCTGGTCGAGGACCAATGGGTTAGCGCGACGGTCGACGGTGTACAAGCCTCGATCGCCATTTCCAGCCAACCGATCAAGATCCAGGTGGGGATCACCGGCCAGATCCTCAGGCTCGGCACGAGCGATACGGCGCTCGTGACGGCTCATGTCACCGACCTGTCGGGGAATCCCGTCCCCGATGGCACCGAAGTCGACTGGTACACCCAGAAGGGGACGATCTCCGGCGGCGCCGGATTCACCATCAACGGCCAGGTCGGGGCGAGCCTGACTGCCATCGGCGGGTCTCAGATCCCCGGGCCGGGTTTTGTTCGGGCTTTCGTCGGCGGCAATTCCGGAAGTGCCTCATATCAGTGGATTGTCCCCTCGACGGGCAACCTATCGGCCTCGCTTGATAAGTATGTCATCTCGGGCGATAGCAAGGTGCCATCGACAGTCGTGCTGGATCAGCCCGACGGCACGACGGCGTCTTATGACGTCCAGGCCAGCGCCAACGGGGCAATTCGCGGAAATCCGGGTGATGTCGTCACGCTCGCCATCGGTACGCCAGATACGCCGATCGCGGCTTATTTCAGAGATGCGGCCGGGAACAATTTGGGCACGACGATTAGCGACACCTTGGACGACCAAGGGACCGGTTCGTTCGTGGTCCAGTCGTACGGGAATACGTTTAATGGGGGAGTCTCACTTCCCATCACATTGAGCACGCCGAGCACCTTTTTTTCAGGCGGCACCTCGACGACCCTCACGATCGCCCTGATGCCGACCCAGATAATTGCCCGAGCGGCCGACTTGGGCAAGCAGATCGGCTGGGCCGTCCTCACCGGGAATGACAATGGTTCCGTGGTCAACATGGGGGCAGACATCGCATTCAGCATGCTCCCGGTTGTTGGTGTCTACACGGACATTCGCGACATTGGGCTAGAATTGCTCAAACTTGTTCCTGGTGGCAATCCAAAGGATCGGTTCAGCTGGACGAAGCTGGGTCTTTCGACAGCGGGCATTCTGACAACGGCGGTGCCGCCGCTTGACTGGGTGCCGACGGTGGCCAAGAAGCTGTTGGCCGTCTTGAGGTCCGACAGCATCATCGGCACCGCGTTCCTAGGGATGGCGTCGCAATTCAACGTCAGCAAGCTCAACGACTCCAAACTCTTCTTCCTCAAGCTGATCGACCCTTCGGATGACTCGAAGGTATTTCTGAATATTCTCGACGGGACGGACGACGCAAGCAAAGCGATCTTGCAATCGGGGGGAGACGTTGATGGATTTGTCAATATCATTAAGGCGTTGGGTGGGACGGATGAGATCAAAGCGACGCTGACGCGAATCGTTGCCGATCCCAATTTAGGAGTGGATTCGGCCCGTTTGCTGGTGCAAGGGCTCGGTGAACTTTCCACAGATCAAATTACTGCCATCGTCAAGTCCGGGCAATTGGATGGTATCGCGTCGGCGCTGAGTAAGGGGCTACGCGAGACCGACCTGCCGAGTTATGCGAGTTGGTTGGTGTCGCGGCTGATAACGTCTGGCGCGACTACCCTGAACCTTACAACATTTGACGCCGTGCTCGGGACCGGAATGAAGCAGGCGGATGTGGGCCATTACCTCGATGTGTTGGGGGATGTAACGGTCTTCCGAGGCTCGACGATGGGATTTCCTGGGAATCCTGGGATGCAAGCAGCGGGAGTTTCCGCTGCCTCCATTGACCCGATCGTGGCAACCGTTTACGCTGCTTTAGGTGCGAGCAGGGGTGCCGATCCTGTAGTCACGTTCGGCACCAGGGCGAACTTTGGTGGAACCTTGGGGTTCGGCAACGTCAGTCCCAGTCTGAGGACGATCGAGCGAGAGGTCAGCGTCCCCTTGGCACCTTTGGACTTTGCCGCGAGTGCCCCCAGGTCAATCTCACTCGACCGCTCCAGGGCGATCCTGGCCCAAATCGGATTCAATGTGCCAGCGTTCATTAATGCGTCTGGTGAGACGAAAAACGTAATTACGGATTTGCCCAAAATGACTCCGGAGCAGATCAAGCAATTCCTCCAATCAGCAAGCAGTACACCGTGAAAGCTCAATTCATCGTTTATGAGATTCAGACGGACGGTCTAGATATTATCGTGGATGGAATCGTCAATGAAGGCGAAATCTTGCTGGGCACATTGTTCGACAGTGTGAGTCGATCGTTCGTTAGGTTTGACAAATCGGTCTTGGAAGATTCTAACGCAACGTCTGTGGTAGATCTGACTGTGGCGAGAATCAATTGTTACTACAAAGAGTTCGACTCATTGTCTTGTGGGGTTTCAGGACGCCTCTTTCTTAAAGGAACTGGTGCAGAGAACATTGTCCCCGATTGCGTGCTTTTCTCAAATTGATTAAAAAGGGAAAAAGGGTCAGGAACGAATGGCACTTCCTGAGCCGCTACTTGGCTTGCAGTAACAGCTTCCGCGCCTCGCTGCGAGGAGTTGTTAACAGGCGTTGTTGTTTGGGCCGACGTTTGTTGGCTCGGGGCTCGCATCGACCGGGTCGATGACCGACCCGGTGCGATGCGATCGCCTGTTGCCGTGCTTCTTCCAATTCGGTGCGGCGAATGCCACGCGAGTCCCGCAACACCGTCTCGAAGGCCCGGATCGTTTGCACGGCCCCTTGGAAGCTCAGCCGACGCGGCTTCAGGGCCGCCTGGCGAGCGGCCTCGGCCATCTCCGACCGCACCAGGTTGTACCCCAGCAGGTGGGCCCAGATCTCCTTCTCCACCATCTCCGGCGTCTTGCACCGCAGGACATCCATCTGCATCTCGACTTTGATCGATCGCAGATCCAGTTCGATCTCCCACCGTTTTCGGTACAAATCCGCCAGGTCGTCTTGGGTGAAAACGACCGGGTCCAACAGCGTCGTTACCAGCACCAGCTCCTCGACGCGGAACCCCGCTTGCTCGATCTTGATCCGGACCTCACGCACCGCGATCCGGGCGGGGAACTGATCGTAGGTGGCTTGATCCATCCAGTCTGGTCGAGCCGGCTTGGGCCAGAAAACCACATGGTCCAGCACTCCCAGGCGTCGTCCCCGACGGAAGTCAACCTTGCGACGCTGGTGCATCCGGAACAGCCCATCGACGCCGCGTTCGAGCAGCGGGGCGATGCCGAAGAACGACGAAAAGCAGCGGTCGCCCAGCACGATGTCGCCAGCAACCAAGGTGTCCCACAAGGCGCGGAACAACGCCGGTTCGCCGGTCTGCTTGCCCAGATACGGGCCGATGGCCAGGTCAAGCACGACACCGGTGGCCAGCGAGAGGATGGCGACCAGGCGGGCGATCGGGAAGCCCAAGCCAGGCTTCTGGGCCGGATTCTGGGGGAAAGCTCGCTGATTCTTGGTCGTGTCGGGCATCGAGACGGTGGTGCCATCGACGAGCCGCACGGGACGCCCCTGGAAGAGCCAGCGGTTGTCGGCGGTCGCTTCGAGGGTCCGCGCGGTTTCTTGAGTCAGTCGCGACAGGACGCCGCATGGTAAGCGTTGGCGTGCTTTGCAGTAGGCTCCCGTTTCAGCCGAACACGGGGCTTCGCCGCGTGCCACGAGGGCCGCGATCAGCCGCGCCACGGCGGCGCGGCACGAGTGGTCGGGACAGAGGACTTGGCCGAGGAAGGTCCAGAGGGTGATGGCCGGGGAAAACACGCCACCATCACGCCATCGGGCGTGCTCCTGATCGAGAACTTGCTGGACCCGGGTCGGGTCGAGGAGACCGGCGAAGAGCCGCTGGGGGTCATTGCGGAGCGATTCGACGTGGCGACGAGCTGAGGATCGGTTAACCTGATGCAACGGCGGCCTCCTCCGGCAAACTCGGGGTTGTGAACTAACCCAAGCTTGTCGCGAGCGAGGCCGTCGTGTCTAGGTCGGCGGCACGCAAAGAGTTGCGGCCTCAGGAAGTGCCATTCGTATCTGATACCGTTACCGTCGTGCCTGGAGAAGCGGCTAACATCACCTTCAAGCCCTCACCCGATCATTTGATTGCCGATGGTCGCTCCTTGACGGATATCACAATCACGGCCCGCGACGGCGCCGGGAACTTGGTCGCCGACGGCACGCAGGTCGATTGGGATTTAGCCGGGGACGGCCTCATCTACAATGCGCAGGCGACGACCAATAAGGGCCAAGCGACCATCACCGCTCAAAGCGGGATCACTCCGGGGCTAATTACCGTCAATGCCCATGTCGGGGGGTTCTCATCCTTCCTCCCGGTCCAAGTTCTCCCACTCCAATTTCGATTCTCGAGCTTGGACAATAAATCATTTATCACCCTCGGGACCGACGAAACCGCCACGATCGCTGTCCGAGTGACCGACTCCACAGGTACCCCCGTTGCGGACGGAACCCCAATCAATTGGTTCATCCAAAAGGGTGGGTTTGCGGTCAAGGATTCCGTTGTTCATGGAGGGAACGCCATCCTCACCATCAAGGGGACCGGCGGCTCGCAGATCCCGGGGAGCGGCCTGATCACGGCGACGGTGGGAACGGCCACAGGATCGACTTCGTTCCTTTGGGTCGTCCCGGCTAACACGCCCTACGCTCAGGTCGTCAATCCCATTCTCGCTGGTGATCAGCGATTCGACGGGACTTTCGACGTCGAGCAGGTTGACGGGCCACCGATTCCTTATGATTACCATGCCACGACTAGAGTCACGGTCTCCAACGCCGGCAATCCCGGGGATGTGGTCTACATCCAGGTTGGAGGTGGGCTGAATGGGGGCAGCGGAGCGGGCAATCTGGCCGCTGTCGGAGATGACGGCCAACCCGGGAGCTACGTCCGCGTTGTTGTTGATGCCTTGGGGCAGGCCGGATTCACCCTCCAGTCGCTTGGGAACGTGGCCACCGATCGGATGATCAATGTCCCGATCTCGGTGATTTCGCCAGGCATTTTTACTAATTCGGTGTTGACGACCTTCAATGTCTCGCTACAACCTTCGGAATACATTACCAGGACGCGGGACTACGTCGCCAAGATCGGTTACGCGGTGTTGGCTGGCCCCGGCAACTCCGCCGATGAAATCGCCGCCGATATGGCGTTCAGCTTCGTTCCGGGGATCGGGGTCTATAGCGATATCCGCGATGCGGCCTCCGAGTTGTTCAAGCTGTGGCCGGGTGGGGATAGCCCGGACTATGTCGCACTAGGCTTCGCATTGGGCGGGATCTTGACCGAGTTGACGCCCGCCGACGCCTTGATGGACATCGGGAAGGGCTTTTTCAAGGCGGCCAAGGCGGGAATCATCAACGCGAACGGAATTGTTTTTAGAACATCACTCCAAAAGATGAAGGAACTCGGTAGTGAATTGGCCTCGGGCGGCAGCAAGGTCCTCGACCAGTTGGACACGGTTCTCGATGACCTCAGCAGATTGCTGCCGCCGCCATTCGGTAGCAATGGAGTCGTGATTTCTCCGGCCGGATTGCCGCCAATGCCGTTCGCTCGATTTATAGATGATGTTGTTACAAACGGGGACGAGTTTCAGTCAGTGCAATCGTTGATGAAGAACATCAACGATTTTCCGGACGAAGTCGCAGGGTTCGCCAAGTATGGAGAAGAGATTTCTAAAGATATTCTTAACAACCTCACTCAGGTGAGTGAAGGGACGGTTGAGACACTTGCAGGCGCACAAAAACTAGAGATCGTTGCTCAGGGCATCAAAGACTCGGGGTGGAAACCGCAATCCATCGAGGCATACGCAAAAGCAAGCGCAGATAATCAACAACTGTTCGAAACTCTCGTACAAAACACAGTCAGATTTAGCCCTGAAAGCGTGGTTGGCATCAAACGTACTCAAGACGGTCGTGTTGTGTTTCTCGAAACTGGTAGTTCAAGAGCTGGACTTCAACACATCGTCGAAAGACATGCTAACGATTTCGAGGCTCGTGGAATCACGCAGTCACAGATTCCTGATGCTGTCATCACGGCAGTCACCAGCGGTAAAGTTGTAGGTCAAGAGGGGACGGGAAAAAATGCTCGAATCATCTACGAGTTCAGCTATTCTGGAAGAACTCAGCGAGTCGCGGTTGGTGAGGCCAGCAACGGTTTCGTAGTAACCGCTCACCCTGTCAGTTTTTAGGGAGATCAAAGACATGACTCAAAACAAGATCAAATTGATGGCCGAATATGGTGGGACTGTCATTTGGGGGGTCGATGCGAACGACATCGGACCCATCAACCCAAATTCTCTGCCACTCAAGGATGAGTTACGGGCCGCGATTGCCAACTGGGCTGAGACTTATGATGAAACTTTGAGCGAGGATTCCCCGGCAGACTCTGGGTTCGCCAGCCCTTCAGAGCAGGACGCGTTTGAACAGGAGGGAATACGACTATGGAAGGAGTTGCAAGCCGCATTAGGAAACGGATGGAAGGTTGTTTATTACAGTGACCGTGATAGAAAATTTTATGAGTAAAAAAAATGGAAAAGGGGAAGAGGGAGGTGGACATTCTTGAATGGCGTTAAGCTAAGCAGTAACTCTTTGCGTGACCAGATTTTCACGCAAAATATTCCGAGACTTTTTCAGCAGTGGAAACTGCTTGGGACGCCGTTTGCGAACCCGCGGCTCGAAGCGGTTTTCTCGTGGTGGATTGACGATCAACTGCGGCACTTCCTCGCCGGGCTTGGCTTGGATCAGCCAACGCATGGCGTCGATGAAGCTAATTCGATCGGCCGCCACCCTCTGACGATCTCCGGCCTTCACCATCACCAGCCGGATCAGGTTGTACACGATCGCGTAGACCGTCAACTCCTTCAAAACGCCATCGACGCTCTGGCATCGCAGCACGTCCATCTTCATCGTCGCTTTCAAATTCCGCAGATTTTGCTCCACACGCCACCTCATCCCGTACAACTCCGCCAACGCCGCCGCCGAGTATTTCTCGGCCTCCAACAGTGTTGTTACCAGCGTGATCTGCCGGGTCCGACGACCCGGCTGGCTCACCGTGTACCTCAGTTCGCGGATGAGCATCGACTTGGGTAAGGCCTCGTAACGCTCGGCGGAGATCCACTTGGGCCGCGTTCGGGGGCGGAACCACTCGACCACCTGATCGTTGGGTCCCAAGGATCGCACCCAACGCGATTTGGGCTGGCCCTTGGTCGTCTTTGCCTGCCCGTGAGGTCGTCCCGGCGTGAAGTCGACGATCTGTTTCTGATGGAGCCGAAAGACGCCATGAGCTTGCCTCCCAGCCAGCAAGGCCAGGTGGACGTAGCTGCTCAAACCGCGGTCACCGATCAGCACATCGCCGGGCCAGATCATCGCATGAGCCGCGTCAATTTGGGACATCTCGTGCGTCCGCAGTGGCGCGGCGGTCACGGCCAGAAGAAAGCCGGTTTTGGCATGAAAGAGGGCGAGGATCTTGGCGACCGAGAAGCCACATCCCAGCTTCTGGCCACCGGGCTGACCAAAGTGTTTCTGAAGTTCGGGAGTGTCCGGCATCGAGAAGGCCGACCCATCGGCCAGAAGGGTCCGGTGCCCGTTCCAGAGTCCTTCCTCGACGCCATCGGCGGTGAGGGTTTTGACGAGGGCTTTGAGCAATTCTTCGAGCACTTGGAGCGGTAATCGAGCGCGGGCCTGGCAGTAGGCCGAGGCGGTGAAGCATCGTCCCGCCAGGAGGGTCAGGTGATTCAAGGCCGTGTTGCCGTGGAGGATCTGAATGAGGAACAACCGGATCAGAACCGGCGGCGTGAGCCGGCAGATTCTCCACTTGTGGCCGACCTGACGACAGACTCGTTCGATGGTGTCGGGTCGAAGATGAGAGTCGAGGTCTTGCCGCAAGCAACGGAGCGTGTTATCAAGGGATCGATGCATCGCAGGGGCCTCCGGAAGCATGGGTGTATGGTAACTCCATGATTCCGCGAGGCTCTTGTTTTTGCAAACCTGTTCGCATTAACAGTTTAGAGTTAGCTTAACGCCATTCGGGACATTCTAGAATGGCGTTAAGCTAATAAGAGATGACCGATCCCAGAGAGATTGGCTGTCACATGATTTCCCATTGGACTGCCTTCAAACCAAGAAAGTGGCAACCTGGGTCGTCGGCGCCGACGACCCAGACAACCTAAACCCTTGGTCCTGACAGACCAAATCGACCGCTGCTGATTAGCTTAACGCCATTCGGGACATTCTACTTCTTCCCTCTCGTTCGTTTGCTCTTTCAATTTCGCCAGTTGCGTTCCCTTGAAACTTGTCGCAAGCGATTCGCTCACACTTTTCATGGAAGGCGACGTATAATCTTCTTCGGAAGAACCATCGAGGCGATCGAGGGAACGGAACCCATGTCCGAGCCTCTGTTATCGGCGGCGCTCGAAGCCCAGGAAGAGATCGGCGACCCGCTCCTCGACCTGCCTCCGGTCCTCGATCAGACGTTCCAGATCAAGAGCATCGACGTCCGCGAGAAGGCCCTGCCGATCAGACCCGGCGACTTGACCCGGCTCTTGCTCGCCCAGCCGGGCTTGACCGCCGAGGAGCGGGACGCGCTCGGTCGGCTCGGGTTGATCCTGGGCGCGGTGTTCCACAGCGAGTTCTACGACCGAATCCGCGAACTCAAAGAGCTTTACGGTCCGCTCGACCCCGACTCGGACTACGTCAAGATTCGCGACCACTCGCGGGTCCAGACCGAACAGTCCGACGAGGAGTTCCTGCCCCCGTTCCGGTCGACGATGCACCGGGCGAATTACCGAGAGCTTGACGTCAAGGTGATCCAGGAGGCGGTGGAAACCCCCAACGAGCTGGGTTTGACCTACCAGCCCGACTTCGGCCAGTTCGAGCACTTGAAGGTTTACGTCCGGGGTTACACCAAGATGCCCCGGGTGTTCCGGAGCCTCAAGACCCGGTTCCGGAAGCGGACGGTCTGGCTCGACGCCTACCAGCGGATGGTGGTCCTCCTCAAGTTCAAGCCCGACCCCAAGCTCGACCCGTTCGTCCGGTCCGACGTGGTGTATCTCCGGATGTTCAAGGATGTCCCGCACGTCGACATGGAGATGCATCTTCCCGAGCAAGGGACCAAGGTCCGGATGCGCTGGATCGACAAGGCGCAGATTGCCTCGCCCCTGGTGATGGGGGTCCCGACCCTGATCTACAAGCTGACCGTCGCTAGCCTGATCAACCCGCTGCTCCTGATCCCGATCCTGATCGCGCCGATCACGGCGGGGGTCAACTCATTCTTCGGGTTCCATAGGGCCAAGAACAAGCACTTGTCGTCGATGATCCGCAACCTTTATTATCTGACCTTGGCCAACAACAGCAGCGTTCTGACCCGGATTATCGACTCGGCCGAGGAAGAAGAGTACAAGGAAGCGATGCTCGCCTACTTCTTCCTGTGGCGGGCCTCCGTTGCGGGGGAGAAGCCGATAGGCAAGGAGCTTGACGCCCGGATCGAAGCGTTTTTGTTCGAGGTTTCGGGGGTCGAGATCAACTTCGAGTTCGGCGACGCGATCGGCAAGCTGTTCCGGCTCGGCCTGGCCGACCGCGACGAGAATGGGAGCCTCCGGGTGTTGCCGATCGACCGGGCGCTGGTCCGGCTCGACGAGGGTTGGGACAACGCCTTCCGGTATGCTTGAGGCGGGTTGACCGGGTATCGTTGGTCGGATCGGGGCGAAATGCTTTCGAACGATTCGCCCGCCGCGACGTAAAAATCATCGGGTCGACGGAGATCCAGGAGGCTCGGGGCGATCCGGCGGACTGGCTGGTCCCGGCCTTGGCCTTCGACTACACTAAAAGTCTCGGATGCCGCCTCGGCATCGGCGATCGATCGCCGCCCTCGTCTCGTCCCGTCCGACTCGCTTCGAGGCCCAACCCCGGATCAGGTGTTCGACATGGCGACCGTCACTTCCCGCTCCTCGAAACGACCGGAACCGCCCGTCCAGCCCGGGTCAACTTCGATGCGTTCGAAATTTTTGGGCGGGCCGCTCCATCTCTTCGATATGATCTTCCGATTCCTCGCCTCGCTCAAGCTGGCCGTGATCTGCCTGGGGCTCCTGTCCCTGACGCTGGCGGTCGCCACCAAGTTCAACAGCGCCTACGGCATGAACGCCGCCAACGAATACATCTACCAGACCAAGGGGTTCGCCCTCCTGATGGCGTTCCTCGGGATCAACGTCCTCTGCGCGGCCTTGATCCGGTACCCTTGGGTCAAGCGGCAGACCGGCTTCCTGATCACCCACCTCGGCCTCCTGGTCGTGATCGTCGGGTCGTACTGGGCGTCGCAGGCGTCGGACGAGGGGCAGTTGGGGATGAAGGAAGGCGAGACGTCGAGCCGCCTGATCCGCAACCACAAGCCGGTCATCTATATCAAGCCGATCGACCCGCACACCCAGAAGGCGACGGGCGAGTACAAGGTCGATGTCCGCCCCGGCGCGTTCGACTGGAGTCCCGGCGACTATCAAGTCGTGTCCAAGCCCGAAGACCCGTTCAAGCTGGCGATCAAGGGTTATTACGCCGGGTCGATCCTCAAGGAAGTGGTCGTCCCCAACCCTGCCGGCAGGCCGATGGTCAAGCTCCACCCGGTGATCATCCCCCCCGGCGAAAAAGTCCCCCGCGACGTGAAGTTCCCCGACAAGGACTTCCCCGAAGCGGACGACCCTTGGTTCAGCCTAGCCGACGACAAGCTCGCCCGCGTGGTCAAGGATGCCGGCCCCGCGCAGTTCATCGTCTCCAAGGCGCTCCGCCCCGAAGTCTTGGACGATTTCCTCGACCCGCCGAGCGACCCCGGCCTCGAAGGCGTGGCCTTCCTCCACTACGAGGACAAGGCCGGCAAGACCCGTCGGTTCGACGTCCGGCTTGACGACGCCAAGGCGGGCCGGTCGATCCCCTTGCCCGACAGCGACCTGACCGCGACGTTCAACAAGATCAGCCACGTCCCGATCGACGACGAGGGATACCGCGAAACCATCGGGAGCGACAGCCTCGACATCGTCCAGTTCCTAGTCAAGCGGGGGGACGGTCCCGAGATCGAGCACAACGGATATGGGATGCTCCCCAGCTTCCCCGCGATCATTCCCCAGCGAGCCGCCCCGACTAGCTCGTTGCCGACCCCTCTGATTCGGATCAACTACTTCAGCCCGCCGGTGATCGACCCCAAGGTCAACCGCAAGTTCGGCGTGATCGAGGTCATGGTCGAACCGGCTTCGGGGCGGATGGCCTATCGGGTCTTCGAGCGAGGGAACCCCGGCAAGCTCCGGTCGCACGGCCCGCTCAAGGTCGGCGACAAGATCACCGCGTTCGGCGGCAACGAGCTGGCGCCGATGACCTTGGGCTTCGAGGTCGAACAATATGTCAAGTCGGGGCGAAAAGAGACCGTCGCCGAGTCGGTCGACCTCCCGCCCAGCAAGCGGGACGACGCAATCCCCGCGATCCTGGCCGAGTTGACCGTCAAGGGCGTGACCCGCGACATCTGGCTCCGGAAGTCGCCCGACTTCGAGATCAACTACAAGCCGATCGCCTTCGACGACTCGATCTACGAAGTGGCCTTCGACGTCGACCGCCTCGACCTCGGCTTCTCGATGAAGCTCATGGACTTCGACGTCGGGTTCGACCCCGGTACCTCAAACGCTTCGAGCTACCGGAGCGAGGTCACGCTGACCGACGAGAAGGCCGGAATCAAGGATGCGCCCAAGTCGATTTACATGAACCACACCCTCGACCACCGAGGGTGGCGGTTCTTCCAGACCAACTACTACCCTTACCGCGACAAGCAGACCAACCGTTTGACGGGCGAGTTCGTCTCGGTGTTCCAGGTGTCGAAGAACCCGGCCCGAGAGGCGATCTACGCCGGTTGCATCATCGTCGTGCTCGGGGCGTTCGTCCAGTTCTACATGAGGGCGGGGGTCTTCACCGACGGCGGCAAGACGGAGCGAGAGCGGAACGCCGCCAAGGCCCGGACCCGCCTCGCGGCCAAGCTCCTCCAGGGCGACCTCCCCGCGAACCGGCCCGAGTTGATCCCGCCCAAGCCGGCGGCCCCGAAGCCCAACGACGAGTTCGAGCCGCTTTGAGTCAGTTCCCTCATCCACCAAGTCCCGAGGCCAGCTTGAGTCGGCCGGGAGTCTCCCCATGAAATCGCCCATGAGATGGTCCTTCGCTTGCCTGGCATTGCTCGCGGTCGGCGGCGGGGCCGACCGGATCGCCGTCTCGGCCGTGGATAAGCATGAATCCGCCGCCGCGGCCTCCAAAGGTGTCACCCACGGCGCCGGCCCCGCTTACCGGGCATTCGGCGAGTTGCCCATGATGCACATCGGCCGGGTCAAGCCGATCGACACCGTGGCCCGCGAGGAGATCAAGTCGATCTTCACCCGGGAAACCATCAAGCTGCCCGGCAAAGACGGCAAGCCCGGCTCGACCTGGATGCCCGTCGCCGCGTTCCTCGACTGGTCGGTCCGGCCCAAGTTCTGGGACGAGCAGCCGATCATCGCCGTGGAATATCTCCCGCTCAAGCGGATGATCTTCGCCGAGGAGGTCCACCTCGCGCTCGAAGGGATCGCCGGCAAGGCGGCCACGCCCGAGGCGACCCGGACCCGCCTCAAGGAGTTGACCAACCTCGTCGAGGTCGACGCCTCGGAGATCCGCAACGTCGTCCGCGACTCGGGCCTGCCCAAGGAAGACGGCGAACTCTTGCTCGCCCTCGCCGCCAAGATCGGCGAGGAAACCAAGTGGCTCGCCCCCGAAGACCTCGAAAACGCCCAGGTCAGCGTCGAAGGCAAGGCCACCCCGCTGATGGCCTGGTTCGAGGAGCTGGCCAAGCGGAGGGTCGGCACGAACGACCAGGCGACCGGCAAGCCCCGGGGGACGGACCTGGAGCGCAAGGGCGCCGAGGTCGCCGAGCGGCTCGGCCACTACCGGGCGATCCGAGACCGCGAAGCCCTGGGGATGGTCCCGCTCCTGGCGATGCCCCGCCCCGCCAACAAGGCGATGTTCGAGTACACCCAGGCGGCCGTCCGCAAGGTCCAGGAAAGCGGCGAATCGACCCTGACCACCCTCGAATCCGAGACTCTGGCCATCTTCTCGAAGTACCTCCAGGACATCCCGGGCAAGGACCGGATCTTCGACGGGTCCGACCCCACGTTCGAGCCGAGGTATCTCGCCTGGCTCAAGGCGAAGTCGGCCTGGGTGCCGCTCCACGTGATCCGGGGGGCGTCGATCGACGAGTTGACCCGCGCCGGGTTCCCGAGCGACAAGGTCGAGGCGTTCCGGGCCGCGTTCAAGGCGGTCGAGGACGAAGAATCACTCCACCCCGGACTGGCCGAGTCGCAGCCGACGCTGGCCCTGATCCACTCGGCGAGCGACCTCGGGGGGGCGATCAATCCCGAAGGGTACCCGTCGCCCGGCGAGATGGCCCGCGAGGTCCACTTCAACGACCTCGCCCCGTTCTTCCAGGCCCCGATCGCCTACCTGGTCGGCGTCCTGATGCTCATCATGAGCCTGGTGGCGTCGAGCTTCGGCAAGTCGATGAAGATGGAATCGGCCTTCGGCAAGCTCTCCAAGGTTCTCTATGCCCTGGGCCTGGCCGGGTTCGCGGGCGGGATCGCCCTGGAAGTCTATGGGTTCTACCTCCGGGTCCGGATCACCGGCTGGGCACCCGTGTCGAACATGTACGAGACCGTGATCTGGGTCGCGCTGGTGACGTCGATCCTCGGCCTGGTCCTCGAAGCGATCTACCGGAAGACCTACGCGGCGCTGGCGGCGTCGGGCGTGGCCTTGGTCGGGACCTGGCTGGCGGCGACCGTGCCGCTCTTGGACCCGACGATCCACTCGCTCCCGCCGGTCTTGCGGAGCAACTTCTGGCTGTCGATCCACGTCCTGACCATCGTGTCGAGCTACGCCGCGTTCGCCCTGGCGATGGGCCTGGGCTTGGTCGCCACCACCGCCTACCTCACCGCCACCTACAAGCGGTCGGCGAGCCTCGGGGAGCTGGCAACCCCGCTGGCCCTCGGCATCCCGATCTTCGGCGTCGGGACCGGCGTCGCGATGATGTCCGACCGGCTCAACCTCGGGCCGATCTGGACGAGCTACGGCTCCTACGGGGCCATCCTGGTGGCCTCGGTTGGCGGCTTGCTCGTGGGGATGTCGCTGTTCGCCATCGTCGGCGAGCTAATCAACAAGGTGATCGCCGTCAGGCAGATCCGACACGCCGAGACGGTCGCCCTGGCCCGGAATGAGACGGCTACGCTGTCCGTCGGCTCGATCGCCCAGGGTTCGTCCTCGGTCGCGACGATGGAACCTCCGACCGCGACCGCGACCGCGACCGCGACCGACACCAGGCGGTCGTTCGACCCCGAGTCCGAGACCAAGGCCCGAGCCTTGGCGATGCGGCACACGGCGTCTCAGATCAAGCCGATGGCTAGCTTCATCTATCGGTCGATGCAGGTCGGCATTTTGCTCGTCGCGGCGGGAACGTTCCTCGGCGGCTGGTGGGCCGACGTGTCGTGGGGCCGGTTCTGGGGTTGGGACCCGAAGGAGGTCTGGGCCTTGATTACCTTGCTGGTCTACCTGATGCCGCTCCACGGTCGGTTCGCCGGCTGGGTCAACACGTTCTGGCTGGTCATGGCGTCGGTAGTCTGCTTCCTGTCGGTCCTGATGGCCTGGTACGGGGTCAACTTCGTCCTGGGCGTCGGCCTCCACAGCTACGGGTTCACCGAGGGCGGGTCGCAAGGTTCGGTCGGCTTCGCGACCCTGGTCGTCCTGGCCTTCGCCGCCGGGGCCTTCTGGCGTCGCAAGGTCTCGTCGGTCGTCCCGGTCGCCTGAACTCGTTTGAAGGTCTGGTTCCATGCCCAACCGTCTGCCCGCTCGGGGCGACGGTTGGGCTTTCTCGTTTGACGGAGTCCGCCCGCCGTGAGCCAAGTTGCGCCGATGGTCCTGATCAACGCGGTCGGCCTGACGACCCGCCTCCTGGCGATGGCCCCTCGGTTGAATGCCCTGGCCCAAGCCGGTTGGAACCGGCCGATCCGCGAGGTCGTCCCGGCGGTCACTTGCACCGCGCAGGCCGGCATCCTGACCGGCAAGCCTCCGAGCGGCCACGGCGTCGTCGGCAACGGCTGGTTCTTCCGCGACACCGGCGAGGTCCGGTTCTGGCAGCAGTCGAACCGCCTGATCGAGGCTGAACCGCTCTACGTCACCGCCAAAAAGCAAGCCGCCGCCGAAGGCCGCGAGTTCAACGTGGCCCAGCTCTTCTGGTGGTTCAACCAGGGGGCGGCGGTCGACCTGAGCGTCACCCCCAAGCCCTACTATGCCGCCGACGGCAACAAGGCGTTCGGGATCTTCGGGACGCCCGACGGGTTGACGACCCGGCTCGAAACCGAACTAGGGACCTTCCCGTTCCACACCTTCTGGGGGCCGGGCGCGGGCTTGGCCTGCACCCCCTGGATCGCTAAATCGGCGGCGTCGGTCCTCCGCGACGACCGGCCCGACCTCACCTTGGTGTACCTCCCCCACCTCGACTACGACCCGCAACGGTTCGGCCCTTCGAAGTCGGACCTCCCACGGCTGGTCGGCGAACTCGACGCCGCCTGCGAGCCGCTCTTGGACCAGGCCAAGGAGTCCGGGGCGCAGGTCTGGGTCGTGAGCGAGTACGGCCACTGCGATGTTGACCAAGTCGTCGAGCCGAACCGCGTGCTCCGACGGGCCGGGTTGCTCGGCGTCCGAACCGGGCCGTTCGGCGAGGTGTTCGACCCGTTCACCAGCCGAGCGTTCGCGGTCTGCGACCACCAGATCGCCCATATATACATCCAAGACCCCGCCGACGTCGGGCGGGTCGTCGACCTGCTTGGGGGAGTGCCCGGCGTGGCCCGGTTGTTGGTCGGCCCCGAGCGCAACGAGGTCGGATTGGATCACCCCCGGTCGGGCGAGGTCGTCGCCCTGACCACCCCCAACGCCTGGTTCGCCTATCCGTTCTGGCTCGACGACGACCAGGCCCCCGACTACGCCCGGACCGTCGACATCCACCGCAAGCCCGGCTACGACCCGTGCGAGCTGTTCCTCGACCCCGCGCTCAAGGTGCCCAAGCTCCGGATCGCCCGCCGCTTGCTCGGCAAGAAGCTCGGCTTCCGGACGCTGTTCGACGTCATCCCCCTCGACCCCACCATCGTCCGGGGCAGCCACGGCCTGCCCGCCGCCCGACCGGCCGATCGTCCCGTCTTGATCGGGGTCGGCGAAGCCCCATCCTCCGGTCGAGACCTGGCGACGACCGACGTCCGGGATCTAATCCTGGCCGCCCTCGGGTTCGCCTGATCGAAGCGAATCCCGCAGTTCTTCCAGGAGTCGCCCCATCCGGTTCAGGCCCAAGGTATCACGCCCGATCCCCCAGTAGCCATCCATCGGCGAGGCGAACTCGATCGGCTCCGAGCCGGTCCCGACCAAGAGGTCGCGGAGCGACTCGTGCTTCGAGAACTTGGCCCGGAGGACGCGGCCCATCACGCCGTCCTTGACCTCATCCCAGTCCTTGCGGACCAGGCTCCGACAGTCGCGGGCCATCCTCGCGGCATCCTTGGCCCCTCGGATCTTGCGGATCGTCTCGGCCTGCGTCGACCCGGCGAACTTGGCCGACTGGAACGCATGCTCGGCGGTCGCATACCAGACCTGATCGAGCGTCAAATCGTGCTTGGAGAAGTTCGAGAAGCCGCCATGAGGCTCGGCATGGACGTCATAAAACCGGATCGCCATCCCGACGCCCTCCATCAAAGTTAGGACAATTGAGCCACAGATCGACACGGACGGGACATGGATAAATCTCTTTTCAATTGTCCCGTCAGTGCTCCATCCGTGTTCATCCGTGGCTCAATTATCCCGCGAGTTCGGCCAGCTTGGCGTCGAGGAGTTCGCCGACGAGGGCGGGGTCTGCCTTGCCTCCGGTCTGCTTCATGACCTGGCCTCGCAAGAACCCTTTGACGGCGTCGGGCTTCTTCTTGCCGTCCTTGAGGTCTTCGAGGGCTTTCGGATTGGCGTCGAGGGCGGCGACGATCGCGGCGGTCAAGGCGTCTCGGTCGGATACCATCTTGTATCCGCCCGCCTCGATGATCGACTCGGCCGAGTCGCCGGTGTCGATCATCTTGGCGAGGACCTCCCGCCCCTGGTTGGTGTTGAGTTCCGACCGGCTGACGCGGTTGATCAGGTCGGCCAAGGGGGCGGGGCCGACGGGGAAGTCCTTGATCGGGATCTTCCGCTCCTTGACGATCCGCAGGATATCTTGCTGGACCCAGTTGCCGGCGATCTTGTAGGCGCCGGTGTCCTTGGCGACGGCGTCGTAATAGTCGGCCACGTCCCGCCCCTGCTCGACCAGGACGTTGGCGTCGTACTCCGACAGGCCGTAAGCCTCGGAGAACCTGGCCCGGCGCCGGCCGGGAAGCTCGCCGATCGAGGCCCGGGTCCGCTCCACCCAGGCCTGGTCGACCACGACGGGGACCAGGTCCGGCTCGGGGAAGTAGCGATAGTCGGCGGCGGTTTCCTTCTCGCGCTGGGGCTTGGTGACGCCCTCGGGGTCGCTCCAACCTCGGGTCTGCTTGGGGGCGTCGTGGATCGTCAGGCCGTCCTTCGACCATTTGGCGAACTGCCGATCGGCCTCGTACTGCAAGGCCCGTTCGACGGCCCGGAAGCTGTTGAGGTTCTTGATCTCGACGATCGGAGTGGCGACCGTCTTGCCATCCTTGGGGATGTGCAAGTTGATGTTGGCGTCGCACCGGAGGCTGCCCTCCTGCATCTCGCAGTCGGACACGCCGAGGTATCGGAGCGTGAGCCGAAGCTCTTCGAGGCAGGCTTTGGCGTCGGCGATGCTGCGGATCTCCGGCTCGGTGACAATCTCCAGGAGCGGAATCCCCGCGCGGTTCAAATCCACCTCGGAGAACCCGCCCGAGCCGTGGGTCAGCTTGCCGGTATCCTCTTCGAGGTGGACCCGGGTCAGGCCGCACCGACCGCCTCCGGTCCCATCCTTCTGCGCCGGGATTTCGAGCCAACCGCCGGTGCTGAACGGGAGGTCGTACTGGCTGATCTGGTAGTTCTTGGGGAGGTCGGGGTAGTAATAGTTCTTCCGATCCCACTTGGTGAACGGGGCGATTTCAGCATGGAGCGCGACCGCCGTCTTGAGCGCCAGCTCGAACGCCCGGCCGTTCATGACCGGCAAGGTCCCCGGCAACCCCATCGAAAGCGGGTCGCACTGCGTGTTCGGCGGCAGGCCGAACTCGGTCCCGCAGGCGGAGAACATCTTGCTCTCGGTCGTCAGTTGGACGTGAACTTCGAGGCCGATGATGATCTGGTAATCCATTCGATGAGATCCGAACAAAATGAAAGGACGAGTGATCACGCGGCCGGGTCATTCACGATCAAATCATTGATTTCTTCGTATTCTCGTCCGACTGAGTGAAGGCCACCCGCCGCGACCTGGTCAAACGTGCTGAGGGTCAAGTTGATTGATTCCGAAAGATCGGGATCGGCGAATGGATACTCTTCGAGAAAATGCATTATGGCAAACCAAGGATTTCCGGGAACAGTGCGGAAGTCACTCGCAACAAAAATGATGTGATAAACACCCCAATCGGCGTTAGGATTGCAGAAGATGCGATAACTCTCCTTAGTCCAGCCTTGTGATTTCGCAAAGGCTCGAAGAGACGAGGCGATTTGTTGAAGTTCTCGATTCATTGCTGCCTCAATAACCAGGTCAGGACGCCGTTGGGTTCACCCCGTAATTGGTCGAAAAACTCGACGGCATCGTTTTGCGACCATCCCGAGTTTGCGGAGTAGCGCATCTCATTGAGTCGTTCGGAAGATCGCACCAGAAACGACCAATTCGCCCTAACTGGAAACTCGGTCTTTTCGTTGATTCGACTCGATAACCCGGAAAGGAGCAAGAGTCCATCGAGGTCATGGATTTCGAAAGCTCGCGGGAGATGCTTGATCGCGAGTTTTCGGCAAATGAAGACTTTCAAAAGAATTTCGAGGGAAAACAGGCCCATGACGATGGCCGAAGCATGGCGACCAGATGTCATCAAAGCGTCCGCGTCGGTTAGCCGATCGAACCAAGCGATCTCCAGGTCGTTCAGCGTCGTGCCCGGTTTCGTAAATCGTTGCTCGGTAGCCATCAACCGATCCCCGGCCGCTTCGTGTGCCAGTCGGTGGCTTGTTCGAAGACGCGGGCGGTCCGGAGCAGGTTGTCCTCGGCGAAGGCGGGGGCGATGAGCTGGAGGCCGATCGGGAGGCCGGACTTGGTCATCCCGCAGGGGATGCTGATCCCGGGGATTCCCGCGAGGTTGGTGGTGATGGTGTAGATGTCCGACAGGTACATCGCCAACGGGTCGGCGGTCTTCTCGCCGAGCTTGAACGCGGCGGTCGGCGTGGTAGGGCCGAGCAGGACGTCGACGTCCCGGAACGCCGCGTCGAAGTCGTTGCGGATCAGGCGGCGGACCTTGAGGGCCTGGTTGTAATACTGGTCGGCGTAGCCCGCCGAGAGCGCGAACGTCCCGAGCATGATCCGCCGCTTGACCTCGGCGCCGAACCCCTCGGCGCGGCTGGCCATCATCATCCGGATCAAGGGGGGCAAGCCTTCTTCCTCGGGGGAGATGGCCGCGAAGTCCTCGGCCCGGTGGCCGTAGATCGTCCCGTCGTAGCGGGAGAGGTTGCTGGAGCACTCGGCGGGGGCGACGAGGTAATAGGCGGGCGCCCCGTACTTCGAGTGCGGCAGCGAGACCTCTTTGACGGTGGCCCCGGTGGCTTCGTAGACGCGGATCGCCTCGCGGACGGCGGCTTCGACCTCGGGATCAAGCCCTTCGCCGAAGAACTCGCGGACCAGGCCAATTTTGAGCGAGGTCGGCTTGGTGTCGAGGTTGCCGAGGTAGTCGGGGACCGGCTCGTCGACGCTGGTGGCGTCGCGGGGGTCTTTGCCCGCGATGATCCCGAGGAGCAACGCCGCGTCGGCGAGGTCGTGCGAGAACGGGCCGATCTGGTCGAGCGAGCTGGCGAAGGCGATCAGGCCGTATCGGCTGACCCGGCCATAGGTCGGCTTGAGGCCGACGACCCCGCACAACGCGGCGGGCTGGCGGATCGAACCGCCGGTGTCGGAGCCGAGCGCAATCGGCGCGAAGTCGGCGGCGACGGCGGCGGCGGAACCCCCCGAGGAACCGCCGGGGATGCGGTCGAGGTCCCAGGGGTTCCGGGTCGCGCCGAAGGCGCTGTTCTCGGTCGAGGAGCCCATCGCGAACTCGTCGAGGTTGGTCTTGCCGACCGAGACGGCGTCGGCCTCGATCAGCCGCTCGACCACCGTGGCGTTGTAGGGCGGGCGGAAGCCTTCGAGCATCTTGCTGGCGGCGGTGGTCGGGATGCCTCGGGTGCAGAGCACGTCCTTCAGCGCGATCGGGACGCCCGCGAGCTTGCCCAGCGGCACTCCGGCCCGGCGCTTCCGGTCGACTTCTCGGGCCTGGTCGAGGGAACGGTCGGCGTCGCGATGGAGGAAGGCGTGGACCTTGCCTTCGAACTGATTGGCCCGGTCGAGGTAAGCTCGGATCACCTCCTCGCTCGAAACGGTCCCCGCGTTCAACTCTCGGAGCAAGGCCACGGCGGTCGAGCGGGTCAGGTCCATCGGAGCCTCAAGATTCTCGCGGATTCAAGGGGAAAGCGAAGCGTCGATCCGGTCGGTCAATCAGTCGAGCACGGCGGGGACCAGGAAGCTCTCGGAGTTCCGCTTCGGGGCGTTGCTCAGGACGTCCTCGCGTGACAGCGACTCGCCCCGGACGTCGGCCCGGAACACGTTGCGGACCTCGACGCCGTGGGCCAGCGGCTCGACGTCCGACGTGTCCAACTCGCCCAACTGCTCGACGAAGCCGACGATGGCGTTGAGTTGGTCCGTGAACCGTTCGAGTTCCCCAGGACCGAGCCGGAGCCGAGCCAGGAGCGCCACCTTCGCCACCTCGTCCGCCGTCATGCTCATCGAACCGACCGCCTTCCGACCGAACCTCGAATCACCGCCCTCGTTTCGAGCACCGATCATGCCAGATGCACCCCGACGGTTCAAGGTTCGCCTCCGGCCGGCGGTTGTCGCCAAGGTCGAAAGTCTCGCCTCGGGCGGATGGGTGTAGCTTTCGAAAACTCTGGAGGTTCGGATTGCAAATCGCAGGATTGCAAATCGCAAAAAATCAGAAGCCAAGACCCTTCAATCCTTTGCGATTTGCAATCCTGCGATTTGCAATTCTTGATCTCGAAGGATCTCCAGATTTCGAAAGCTATACCCCGGGCGGATCGAGGGGTCGTTCTGGTTTGACGCAGGCAAGCCCGGGTCCCTAAGATGGGTCGCCTTCATTGGTTCCTGGTCGGGTGGCACCTATCTCCAGTCGGTCGGAAGGATGTTCATTGCGATGATGCAAGGACCTGTGGCGATCATCCTGGCGGCGGGGCATGGCAAGCGGATGCGGTCGGAGCGGGCCAAGGTGCTCCACGAGGTTTGCGGCCGGCCGATGATCCGGTACGTCGTCGAGGCCGTCCGGGGGGCCGGGGCGAAGACGATCATCGTCGTCGTCGGCTATGGCGCGGACCAGGTCCGGGCGGCCTTGGCCGAAGAACCCGACATCCACTTCGCCACCCAGGAGCGGCAGCTTGGCACCGGAGACGCCGTCCGGGCGGCCCGGACGTTGCTCGAAGGGTACGACGGCCCGGCCCTGGTCCTGGTCGGCGACGAGCCTTTGATCCGCCCCGAGCCGCTGGCCGACCTCCTCGAACGCCGAGAGGCCGAGGACGCCGCCTGCCTGCTCGGGACGGCGATCGTCGACGATGCGATGGGGTTCGGTCGGATCTTGCGCGACGGCGCGGGGCGGTTCATGCGGATCGTCGAGGAGCGCGACTGCACCCCCGAGGAGCGGGCGATCCGCGAGGTCAACCCGAGCTGCTACGCCTTCAAGCTCCCCGGGTTGTGGGATGCCTTGGACCAGCTCGGGACGGGCAACGTCCAAGGGGAATACTACCTGACCGACGCCCCCGAACTGCTCCAGAAGATGGGCCGGAAGGTCACGGCGCTGGCGTGCCTCGCGGCCGACGACATCCTCGGCGTCAACACCCGCCAGCACCTCGCCCAGGCCAACGCCTCGCTCCAGGGCCGCATCCAGGGCCGTCTCATGGACCTTGGCGTGAGCATCGTCGACCCGAGGAACACCTACATCGACGGCCGGGCGACGATCGGCCCCGACTCGACGATCTTCCCGTTCTCGGTCATCACGGGAACCGTCCGGATCGGCTCGGGCTGCAAGGTCGGGCCGTTCGCGCACCTCAGGGACGGGACGGTGTTGGACGATGGGGTCGAGGTCGGGGCGTTCGTCGAGGTCAACCGGTCGCATCTCCAGGGCGGGACGACCGCCCGGCATCTAGCCTATCTAGGCGACGCCCGGGTCGGGCCAAGCGTCAACGTCGGCGCCGGGGTGATCACGGCGAACTTCGATGGGAAGGTCAAGAGCCGGACGGTCGTCGGCGAAGGGGCGTTCCTCGGGTCGGGGTCGATCCTGATCGCGCCCGTGTCGGTGGGCGAGCGGGCGGTGGTCGGCGCCGGGGCGGTGGTGACGAAGAACCACGACGTCGAAGCGGGTCAGACGGTCGTGGGCGTCCCGGCTCGACCGGCCCCGCTCGCCGACGGGGCCAAGCCCTGACCCCGGGCGGCGACGGTATGGTTCTTGCTCCGTCGTCGGAGACCGTCCGATATCATCGCCCGCCCTTTGACAGGAACGCCACCCATGAGCGAACAAGACCACGACGCCTCGGTCAAGAAGCTGGGCAAGCTGATCGGCGACGTCCAGTTCGCGATGATGACCACCGCCGAGCCCGACGGCTCGCTCCGAAGCCGACCGATGGCGACGCACACGAACCACAACGCCGAATTCGACGGGACCTTGTGGTTTTTCACCAAGGAGACCTCGCCCAAGGTCGACGAGGTCCAGCAGGACCGGCACGTCAACCTGAGCTTCTCGTCCCCCGAGCAGAGCAAGTATATCTCGGTCTCGGGCACGGCCACTCTGATCCACGACAAGGACAAGCAGGAGGAACTCTGGACCTCGAAGTACCTCGCCTGGTTCCCCAAGGGGCTCGACGACCCCGAGCTGGCCCTGCTCAAGGTCGACGTGGACAAGGCGGAATACTGGGACACCCCGTCGAGCACCGTCGCCCACATCGTCGGGTTCGTCAAGTCCGTGACCACCGGCAAGCCGTACAAGGCGGGCGACCACGACAAGATTACCATGTGATCGGCCCGTTCCTGGTCTGAGATCGAATTTAGACCGCCACGGGCCGCCCTTCGATTGGGGACGACTCATGGCGTTGTTAACGCTTGAAGCCAGCCCTCGAAGGAACCCTCGATGATCGTCCAAGCCACCCGCGACGCCCCTTCCCAAGTCGAAGCCGAAGTCCTGGCGATCGGCGTCTTCGAGGGGGACGACGCCCTCGCGTCGAGCCTCGGGGGAACGCCGCTGGGGGCGATTCTTGGTCGGCTCGGCGAGTCGAAGGACCTGCCGAAGTCGGTCGGCGAGGTCATGCCTTTGCTCGGCTTCGACCCGAAGGTGTCGGGGATGTCGGCAGGCTCGGTCGTCCTGTTCGGCCTAGGCAAGGCGGAGAAATACGACGCGGGGGCCGCGTTCGGCGCCGGGGTCGCGGTGGGCAAGAAGCTCGCGGCGAAGCGGAGGGGGACGGTCGCCGTCGTGGTCCCCGGGCCGGTCGGCGAGTTCCCTGCTCCGCTCGCCGCGTCGAGCCTGGTCGAGGGGTTGGTCGTCGGGACCGAGTCGGCCGAGCTTCGCAAGTCCGAGCCTTCGCGGCATGCCTGGGAAACGCTGGTCGTGGTCGGGTCCGAAGCGGCGTCGGCCGGCTTCGAGGCCGAGGTCAATCGAGGCTTCATCGTCGGCGAGGCGGTCAACCTGGCCAGGCATCTGGTCAACCTCCCCCCCGCCGACAAGCGGCCCCAATCTTATGCCGATCAGGTGGTGAGCGCGGCGAAGGCCGTCGGCCTGACGACGACCTCCTGGACCGAGGACCAGATCAAGGCCGAGCGGTTCGGCGGCTTGATCGGCGTGGCAGCGGGTTCGGACGAGCCTCCCGCGTTCGTGGTCCTCGAACACCGAGGCGGCGGGGACGCCCCAAGTACGGCGCTGGTCGGCAAGGGGGTGACGTTCGACTCGGGCGGGCTGTCGCTCAAGCCGAGCGCCTCGATGGAAGACATGAAGTGCGACATGAGCGGGTCGGCGATCGTCGCGGCGACGATGCGGGCCATCGCCCGGCTCAAGCTCAAGGTCAACGTCGTCGGCTACCTCCCGATCACCGAGAACATGGTCAACGGGCGGGCGATGCGGCTCGGCGACGTCCTGACCATGCGGAACGGCAAGACCGTCGAGATCCTCAACACCGACGCCGAAGGACGCCTGATCCTCGCCGACGCCCTGGCCTACGCCGCCGAGCAGGCCCCGAGCCGGATCGTCGACCTCGCCACCCTGACCGGGGCTTGCCTCGCCGCGCTGGGGAGCAAGGTCGCCGGGCTGCTCAGCAACGACGACGCCTTCGCCGCCGAGGTCCTCGCCGCGTCGAAGTCGACCGGCGAGCGGGCCTGGCGGTTGCCGCTCGACGACGACTTCTTGGACCTGCTCAAGAGCCAGGTCGCCGACCTGAAGAACGTCGGGGGCAAGTACGGCGGGGCGATCACCGCCGCCAAGTTCCTCGAACAGTTCGTCGCCAAGACCCCCTGGGTCCACCTCGACATCGCCGGACCCGCCTGGGCGGATTCCGACAGCTCGACGCGCGACTCGGGCGGGACCGGCTGCTTCGTCCGAACCCTGGTCGCCCTGGCGGAAGCGTCGGAACGGTCGGCATGATCCGAAAATGAGGTCTCGATCCCGGACACCTATTGCCAACCGCAAAGGAGAGGCTGTAGAGTCACTCGGATCAAGGACTCTCGATCGGATTGCGGTCAAGCTGCGCAAGGCGAACGTCCGAGGAAGGTCGCGGGGGCCTTTCGGGTCGCGGGGGTCGAGTTGGTTCGCAAGGTCGAGATGGGTGGGAAGGCAGCAAACGTCTGGCCGGCTAGTCTGGCCGCGGTTCAAGCGGTTCGCGTCGGCATGTCGGTCAGATCAGGTGGGACAGTCGCGCTTCGAGGAGGCATTCGATCCGTCGGCTGTTCATGTCGAGGACTTCGAGGATCAGGAACACTTCCTCCATGTCTTGGTCGTCGTCGATGGCCCAGTTGAGGATGTCGAGGTTTTCGTGGCCGGCTTTGAGTCGCCAGACGATCGCGGCGATCAGCCTGGAATCCTGGAACGACCGCCGGAGGAGGCCAAAGTCGTCGTGGTCGAGTTCGATCCAGAACGTCCGGCCTTCGAGGTGTTCGAGCCATTTCTCGCGGAGGAATCCGTTCCAGTGCTGGCGGACCCAACAGCGGATCGCCCATTCTCCCAGGTCTCGACCGGCTTTCTCGGACTCGATCCACTTGTGCCTCTGGGCTTCCGCGGCGCCTCGGTCGTGGACGCTCAGTTGGACATTGGGCCGGAGTTGATCCAGTTCACTGATGGCAGGAGGACAAAAACCCATCGCGCGCTCCAGGCCGGGATGCTCCAAACATCTCGAAGGCAGGAGGAACGAACCGTCGAGGCCGCTCCGACCGTGAACCCGTCGGGCATGTTCCGCATCGTGCTCAGGGAACCCAGGATAGAAACGAAGATCGACATTCTCTGTGACCTTCCGAGAAACTTTCCTCACCATATCTTAAACAGACGTCCGGCACCGGGCAATATCGAGATCCACTCGATCTCAACTCCCCATTGATTTCCCGACGTTTCAAAGGGTCAATGATCACGAATCGGTCGGGAACCAGGCGATCGACTTGCCGACGAAGATCGCCAGGCCCGATGCCCCCGTCGCCATCGGCCCGAGCGACGAGTCGGCGACGGTTCGCCACGCCACTCGGCCGCCGAGGTCGGAGCAGATCAGGTGGACCCCCCGGCGGTTGACCCGGAGCGCCTGGCCGTTCGACCCGAGGAGGAAAGCGTCGGCAGGCCCCTCCGATCGGCCCGAGTCGACGAGTTGTCCCGCCTGGTCGTAGACGACCCCTCGGCCGTCGGGCGCGATCGCCACGATCCGAGTCCCGACCACCTGGAACTGCCAGGCTTCCCAGGGGAGCAAGGCATCCCAGACGACCTGCCCCGAGGCGTCGTGCCCCCGGAGGGTCTGCGCCCGGCGCGACAGGGTGAGCCAGGTGACGGGCGACCCGGGAGGCGCCGCCAGGAGGAGCGCCGGGTCGGAGTTGACCCCCTGGAACCCGGTCTGCGGGTGCCCGCCGGGGTCGAAGACGCGGAACCGGCCATCCTCGGTGGTGACGGCGGTGAAGCCGTCCAAGCTGATCGCCAGGTCCTCGACCGGCGAGTCGACTTCGAGCTTCCAGACCCATCGCCCGGAGACCGTGGCCCGGCCGATCCGGTCGCGCTCCTGGACGAGCGCCAGGCCGTAGCTCTCGGGATGGATCGCCAGGTGCGTGACCTCGGTCAGGCTGAGGTCGACCCGCTGCGCCGTGTTCTTCTTGAGGTCGCAGACGACGATCCGGCGGTCGGTGGCGGCGGCCATCCAGCCGGGCGAGGTTCGGATGATCCGGCCCACGCCGTCGACCTCGGGGGACTGGCCGACCCTCCGCCCCGAGCCGTCGAAGAGCTCGAGCCGGTTCTTCGAGGTCAGGACGCCGACCCGGGTCGGCCCGTCGCCGACGGCGACGACGGCGAACTCGGCCTGCTCCTCGTTGGCGACCATCTCCACCGCCCAGGCGGGCTCGCGGACCTTGATCGAACCTCGGGCCTGCGGACCGTTGGTCGAGGTCGAGGCGGCGTCGGAAGGCTTGGGCGCGTGAGTCCCGTTCGAGTCGGACGGTTGGAGGTCGAGGCGGACGATCTCGCCGGTTTCCTGGCCGTGGATCACGAACCGGCCCAAGGCGTCGGTTTCGAGGTGGATCGCGGGGTGACTCAAGGTCGTCCGCCACCGGACGTTGCCGGTCCCGCTCAGGATCGCCAGCTCCCCCTCGGTGGTGGCCACGGCGATGACCCGCCCCGAGAAGTCGGGCACCGCCTGGGTCGCCGAGCCTCCCAGGTGATAGGCCCCTTCGCTCTTGCCTTCCAGGTTGTGCCGCTGGACGCCGTGGGTGAAGCACGAGATCAGGATCATCGAGCCGTCGCCGGTACTCGCCAACCGACCGACGCCCGACATCAGGGCCTCGTACCAAACGGTGGTCCCGTCGAGCGAGCCGTTCGCCCCTTTGGCATGAAGCTCCATCCCCAAGATCGACCCATAGGCGCCGATCCCGACCAGGAACGGCTGGTTGGGGACGAACAGGAGGCTCGACAACGGCTGTCGGGTCTCGACCCGACCGGCGAGCTTGGCGTGCGTGGTGTAGAACTGGACCACGTTCATCTTCGAGCCGACGGCCAGGTAGCGGCCATGCGGGTCGACGGCGATCGAGATCGCGTCGGCGATGCTGCCTCGCTCGTGGATCAGGCCGAATTCGCCGTCCATGACCCAGAGCTTGGCCCCTTCGCCCAGGAGCGCGACGACCGACCCGTCATCGCTGACGCACCCCGCGACGACCCGCCCCGGCGCCCGGGCGACCGACCGGAACTCCCCCCGGCCGTCGACCCGGTAAAGCTGGTCGGCCTCGTCCCAGGCGAACACCGCCCCCGCCTCACGCGCCAGGCACATCCCCCTGAGCGGGGCATCGGTCACGACCGACCAGGCCCGCTGGGGGTCGATCCGGTTGCCAGGGCGAGCGTTCGAGGTCGGCATAGTCCAAGCTCATTGAGCCACGGATGGAACACGGATGAAACACGGATGGATTCTTAAGAAAACTTTTGTTGATCTTATCCGTGTTCCATCCGTGGCTAAATCTCCCTCTTAGCGGCTTCGGGCGGCGAGTTGGCCGAGAGCCCTATTCAAAGCCATTTGAAGGACGCGGTCGGTGGCCGGGTCGCCGTAGTCTTTGGGCTCGTCGTCCGCTTCGCCGGCTCGATTGTAATCCGGCCTGGCGGTCGCGCGGTAAGAAAGGTCAGGCTCGACGCCTTGCTCGCTGTAGGGGCGGTTCAGGGGAGAGTAGAACTTGGCGGTGGTTAGCTTGAGCCCGGCGGGGACCGACCGAAGTTCGAAGATGCTCTGGACCGAGCCTTTGCCGAAGCTCCGCTCGCCGATTACCTCGGCCCGGCCGAGTTCCTTGAGCGCCCCGGCGAGGATCTCGCTGGCGCTGGCGCTGTCGTGGTCGATCAGGATGGCCATATCCATCTTGTAGGGCTTGTCGGGCTTGGCCCGGAAGACCTGGGTCTGGCCGGGGGCACGGCCTTTGGTCGAGACGATGATCCCTTGGTCGACGAACTTGTCGGCGATGTCGACGGCGACGTTGAGCAGGCCGCCGGGGTTGCCTCGGAGGTCGAGGACGAGGTAGCGCATCCCCTGGCGCTGGAGGCGGGCCATCGCCCGGTCCAGCTCCTCGGTCGAGGTCTTCTGGAAGCCGATGAGCTGGATGTAGCCGACGCCCGGCGCCCCTTCGATGATCTTGGCTTGGGCGATGCTCTCGACCTCGACGTGGCGGCGGACCAGGCGATACGACTGGGTGGTCGCGTTGGCGTGCTTGACGCCGACGTCGACGGTCGTCCCCTCGGTCCCCTGCAACCGGCCTGCGGCCTCGTCCAGCCCCAGACCTTTGACCGAGACCCCACCGACGCTGACGATCCGGTCGCCGGCCTTCAAGCCGGCCTCGAACGCCGGTCCGCCCCGGATCACGCCGACGAGGCGAAGCCCCTGGTCGTCCTGCTTGAGTTCGACCCCCAGCCCGACGAAGTTGCCGTCGATCATGGCGAACATGTCGTCGAGCTTGTCGGGGGTCAGGTAGGTCGTGTATTCGTCGAGGACGTCGCAGGTCCCGAAGACGAATTCGAGGATGATCGCGGCGGGCGGGATGCCGACGGCCTGGCGGGCGAGGTCGCAGACCTCGATGACCTGATCCCGCGCCGAGTCGCGGTCGGCGACGGACAGGACGTCGCGCCTGGCCCGAAGCTGGTCGCGGAGCCAGGCCAGGCGCTCGGGGGTGGCGCCCGGGGCGTTGAGCTTCAAGAAGGCGAAGTTCGGGTCGCGGAGGGCGACTTCGAGGTTGTCCAGCCCTCGGCGGAACAGCGGTTCGAGCGCGACCGGGTCGACGTAGTGGCTCTCGATCCGCTCGACCATCTCGTCGAACAGGTCGAGCGACTTCTCGCGGCTGAGCCGGAGCAGGACGTTGCGGAAGCTCTGGTCGCCGTAGCGGCGCGACAGGCGGAGGTGCATCTCGCAGAGGTGGAGCCGCTGCTTGAAGTCATTCCGGGAAGGCCACTTGATCCGGGCGTCGCGGTAGACCTGGACGGCCGAGGTCCACAAATGCTTGCGCTCGAAGCCCAAGGCCCGGTCCATCGTGGCGGCGGGGTCGTTCTCGACGGCGGTCTGCGGCTCTTTGGGGGCGACCGCCGAGGTCGGGTCGGAGGCGACGGAGGGGGTCGGCGGGCCGACGACCCCGGCGGGGACGAGGAGGAGCAGGAGCCAGACCGCTCGGAGCTTGGCCAGGCGATGCATCGAGGACGACCCTCCCACGGAGGAGCCACCCAAAGGGATCGGGTCGGGCGAAGCGGCGAGTCGAGGCGGATCATCGCCTCGCTAGCCGGGACGTCGCGGCGAACAGGACTACCCTTCGAGTCGCTCAAGAAGTTGCGAATTCGTTGTGTTGCTCGATCCGTTGAGGGTGGGACGGGACCGACCAAACCGCATCTCCGGGACGGCGATCCGCCGGCCGGGCATCGAGGTCCGATCAGGCCATCTCGGGTTCGGCCTCCAGCCTCCCCGCTTCGTCCTAACTATAACACAGGCAAATCAAGTCCCAAGCGGTTCTTGGCAACGAGTTTCGGTTCTTGTCGAGAATCTCCGATTTTACAAAGCCCAAGGCTCGCCGCAACATGGAACGTCGACGGGACTCGGGGCGAAGGCATCGTCGCCTCGGGAAGTTTTACAATCCGCGATTCGGCCTATTTTTGGATCAAGTTTTCCCCCTCGACGACCCGGAGGGTCCGATTCGCCGGGATGTCCCGAAGCTCGGTCTTCATCCCTGAGGGCCAGGTGATGCTCACTTTGGAAGCGGTGGTGCTGGTGCCGAGGCCGAAGGTTATCGGGTGCTCGACCGAGGAGAGGTACCCCTTGGTCGTGAAGAGTTGGCGGCGGTTGGTCAGGCCCCCGGCCTCGACCTCGACCTTGGCCCCTTGGGCGTCCCGGTTCAGCTTGGGGCTGCTCAGGTCGAGGCGGAGCCAGTGGTTCTTGTCGCCGCCGTCGTTGCGGAACAGGTGGGGGACGCCGCCGTTCTCGGTGAGGAGGACGTCGAGGTCGCCGTCGCCGTCGATGTCGGCGTAGGTGCTCCCCCGGCCGACGATGGGGCGGAACAGGTCGGGTCCGGCCTTGCCCGAGTCGACCAGGAGGAACATCTCGCGCCCGGGTCGGCCCGAGTTCCAGTAGAGTTGCGACGCCTGGGCGTAAGTCTCCGAAGCCTGCGTCAAGCCGATGTCGCTTTCGAGGTGGCCGTTGGCCGAGAGGAGGTCCAAACGGCCGTCGAGGTCGTAGTCGAAGAAGAAGAGGCCGAACTTGAGCGGGGGTTGCGTCGGGGCGCCGAGGCCGTAGATGTTGGCGAGGTCGGAGAACTGGAGCGACTTGGGGTCCTCGGTGACGTAGAGGGCGATCATCTCGTTGGCGAAGTTGCCGATCGCCAGGCCGAGCGTCCCGTCGTTCTTGAAGTCGGCCCAGTCGATCCCCATCGCCGCCCGAGGCGAGCCCATCTGGTCGAAGGCGATCCCGGTGGTCAGGCCGATCTCCTCGAACTTCCCCCCTCCGAGATTGTGGAAGAAGAAGTTGACCACGGTGTCGTTGGCCACGGCGAGGTCGACCAGGCCGTCGCCGTCCACGTCCAAGGGCGCCACGCCGAGCGACTTGGCGACCGGGGCCTTGCCGTCGGGCGAGAAGACCTGGATGCCCGACGACTCGCTGACGTCGGCGAACTTGCCCGCGTCGTTGCGGAACAGGAGGCACTGCGACCCCTTGTAGGCCGCCGGGGGGTCGTAAGCCTTCCCCTTGTCGGTCCCGAGGAGTTGGGTGGAGATCGACTCGTCGGCGGCCTTCGACCAGTTGACGTAGCCGCAGCAGAAGAGGTCGAGGTCGCCGTCGCGGTCCATGTCGAAGAACGAGGCGGAGGTACACCAGCCGGAGGTCGACCCTCGGACGCCGGTCTGGTCGGTCACGTCCTCGAAGCGGCCCTTGCCATCATTGCGATAGAGGGCGTTGCCGCCCAGGGCGGTGACGAAGAGGTCGGGGTCGCCGTCATTATCATAGTCGCCCACGGCCACGCCCATCCCGAACGCGGTGTGCCCCAGCCCGGCCTCCTTGGTCGCGTCGACGAAGTGCCCTTGGCCATCATTCCGGTAGAAGGCGTGCGACGGCTTGGGGTCGGGACTGGCCGGGGCGTCGTCCCAGTGGGTCGAGTTGACGAGGAACAGGTCGGGGTCGCCGTCGCCGTCGGCGTCGAAAAACGCGGCGCCGGAGCCCATCGTCTCGGGGAGGTATTTCCCGCCTCGGGCGGCGTTCTGGTGCTTGAACGTCAGGCCCGCTTCCTTGGTGATCTCGACGAACCGGACGTCGGGCATCGAGGTCCGGTTGACCGCCGGGGGGACGACCGGGGCGGTCGGGAGGGCGATGTTCGGGGCTTCTTCCTTGGTGCAGCCGACCGAGACGATCAGGCCGGCCAGGGCGACGCATCGAAGGAGTAAACGAGGTTTCATGGCTGGTTCCCTCGGGCGGCGAGCTTCGACGATGGTTCGGCGGAGACGGTGATCCCGGGCGCACCCGGTCGGTGGAGCGAGTGGATCACGATCGACTGGGCGTTCTGGTCGGCGGCGGGGTTGGCCTTGCGGGCGATCTGGACGGCGCGGCCTTCGGCGGTCTCGTCGGGCTTGAAGATGCCGTGCAGGGCCTTGTGGGTCGCGGCCAGGGCCAGGACTTGCGCCCGCCTGGCGGACTCGTCGGCTTCCTTCGACGCCGCCTCGCCGACCCGCTCGACGATCTGGTGGAGCGGGTTGATCCGCGAGACGAACTCGGCGCGAGGAGCGGCCAGGAACGCGGGGACGGCCGCGGCCAGCTTGCGGGCGGCCAAGGCTCGGTCACTTGGTTCATGGTCAAGATTGGCCGCCTGGGCGAGCAAGTCGGCAAGCACGGACGGATCGACCTGCTTGGGGGCCGGTTCGACCGGTTCGGGCTTCGAGTCGCCTTGGGCGCGGGCGAGGTCGGCGTAGGCGAGGCCGAGGCCGTAGTGCGCGGCGACGTTCTCGGAGTCGATGGCGATCGTCCGGCGGTAGGTGGCGACCGACTTGCCGAGCGCGGCCAACCGGGCGGGGCTGCCCAGCGGTTCGCGGCGGGCCTGATTGTAGTAGTTCGCCCCGAGGGCGTTGATCACCTCGTAGTCCAAGCTGAAGTCGAACCCGCGCTCGGGGATCTTGGTCGCCAGGACCGACTCGTACCGCTGGGCGGCCTCGTCCAGATAGCCGTTCCGCTCGTCGATCTGGCCCGAGAGCCAGGCGATCACCCAGGGCGCGGCGGGCTTGGGGTGGTTGGACGCCTTCTCCAAGGCTTTCCGGGCGTCGGGGATGCGGCCTTCTCGAAGATAGATCCGGGCGAGGTTGACCCAGCCGTCGGCGAAGCCCAACTCGGCGACCTTGGCGAAGATCGGCTCGGCCTGCTTGAGTTCCCCCTTCTGGCTCCCGAGCAGGCCGCCTTCGAGGAACAGGCCGATCCCGTAGTCGTTCCAGCGCTGCCAGACCTCGGCGATCGGGCTGGGCGGGTTGATCACCGAGGAACCGCCCTCGACCGGGAGCTTCACCTTGTCGGAGGCCATCAGCGTGACCGGGATCTCCGGCCCTTGCTTCGGGCCGAAGATGTAGTCGAGGTACTTGCGGTCGAACTTCCGGTAGTTGATCCGGGCTTCGAGGGTGATCGGCTCCGTGATCCCGGGCGGGACGTCCAGGCCGAAGTGGACCACCTGCGCCGCACCCGGCGGGACCTGCTTGTTGTACAAGGCGACGAAGATGTCCTGCGGGTTCCGGCGGTCGACCCGATTGCCGTCGCGGTCGAGCATGTAGACGTTGATGAAGTGGCTGTACGGGTCGACCGTCCCATCCGGGCCGATCCCGCCCGAGCGTCCGACCACCTTGTCGCCGACGCCGGCGATCAGCTCGACCCAGATCTCGTTGGAGTCGACCGTCCCTTGGGTCAAGGGGTGGCCGAGGCCGAGAGTCCGGACCACCGCTTCGACCAGATAGGGCTTGCCGGGCTTCAAGGTCGGGACGTCGGGCCGGAGCGGGCCGAGCAAGGCGCCGTCGATCCCGCCCCCTTCGCGGAGGGCGAAGAGGTCGACCCGGACCTTCTTGTCTTGGAGGTACCTGGCGTGGACCTTGGCGATATCAGGCTTGCCGATGATGGTCGGCAAGGCGGTGTTGGCGGCGGGAAAGGCGTGGTCGTGGATCTCTCGGCCCGGCACCCCGTCGAAGTCCTTGGCGGCGAAGTCGTTGGACGGGACGAAGTTCATGTGGCAGTTGATGCATTCGCCCTGGGCGATCGGCGGGTAGTAGAAGCTCCGGGCGCCGTGGCCGGAGACCCCCGAGAGCAGGAAGGTGTCGTAGTGGTTTTGGCCCCTGAGGAAGTCCTTATAGTGGTTCAACCCGTAGGGGAGGCCGACCTTGTGGCAGGTCGAGCAGAACTTCGAGTCCTTGATCGCGGGCTTGAGGAAGGTCCGCTTGTGCATCTCGGGCTTGGCCTTGACCAAGGTCTCGTTGACCCACTGCAAGACGGGATTCTTGCTCTGGGCGAACGGGTAATGCTGGGGCTCCTCGATGGTGTAGTCGGCGTTGCCTCGGGTGCTGTTGACGTGGGTGATCGCGTGGCAGGCGGTGCAGGTGATCCCCGCCTGACTCGTCGGGTTGTTCACGTCGTCGTACTTCGGGTCGTCGAACTCCCCCGAGAAGAACGGGACCGGGTCGTGGCACCCGGCGCACCACCGGGCGGCCCGGGTGTCGCCGTCGCGCTCGATCGAGACCTTGCGGGTCTCTCGGACCGAGGCCAGATAAGCCTTGTTGTTGAAGGAGGAGAAGTGGTGCGCCGAGTGCTCCCAACTCTTGTACGAATCCTGATGGCACTTGAGGCAGTACTCGTCCATCATGAGGGTCTCCGCCGGGATGAACTTGCCGGTCGCGGTGACGGCCTCCGACGGGAAGAAGTACTTGGCCCCTTCGCTCGGCCCCTTGACCCCGAACCGCTTCGGCTCCTGCGAGTGCAGGACCCCCATCGCCAGGACCCCCACGCCGACGACCATCCCCAGCTTCCGGAAGTAGTGCCAGCGGATCTTGGGACCGGCCAGGCGGTGCCGGATGTAAAGCCCGATCGCCAAGCAAGGTGCGACGATGTGGAGCCAGTAGCCGACCGAGCGGACCTTGGGGTCGCGGACCTCCCAGATCCCGAACCCCCGGACCAGGATGAACCCCGAGACGAGGACCACCAGCGAGCAAACCAGCAAGGCGTACCCATAACGGGTCGCCGACTTGTTGGGCCGCTTCCAGCTCGTCGCCATGTGGGCGAAGCCGAACACCAGGATCGGCACGACCACCACGAAGCCGAGCAACAAGTGGAGCCCGATCATCAGCATGTAGAAGAAGGTCTGCTGGGTAACGCCCGTCCACCATGTCAGGGCGGAAACGGACGAGAGGTAGACCCCGTTCGCCCCCAAGGCGGCGAAGAGGATCAGGACCACCCAGAGCCAGGGGCGGAGATTCCGACCCACGGCCGGGACGTAGGCACGCCCTCGACGGTCGGCGGCCGGTCGGACAGTTGCGGACATGGAGTCGCCTCGCCTCGACGAAGAGAAGGAAGCCGCTCTCGACGACTCGCGGGTCGCCGACGGCGGGTTAGGTTCGGGTGGAACGATCCGGGATGATGGGGGCCGATCGGCCGGGAGGTTCGACCTGGAGGGCAATGCCCTCGCGGCGTCGAATCCCCAAGAGCTGGAGGTCGGCAAGTCCGGAGCGGTCAGGCCCGTCGAGGTGGGCGTTCGAGGCGAGCGGCGGAGTCGAGGAACGGGGGCGGGTCGACCGAGAAAACTGGCGGACGGCCAAAGTCGAGGAAGGCCGAGGTTGGATGCGTAAGGGCAAACCAAGCAACGACATGTGACGAGTGGTCGGGTCGGATCGCCGGGTCGTCCGAGCAAGGGACGGGCCGGAACTGCGGGGCCAAGGTTGGGGCTAGGTCCGAAGGCTCGACCACGCGAGGCGGAACGAACCCAACGGCCTGTAACCCCAGGCTCGGGCGGCTCGGCGCGTGGCAGGTCGAGGCCGATGCGGTCCGCGGCCCGGCCACGGCCAAGACCAGCAACCCGACGATCCCCCAGGCAACCCGGCGCACGATCGAGATACGAGCCAGCACCGCGAGGTCAACTCCATCGAACCGATGTTGGAATCGAGCGGAAAGGAATTCCATGATCGCCGAAATCGCCCGATTGTCAAGCGGCGAGACGACAGAAAGGGTTCCGACCCTTACGGATCGGAACCCCCTTCGATTCGGAACGAAGCCAATGAGGACGTGGCGACCGTGTCGGACGGCCGCCCGATCGATCAGGGGAGCAGCCGGGGGACGTTGTTGTAGTAGAACGTGGCTTCGAGGTACTCCAAGAGCAGCGCGAAGTTGAGGATCGCGATGTCGTTCTGGGCCGAAGGGGTGGTGCTGAACGTGGCCGGGAATTGGCCGTTGTCGTTCAAGCTGACGATATAAGGGCTGGCGGCGGCGGTCACCTGCGCGATCGTCAACGGCACGGCGTAGGTCAATGCGTTGGGGATCAACGCGGTGTTGGCCGTGCTGTTGATGAAGCCCGAGTGGTACGCCTCGACCAGGGCGATCGACAGGGCGACGCTGAGGACGGCCGGATTCTGGATGTACGGGCCGGCGCCGAAGTAAGCGCCGACGCCCGTGTTTTCGAAAGCGGCCGCCGCCTGGAGGAACTGGGTGCCGGTGAGGTTGCTGATCCCGGTGAAGGTCGGGAAAGGGCGAGGAGTCCCTCCCAGCGACCGGATCGCGGCGATGATGATGTTGACGTGGGTCGCCTCGTCGAGCTGGATTTCCTGGAAGTACTTCCTGGCCGAGCCAGGGTACAGCGAGGGAATTCCGCTTTGGTTGGAAGGGGTCCGGGCGGCGAGGGCCGTCGACGACCCGGCCAGGGTCGCGGCCGAACCGACGGCGACCGTGGTCAGGCCCCGGCCCAAGAACGACCGGCGCGAGGTCGCCGCCAGGCGTTCCAGGTTCTCGTTCGCCTGGTCCACGCCGGTCGGGACCTGGATCTTGTTCAGCTCAAAGCTCGATGCGTTCGAAGATTGCATGGTGTGCCTCAAAGAAGAGTGGAATCGGAGAATCGCGGGGTCCGAACGAACCCAAACCAAGGCCGCCCCGCATCAAGTTGGGGCGGCTTCCGGTTTACCCGAACAACCGAGGGACGTTGCCGTGAGACAACGTTGCTTCCAGGAAATCGATGATGATCGCGAAGTTGAGGGTCGCAATGTCGTTTTCCGTCGACAGGGTCGTCGTGCCGAACCTGGCCGGGAACTGGCCATTGTCGTCCAGGCTGACGATGGACGGGCTGACCATCGCGATGACCTGTTCGATGGTCAGGGGGACCGAGTAGGTCAAGTTCTCGGGGATCAGGCCGATGTTCGCCGTCGAGTTGAGGAACCCCGCGTGGTAAGCCTCGACCAACGCGGAAGAACGGCGAGATGGGCTGACAGCCTCACTAAACCACCCAAACCGCCCGACACCTTCAAATGATAGAACGGCTCCCGGTCGAAAAGAATACCTATCCGGCGAAAGTTACCAAAATCGCCAAAATTCTTGCGATATCATCCATTGATGTTGAAAAATTTCGACACGGCGGTGACACATCGTTGCCGAGTGAGTTGTCAACCAGGGCGTGATCTGAACTTTTTCGGGCCTCGGGGCGAAAGATGGGTTCTCCCAAGGTGGCTGGACGGCTCGCGTGGCGTCGAAGCCCGTCGAGGCGATATGATCGACGATGACGCGACCCGCGTCCTCAATCCGACCGATGGCCCAAAGGGTGGAGATTTCTCTTGTTTGCCGGACCCATCATCGCCCGGGAAGTGTTGACGGCCCCCCGCCCTCTTCGCTTCTATGTGGCTCGCGCGTCTTACATCGGCTTGCTGTTCATCCTGATGTGGACGGCCTGGCAGTCGCTGGTGGGTTTCGCCGACGTCTCCGAGGTGGGGATCATCGCCCACTTCGGCCACCTCTTATTCCGGCTGTTCGTCCTCTTCCAGTTGACCTTGATGCTCTTTTTCGCCCCCCTCTCGGCGGCGACGGCGGTGGCGCACGAGAAGGACCGGCGGACGTTCATCCTCCTGCTGATGACCGACCTCCGAGACGTCGAGATCATCCTCGGCAAGCTGGCCGCGAGCTTGCTCCAGATCATCACCCTGCTCGCTTCGTCGGCCCCGGTGTTCTTCCTCTGCATGTTGCTGGGCGGGGTGTCGAGCGGCCAGGTCCTCGACGTGGTCGGGGTGACGGCGGCGGCGGGCCTGGCGGGCGGGTCGCTCGGGCTTCTGGTGGCCTTGGGGCGGGACCGGACGTTCCAGTCGCTCGCCTTGACGGTGTTGACCCTGGTCCTGGGACTGGCCGGGGTCGAGGCGGTGGGCTACCTCTTGCCCGACTTGAAGGTCGCGGGCGTCCCGTTCGCCGAGGCGTTCGACCCGTTCCGGGCGGTGGCGGCGGTGGTCGATCCCAGTTCCGCCACCTCGGGCGGTTCGCTCCGCTCGGGGGTCGTCTTCATGGCCGCCGCGACGGTCGGGTCGGCCTTGATCCTCCTGTTCGCCACGATCATGCTCCGGGTCTGGAACCCCGGGCGGAACGAACCCAGGGAGCAGCGCGAGGCGGGAGGCGCGGTCGAGGGGGAAGTCGACGGCCTCCTGGTCGAGAAGACCGACCCCGCCGAGGCCGCCATCGCCGGAGATGCGACTGGCCTGCACGTCCCGAAACGAACCCACCGCCGGATCACCCGGGGGGCTCAGGTCTACCGGAAGCCCTGGACCAACCCGATCCTCTGGCGAGAACTGATGACCCGGGCGTACGGAACGAAGCCATTGGTCATCAAGGGGGCCTATGTCCTGGCGTTCGCACTCGGGGTGGCCTACGTCCAGGCCGCCCCCGACCTCGGCTCGATGGGCACCCGGCAATCCTGGGTCTTGATCCTCCTGGGGATCTTGAGCCTGATCCTGATCAACGCGCAGGGGGTCACGGCCTTGACCTCGGAGCGCGACACCGGGGCCTTGGACCTCCTCCTCGTCACCGAGCTTTCCCCCAAGCAGTTCATCTACGGCAAGCTCTACGGCGTGCTCTACAACACCAAGGAGATGATCGTCCTGCCGGTCTTGCTGACCGCCTGGTATGCGATCATCGGCCTGATGACGGCGGAAAACGCGACCTACGCGATCATCGACGGCCTGCTCCTCGCACACTTCTCGGCGATGCTCGGACTGCACGCGGCGATCACGTACACCAACAGCCGGACCGCCGTGGCCAACAGCCTGGGGACGATCTTCTTCCTCATGATCGGGATCGGGATCTGCGCCTGGCTGATCTTGCTCTCGGACCGCCAGTTCGCTCGGCAGTTGCTCTCGTTCCTGATCTTCATCGGCGCGGGGAGCGTGGCGCTGTTCGCGTCGCTCGGGGCCAAGAACCCGTCGAGGGCCATCGCGCTGGTCGCGCTCTTGACGCCGTTCTGGTCGTTCTACTGCGTGATCAGCCTCTTAAACCGTGACATCCTCGCGGCGTTCCTCTTCAGCGTCGGGATCTACGGCTTCGCGCTCCTGGCCATGCTCGTCCCCGCCGTCAGCGACTTCGACATCGCCTTGGGCCGGACCAACGCCATCCAGGGATGAACCAAGAGGAATTCAGCCACGGATGGGGAACGGATAAAAATTTAATTATTACTATTATCCGTGCCCCATCCGTGTTCATCCGTGGCTAGTTTTTCGGGTTCGGAGTTGGAGTTGAACTCGACTTCGGCTTCGGGCTGGTGCGACTTTTCGAGTTTGGCGACCATGCGGAGCGCCTGGAACAAGCCGCGCTCGGTGGCGATCTCGTAGCGTCGGGCCTGGTTGGCGGCGGGGCTGGGGTCGTAGGAGGCCCGGTCGGCGGCTTCGAGGCGGTCTTGCTCGATCGCTTCGAGGTCGAGCGCGTTCCGGGCCCGGGTGAGGGAGTCGATCTCGGCGTCGATGATCAGGATCAGCTTTTCGACGGCCAACGCCTTGCGGGCGGCGGGATCGAGGCCGGCAAGCTCGGGCGTGGCGTTGACGGCGGCCGACTGGTAGCCGAAGAAAGCTTCGGACCAGACGTGGATGGCCGAGGTCGGGAAGTCCTCGCCCCGATGGCCGGTCAGGGCCTCGGCGAGGTGGCGATGTTGCGAGTCCCACCGGGGGAACATCGGGTCGGCGATCTCGTCGCGCAGCCCTCGCCAGGTCTCGAGCATCCGGTCGATCCCCTCGGGCGACTGCCGGAGCCGTCGGGCATAAGTCGCCGGCTCGGCCATGATCCACGAGTGGAGGTGGTCGACTTCGGTGAGCCGGTTCTGGACGAACTCGTTCTCGGCCCGACGCACCCGAAGCGCGACCGTCGCCGCCTCGTACCGAGCGAGCCGATCCAGCTGGGTCGCCAAGGTGGCCGCTCGACGGACCAGGAACCGCGCGACCGCCCCTCGGGGATCGAGGGCGGCCAAGAACTCGGAGTTGAGGCGTTCCGCCTCGTCGTTGATGGAGTTCGACGTGCCCGAGAAACTCGCCGAACCCGAAGGGATCGTGGCGACGTGGGGCAGGATCGGCATGTTGCCCAGGCGGTCGGGACGGGTGTAATCCACCATCGGAAGTTCTCGCAAAGAAAGTGTCATGATCCATCCCGATCCGACCGGCGGTGGTCGAGACCGGAATTTCCGCTCGCTAACACTTTCTTTGTTTGGGGCGATCGTTAGTCGGGTTTTTTCCAAAACCCGAAATTTTCTCGATCGATACGTCAAAATCTGGCGTGTGGCAAGGGTTACTTCTGGTTGGCAGGGGTCTTCAGACCCCGGTCTTACTCCCTGGACGGTCGGTCGAGTAATACGTTCCGAGTTCGATGCTACGAACCACCGGGATCTGAAGACCCCTGCCGCCCGACGGATCACATCAAGGCAAATAGTCCTGCGCCGAGACTCAACAAGAACGAGATGATGCCATTCGTCAAACCGACCACGGCCCAGGTGCCCTGGAAGCGCGAGTAAGCGGCAAGCGTGACGGTCAGGACACTTGTCACGAGAGTAATGAAAGCCGACGCGAAGAACGTGTAGGCGGCAGCGTTTCCAGGATGGTTGCTGGACATCGCGACACTCAGGACGTATCCCGTCACCAACAGCAAGAACAGGGAGATGATCCCCAGAACCCCGCTGATTTTTCCGGTCATCGTTCCCGAAGGCATGGTGGTCCTCCCAAGGTCGAGTCGAGGCGCCGGCGACGTCGGATATGCCCGAGGGACCGGGTTCGTCCGAGGGATGAAACCAGCACCATCGGGCAAGTAAGCTTCGGGCGGGTCGAGCCTGGCCAGGGTGGCGATCACGGCGTCTCGGTCGGTGTCGTTGGGGTTGCGCTCGGCGAGGAGGTCGTGGATCTGGGCTTCGACCTCGCGGACGATCGCCAGGCGGTCGCCGCGCGAGACTTGGCCCAGGAGCATCCGCTCGATCGTGTCGAGCCGGGCGTCGACCAGGGCCTGGGCGTTTTCTTCGAGCGATCCGACGGGCTGGGTCGTGGCGGTGCTCATGACGGTTCGTCCTTGGGTTGGAGGGGCGGCAGGAGTGAGTCGAGCGACGTCGAGAGGGTTCGCCAGGCTCGAGTCATCTGGTGGAGGCGGGCGACCCCAGGTCCGGTGAGGCGATAGTAGCGGCGAGGCGGCCCGGACGGGGATTCGCCGAGGCGAACGGAGAGGCACCCGTCGCGGGCCAGTCGGGTCAACACAGGGTAGACCGTGCTCTCGGTCAATGCCAGTCCTTCGAGCCGACGAAGCTGCTCGACGACCTCGTAGCCGTAGGTCTCCCCACGGACCACCCAGGCCAGCACCGCCAGCTCGATGACCCCTTTGCGCAACTGGGTTTCCCACGAATTCATCACGCCTGGCTCCTCGGCTGACTACTATGCATCGCATAGTACCGGGGCCGAGTTTGTTGTCAAGCGGAAAATCTTGGAGGCGGATTTCCGGTAGGGTGGGTGAAACCCACCAATCCCAACGTCGTGAACATTGGTGGGTTTCACCCACCCTACCAGATAGTTTTAAGCGGGGGTTGTTCGCCAGTGCGCGAGGTCTTGGCCGAGCATGGATTCGAGGCGGGCGATATCTTCGCTCAGGGCGTCTTCGATGAATCGGCGAGCTTCCAAGTTCAAGGCTGGACGTTGCTCGGGCGGAAGGGCCGTGTTGTGGTGGGTCGATACGTCAACGATGAAGGTTTCATCAACTTCCGGGAAGCGGAATAACTCTCGGAGGACGTTGGTTGGGTCGAGTCGGAAGTCTCGATAAGTCTGGATTTGGATCTGGGAGCGATCGAAGAGGTCGAAGTAGCGGGCGAGTTGGTCGGCGTAGCGGCCCATCGCGACGTAATCCCAGATGTGTTCCCAATGGTCGGCGATTCGACCCGGTTCGAGGCGGAGGGCTTCGGCGAAGTCGCGGGTGGTTTCGCGGTTGTCGCGGATCAGGTGGAGGAAGGCGGAATAGGCCCGGTCGACGGGGTTTCGGAGGATGGCGATGAGCTTGGCGTCGGGGATCAGGGATTGGATTTCGAGGGGGACCTTGGGGCTATACAGATAAAGCGGCGAGGCTTCGCCGATGGCTTTCTTGCCCGAGCAGTCGGCGAACTGGTCGAGGTAGCCCGATTCGGTGGTGATGGTGAACCGCTTGATGTAGTCGGCATCGCCGGGGCCTCGGAAGTCGAGCGGGTCCCCTTTGAGGGCGAGGTAGTTGGTTTCCTTGATCCGGCTCATCCCGATCTCGGGGTGCTGCTTCAAGTAGTGGTAGAGCGCGGTCGTCCCGGCCTTGGCGGCGCCGAGGATGATGAAGTTGGGGAGGATCATCCCGCGAGAGTCCTTGAGAACAGGCGAGGGGCTTCAAAGGTCGAACTTCAGTAGTTTGCCTCACGTTCGGGGAGCGGGTCGACGGTCCAGGCCATCCGGTCGCAAAGTCTCCGATAAAGCTCGGATTTGATCGGGGCGAAGTCGGGGTCGTTGAAGAGGTTGACGGTCTCGCCCGGGTCGTCCACCAGGTCGTACAACTCGCCGACGGCCCAGCCGTGGACGGCGACGAGCTTGTGCGTCTCGGTCCGGATCATGGTGGCGTAGGCGGTGGGCTGGCCGGCTTGGCGGTGGATCGTCCCGTAATGTTCGCAGTAGACGTCGTCGCGGTGGGCGTCGATGGCTTGCTTGCCGGTCAACATCGGCCAGAGCGACCGCCCTTGCATCCCGACCAGCGGCTCCTCCCCGGCGGCTTCGAGCAGCGTCGGCGCGAGGTCGACCAGTTCCACGAGCGCGGGGGACCGGCGGTGCGGGGTGATCCGGCCGGGCATCGAGATCATCAGCGGGACCCGGATCGCCGGGTCGTAGAAGAACGGCCCTTTGAGGTAGAAGCCGTGGTCGCCGAGCATCTCGCCGTGGTCGCTCATGAAGAGGACCAAGGTCTCCTCGCGCCGGCCGGTCCGCTCGAGCATGGCGAGCAAGCGGCCGACCTGGACGTCGATCAGGTCGCACATCGCCCAGTAGGCGGCGCGGATCAGGCGGTGGTCGAGGTCGGCCATCTCCTTGAACGGGTAGAAGCCGAACTGGCCGCCGTAGGCCCCGAGGTGGTCGACCTGCTGGAAGCTCGGCTTGGTGTCGAGTTCGCCCGGGACGTAGTTGGGCAGCGGGATCTCGTCGAGCCGGTCGAGGTAGCGGCGGAGGAAGTCTTCGGGAGGGTCGAACGGGTGGTGGGGGTCGAAGCAGTTGACCGAGAACAGCCAAGGCTCGGAGTCTCCGGCGTGCCTCTGGATGAAGTCGATCGCCATCTGGACGCACCAGGTCGTCTGGTGGTACTCCTCGGCGACGCTGGTCTGGATGTGGGTTGATCTCGGGTGCGAGGTCCGGGCGAACTCGCGGCCTTGTTCGCGGAGCCATCGCGAGTAGTCGCCGGTCGACCAGTCGTCGTCGGGGTGGTGCGACCAGAAGAACTCCGAGTACCCGTCGTCGATCCGACGCTCCTCGACCGGCGTCCGGCTCGGCTGGCAGGCGGACAGGTGGAGCTTCCCCGACAGGCCGCAGGTATAGCCCACCTTAGACAACGCTTTGCTCACGAGGATCTCGGTATCCGGGATCGACTGGCCGTTCTGCCTCGCCCGGGTCGTCCGGGGATATCGGCCGGTCAAGAAGCTGGCCCGCGACGGAGTGCAAAGCGGGTTCTGGCAAAAGGCGTTGGCGAACAACACCCCCGAATCCGCCAGGGCGTCGATCCGAGGCGACCAGACCCACGAATTCCCGTAGCACCCAAGCGTGTCGAATCGCTGTTGGTCCGTGCAGATCCACAAGATGTTCGGTCGCTTCACCGGCTTGAACCCCCAACCCACCCTGGCTTACGTCGATCGAATCGAGCCACGGATGGGACACGGATAAGACGAGATATCAATTTTTTCTGATCCGTGTTCCATCCGTGTTCCATCCGTGGCTCAAAAATCTCTTCCGTGACTTCCAACACAACAAGAAGACCCGGCGGCATGACGGGATGTCATGGCGTCGGGTCTTGGATGGGACGATGGTCGAGTCGCGCTCAGTTCGCGGCGGCCTTGAGCGGGGCGGCGACGAAGACGTCTCGGCCCAGGGTCAGGTAGTCGCCGACGATGTGGAGGATCTCGTCGTTGTAGAAGTTGGTTTCCCAGACGGGGCGGTCGGAGAGCCGCTTCTTCTTTTCCTTGGCCTTGCTGGCCTTGGCCTCGTCGTTGTTCTCTTCTTCCGAGGTCGTCTCGGCCTTGAACTTGGCCTCGTTGAGCGAGATCGCGTGCCTCGACTTGCGGTCGAGGATCTTCTTGATGGCCGCGTCGCGCTTCTGGAACTTGTCGCTCTCGGCCCTTCGCTTCTCCGAGAGGCCGGCCAAGCGGGCGACCAAGGGGGCCGGGACGCGGTTGAACTGGTCGTGGGGGCGAGGCTCGACGTGGTCGAACTTGAGGGCGTTGTCCATCTTCCCTTCGCCGAACTCGGCCTGGTCGAAGATCGACGGGATGTGGATATCAGGCTCGACCCCCTTGATCTGGGTGCTGTCGCCGTTGACCCGGTAGAACTGCTGGATCGTCAGCTTCAAGGCGCCCATGTTCGGGTTTGAACCGAGCGAGAACCCGGTCTTGATCGGCATGATGCTCTGCACGGTCCCCTTGCCGAACGTGCTGGCGTCGCCGACGATCAGGCCCCGGCCGTAGTCCTTGATCACCCCGGCGAAGATTTCCGAGGCGCTGGCGCTTTGCCGGTCGATCAGGACGACCAGGGGGCCATCCCAGGCGGTCCCGGCTTCGTCGTCGTCGAGGTGCTTGACCGAGTTGGCCTCGCGGACCTGGACGACGGGGCCGGTGTCGATGAACAGCCCCGAGAGCGAGATCGCCTCGTTGAGCAGGCCGCCGCCGTTGCCTCGGAGGTCCATCATCACCGCGTCGACGTTCTTGGCCTTGAAGTCGTTGATCAGCTTCTGGCAGTCCAAGGTGCAGCTCACCGCGTCGGCGTCGCCGTCGGCCATCCCCTTCGAGTCGCCGTAGAACGCGGGCAGGGCGATCACGCCGACCTTCAAGGTCTTGCCGTCGGCCTTGGTCTCGATGACGGTCCCCTTGGCGTGCGACTCCTTCATCTCGACCTTCTGGCGGACCAAGTCGTAGATCTTCTTGTCCTTCGAGTCGTGCGGCTGGATGATCAGGCGGACGTGGGTGTTGGCCTCGCCTCGGATCTGGCGGACGACGTCGCGGAGCCGCTTCTCGACGAAGTCGGCCTCGGTCCCGTCATCCTTCTGGATGCCGAGGATCTTGTCCTCGGGCTGAATCCGACCGTCCTTGTCGGCGGGGCCGCCGGGGATCAACTCCTTGACGACGGCGTAGCCCCCCTCGGACTGGAGCGAGGCGCCGATGCCGATCAGCGAGAGTTGCAAGGTCTGCTGGATCAGGTCTTCCAGCGATTCCTTGTTCATGTAGGTGGTGTGCGGGTCGAACGTCCGGCTCAGGCTGCTGAGGTAGAATTCGAGGAAGTCCGACGAGTTGAAGCTCTGGACCAGGCGGTTCCGGTCTCGGTAGCGCATCAAGAGCTTCTTGACGGCCTCGTCCTCGGGCTCGTCGTCGACCTTGGACTGGAGGAGTTCGAGCTTGACCCGCTTCCGCATCCTGTCGCGAGCTTCGTCCTCGTTGGCGGGGTATTCGAGCTTGTCGGGGTCGTCGCCGATCGACTCGTCGACCGTGAAGTCGGGTTTGACCTTGACGATCTCCTCGACCATCTTGAGCCGCTCGTCGGAGCGCTTGAGGAAGCGGTCGAAGACCTGCCTGCCGAAGTCGAGGTTCCCCTCGTGGATCTTCTCGTCGAGCGTGGTGGCCCGAGGCATGAACTCGTCGATGTCGCCCTTGAGGAAGTAGTACTTCTGGGGGTCGAGGTCCTTGAAGAACATCTTGGCCCACTTGACGGCCGTTTTATCGTCGATGGTCGGCTTGGCCATGTGCTTGCTCTCGAGCGAGGCAACCACGAGCTTCGCCGTGCGTTCGTCGAGGGTGTTCGTCGCCTGGTTGGGGGACTGAGCCCCCACGACCAAGGCCACCACGCCCACGAATCCGAACGCCGCCAGGGGACGCGACACGGATCGGGTCATAAAGGAAGATTCCGTGAGGGGAAGGTTGAAAGGACGCCATCGACGCGAGTCGGCTTCACCGGGTCATCATAGTCCAAGATCCCCGAGGCAACAAGGTCGCCCCAACCGGCGGGATCGTCGGAAAAAGAATTGTTAGAACTTTTCCCGGCGGCCCCTTGCGTTCTCCCGGATAGCCCCGTATGGTTGTGGCTCGCTCGATGAGTTGAGCTTGACGACACCAAGAAGTCAACAACCGATGAGCAAGGCGGCACGGTCATCACGTTTGAAGCGAAGAACCCAACCGACCTTCATCGGCTTGGAGTCGATCGGCCCGGCGTTGGTGCTGGTGCTGGTGCCGATGCTTCCCGCGCCGATTCCCCGCGAAATACAGCCGGCGGTTATCGATTCGAAGGTCAGCCAGATCAAGCTGGCGAAGGACCTTTTGATAGGTAAGATATCGGATCTGAGGATGGCCCAAGCCGCCCCAAAATCGGTATTACCTTTCAGACAATCCTTGCCCCAGATTCAGTTTCCGACCATTCAAACCACCAAGACATCTGTCGTGCCGTCGAAGGCCATCGTTCAGGCCAAGACGATTGCTCCCGTGATCGGAACAGCGACTCAAGCTTCGCCCAATTCACAAACCGACCGATCGGGTGGGCAGATGACACCGGCCGTTGCGTCGAAGGGTTCATCCGCACCCAGCACTCCCGCTAGCCCTGGCGCTTCCGATGCACCGCCAATGTTCGGGGCGGCTACTGACACCATCAGCGCTCCTTCGGGGATGGTCGGTCAAATCCAGCCCGGTCCAAGGTTGGTTAGTCCGCAAGTCTCATCGCAACAAAACCTCCAACAGGCGGGTGTTGTCGGCGACGGATTGAATTTTGCCCGTAGTGATACAAGTCCATATTACGCCGACGTAATGCAGAATTACAGGTTCAATTCCACTCCTTACCTTATGTGAATCTTGATAAAATTTCAATTGGAAAGTCTGGCCTGGTAGTTCGACGGTATCGCTCCAAGATGGTGGATTTGAGACGGTACCAGCCGGGTCGGGCTTCGTAGTCCAACCCACCGGCTCGGCCTGGACGTTCAGTTCTTCTTCGGGTGTAACGGGCAATAACAGCCCGCTGACCTCGGGCAATCCCGTTGCTCCCCAAGGCCAGCAGGTCGCCTTCATCCAGAACACCGGCAGCTTCACTCAGGCCGTAGCCAACTGGGCCGCAGGGAATTACCAGATCAGCTTCCAGGCGGCCCAGAGGGGCAACTGGGGCGGGACACAGACGATTCAAGTCCTAGTCGACGGCGTGGCGGTCGGCACGGTCACTCCGTCGGGCACCTCATATGGCACTTACAGCACCTCGACGTTCGCCGTCACCGCAGGTACTCACACGATCGCGTTTGTCGGCCAAGCACCCGCCACCGGCGACAGTACGGCTTTTCTTGACGCGGTGAGCATCGCCGTTGCCGCCCCGGTGGCTCCAGCGGTGGCCGACTCGGGGTTCGAGTCGGCGGCCACCGGCACAGGCTTTTACGGGTTCGTCGTGTCGCCCCAGGGAACCCCTTGGGCCTATAGCGGCGGCGCCGGCGTGTCGACCAACGGCACCGGGCTGACCTCGGGAAACCCCAACGCCCCGCAAGGCTCGCAGGTCGCCTTCATCCAGAACCAAGGATCGATCAGCCAGGCCATCAGCAACACGACCGACGGGTCATACACGCTCAGCCTGAAGGCGGCGCAGCGGGCCAACTACGGCACAGCGCAGTCGTTCGAGGTGTTGGTCGATGGGGCGGTCGTCGGCACCTTCGGCAACCTGAGTACGACGTACCAGAGCTTGACGACCGCGACGTTCCACCTGTCGGTCGGGTCGCACACCATCGCCTTCGTCGGCCAGGCGCCGAGCAGCGGCGACAGCACGGCGTTCATTGATGCTGTCGCGATCCAAGCGGCTACCCTTTCGGGAACGCCCAACCTACCCGTCATCTCGCTGACGAACCCCGGAAGTCAGGTTAACAAGACGAACGATGTCATCTCGCTACCGGTCCAAGGTTCGGCCTCGGGCGTGGATACGCTGTACTATTCCGCCACAGGGCTCCCCACCGGTTTGACAATCGACGCCAATACCGGCGTTATATCCGGTATGGATGATGACTTCAATGCCGCCAATGGGGCCACTTAGAAACTATCCCAAAACCCCTCCCAAACGGTTCTAAAGTACTGCCGGGAAACAAGTTGGATCGCAACGCTTAGATTTTGCCACAAGTTGTTTTCCGAACCGAACTTATGGCCGTTCAGCGGGGGTTTTGAGATAGTTACTTACAATGTGACGATAACCCTCAACGATGAATACGGCCAAGCCGCATCCCAGTCCTTCGCCTGGCAATTCAACGCGGCTCCGCCCGCCGCGAGCGTGGTTGCCGGGACAAGCCCCATCGCTGGACCTGGAGGGGTTGGGCCGAATCAGTCCTCAAGTCCAAATCAAGGGCCTCAACCGTTGGATCTGGGCGCTCCTAGCCAACATCCCACCACCCAGCCGAGGAGCGACAGTTTCAGCATCGATGGATTCTGGCAGAATGTCGAGAAATTGCCGGGCGGGATTGCGGCGGAAAATTGGTTTCTGAGCCAGCAGGGGCAAGTCTATTGGGGTTGGACGCTCTCGATCACGCACGGCCGGTGGGAACCCGGGTCGGATGGAAAGAGTATTCCCGTTGTCCACATCCCCTGGCAAAACAATGAAGTCGCCGCGGCCGAAGCTTTCGTCATCAACATTGCTCAATCATGGGCAACTGGTTTTGCCGACTATTCGCAGCTTGCGAAAGTCACCGATCCGATCAGCATGCAGACATACATCGAGAATAGGTTCAAGGCCCAAGCCAATGTTGCGGCGGTGGGAGCTGAAGTCTTGCTGAGCGCCCTCACTCTCGTGAACGAGGGGGCCGATTGGGCAGTCACGATCAACGACATCTCGAAAGCGAAAACACCCGGACAAGCGGCGATAGCGTCGATCGGCCTGTTACCATTCATCACGAACAGTTCGCTCAAAATCCTCTCTGTTAGTGGAGATATCTTACTCGAAGTCAGCTCGAAGCAGAGATTATTGATGAAGAATTTCTTGGATGCCTACGCCACGCTCGGGTATGGCACTTACAAGACGTTCAATGTGGTCGAACGAATCGCTCGCGATGGTTCAAAGGTGATCGTCCTTCAAAGAGGCATCGACTGGAACAAAAGAAACTTGATCAGAATGTCGGGGATAACTGATGCTGGGCTACCGAGATTCCACAACGCCCCAGTGGTCTTCAACTATAACTTGGGGAAGAACGGGAAGGTCATCGGTGAAGAAGTTGTTAACTTGCACCACATCGACCAATTACCTGAAGGTGGTGGAGCACTTGCAGAAATTCTTACTTCGGAAAATAAAGCGATTAATTTGCTTCATCCCGGCGCGAATGGCGTGGATAACAGTACCATCATTTGGAGTCAGTGGCGGAGCGACTATTGGAAATCGCGACTTCAGGATGCGCTGGACGCAGGACAAGTTCCTCAAGACGTTCTTAAAGATGAGAATCTGCGTAAAAGGCTTACAGATGGTGGATTCAAACTCCCGAATTGATTGGAGCTGAGAATGCTTGACATTCAACAAATACAGAGTGAGTTCGATAGAATGTTTAGTCATCAGTCGCAGGAAAAAATTAATTCGTATTATGGACCAATTCAGGATGATACAATCGCCACTGCGGAAAACTTAATTCAACTCACATTCCCCTTGAGTTATCGTCTTTTTTTGCGGCGCTTTGGTGTCGCAAATTTTGGATCTTATGATATTCACGGGCTGATTTATGCAGACGGCGAGGATGAATTTTCGTTTCAAGACGTTGCGGAGAGAACCTATCAATTAAGAAACACGATTGATTATAATTTTGTTGAAGAAGATAAAATTATTTCTATTTCAAATGATCAAGATGGCGTGCGTTTTTACTTGGATCTTAATTATTACAAGGATGGAGAAGCGCCCGTTGTCGCAATTTCGGGCTATTTTGGCCCAACTGTGGTTGCGAAGAATTTCCTAGAGTTCCTGCAAGTTGTGGTCAAGAGTTTGGAGGTAGATAACCCTTTCAACATGTATTGAAGTACCCTGTCATGAGGGGCGAAAGGGGTCGGGAGGGAAATTGGGGAAATTGGAATTGGGGAAATTGGTGTCGTGGAATTGGGGAAATTGGTGTCGATTCATTTTTCCAGCCTCTTCGGGCAACCTCGGGGTCGATTCGCACCGAACGAAAAATGAATTGACACCAATTTTTCCCAATTTTTATTTGATGAACGGGAGCAGCTTATTTCGGGTTGTATTTTTGGTGGCCTTCGTTGCGGGCTCAATTTTACTATACGTCTTTAGAAATCTTTTTCTGATTAATAATTTCTTGTCTTATATTCTTGCTATCTTGTTTACCTTCGTTGGATTGGTTGTTTATGGCTATATTGATTCTAAAATTAAGTTATAAATTAGAGGAGAAGGGAACATTCTACTTTTCTCCCGGCATGTCCCCTTTTCCCTCGCCAGATTCGAAAGCTATACCCGATTAGTTCCGGTTTCCGACGAGAAATCGATCGCTCGGCACAAGAATTGTCGTAAGTTCGAGGCGTGGGTCGAAATGAGGCGCCGCGATTTTCCGCCAGGCGTCTTGGTCTCGACCGTCGTTTTTCGGAGGACTTTCCATGATTCGACTCAAATCCGCTTCCATCGCCGCGACGGCTTTCGTGGGAGCTGTCGCCTTGTCGGCACCCGCCCAGCTTTGGGCGCAACAGGCCAGCACCTCGGCCGGCTCGGCGGCGCGCCCCCGGTCGACCGACGAGCGGGTCAACACCGAAGCGGCCACACCTCCGCCGGTCAACTCGGATTACCGTCGGGCCGCCGAAGGCACGCTCCCGGTCGTCCCAGGTGGCGGACTCCCGACCGCTGGCCCCGCGAGCGACCCGGCGGGTCGGCCGATCTTCAACGCCCGGGGGATCGCGACGGTCAACCCGGGTTCGGTTTTGCCCCCCGGCCTGGACGTGGCGTTGATGATCGGTCACTCGGTCGAGATGACGATCGACGCTTCGTTGCTGTCGAGCCTGGCCGAGGCCAACAAGCCCGGCGAGCCGGGCAACGACGCCGTGAAGATGCTCATGACCCACGCCCAGGACGAGCTGCGGCAGGGCAAGGAGATGTTGGCCAAGGCCGCCTCCGCCGGGAGCGGGATCGACGCCAATTCGCCGATCCGCAAGTTCTACTCGGCGGCCAACAACTACACGACCATCCTGGCCTCGTTGAGCAGCCCCGGATCGGCCTCTTCGCCCAACGACAAGGCGCAGTTGGCCATGATTAACCACTCGGTCAAGGGCGTGATGGACGCCAACCGGATCGGCATGATGGGCGGCGGCTCGCCTTCGACCGGCACGCTCGATCAACTCCTGGACCATGCCCGGATGATGAAGGATGAGGGGAACAAGACCCTCGACCAGTTGGCCGGGGGCGCCCCGACCGACCCCAGCGCACCGCCCAGCCCGACCCTCCTCGCCCAGCGCGGCAAGGAACTCCTCGACGCCGCCAACCAGCTCGCCCCGATGATGATGGCGATGGGGGGCCGGGGCATGCCCGGAGGCGCCGCGAACCCTGGCTTGAACGGGACGATCAACGGCCAGGGGCCGAACCCGGGTCGATATCAGGATACCCGCCCCGAGATCGTCGGCGGGACCTACGGGACCGGCAGCCCGACCGTCGGGACCTCCAACGGTGCCGAGGCCGCCAAGAACGTGAGCCCCTCGAATGCGGCGCAGAACGCCCCCGGGGTGAGCAGCTACGGCGTCGGCAACAACAACACCCCGCCGACCCAGTCGACCGCCGGATCTCGCCCACGCTGATCGATCGACCAACCCGAACCATCTCTCCGAAGGCGAGGACCGACCCAGGTCCTCGCCTTTTTTTGTTGGTCCTGCCGAAAATCCTTCAAGATCATCGGCGATCGGGTCGATGACCCAAGATACAACTTGGTCGTCACCTTGAACGTCGCTGGAGTCTGCCCCGATGAACGAGCACGCTGGAATGGGGTGTGCCCTCAGCGGTTTGATCGTCGTCGTCTTCGCCGTCGTCTTCCACGAGAAAGAGCGGCCCCCCTCGGTCGCAAGCCTCCCCTCCCCCGCCCAAGCCCGGCCGCAACCCCCCGCCCGCCCTGTCGAACCGATCCCCACGCCCCCAGCGACCCCTGTTCAGGACAAGACGGTCGCGGTCAAAGCCCAGACGCCGCCGATCTCGCCCCGCCCCGCCCCGGCGACCCCGGTGAAAGTGGTCGCCTCGACCGCTTCGGTATCGCTCGTGTCGCTCAAGCCCGAGGTCGTCGAGCCGAAGCAAACCCGCCCCCCGACCGCTCCGCCGGTCCTCCCTTCACCTCGTCCCGTCACGCCTCGATCCTCGATCACGATCATCGCCAAGGGGGAGCGGCTGGTCGACGTGGCGATCCGGGTTTACGGGTCCGCCGAGGCGACGGTCAAGCTCTGGCGGGCCAACCGCGACCGGCTCACGAACGTCGACGAACCTGTGTCTGAAGGTTGGATGCTCCGGACGCCTTGAATTTGATCGAAACACCCAACCGAAGAAACTTCCTGATGGCAGATTGCAGATTGCAAAACATTGATCTGATCAGGTCTCCCTTTGCAATATGCGATCCGCAATTCCTCCCGAGATCGACAGAAAACGCCACGTCAAAGCCTCAGCGTACAGCGGCTTCGGGATGGAGCCGGGCTTCGAGCGCGTCGAGGCGGGCGACGAGGAGGCGTTGGTCGCTTTCGGTCAGGGGGTGGCCGCCGAACCGGATTCGGTAGAAGGCGTCCACGACCAAGGGGGGGACGTCGGCGACGACCTCGTTGCCCGAGCCGTGCCCGGCGAGGAATTGCGCGGCCCTCCGGGCGAACTCGCGGGGGGTTTCGGCGACGGGCCGGGTGATCCCCGAGGTTTCCAGGAGCTGGAGGAGGCGCCGATAGAACGAGTCGCCCACCGCCTGCGCCGAGGGGTCGGCCTGGCGGCCTCGGGAGATCCGCCAGAGCCGGCGGGCCAGTCCGACCGCCAGGCGGATCAGGCCGGCGAGGAGCGAGAGCGCGGTGAAGCTGACCACGAACCCCCGGAGGCTGAAGAAGCTTTCCATGCTGGGGAATGAGAGCCAGACCTTGAGGGTCTCGCCGATCATCCCGAAGCCTCGCGTCGCGTCGACGATCAGCGCCCGGATCGGTCGGTACAAGAAGCGTTCCTGGCGGTCGGCGTTGAAGCCGACGACGTAGAAGACCCAGATGTAGCGGACCAGGTCGGTGACCTGGCGGAAGTTGCCGATCATCCCGCCCACCTGGGCCACCGAGGCGTTTCTCTGGTCGGTGGGGGTGGGGTCGAGCGTGATCCAGATCGCCTTCTGGTCGAAGCGGGGGACTTGCTCGACCAGGACCTCGACCCAGCTATGCGCGTGCTTCTGGCGGACGGTGGTCAGGCCCGCCATCGCGTTGTAGTCGCCCCCTTTGAACCCGTTGACCATCCGGGCGGGAATCTCCACCGAGCGGACCAGGAGGGTCAACGCGGTGGCGAAATACTCGCAGTGGCCTTGCTTGCGGTTCAAGATGAAGTCGACGGCGGGGTCGACCGAGGGGTCGACGACGTCCATCGCCAGGGTGTAGCGGTAGCCCGAGGCCGGGTTGCGGAGGTATTCATCGAGCGCCGAGGCCCGCTTGCGGAAGTCGGCGGGGTCGATCTCCTTGACGACCTCCTCGGCGATCGGGCGGATCTTGTCGAGGACCTCGGGCGGGACCTCGGTGAGCGACTTGAGGTACTCGTCGCTCGGGAACGCTTCTCCGCCTTGGGCCAGGTCGGTGTCGAGCGCCGAGTCGACCCGATACTCAACCGCGACGGCTCGGCCGTCCTCCCGGAACATCGACCCGTCGATCTCGTTGACCTGGGGCTGAAACCGCTTGTCGTTGGCGTCGGAATTGACGATCGGCCGGAGCCCGAAAAGCACCGGGTTGTCGGTCGGTTCGAGCTTGATCAACTGGCGGATCACCGCGAGCCGACCATAGCTGGGAAGTCCCAGCGTGGAGCCGCTGATCCGCATTTTGGGCCGCCGCCAACGCCCCTTGCCGTAGCGGTCGAGCGTCACCCCTCGCCAGCGCTGCTCGGGACCTCCGTTGACCGGGACGATCCGCTTGCCTTCGCGGTCGACCGTCTCGATGCTCATCACCACGCTGTCGTTTTCGAGGATCTCGCCGAGCTGGCCAAGCTGGACCTCGTCGTCAAACCCCGAAAGGTGCTTACCCACCGCGTCGGACGAGCTGCTGCCTCCCGTCATCGTCCGCCGGGGCATGGCCAGGAAGATCAGACCGCCCAGGGCCAGGGTGACCCCCGCGACCCGGATCGTGGCGAACACGAACGCCAGGTCGAACAGCCCCCGGTAAGGCTCGGAGCGGTCGGCGGCTTCGAGGTCGCTCGAACCGAACGGGACGGGGTCCATCCGCAGCGCCTCGCGGCGGAGCGCGAACAGGGTCAAGACCCAGAGCGACGCCAAGGCCCAGCAAAACAGCATGATCCCGACGTTGTCGCTCTGGCTGATCACGCTGCCGACCAGGACCTGGACCAGGCCGAGCAGGAACAAGAACCAGTCGTCTTCCACCGTCTTGGGCAGGAACATCTTGATCAACTGGAGGTAGACCAGCCAGTGCGCCGCCGCCAGGAGCAGGAGGTTGTTGTCGTATTGGTATTCCCAAAGACTGAGAGATCCCGACGCCAGCGCGGCCAGGCTGGCGAGGTTCCGGTTCGGGGCGAACCGGGGGTTGCGGTCGACCGTGAAGAACGCGACGAACCCGGCCAGGGCCACCGCGACCGGATAGAGCATCGCCAGGGGGTTGTCGTCGGTCGCGTCGACGCTCAGGACCAGCGTGGCGAACGTCAGCATCAGGTAGAAGCCGGCGCGGTACATGGCGAGGAACTTCACGGTCGTCTCGCTCCGTCCTGGGGAGGCTCCGATGGATTCGAAGGCCGGCCGACCATCAATGTGGGCATCTCATTCGCCGGGTCCCGATCGGCGGCGGGGGTGTTCCGAGGGCGGGCCGAAGGCCCCGATTGGTAGAGGTCCTTGAGTTCCCCCTTCGAGGCGTCGAGCAACGTCACCCTCGACAAAAGCCCCCGGATCGCCGACGCGGGCAGCCGAGTCGACTTCTCGGCCTCGTCGTTGACGTTGAGCGAGCGGGTCGACACGACGATCAGGATCGACTCGCGGAGCGTCGACGGCGGGATGATGTCGAGCAGCGCCGACAACTTCCCCTCGGACGACGCCCGGAGCGTGGCGAGCTGTTCGAGCATCTCGTGGAGCAACTTCACCGAGGCCGGGCCTTGCCGGAGGCCGGGAATCGGCCCGGTCCAGCCGAGCAACACCCGGCGCCCCGTGTGCCGGCAGGTTTCCAGGCAGACCGTCGCGGCGAACCGGACCGCTTCCTCGACCGCGTCGCGGTGGGCCTGCGTGACCTTGCTCTTGGGGGTCCAGGGGTCGAGGAGGATCGTCAGGTCTTGCTCGTGCTGCTGCTCGAACTCCTTGACCATCAACTGGCCGAGCCTCGCCGAGGTCCGCCAGTGAATCCACCTCGGGCTGTCCCCCGACCGATAGTCGCGCAACCCGTGGTACTCCTGCTGCTGGATCGACCGGTCGTGCCTCGAGCCTCGCTTGGTCTCGCTCGCGTCGCGGTGGATGTATTGCCAACGCCTGGTGAGCTGGCCGACGGCCGGGTAGATCGTGATCGTCGTCGGCTCCCCGCCGGAAACCCGACGTTCCAGCAGCCCGAACGGCGACCGGGTCACGAGGTCGAACGACCGGAACCGATAACGCCCCCGGCGAGGGGCCACCCCTTCCCATCGGACCCTAGCCCGGCTCCGACCGGCGACCCTGGGGAAGAACCCCCTGGGGTAAAGGCCGGTCCCGCCCGAGATCGACCGATCCGCGGGGATCATCTCGTCGGACAGGACCAGGGCGAGCGCGGCGTTGTGGCGTCGGTCGTTGTCCAGGGTGTAGTCGATGAACAAAGGCTCGCCCGAGAAGGCGTAGGGCGGGACCCGTCGAGCGATCCGGATCTTGCGGAGCATCGCGGCGCTCGACCAGATCGAGCCGACCACCGGCCCCGCCGCCAGCCCCGCCACCAGCAAGATCAGGTTGATCTGCTGCTGCAACCCCGTCGCCAAAAGCCCGAGCCAGACCGCCCCATAGATCAAGCCTTCGCGCGTCCACCGCAGCTTCTGGCTCGGCCAGAGCGACCGGAGCAGCCACCTCGACGCCCGCTGAACTGGTTTGGGAGCCCTGGGCATTGGTCGCCGCCTCGGACGAAAGGGTCGATGTCGAGGCGATTCATCGTACCAGAAGCCGGAATTGGCGGCAAATTCGGCGGAAAGGAGGCCGATGAAGGCGGGGAAAGCGAGACGAGACGCCTCTGGGCGTCCACGTGTCACCGGAGGGTGTCGACGTGCTCGGCGGTCGGGTGGTCGAGGTCGATGGTCAGCTTGCTTGAGGAGTTCAGGTCTCGGACGATCGGCGAGGTTTCGCCGTTGAACTGGTTCTTGAAGAAATCGGTTTCTCGGCTGATCGGCTTCGCCTTGCCCGACTTTTCCCGGGTCTCCCGCACCGCGGCGGCCGTCGGCCTCTGGATCAGCGAAACGCGGTATCGACCCTTCGGGATGCCTTTACCGTCGGGGCCGGGCACGACGAAGCTCCCGTCGGCCTCGTTCACCCTGGCCGGGTAGGGTTCCCCGGCGGAGACGGGTTTGCCGTCCTCTCCCTTGACGTCCACGGCGAGCAACGTAATGTTCATGGTCCGGTTCGGAGGGCAGGCGAGCGGCGCGCCCCCCTTCAGCAACGTCCCGGTGATCCAGATGTCGTCCGATGAGCCGCAGCCCGGCGCCGACGTCAGCGCCGCGACGAGCGCCAGGCCGAGGGCGGCCGATCGCATCCGGAGAATCGTCCTCATGATCCGGTCGAGTCCTTCCCGGTAAGATTGAGCGGAGGGTCGTCCGCCTTGGGTCGGGGGGGACTGACTCGGGGTGGGTCCGAGGTCGGGCGCCCCATGCGTTCAATACTGGTCGGCGCTGACGATCCAGCCGTCGTTGCTGACCAGCAACGTGAACCAGACCTTGTTGGCGATCGTGTCCTTGATGAAGCGGACGCTGCCGTCGCCCAGTCCGATGTTGACTCCCCCGGGGTGCATGCTCCGGGACTGTCCCGCGTTGTTGCGATGCCCCATCGCGCAGGAACAAGGCATCCCGAGCTTGTCGCGGTTGGGGAACATCGGGGCGAAGGCGAAGCACCCCTCGATCTCGTCGCCGCCGTCGCCGCAGTTGGGGTCGGGCGGCATGAACTTGCCGTTGGGCGTCGCGTTGAAGCTCTTGGCGTGGCAGCAGAGGCTGGCCCCCGCCAACCCGATCGCCCAGGTCCCGCGGACGTCCATCGTGTTCAGGCCCGCCCTCAACTCGCCGAAGATCGCGGTGTTCGACAGGCCGTCGGTGACGTCGGCGAGCCTCACGCCGAAGTTGTTGCCCATCACCCCTCGCTTGGAGGTGCCCGGGAACGGGTCGGCAGACTCGCCGCCGTAGCCGTTGATCACGTGGTCGCCGTCGGTCGCCCCCTGGACCGCGCCGTAGTTCCCCCTGGCCCAGTTCATCATCGGCGTCCCGGTCCTCTGGTCCACGGGGGTGATCCCGTAGGTCCCGAAGGTCGGGTCGTTGAAGAACATGTTGCTGGGGTTGTTGTTGGAGTCGGTCGGGCAGATCAAGGCGTTGATCCGGGTCGATCGGAGCGTGGTGTTGGCCCAATCCATGTTGTACATCGAGGCGTTCGGCACGGCGGAGTAAGGAGGCGGGGCGCCGTGAGGTCCGGGGAATCCGGGGTAGCCCAGGACGTTCGAAGCGTTGAACAAGGGCTGTTGTTCCAGGTAAGGCAGGAGCATGACCGCCCAGTTCGGGCCGAACGGGTTCGCCGCCTCGCCGACGAGTCGACCGCCGACCTCGGACGGGTTGAGGCCGTCGACCCAAGGCTCCTGCATCCCGTCGGGGAAGTTGTTGTTGGACGAGACGAAGTTGTGGGCGGCCAGGCCAAGCTGCTTGAGGTTGTTCGTGCACTGGGCGCGTCGGGCCGCCTCGCGGGCCGCCTGGACCGCGGGCAGGAGCAAGGCGATCAGCACGGCGATGATCGCGATCACCACCAGCAACTCGATCAAGGTGAAGGCACGTCGGTTCATGTCGGCCTCTCGGGTACAGTGTCGGGAGCAATCACCAAACCACGTCGACCGATTGTTCCAGCCTCGATCCGGGAGTTCAAGTAAAGATTTGAAGGGTCTTTTCTGCATTTATGACGAAGGGGCCGAGTGGTTCGCGCGGGGTGCGTTGGGCCGCCCGGTTCACCGCGTCTCGGCGCTTCCGGTTAAGACTTTTGATTTTGGCGACGCCCGCTGTACCGGACTGGGAGTTTTGGCCATGAAAAGCCGCCTTGAACGAAGAAGAGTAATCCCAAGAAAGGCTTGGCCACGGATGAAACACGGATGAAATACTGATCGAAATAATCAATCTTATCTTATCCGTGTCCCGTCCGTGTTCGATCCGTGGCTAAATTCCTCCCGCTTCAGGTGGGGACGCGGAGGCGGTCGACGATGTCGCGGATGATCGCTTCGGCCGCGCCGAACTCTCCGGCTTGGAGGAATGACTTGCCGACGACGCGGTGCGACAGGACGGGGACGGCGAGCGACTTGACGTCGTCGGGGATGACGTAGTCCCGACCCGAGACGAAGGCCAGGCCCTGCGCGGCCCGGTAGAAGGTCAAGGCCCCCCGGGTGCTGACTCCGACGTGGAGGTCGTCGCCGTCTCGGGTGGCGTGGACGATGTCGAGGAGGTATTCGGCGATCGCGTCGTCGACCCGGACGGCCCGGACGGCCTTCTGGAGCAGGCGGACATCGTCGGCGGTCAGGACGGGCGCGAGCGACTCGACCGGCTCGCCGGTCCGGTGGGTGAGCAACACCTTGCGCTCCTCCGAGCGGAGCGGGTAGCCCATCCGGAGCCGGATCATGAAGCGGTCGAGCTGGCTCTCGGGCAGGACGTAGGTCCCCTCGAACTCGTAAGGGTTCTGGGTGGCGATGACCAGGAACGGCGGTTCGAGGAGGTGCGTCCGCCCTTCCACCGAGACCTGGCCGTCGCTCATCGCTTCGAGCAGGGCGCTCTGGGTCCGGGGGGTCGTCCGGTTCACCTCGTCGGCGAGGATCACGTTGGCGAAGATCGGCCCCGGCTTGAAGGTGAATTCGCCGGTGACGTTGTTGTAGACGCTCGAACCGAGGATGTCCGAAGGGAGGAGGTCGGGCGTGAACTGCAAGCGGCGGAACGAGCAGTCGATGCTGGCGGCGATCGCACGGGCGAGCAAAGTTTTGCCGACGCCGGGAACGTCCTCGACCAGCAGGTGCCCCTCGGCCAGGAGCGCGACGACCGCCAGCTTGATCGCCTCGGGCTTGCCCAGGACGACGGTGCCGACGTTGTCGAGGAGCCGCGTCAGGAGCGTCGCGAGTTCCGAGGCGCTCGGTGCCGCCTCCTCGGTCATGGTCGAAGCATTCATGCGGGGCTAGTCCTTCGAGCGAGGCCGGAGGCTGTCGGCCGACCTGGAAGCCGCTCGATCGAGTGATGATCAGCCAAGAACCTGGGCGAATGAATCCAAAAGATCAGGCGGATTATATGCCAAGACCTTCCCCTTTCCAACAGCCCCAAGAGGGAGGAGGTATCGCTTTCGAAACTCTGGAGATTCTTCGGGATCGAGGATTGCGAATCGCAGGATCGCAAAGTGCGAATCGCAGGATCGCAAAGGATTGAAATATTTTAGTTTCTGATTTTTTTGCGATTTGCGATCCTGCGATTTGCAATCCGAATTTCCGGATTTCGAAAAGCGAGACCCAGAGGGCGGTCGACCGCCGGGTATAGCTTTCGAATCTGGAGATCCTTCGAGATCAAGAATTGCAAATCGCAGGATTGCAAATCGCAAAGGATTGAAGGATCTTGGCTTCTGATTTTTTGCGATTTGCAATCCTGCGATTTGCAA
>JAABUX010000574.1_pt1 | contig 62211 bp, 53 predicted proteins | sample 5561851 | NCBI WGS metagenome assembly JAABUX01 (sample SAMN10711883, study PRJNA513361) | rock metagenome | isolation source: Antarctica rocks | place: Antarctica: Victoria Land, Richard Nunatak red sandstone | collected 2016-01-03
TGCCCTTGTTGTGGCCGTTGCTATCGATCATCCGACTGCCAGTTTGGCTCTCCGACATGGGCCTGGTGGGCGCGACCGTCGTGTCGGCTCTCAGACGCTGATACGCACGAGAGACTAGCGATCCATCTCGCCTCTTTGCAACGCCGGCAGCGACGAGCTGGCGACTGGCTGTTCCGCCGCTAACGCCAGTCCGCAGCAACGATCTTCGCGATGGCGCAAACCCGCCGGCTTCCCTATTGTTTCGACTATGCAATCAGCCACCATGCTGCGGGAGCCTGCGACGCTTGCGCCAGCCCGCGTCTGGCTCGCCACGCTGGATTGGCGTGCGTTGCTGGAGGCGGAGCGGGTCGGCCTGGCACCCTGGCTCGCGGTCGCGATGACCATGGGCGCGATCGGCTACTTCACCCTGCACGCCGAGCCGCCGTGGTGGATCGGGCCGGCGACCGCCGCGATCTCTCTCGCCGCGACGGTGGCCTGCTGGCGACATGCGGCGCGCGGCGTGGCGCTGGGCATGCTGGCACTGGCATTGGGCTTTTCGTCCGGCCAGTCCGCCACGTGGCGCGCGCGGCCGCCGATGGACGTGCCGAGCCGCGCCGTGCTGGTGACCGGCCGCGTCGTCGCCGTCGAACCGCTCGGCGAACGAGGGCGCCGCATCACCATCGCCGCCCCGTCGCTGGCGTCGGCCGCCGAGCCGGGGCGGCCGACCGAGCGCGCGGTGCGGGTGCGGTTGCGCGACACCGACACGGTCGCGGTCGCCACCGGCGACACGGTGCAGCTGAAGGCGTTGCTGCGCAAACCGTCCCCGCCGGCTTATCCGGGCGCGTGGGACCTGCGCCGCGACGCGTTCTTCGCCGGGCTCGGCGCATACGGCTTCGCGCTCGGGCCAGCGACGCTGCTGACCCACGCCGAGCCGAGCGGCGCGCCGCGCGTGATCCAGGCGCTGCGCGAGATCATCGCCGCCCGGGTCGCGGCCATGCTGGCGGGACCGCCGGCAGGGATCGCCACGGCCCTGCTGACCGGGCAGACCGGCGGCATCGCGCCCGACGTGAAGGCCGCGTTTCGCGACTCCGGGTTGGCGCACCTGCTGGCGATCGCCGGGCTGCATATCGGCATCGTGATGGGCCTGCTGTTCGGCGTCACCCGGCTGGCGCTCGCCTGCTCGGAGCGGATCGCGCTGCGGCTGCCGGTCAAGGCGGCGTCGGCCGTCGTCGCGTTGCTCAGCGGCGGTTGCTACATGCTGCTGACCGGGGCGCACATCCCGATCGTCCGCTCGTTCGCTATGGCGTGCCTGGTGACGCTCGGCGTGCTGGCCGGCCGGCGGGTCGCGTCGTTGCGGGGGTTGGCGATCGCCATGGCGGCGGTCGTCGCAATAGCCCCCAACGAGGTGCTGGGCGTCAGCTTCCAGATGAGCTTCTCCGCAGTGCTGGCGCTGATCGCCGGCTACGCGGCGCTGCGGCCGCTGCTGCGGCGGTTGCGCGGTGAGGGCTGGCGCGGTTCGGTCGGCCGCCACGTGATCGCACTGGCACTTACGAGTGCGCTGGCCGGCACCGCGTCCGCCCCGTTCGGCGCCTACCATTTCGGCCGGCTCCAGCTCTATTTCGTGCTAGCCAACATGTTGGCGGTGCCGCTGACGGCGTTCTGGGTGATGCCGCTTGGGCTGGTGGCGCTATACCTGATGTCGCTGCACCTCGAAGCGTTGGCGCTGGTGCCGATGGGATGGGGGGAGGCGGGGTTGCTGGCGATTGGCCAAGCGGTGTCGGCGTTGCCGGACGCGACGCTGGCGATCCCGCGCGGCCCGGCGTGGCACTGGTGTCGATCGGGATCGCCATTTTAGGGCTGGGACGCACCCAGTTGCGATTAGTCGGATTGCTGCCGCTGGCGGTCGGGCTGGCGGCGCCGTTGCTGATCGCCCAACCGGACGTGCTGGTGTCGGCCGACGGACGGCTGATCGGCGCGCGGCTCGCCGGCGGCGAGGTGGCGTTGCAGGCGCGGGGCGGGGTGGACAAGTTCACCCGGGACGCGTGGCTGACCATGTGGGGCGCGCACGCGGCGGTCGCCATGCCGGAGGCGGCGTGTGGCTCGAGCGGTTGCCGGCTGGAGCTTGGCGCCGGCACGGCCTGGGTCGCGCGCGGCGAGCCGGACGCTGAGGCCTGCGACGCCGACGCGGTAGTCTCGGCCGAGCCGGTGCGGCGGCGTTGCGGGGCGACGCCCGTGGTGGACCGGTTCACCGTCTGGCGCGAGGGCGCGACGGCGATCAGACTCGGTGCCGACGGTGCGACCGTGACGACCTCGCGCGCCTCGACCGGGACGCGGCCGTGGAGCCCGCCGGCCGTCGCGGCCCGCACTAGCACGACGCTGCCGATGGCGGCGCAAGACACCGGCGCAAACTAGAATGGCTGACCGCCGAAGATCGCAGAACACATATTATGGAAACCGGCGCTTACCGGTCCGTTGGCAGCATCGGCATGTCCGGCGGCCGCTTACAAATCGATCTGCCGGCCGATCTCCACGAAGTGCCGGGTCGGCAGGTTGAAGCGGTCGACCGCCCGCACCGCGTTGCGATACATGAATGCAAATACCATCCGCCGCCAGCCCGACAGCAGGCGCTCCGGTTTCGCGGCCGGCCGCACCTCGTCATGGGCGGCGTAGAAGCGCGCCGTCTTCATATCGAGCTGGCACCCCTGCCCGTGCGCGTCGCCCAGCACCTCCAGCAGGTCCGGGATCTCGACGAAGCCGAAATGCGCGGTGATGTGCCAGAAACCCTCGGCGACCTGGGACACCGAGACGCGCCTCGCGTCGTCCACCCGGGGAGTCTGCACGAACCGCACCGTCAGCGTCGCGAGCTGGCGGGGCAACGCGCCCATGTCCTCGACATGCCGCAGCATCACCGCCGGCAACGCGGTGTCGGCGCGGGTCAGGAATATGCCGCTGCCCTCGACGCGCGGGATGGCGCCGGCCCTTAGCCGTTCGAGGAACCCCTCGGTCGGTTCGGTGATCAATCCGAGCAGCCGCGTCCGCACCGCCTCGGTGCCGCGTCGCCAGGTCAGCATGATCGTGTACAGCACCGCCGCCATGGTCAGCGGCACCCAGCCGCCGTTACCGATTTTGAGGATGTTGGCAACGAAGAACGCCAGGTCGACGACCAGGAAGCCGCCGACGACCAGCGCCGCAGCCCACGCGCGCCAGTGCCAGACGTCGACCATCGCCCGGTGCAACAGAAAAGTCGTCAGCAGCATCGTGGTCGCGACCGCCGTGCCGTATGCGCCCGCCAGCTTGTCCGACGACCCGAAGCCGACCGCGAGCCCGACCGTGACCACCATCATCGTCCAATTCACCAACGGCACGTAGATCTGGCCGTACTCGCTATCCGATGTCTGGCGGATCGCCAGGCCCGGCAGCCAGCCAAGCTGCATCGCCTGTCGCGTCAACGAGAACGCGCCGGTGATGATCGCTTGGCTCGCGATGATGGTCGCCAGTGTCGCGAGGATCACCAGCGGCCACACCGCCCACGACGGGGCCAACATGAAGAACGGATTGTCGCCCGGTTTCATCTGGGTATCGAGCACCAGCGCCGTCTGCCCGGCGTAGCTGAGCAGCAGGCCCGGCAACACCACGCCATACCACGCGGCGCGGATCGGACCGCGCCCGACATGGCCCATGTCGGCGTACAGCGCCTCGCCCCCGGTGACCGCGAGGAACACCGCACCGAGGATGGCGAGGCTGCCAAAGCCGTGGTGGACGAGCGTGGCGATGGCGTGGCGCGGGTCGATCGCCGCCAGCACGTCTGGATGCGCCAGCACCTGCAACAGGCCGAGCACGCCGATGGTCGCGAACCAGACCAGCATCACCGGCCCGAACACCTTCCCGATCTTATCGGTGCCCCAGGATTGCGCCGCGAACAGCGCCACCAGCACCGCGACGGCGGCCGGCAACACGTATGGTTTCAATACCGGCGTCACCACGTTGACGCCCTCCAGCGCACTCAGCACCGAGATCGCCGGGGTGATCGCGCCGTCGCCGTACAACAGCGCCGCCCCGAACAGCCCCATCGCGATCAGCAGCACGGGGCTGGTTTGTTCGCTGGCTTTGCTGGTCGAGTGCCGGCCCGAGGTCACCAGCGACATCAGCGCCAGGATACCGCCTTCGCCCGCGTTGTCCGCGCGCATCACGAACGCCGCGTATTTCAACGAGATGGTAATCAGCAGCGCCCAGACGATCAGCGACAGCAGGCCCAATCCCTCGGCCCGGCCGATGGTGCCGCCCGCGACCGTCACCACGGTCTGCATGGTGTAGAGCGGGCTGGTGCCGAGGTCGCCGTAGACGATCCCTAGCGCGGTCAGCCCCAAGGCGGCCGTGCTGCCGCGGTCGGATCGGTCGCCCGTCGCCGGTTCGACGGAATCGAAGCCGCCCTCACGCATGCCAAAACCTCGATGCTACGCGGTGGTAAGATCGCGCGGCTCCGGCAGTTGCACGCCGGCGATGTCGAGCACCATGCCGTCCTGACCCGGCTCGACGTTGGCCGGCAGCCGCCGGACGAGCCACTCCCAGTCCATGTCGTTGCCCATGTGGGTCAGGACCGCCCGCTTTGGCCGCAACCGGGCGACCCATTCCAGCACGCGGGCCAGCCAGACGTGGGTGCGGTGCGGCTGGCGCTGGAAGCAGTCGACGACCCAGGTCTCGACCCCCTCGAGCGCCGCGAACGCCGCCTCGTCGAGCGTCACCACATCGGTCGAGTAGCCGAAGCCGCCGATCCGCAACCCGAGGGTCGGCATCACATAGTGGTCTTGCTGGAACACCCGCACCGGGATGCCGGCGATGTCGACGGTCTGCCCCGGCTCGATCGCGTGCGGGACCAGCACCGGCCGGTAGAAGTACGGCGCCGTCCAAGGCTTGAACGCGTAGTCGAACCGGTTTTCGAGGTCTGCCAGCGTGGGTTCGGTGGCGTAGGCGTCGATCGGCGTGCCGCGCGAGCGGTTGAGCAGCCGCACGTCGTCGAGGCCGAGGATGTGGTCGGCGTGGGCGTGGGTGAACAGGATCGCGTCCACCCGGCCGATCTCGCACGCCAGCAGTTGGGTTCGCAGGTCGGGCGAGGTGTCGACCAGAATGCGTTGACCCTGCTGTTCAATCACGATGCTGCTGCGGGTCCTGCGGTTGCGTGGCTCGGTGGCGTCGCACGCCCCCCAATCCCCGCGCCCGTCGGCGCCGCCGATGTGCGGCACCCCGGCCGAGCCGCCGACACCCAGCAGTGTCACCCGCAACGGGTCAGCCAACGGTGTCAGCTTTGGTAAATAACGCCCGGAAGTTGCGGGTTGTCAGTTTAGCGACGGCATCCGGCGTCATGCCGCGCACCCCGGCCAGCACGCGGGCGGTATGCGCGACATGCGCCGGCTCGTTGCGCTTGCCGCGAAACGGCGCCGGGGCGAGATAGGGCGCGTCGGTCTCGACCAAGAGGCGTTCGGGTGGAACGTCACGCGCCATGTAACGCAACGCGTTGGATTTCGGGAATGTCAGGATACCCGAGAAACTGACATACCCGCCGAGCGCCAGGGCACGCCGCAGCAGGTCGGGGCCGGAGCTGAAGCAATGCAACAAGAACGGGAACGCGCCGCCGGCCCACTCGTCCTCCAGGATGTCGGCGATGTCGTCGTCGGCGTCGCGCGCGTGGATGCAGAGCGGCAGGCCGGTTGCTCGGGCCGCCCGGATGTGGTGGCGGAAGCTCTGTCGCTGGGCGTCGCGTGGCGCCTTCTCGTAGAAGTAGTCGAGCCCGCTCTCGCCGATGCCGATGACTTTCGGATGCCTTGCCTGGGCGACGATCGCCTCGACCGAGAACACCGGGTGTTCGCCCGCGTTCTGCGGATGGACGCCGACCGTGCACCAGACGTTTGGGTGCGCGTCGGCGATGGCGCGAACCCGGTGGCTGTCCGGCAGTCGCACGCCGATGGTGACCATCTCGGTCACACCCGCTGCGGCGGCGCGGGCAAGGACGGCGTCCATCTCGGCCTCGAAGTAGTCGAGGTGGCAGTGCGAATCGATCAGCATCGAGGGTTTATGCCGCCTCTTCGACGTAGCGCGGAAACACGCCCGAGGGGGTCGGCAGCGCGGTCCCTTCCGGCAACGACGTCGCGAGCGCGGCCAGGGCACGGGCCTCCGCCGGCACGCCGAGCTGGTCGAGCATGGCGCCCATCGACGACGGCATGAACGGCTGCAGGACGGTCGCGATCGTCCGGATCACGTCCGCCAACACCCGCAGCACGTCCGCCATGCGCGGCGGATCGGTGCGGCGCAGCGCCCATGGCGCCTGGTGGTCGATGTAGGCGTTGGCGGCCCGGACCACCCGCCACACCTCTTCCAACGCGTCGCCGAACGCTTGCCGGGTCAGCAGCACCTCGAGCGACACCGGCAACGCGCGTGCGGCCGCGAGCAGGACGGTGTCGGCGTCGGTGAGGACACCCTGCCCCGGCAGTAAGCCGTCTAGGTTTTTGGCGATCAGGCTCAACGAGCGCTGCGCGAGGTTGCCGAGGTCGTTGGCGAGCTCGACGTTAAGACGGCCGATCAACGCGCGGCGGCTGAAATCGCCGTCGTTGCCGAACGGCACCTCGCGCAACAGGAAGAAGCGCACCGGGTCGAGTCCGAACTCGGCGACCAAATCGCGTGGATCGATGACGTTGCCGAGCGACTTGCTCATCTTCTCGCCCTCGATCGTCCACCAGCCGTGCGAGTAGACCCGTTTCGGCGGCTCGATCCCGGCGGCCAGCAGGAACGCGGGCCAGTAGAGGGCGTGGAACCGAGCGATCTCCTTGCCGACCATCTGCAGGTCGGGCGGCCAGTACACCGCTCGCGGCGCCTCCGCGTCCGGATACCCGACGGCGGTCAGGTAGTTGGTCAGCGCGTCGAGCCATACGTACATCACGTGCGCCGGGTCGCCCGGCACCGGCACGCCCCAGGCGAAGCTGGTGCGGCTGATCGACAGGTCGCGCAGCCCGGACCGGACGAAGCTCAGCAGCTCGTTGCGCCGCGCGGACGGGGCGATGAACTCCGGGTTGGCCTCGTAGAACGCCAGCAACGGCTCGCCCCATGCCGACAGACGGAAGAAGTAGCTGGGCTCGGTCACCCACTCGACCGGCGCGCCGGTGGGCGCCACCCGGGTGTCGTCCGGCCGGAGCGTCGTCTCCTGCTCGTCGTAGAACGCCTCGTCGCGGATCGCGTACCAACCGTCGTAGCTGCCGAGGTAGATCTGCCCCCGTTCCGCCAGCCGCTCCCATAACGCGACGCACGCCCGCTTGTGGGCCGGCTCGGTGGTCCGGATGAAGCGGTCGTACGAGACGCCCATGCGGTCGTGCATGTCACGGAAATCGGCGCTGACGGTATCGACGAACTGCTGCGGCGGCACGCCCGCGTCGGCGGCGGCGCGCTCGACCTTCTGGCCGTGCTCGTCGGTGCCGGTGACAAAGTAGACGTCACGGCCGGCCAGCCGGTGCCAGCGCGCCAACACGTCGGTGGCGATCGATGTGTAGGCGTGGCCGATGTGTGGCGCCCCGTTCACGTAGTAGATCGGGGTCGCGAGATAGACGCGGTCGGTCAACGGCACTCCGGAGGTTCAGGGTGTTGCGGCGTCCTCGGGGGCGAGGCCACCCGACAACAGGCGCAGCATACGCGACATCGCCTGGCGCTTGTCGAGGTTCAAACCCTCGGTCTCGTCCCGCAGCGCGCCGATGGCGTGCCATACCGCCACCCAGCGATCAAGGGGGCGGCCATGCCAGATAGTCTCGCCACGGGCAGCGGCGCGCACCCCGTCGGCGAGCCGGGCGCGCAGGAGGTCGACGAAGGTGCCGAACCCGTCCTCCTGGCGGGCGACCATGGCGTGCGCCCGCTCGGCGTCCGCGTCGCCCAACGACGTCGGATCGCGCAACAGGCGTTCGGCCGCCTCGCCCAGCCCGGCCCCGTCCTCGGCGGCGAGGTCCAACGCGCGGCCGATCGAGCCGCCTGACAAAGCGACCAGATCGCGGCGGGCCGCTTCCGGCAGGTCGGCGCGGGCTTGCGCCAGCAGGGTCGACACGTCGGCGTCCGGCAGCGGACCCAACCTGAGGCGGCGGCAGCGCGAACGCACCGTCTGCGGCAGCCGGCCGGCGGCGGCGCACACCAGCAACAGCACCGCCCGCGGCGGCGGCTCCTCGAGCACTTTCAGCAGCGCGTTGGCGGCGTTGCGGTTGAGATCCTCGGCCCCGTCCAGCACCACCACGCGCCAGCCACCCTCGGCCGGGGTCAGCCGGAGGAAGGTGGCGATCCGGGCCACGTCGTCGACCACGATCTCACCACGCAGTTTCTTGCGCTTCGCATCGTAGCTGCGTTCGACCGTCAGCAGGTCGGCGTGCCCGCCGCTGGCCACACGGCGGAACACCGGGTCGTCCGGGGCCACGAACAGGGTGTCGGCGGGGCCGGCCAGCAGGCGGCGGGCGAAGTGATAGGCGAGCGTCGCCTTGCCCACCCCCTCCGGCCCCAGCAGCAGCCAACCGTGGTGCAGCCGGCCACCGCGCAGCGCGTCGAGCAGCGTCGCCTCGGCCGCAACCTGGCCCAGCAGCAGCGGGTTGGCGCGCGGCTCCGGCAGCTCGCTCACAGGCCGAGCCGGTTCCGCACGACGGCACGAACATCGGCCGCGACGGCGTCCCGATCGCGGTCGGCATCGATCAAGGCGCAGCGGGCCGGCTCGGCGGCGGCGATCGCGCGAAAGCCGGCGTGGACGCGATCCAGGAAATCCGTGCCCAGCCGCTCGTAGCGGTCCAGCCCGTCGGCGCGGCCGAGCGAGGTCGCGACCCGGATGTCGAGCACGATCGTCAGGTCCGGGTCGAGGCCCACCAGCCTGTGCAGGGCCTCGATGGCGGCGCGATCGAACCCCTGGCCAGCCCCCTGGTAGGCGCGCGTCGAGTCCGAAAAGCGGTCGCACAGCACGGTGTCGCCCCGCTCCAGCGCCGGACGGATCACGCGGGCCACATGATCGGCGCGGGCCGCGAAGTGGAGTAGCGCGTCGGCCAGCGGCACCGGGGCCAGCGCCGGTTCGAGCAGCACCGCCCGCACCCGCTCGGCGACCGGCGTGCCGCCCGGCTCGCGCGTCGTGACCACCGGATGCCCGCCCGCCCTCAACTCGGCCGCGAGCCGCGCCAGTTGCGTCGTCTTGCCCGCGCCGTCGACGCCCTCGAACGCGATGAACCGGCCGCCGGGCGTCAGCCGCCACCCACCATGCGCGACAGCACCGCGAACGCGCGGCCCGGCAGCCCGAGGCGCCCTACGTCGGCCCCGGCCAGCAGCGGCACCGACATCTCCGGCACTCCCTCGCCCGTTATGACGAGCCGGCCGACGTTGGTGCCGCGCGCGATCGGGGCCGGCAGCGGGCTCGTGTACTCGATGGCGATCTTGGCGTGGGTCCGCCAGTTGCGCGGCAGCGTCGCCACCAGCGCGCGGCCGCCGACCAGCGGCACGGTGCGCGCGTCGCCAAGCCACACCGGCGCGTCCTCGACGGTGTCCCCGGCGGTGAACAGGCGCACGTCCTCGAACTCGCGAAACGCCCAGTCGAGCAGGCGTTCGCCCTCCTCGCCGCGCTGGCGCATCGACGTCATGCCGTTCAGCACCACGATCACCCGCCGGCCGCCACGCTCGGCGCTGACCGCGAGGCCGAAGCCGCCCTCGTCGGTGTGGCCGGTCTTCAGCCCGTCGGCGATGCCCTTCTGCACGAGCGTGTTGCGGTTCGGCTGCTCGATGTTGTTGTAGCGGAAGGTGCGTTCGCTGTCGTACCTATAATACTGCGGGAAGTCCTGGATGATGCGCCGCGCCAGGGTGGCGATGTCCCGCGCGCTCATGCGGTGCTCCGGGTCGGGCCAGCCGGTCGAGTTGCGGAACGTGGACTTGGTCAGGCCGAGCTCGCGGGCCTTGGCGTTCATCAGCTCGACGAACTGCGCCTCCGAACCCGAGATGCCCTCGGCCAGCACGATGCAGGCATCGTTGCCGGACTGCACGATCATGCCGCGGATCAAATCCTCGACCTTCACCGCGCTGTCGAGCTGCACGAACATCTTCGAGCCGCCCATCCGCCATGCCGCCTCGCTGACCGGCAGCGTCTGGGTGAGCGTGAGCCGGCCGGACTTGAGCAGGCCGTAGACCACGTAGGCGGTCATCAGCTTGGTCATCGACGACGGCGCCATCGCCGTGTCGGCCTCCTTGTCGAGCAGCGTCGCGTTGGTGTTGTAGTCGAGCACGATGCCGTAGCGCGCGGCGGTGTCGACCGGGCCGACCGGGGTGTTGGCCGGCGACCCGGTCTCGACCGGCTCGGCCGGCGGCTTGCGCGCGGCGCGTGGCTTGGCCGCCATGGCGCTGAACGGGGCGGCAGTCGGCAACAGGGCCGTGGTCAGCAGCAGAACCGTGGTCGGCAGCAGGGTGCGGCGGAGCATGATGTTTCGTGCCTGCGATGAGTGCTAATCGACGATGATCCCGGCTCCCATTACGCCCGCCAGCCGCGCCCGGTCCAGCGCCGCGTCGGCTGCGGCGACGGTGGCCAACGGACCGATCCGGACGCGATACGCCGCGTCGCGTTCGGCGGCGTAGGACGTGGACAACGCGGCGCCCTGCCCAGCCAATCGAGTAACGAGAAGCGTGGCATATTCGGGGCGGGAGAACGTGCCGGCCTCGACATACAGCGAACCGGGCCGGGGTGGGCCGATCGTCACCCGCTCCGGCAGCCGTGGCGGCACGATCACCGCCGCCGTGTCACCGGCCGGGGCGACGGTGGCCGTGGCGGCGACGCGGCCGGGCCGCGCGCCGATCCCGGGCGGCGGCGGCAGCTGCTCGATGACGACGCCGCTGGTGGGCGCGGCGGCGACCGCAACGGTGTCCATGCCACCAGCCTGGATCGCGACGGCGCGGCTGAGTTCGGGGTCCACCTGGACGCGCACCCGCCACACGTTCGGCTCGCCGCCGGGTCCGAGCAGGTCGGCGACGCACCTCGACATGCCGATCAGCCGGCCGGCGACCCCCGGCCCACGGTCGTCCACGCGGACCAGGATCTCCCGCCCGGTCTCAAGGTTGGTGACGCGCGCCACCGCCGGAAGTTGTAGCGTCGGATGGGTCGCCAGCAGCGCGTCGTCGTCCCACGGCGCGCCATCGGCGGTGGTCGGGCCGTGGCGGACCGACACGATTGCCAGGCCGGTCCGGTCGTATGCGTATTGCGCGCGCGGATACTCGAACCCGCCCGCCGTCTGGTACGGGTCACCCACGACGCTGTGCACCGACGCCGGCGGCGGGCGTCTTCGGCGTGCACCGCAACCGGCCAGAAACGAAGTGGCCGCCAGAACCAGCGCGGTCCGGCGGCCCAGCATCATCCGGCGATCACCGCATCCCCGATCAGGCCGACGCAGATGCAATAAAAGTCGGACGGGTTGTAGCGGCGGATCGCCAGGAAGCTCGGATAGTATGCGACGTAGGTTTCCGAAGCGTCGTTCTGGCCACCCGGCATCAGCAATGCCGTAGACGTCTCGGCCGGCACCGCGAGTGGCCGCCCGTCGGCCCGCGTCACTCCCATCCGGGCCCACTCGCCGGCCGGGCGGCGGTGGTCGCGGCCGACGTCGTAGCTTGAGACGGTGGCTGGCGCCCGCACCTTCTCGCCCCATGCCAAGCCCGGCTGCCAGCCTTCGCGCGCCAGGTAGTTGGCGGTGCTGGCGAACACGCTGCCGAGGTCGCCCCAGATGTCGCGCGGGCCGCCGTTCCACGACACGGCATATTTGAGGAAGCTGTCCGGCATGAACTGGGTCTGCCCCATCGCCCCCGCGTACGAGCCGGTCATGCGCGCCGCCGGGATGTCGCCGCTGTTGGCGATTTTCAGCGCATCCATCAGCTCGGAGCGGAAGAACGCCGTGCGCCGGCCCTGATACGACAACGTCGCCAGCGACTCGATCACGTTGAACCCGCCGGTCGACGCGCCGTAATTGCTCTCCAGCCCCCAGATGCCAACCAACGTGCCGATCGGCACGCCGTAGCGCTGCTCGATCTCGTGCAGCAGCGCGCGGTTGGCCAAGTAGTGCTTGCGGCCGGTCGCGACCCGGTCGGCCGAGACGATACGGGTGCGATACTGGGCCCAGGTCATCTCGAACTCGGGCTGGTGCGCGTCCAGCTCCAGCACGCGCGGCAGCGGCTGGATGTGGCCCAGCGCCGCGTTCAGCGTCGCCTCCGACACGCCCTTTCGCCGCGCCTCGACACGGACGCCGGCCAGGAACTGCTCCCACGAGCCGCCCGCCAGCGCCAGCGCCGGTGCCGTGGCGGCTACGAGACCACCGGTCAGCGCCATACGCCGGGTGAGCATCGCTAAAACCTCACGGAAAGGGCGAACGAGCCGAACTGGTGCGGCCCGCCCTTTTGATGGCGGAACTCGTTGGATTGCACCACCTGCGTGTAGGTCAATCGGGCACCATGGTAGATCACGCCGAGCCCGGCCTGGAACTCGCCCAGGAACGGCTCGGCGCGGACGCTCTGGCTGCGGCGAAAGGTCTCGCCGTCGAGCAGCTCGTTATGGGCGATCGCCTGCCCGCTGACACCGGCGAAGGCGTAGTAGGCGATCGGCAGGGTGCCCCTGAACGTGTCGCCGCCGGACGGGCCGGGTCGCAGCCTCGCGACGCCGAAATCGGAAGTGAGACCCTGGCCGATCCGCACTTGCCCGCCACCCTCGGCATAGACTTTCAGGTTGCCGACGCCGGCCGACAGGTCGACCAACGAGTCGGTCTCGAACGGGCCGACCGAGCCGAGCGGAAACCGCCAAATACGAGAAGACAGGAATTCGAACACCGGCTCGTCATTGAGCTGGGTGCGCCACCCGGCGATGCGGCGTTGGCCGATCACGTCGTGGAACCCGTTTTGCAGCGGCTGGCCCAGCGCCGACGGGCCGAGCACGCCGATGTCGAGGCCTACCGTCGAGCGGGTGTCGGCACTGTCCTGCTGCAACGACGCGTGGGCCAGCAACGTGGCCGCGTACGGCCGGTCGCCGGGCGGGGGGAACCGCACCTGGTCGTTGCGCGGCGTGTAGAGCTGCTGGCTGATCCCGAGCGAGAAGCGGGTCTGGCCGGCGCCGAACAACGTGCTGGCGAGGTCGTTGGCGAACGCGGGCGCGGCCCCGGTGCCGGAGGTGAAGCCGACCCGGATGCCGTTCACGTAATACCGGTCGGTCAGCTTGGCGCTGCTGATCGAGGCGTTCTCGCCCTGCACCGAAAAGATCGCGGTGTGGTCGGGTGCGGCACCGCCCTGGTCCGACTCGGGCGCGGCGGTCTGGGCCGAGGCGATGCCACCGCCGACCATGCCGGCCACGGTCAACGCGCCGACGGTAAGCTTCATCCCATGGCGCATCCGCAGCCTCGATCGTTGGTGCATCGGAAGGGCATAGCCGCGCGCGCGCGCCACGCAAAGCCCGTGTGTCTTGCGGGCCGCGACCATGGCGGTATCTTTGGCGTCGCTGGAGGGATGGCCGAGCGGTTTAAGGCAGCGGTCTTGAAAACCGCCGTGCGTGTGAGCGCACCGTGGGTTCGAATCCCACTCCCTCCGCCACACCCGTCAGATCGGCGGCAGCAGGCGCCGTGTCGCGGGCGGCAAAAGCCGAACCAGCGGCGAGCGCAACCGGCGCCAGAATGTCGACATCGCCAGCAGTACGGCGCCGACCACCAGCGCGGCGAGCGCGAACCCGACCGGCAACGAGCCGATGCCGCCGAGCAAGGCGCCGCCGGCAAACAGGACGTAGCCGAGCCCCGAGACCAGCACCGCGCGGCGGTCGATCACCAATGCCACCAGCGCCAGACCCACGTAGATCGCGACCGCGGCCAAGGCGCGCCCCGCCGCCCCGTCCGACGAGTCGCCGTTGTTGCCGAGCAGGCCCAGCGTGGCGAAGATCGGATGGACGATCAGCGGCGCCGCCCCGAGGTGCAGCCAGAACGCCACGTCCGAGCGCCGGGTGATGCGCGCCGGGTCGCGCATGTCGAACCACAGCGCCGTCGTGAACATCGTCAAGCCGCCACCAAACACGAGCGCCGCGACATGGTGTTGCAGGCCAACGAACAGCAGCGCCATGCCGAGCGCCGCCGTGAACCATGCCGTCGCTGTACCGAGCGCCACGGTGATCGGCACCTTGAACCGCCACCAGTGCACGCCCGCCGCCGCCACCGCGAACGACAGTGCCGCCAGTGACCGGGTCGATATTCTTGGATTGCCGGGCGGTGCGGCCACGATCAGCGCGGCCAGGGCGTACCCGAGGAACACCGCGCAAAGGCCGAACGCCAGCACCAGGACGATGCTGGGCAGCGCCATGCGGCGAACCCGGGTGAACTGCTCGGCCAGCAGCCAGCTCAGGACCGCGACACCTGCCGCGGCCAGTAGCGGCGATGACTGATTGAGCAGCCAAGCCGCCGCGACCAGGGTCAGGACGATGGCGATCGCGACGAAGATGTCGTTGAACCCGGTGACGAGGCGAAACGCCTCCTCGTCGGCCCCGGTCGTCCGAGACGGGGGCGCGCGCGCCGCGTCGAACGCACGCAACGCCTGCGCGCCGGACGCGGTCAGCGCTCCGGCGGCAACGGCCGCCTGCAAATCGTCCTCGGCGAACATGGCGGCCATCTTACCGCCATCGTATCGACGCCTGCGAGTGCTGGTGTTACAAAGCTGCCGGACCCATGTTTCGAAGCGCGCCGCCGCCGGCCACCACATCGTTGGCGACGATGGCGGCGATGCCGGAGTATGACGGTCCGTAGCCGCCGCCACGCGCCACCCGTCCCACCCTCCGCCGGCCGTGCCACACCTCGGCGTCACGACCTGCCTCAAGCAATCCGTCAGCTGCCGCACGCGCCGCCTCGTCGTCGTCGCACAGCGCGTCGTTGCCGGACACGATACGACCTGCCGCGTTCAGCAAGTAAATACGGTAATGATGCATCCGACACCCTCCAACCCGCGCGACAGCGATTGTTGCGCGAACAACGGAACAATACCGACAAGCAACCGAAGTCGATATGAGTGTGTTAAGTGATCGTTAACGGAAATGCGAGCCTTATTGACATACCGCCAGCATAAACTTTGGCAATGTTGCTGCGGCGCGGCATCAAGCCGGCCGGTACGCCGATCCATCCTCCGCCCGCGCCGGCTCACGCAGGTATTTCGGGTCGCGCGGCCGGGCCACCGAATCGAACTCGCGCGCCAGGGTATGCAGCGCCGCCCGCATCGCCGCCCCGTGCATCGCGCGCCCGTGGCCGGTGACCGCGATCTCGGGCTCCAGCGCCGCCAGCCGCTCGACCGAGGCCTTGGCCGCCGGCCAGTCCTGGGTGAAGTACATCGGCGGCCCGTGCATCTCGGCCGCCTGCGTCGCGACCGCGTAGGCGGACTCCTGCGCCGTCGTGATGAACGCGTCGCCCGCCAGCAGCGTACGGTCGCCCTCGCGCCAGAGCGAGACGTGGCCGACCGAGTGCCCCGGCGTGTGCAGCCACCTCCAGCCTGGCATAAACGGCACCGAGCCGTCGTCGGGCAGCGGCGTCAGCCATTTTGAGACGTTCACCGGCGAGCGCGGGAACAGCCCGGCCGACAGCGACATGACGCCGCCGCCGACCGAGGTGTCCGGCGGCGGATACGACGCGGCCCCGTCCAGGTAGGGCAGTTCGAGCGGGTGCGCGTAGATCGGCACGTCCCACCGCTCGGCCAGCGCCTCGAGCGAGCCGACGTGGTCGAAATGGGCGTGCGTCATGACGATCGCGCGCGGCTTGGCACCGGCCCCGAACCGCGCCTCCGCGGCGGCGACGATCCCGCCCGACATGCCGGGAAGGCCGGCATCGACCAGCACCCAGTCGGGACTGCCCGCGGCACCGACATAGGCGACGTTGACCAGTAGCAGCCGCTCGTAGGCGACGTCGGGCAGCACTTCCAGCACGCCGTGGCCGACCTCGGCGCCGACCTCGTTGTCGGCGGACAGCGGGACTTGCTGGGTCATGACCGGCCCGTCCCGCGACGCCCGCGACCCATCGCCGTAATGGCAATGGCACCAAGTCCGGCCACGGCCGCGATCGCCGCACCCGGGTGCAGTTGCGCCTCCAGCAGCAGGCTGGTGCGGCGGGTCAGCGGGTGCAGGCTGCTGCGCTCGGCCAGATCCTCCTTCGGTTCATAGAGGTTGTCGCGACGCGCCTCGACGCCGGGGTTTTCCGTAGTCTGGACGAAGCGTCCGGACCGCGCCGCGATCCAGTCCATCGTGCGCGGCGCCAGCCGGTTGGCCACCACCAACGCGGCACCACTCGCGCCGCCGACGACCAGGTCGCGCACCGAGACCTCACAGGCGTGGGCGATTGCGCGGGCGACCAGATGCGGGTGGTAGGCCGGCGGCGGGTTGCGCGTGCCGGGGCTGCCGATCCGGTTGCGGGCGTGCTCCATGAACGGCGTGTCGACCGCCGCCGGCTTGATCAACGACAGCGAGATTGGCTGCCTGGCGGCGTCCACCTCACGCCGGAACGCCTCGGTGAACCCTTTGACCGCGAACTTGGCGGCGCAGTACGGGCCCTGGAACGGGATCGCGATCTCGCTCAGCACGCTGCCGACGTTGACGATCGCCCCGCCACCCGTCTTGAGGTGCCGTGCGGCGGCCAGCGTGCCGTGCACCACGCCCCAATAGACGACGTCGAACACCCGCCGCTGGTCGGCCAACGGTATCTCGTCGAGCCGGCCATAGACGAACGCGCCGGCGTCGTTGACCCAGGTGTCGAAGCCGCCGAACGTCTCGATCGCTTTCACGGCGGCGGCGGCGACCTGCGCCGGGTCGGCGACGTCGGCCACGGCGTATTCGGCGATCGAGCCTTTTGCGCGCAGCTCGTCACGGACGGCGGTCAGCGCTGCCTCGTTGCGCGCGACCAGCATCAGCTTGGCGCCGCGCTCGGCCAGCAGGCGGGCGGTGGCGAGGCCGATGCCGGAGGTGGCGCCGGTCAGCACGACGGTTTGCGACGCGAGCGGTTTCAGCGTGACGCGGGCCATGGCGGTTTTACTCCAGGGGGTCGGACATGCGGCCAACACCGCGCAACATCCCCGGTTCCCGCCATTAAGCCCCCGCGTAGCCCGACCCGACCATCGCCCCCGGCACCACCGTCGCGTCGAACCGCGCGGCGTCGATCGCCCCCGACGCCAACGCCGCTTCACGCAGCGTGATCCCCTGCTCCATCGCCGCGTGGGCGATCGCCGCCGCCCGGTCGTAGCCGACCACCGGGCTCAGCGCGGTCACCAGCATGATCGAGTTCCTGACGTGCTCGTCGATCCGCTGCTCGTTCAGCCGGGTGCCCTCGACCGAGTGCCGTCGGAACATCTCGCAGCCGTCGGCCAGGATGCGGATGCCGTGCAGCACGTTGTTGACCACCAGCGGGCGCATGACGTTGAGCTCGAAGTTGCCCTGGCTGCCGGCGAACGCGACCGCCGTGTCCTCGCCGATCACCTGGATCGCGATCATCACGATCGCCTCGCACTGCGTCGGGTTGACCTTGCCCGGCATGATCGAACTGCCCGGCTCGTTGTCGGGCAACAGCAGCTCGCCGAGGCCGCAGCGTGGGCCGGAGCCGAGCCAGCGCATGTCGTTGGCGACCTTCATCAGCGCGACCGCGACACCCCGTAACGCGGCACTCATCCGCACCATCGCGTCGAGCGACCCTTGGGCCGCAAACTTGTTGGGGGCTGTGACATACGGCTGCCCGGTCAGCTCGGCGATGCGCGCGGCGATGGCGACGCCGAACCCGGCCGGCGCGGTGATGCCGGTGCCGACGGCGGTGCCGCCCGCCGCCAACTCGAGCAAGCCGGCCCGCGCCTCGCGCACGGCGCGGATCGCGTCGCGGAGCTGGTGCGCCCAGCCGGACCACTCCTGCCCCACCGTCAGCGGCACTGCGTCCTCCAGGTGGGTGCGACCGATTTTCACCACGTCCGCCCACCGCTCGGCGCGCGCCTCGATCAGTGTGGCGAGCGCGTCGAGTTCCGGGAGCAGCCGGGAATCGGTTTCGGTGACGGTGGCGACGTGCATCGCGGTCGGGAAGGTGTCGTTGCTCGACTGGCTCATGTTGACGTCGTCGTTCGGGTGCACCGGCGCGTTCGACCCGAGCGTGCCGCCGAGCAACTGGATCGCCCGGTTGGCCAGCACCTCGTTGACGTTCATGTTCGACTGGGTGCCCGAGCCGGTTTGCCAGACGAACAGCGGGTAGCTGGCGTCGAGGTGGCCCGCGATGGTCTCGTCGGCGGCCCGCACGATCGCCTCCGCCTTCCACGCCGGCAGCCGCCCCATCGCCGCGTTGACCTGGGCGGCCGCCTTCTTGACCACGCCGTATGCTCGGTAGACTTCGACGGGCATCCGGTCGCGGCCGATCGAGAAGTGGTGCAGCGAGCGTTGTGTCTGGGCGCCCCAGTAGCGGTTGGCGGGCACCAGAACCTCGCCCATGCTGTCGCGCTCGCGGCGCTCGCCGGTGGCGGCGAGACCGATCGGGATGTCTTGCAGGGTCGGGTCGGGCATCGGCGGCCTCGTGCGGAAAGGGGTCCGCCGTCCCGTAGTGGCGAAGCGGCGCCGGGTCCAGGTCAGCCGAAGACGCTGGCGTGGAGCGTGAACGCACCGTTGAACTCGATCTTGGTCGCGTCCGGCAGGGTCAGGGTGACGCTGCCGAGCAGGTGCGCGTTCTTGTCGAACGCGACGGCGGAGGCGAGCGCGTCGGCGGCGGCGGTGGCTGAGTAGCCGCTAAGGTGGATCACGTCGACGCCGAGCTTGAACCCGAACAGGGCGAGCGAGCCACCGGCGTGGCCGGCGTCGATCGCGATCTGGTCCGGTCCGGCACCACAGTCGATCTGGCTGCTGCCGGTCGATGCGACCACGAGGGCAGCGCCCCTGCCGAGGTCGATCCGGTCGGCGCCCGAGCCGGCGAACAGCGTGTCGCTGCCGGACGTGTCGCTCGCGCTCAAGGTTTCGTTGCCGGCGCCGGCGACCAGCAGGCCGTTGCCCGACGCGTTCGCGTACAAGCTGTCGCCAGATGCGCCGCCGATCAGGGTGGTGGGCTGCGAGCCGGCGTACAGCAGGCTGTTGCCGCCGGTGCCGGCCACGAGCACGCCGCCGCCGGCGCCGCCGGAGACGGTGTCGCCACCGGTTCCGCCGACCACGGTGCTGCTGCCCGAGTCGCCATAGAACGTCGTCGGGCCGAACGCGCCGTAGACCAGCATGCTGCTCGCCGCAGTCGCCACGACCGTGGTGGCACCGTTGCCGCCGACCACGGTATCCGTGCCGCCGACACCAAAGATGAGGGTCGAGCCCGCGCGACCCGTGACCAGCGAACCCCCGGCGGTGCCGCCAACGATCACGCCGGACCCCGATCCGCCGCCGACCGTGTCGCCGGCCGAAGCGAACACGGTGGCCGATCCCGGCCCGAACCGCACAACGCTGTTGGTCGCCGCGACCACCAGCGCCTCCCCGCTGCTAGCCTGGATGGTGTCGCCGGCCTGCCCGTAGACGGTCGCCCGCGCGCCGCCGAGCGGGATCAGGCTGCCGCCGACGCCGCTGACGATCGTCTGGCTGCCGCCGGATTGCAGGTCGAAGGTGGCGCGCCCGGTGCCGCCATACAGCAACGTCCCGACGCCCATCGTCTGATACAGCGTCGCTCCCGAACCGCCGACCAACGTGCTCGAACCGTGCGAGTAGCCGACCAGCGTGGTCGGGCCCGAGCCGCCGACCGCCACCGTGCCGTCAGCCTGCGCGAGCAAGGTGTCGGTGCCGCCCCCGCCCACCACCCTGTCGCCGGTACCCGACGCCACCAGGATCGTCGCGGCCGTCCCGGTGTCGGTCAGGACGCTGGTGCCCGTGATGTCGACCAGCGCCGCCCCGATCTCGGTCGGCGCCAACCCGCCGCTCGACGGCGTGAACGTCACGCCCTGCAACGCCGCGTTCACCGCGGCCGCCGTTCCGGTCACGATGTAGCTGCCGCCGTCCGCCGTCACCGTGCCGGTGCCGAGGTTGCCGAACACGCCGCCCGCCGATGCCACCTGGCCGGCCACCGTCAGCACCGCCGACGCGCTCGGGTTGCTCGCCACCAGCGCCGCGAACGGGCGATCGGCGGCGGTTGCGCGACTGATGGCGTCGGACATGTCGGCTACTTCCGATTCAGGACCCCGGCGATCATAGTCTTATTACGTTACCGGTCCAGTTGTGCATCGCTACCCGAATGCACGCGCGTCCACGCTGCCCAGCCCTACGAACACGATGCGCGTCGCGTCCGACAGGGTCAGCGTCACACCTGCCGCCCCCAGGCTCGCCGTCGCCAGCGCGTCCGACGCTTCGGTCGCGCCGTAGCCGAACAAGCCCACCGCGTCGACACCAAGCTTGAACCCGAACAGGTCCGCCTCGCCGCCCGCCAGGCCGTGCTGGAACGCGATCAGGTCCGGTCCCGCCCCGCCCAGCACGCTGGCTTGACCGCTGGACGCCACCACCGTGTCCGCCCCCTGGCCGAGCCCGAGCACGTCGGCACCGGTGCCGGCGAACAGCGTGTCGCTGCCAAAGCTGTCGCTGGCGTTCAGCGTCTCGTTGCCGGTACCGGCCACAAGACGCGTGTCGCCCGAGCCCTGCGCGTACAGGCGGTCGCCCGACGCGCCGCCGATCAGGGTGCTCGCCTGCTGGCCGCCGATGATCAGGTTGTTGCCGCCCAACCCGCCCGCGAACAATCCGCCGCCGGCGCCGCCGACCACGGTGACGCTGCCGGCCCCGCCCAGCACGGTGCTGCTGCCCGCGCCGTTGAAGAACAGCGCCGTGCCGGAGCCGTTGTTCAGCAGCACACCGCCGGACCCGGTCGCCACCACCGTCTCGGCCCCGGGCCCGCCTGTGACGGTATCGACGCCGGCGATGTTGAAGAACGTGCTCGGCCCCAAGCCGGCGACATACGACGTCCCGCCCGCGCCCCCGCCGACCACGAGACCTGCGCCCGAGCCGCCGACTACGGCGGCGCCGGCGGCCGCGAACACGACGGCGTTGCCCGACCCGAGCTCCACGAGGCTGCCGGTTGCCGCCACCACCAGCGCGTTACCGCCGCCGCCGGCCACCGTGTCGCCGGCAAGTGCGAACACCGTCGCCGGGCCGCCACCGAGGCCGATCAGGCTGCCGCCACCGCTCACGACGGTGACGGCGCCGGTCGCCGCCGAGACCGTGTCGTGGCCGGTGCCGCCAAAGATCAGCGTCGGCCCGCCGCCGGCGTAGAACACGTCACCGCCCGACCCGCCCACCAGCGTGGTGGCCCCCGTGGCGTCGGCGACCAGGACGTCCCTGCCCGCGCCGCCGACCGCAACCGTGCCCGCCGCCGCTGCGAACAGCGTCTCGGCCCCCGAACCCGCCACCACCTTGTCGCCGACGCCGGCCGCGACCAGCGTTCCGGACGACCCGAGGGCGTCGGTCAGCGCCGATGGGCCGGAGGAGGCGCCGAGCGTCGCGGTGAAAGAGGCCGGCAACACGCGGCCGGCCGACGGGGTGAACAGCACCCCGCGCAACGCCGCGGTCACCTGGGCCGCCGTGCCGGTCAGGCTGTACGTCGTGCCGTCCGCCGACATCGTGCCGCCGCCGAGGTTGCTGAAGTTGCCCGCAACAGCCGGCGAAACCCGGACGTCCACACGCAGCGTGCCAGACGCACTCGCGGTGCTGGCAACCAGCGAGGCAAACGGTCGCGAGGCCGGGGTCACCGTCACCGTCTGCACGGCCGCGACCGCGCTGGTGCCGTAGGTGGTCGTGTCGGCGACGGTGAAGGTCGTGGTGCCCGCGCCGTCAGGCGTGAACACCAAGCCGTGCAACGCGGCGCTCGCCGCCTCCGCCGTGCCGGCCGCGAGCGTGTAGGTGCCGCCGCCCACGTGCGTCAGGCCGCCGCCGGCGAGCGTGCCGCCGCCGGTCACGGTGATGGTCAGTCGATCGGTCGCGGTCGGGTCGGCGTCGGCGACCACGGCCGCGGCGAACGGGTTCAAGGTCGCCACCTGGAGGATGCTCTGGTTGGCCGCCATGCCGGCGATCACCGGGTTGACCCGGACCGTGAGCGCGGTGCCGCCGTGGCCGTCCGCCGCGACGGCATAGAACTCGCCCGCGACGAACGGCGCCGGGGCCACGCCGATCGTGATCGAGCCAGAGACGCCGCCGCCGGAGATGGCGACCAGGTTGCCGGCCTCTTGTGTCACCAGGCTTGCGACCCCGACGCCGGCGAGGTCGATGGTGTCGCCGAACCCGAAGCCGACGATCGGCACCCCGGACCCGGCGGCGGACGACAGCGCCGCGGCGTCGATCCGCAGCGTCGCCGCGCCACTTTGGAAGAACACCGGGCCGCTGCCGGCGGCACCGGCGGCGGCGATCTCGAACGTGGCGCCGGCCAGGAGCGCCGTGCCGGCCGAGTAGTCGCCCGCGCTTTGCACGACCACCGTGCCCGCCCCGATGACCAGTCCGCCCGATCCCGCGCCGGTCTGCTCGTCAACCGCGCCGCTGATCACCAGGGTGTTGCCGGCGCCGGGGGCGAGCGTGATGACCTCGCTCCCCTGCAGGAAGATGCCGCCACCGTAGCCCTGGCCCGCCGTCGCGTCACCGCCGCCGGCGGTCCCGCCCGCGATGCTCGCCAGGCCCAGCGAGCCCGCGCCGATGGTGAGCTGCCCACCCTCCTGCACGAAAACGTCCCCGCCCGCGCCGAGCCCGCCGCCGCCGCTGCCAGTCCCGCCGTTGCCGCCGCCGAAGCCGCCGGTTCCGGACGCTCCGCCGCCCCCGCCGAAGCCGCCGCCGCCCGGCCCGGCCGCGTTCGCCATCGCTCCACCACCGCCAAAACCGCCGTTGGTCGTGCTAAACGCGTCCTGGGTGGCGCCGCCGCCAAAGCCGGCCGTGCCGATCGAATTACCGACGCCGCCGCCGCCGCCGTAGCTGCCGGCCCCGCCGTTGATCGCGTAGTCGATGCCCTGCGGCTCCCCCAGCACGATGCCGAGGCCGCCCAGCCCGCCGACGTCGAACTGGCCGACCACCACGGCGTTGCTCGCGTTTGCCGCGACACCGATGCCGCCGCCGCCGTCCAGCCCGCCGGCGCCGCCGAGGCCGCCGCCGCCGCCCGCCGTGGCTCCGGTGGCACCGCCGGCCCCGCCGCGCGCCGCGTTGCCCACGAAGTTCACGCCGTTCAGCGTGACGCTGGCGGCCGCCCCCACGAACAGCCCGCCGCCCAGCCCCGCCCCGCCGCCCGCGCCGACCCCGCCCGCGCCACCGGTCGCGGTCGCGTGGGCGATGGTCAGCGCGTTGACCACCAGTGCGCCACCGTAGTCGAACAGGCCGCGGTGCGCGCCGCCACCGTCGAGCGTGGCGCCGTTGCCCTGGACTGTCAGCGTGTCGCCGACATCGAGGTTGATCGCGAACAGGTCGCGGTCGAGGGTGAAGCCGTTGGCCAGGCTGATCGTGTAGCTGGTGTTGGCTTGGCTGTCCGAGCCGCCGAAGTCGATCTGGTTCAGCGCCGCGTTGAACTGGGCGGCGTTGGCCACGACGTAGCTGGTCCGCAGCGCCCGCGCTGTGAGGGCGGTGCCACCCGAACCGTCGTCGGCCGTGCCGTACACCTGGCCCGCCGCCAGCCCGGCACCGGAGGCGAACCGCAGCTGCGCCGCGACGCCGCCGTCGATGCCGGTCACGGTCAGCGCGCCACCGACGCCGAGGCTCGCCGCGCGGACGCCGGAGACCCCGCCGAGGTCGATGGTGTGCCCGGCTGTGAGGTTGGCCAGCGGATAGCCGAACGAGCCCGACCCTGACAGCGCCGCCGCGTCGATGGTGACGTTGCCCTGCATGCCGAGCACGAGCGACACGCCAGGGTGCTTCGTGAGCGGAGTGGTTGGCGATGCGAAGGTGAACGACGGCGCGAGGTCGATCTCGTAGCTTCCGGGCGTGGTTGTCGCGTTGGCGATGGCGAGGGCCGCGTTGAGCTGGGCCTCGGTCGAGACGGGCGTGCCGATGACGGTGGTCACTTTGTTCAGCTCCGGTGCGGGAAGGTTTCGCAACCGTAGCCAAAATGAAAAAAGCGTTAAAGAACTATATGTTCATTGTTAATTGATCGTCGCTACGTGAAAGTTGAGTTTACAGGACACAAAACCTGTCAACGGTGAACTGTCGGGGTGGCCGGCGGTCGGCGGTTGCGACCGCGCCGCGTCATGCTAAGGGCTGGCCGGTGCAAGTCGCGGCGAACGACACCTGCCGGCCGCTGACGTCGTTGCGCGGATTTGCGGCCGTCTGGGTCATGTTCTCCCACGTCACCGTCATGTTCGCGGCCGAATGGGGCGGCTGGTCGTGGCGCGTGCTGCGCTCGGGCTACATGGGCGTCGACGTGTTCTTCGTGCTCAGCGGCTTCATCCTGGGCGTCGTCTACCAGACGCTGACCCCCGCCGGCGTACCCCGGTTCTTCCTCCGGCGCGCGTTGCGGCTGTATCCGCTCAACCTCGCGGTCCTGCTCGCGATCGGTGTGCTGTCGGCGACCGTGCTGCCGATGGGCGCCTGGACCGACTGGCGCCTGCTGCCGGTGTTCGCGCTGATGGTCGAGGGCTACGCAAGCCAGCCCATTCCGGCCTGGAACCCGGTGACCTGGTCGGTCGGCATCGAACTAGCGTGTTACTTATGCTTTCCGCTGGCGATGTTCGGCATCCGCCGGCTCCCGACCATCGCGGTCGCGGTCGCGGTCGTGGCGCTGCTGGCGTTGGCGTGGTGGGCGGAGGGCTTTTGCCTCGGCTGGCCGGTTGGCTGGCGCGGGCTGGTGCGCGGCATGGTCGGCTTCTGGCCCGGGGTGATGCTGGCGACGTTCGCGTTGCGCCTGCCCCGGTGCGGCTCGCGAGTGGCGAGCGCGGGTGAGATCCTCGCCGTCACCGGCCTGTTGACGGTGGTGGTCCTGGACCAGCTTCGCCTGGTGCCGTTGTTCGCCGGGCTGCTGATCTGGTTCCTGTTCTCCGACACCGGCGTGGTGGCCCGGGCGTTGCGGGCGCGCTGGTGCTTCTGGCTCGGCGAGATCTCGTTTTCGATTTACTTGCTGTTCGGCGTGCTGCTGCCCTGGATGGGCGGCATCGAGCCCGCGCTCGCGCGCCACATGCCCCAGGCGGCCGCGGTCACGCTGTTCGTCGCGATCTACCTGGGTGCCACGTTCGCGCTCGCCCACGTGACGTACCACACGATCGAACGGCCGAGCCGGAACGCGCTGCGTTGGCGCGCCAAGCCAGGGCAGGCCAACCGCGCTGATCAGCCACCCCGGCCACCTGATCACGTCCTCGTTGATCGCCCGCCCGGCCGCTAAACCGGTTGCGTTATAATATCGTTTTATGCAATAACGAGCTATCGTTAACGAATCATCAACAAAGACTAGAGCCATGGCTTCCACCAGCGCGGTCAACCGGCTTGCGGCCCTCCTGCGCGACACCGTCGTCGGGCTGGTGCGCAGGAACGGCGCGGACCTATCGGCCCGCCAGCTCGGAATCTTGCTGATCTGCTACCTCGAGGACGGGCCGCACACGGTGCGCGGCCTGGCGGAGCGGTTGGACATCGCCAAGCCCGCCGTCACCCGGGCGCTCGACCGGCTCGAGACATCCGACTTGGCGCGCCGCGCGCCCGACCCGCGCGACCGGCGCAGCGTCCTGGTCGCCCGGACACCGGCGGGAGCCGCCTATGTCGCGGCGCTTCGCAACCTGATGCAGGCGGCGGCACGCGCCAACGGCGTCGAGGTCAGCACGGCAGCCACGGCGCTCGCCGCCTGACCCATCACGGACGCCGACCTCCGCACACCAAGGGTCGGCGTCAGTGGACGACCATTCCTTGCACCCGGGCGGCGAACGCCTCGACCGCGAACGGCTTGGTCATGACCTGCATGCCACGGTCCAGCAGGCTCGTGCCGACCATCGCACCCTCCGCATAGCCGGTGATGAACAGCACCTTGAGATCGGGCCGGCGCTGCTGGGCCACGTCGGCGAGTTGCCGACCGTTCATCCCGCCGGGGAGTCCCACGTCGGTCACCATCAGATCGATGCGCGCCTCGGACTCCACGATGCGCAACCCGGAACGACCATCGCCGGCTTCCAACACGACGAAGCCCAGATCGGAGAGCACGTCGACGATGATCATCCGTAGCGGGGCCTCGTCCTCGACCAGCAACACGACCAAGCCGGATGCGGGATCCGGCACATCGGCCACCGCGTCACCATCGCTGGCGGCGTCCAGCGGTCCCATGTAGCGGGGCAGATAGATCGAGACCGTCGTTCCCTGCCCCGGCTTGCCGTGGAGATGGAGCTGGCCGCCGGATTGCTGAACGAAACCGTGCGTCATTGACAAGCCGAGACCGGTGCCCTGCCCCAGCGGCTTGGTGGTGAAGAACGGGTCGAACGCCCGCGCCACCACCTCCGGGGTCATGCCCGTCCCGCTATCGGTGACGGTGACGGTGACGGTGACATACTCGCCCACCGGCATCGATTCCCGATTCTTGTCCCGCCCGCCGCTCGACGCGCGCCACTCCGAGTTCGCCGTGCGTATCCACAACCGTCCGCCGTCGGGCATCGCGTCGCGCGCGTTGATGACCAAATTGAGCAGGGCGCTGTCCAGCTGGTTCGGGTCGCACAGGGTCGGCCATAGCGCGTCCGCCAGCTCGGTCGTGATCTCGATCGAGGGGCCGACCATATCGCGATACAGCTCCGTCATGCCGCCGATCAGCATGTTGAGGTCGGCCGTTCTGGGATCGAGCGTCTGGCGGCGGGAGAACGCGAGCAGGCGGTGGGTCAGCGCCGTCGCTCGATTGGTCGACGCCAGGGCTGTCTCGACATAGCGGTTGACGTCCGCTGCCCGCCCCTGTGCCGCGCGCATGCGGATCATCTCCAGGCTGCCCGAGATGGCAGCCAGCAGATTGTTGAAATCGTGCGCCAGCCCGCCAGTCAGCTGGCCGACCGCCTCCATCTTGTGCGACTGCCGCAGCTGCTCCTCGACCCGCTCCTTCTCCTCGGCCGTCTCGCGCAGTTGAGCGTTCGCCGTGGTGAGGTCGTGGGTTCGGTCGCTCACCCGTGCCTCCAGCACCTCGTTTGGCGTGGCGCAGCTCGGCCTCGGCCGCCTTTCGGGCGGTGATGTCGGCCACGACGCCGATCCCGAAATCCGGCGACTGCCCCGTACGGCCGCCGACGAACTTGCCCTTCGCCTCGATCCACCGTAGCGCGCCGTTGTCGACGCGATGGATGCGGCACTCGAAGCTCCAATCCGTCCGGGCGTCGACAGCCTCGCGAATGGCGCGCTCGACCTGCTCGCGGTCGTCCGGCAGAACGCGAGTCATGAGTATCTCGTAGTTCCAGGCCTGCGCCGGATCGTCGATGCCGAAGATCTGCATCGAGCGCAGGGTTTGGCTCACTTGTCCGGTGTCCAAATCGAGCTTCCAGCTGCCCAGCTCGCCCGCATCCAGAGCCATGCGCAATTCCGCCTCGGCGTCACGCACCTCGCCGATCACCCTCAGACGGTCCACCGCCGCCGCCAGGACGTTGGCGTAGCTGCGCAGGAACGCGATGTCGTCGTCGGTGAACGGGCGCGGTCTGCGGCTGTCGACCTGCAGCAGGCCAAACGGCTGCCTGCCCTTGCTGCCGATGATGGCCACGCTGGCCGTCGCCTTGACACCGTTGTCGATTAAAAACGACGGATAGGTGAACCGCGTTTCGGTCTTGACGTCGGGAGAGATCATCGGTTCACCCGTCTTGAGCGCATGGCCCTCCGAGCTGCCGTCCAACACCTTGATGGTCAGCCGACCGACGATGCCCGGCTTCCAGCCAACGCCTGCGCGCATGAGCAGGGTCGCGCCATCGCCCTGCATCTGCATGACCTTGGCAAGGCCGGTGTCCAACCCCTCACCCACCAGGCGGCAGGCCTCGGTCAGGATCTCGTCAAGGTCGTCGGACCGCAGGGCAAGCTCACTGAACTGGGTCCGCACGGCTCGCTGGTGCAGCAGCGTCGCGCGGTCGCTCGGCGGAGGAATGTTCAACAGTCACGCTCCATGTCCATGGTTCGCTGAGATTGGTGTCCTGTCCCGGCGTCGCCGGCGATCAGGCATCACCGCCATGCCCTGTCGGGTTCACACGCCTGCGGACCGCAAGGACGCTCTGAAAGCTACATTATCGATTTGATCAATAGATACCAAGTTATCAAGGGGACGTGACGAGGTATAAACACGTCACAAGGAGGTTGCCGCGCCTGCTGATACAGCGCGACACGGCCGTGGGGCTTTGTCTTCATAGATTTGTTAAAAATGGGTATTAACCTCGTCACAGGCCGGCGCAGGTGCGACCGCGTCCACATCGAATCCAGACCATCGTAATTCTGTGAACCAAAGAAGCCGCATCTGGAAGCGGCATGCTGACGTATGGTGGACTCGTATTCGCAACCCTTCACAATGAGAATGCCGCGCCCATGCCAACCGCTCACCCCGACCTCCAACTGGTCTACCCGCCGCATATCCTCGCTTGCATCCTGGCGTGCGTCGTCGCCACCGAGCACCGGCTTGGCGCGGCGGCACCCCTGTTCTAGGAAATCACGCCGTCGATGGACCGCCTCGTCGGACGAGCGCTGATGGTCGAGGACGACCTACCCCCGACCGTCGTTCCCACCCACCATCATGGCTGGGTCAGGCCGACGATCTCGTACGAACTACCGTCCGAGCTGAGGGAAGGCACGATTCCACCGCACCTGCTTAATCTGGTTTTCCACAACGATATCCTGGTGTCGCGGCAGCTGAACGATGCCAACATGGCATTGCTCGACACGCTGGATATGCTGACGGCATCGTCGTCAGCTACGGGATAGCCAGCCCGCCAGACGCTCGAAGGTCGCCGTCGCCCCGTGGGCGATCCGCTCCGCGTCACCGGCCGGCGCCAGGTCCAGCCGCGCCAGGAACGACCGCCACATCATCCCGGTGTCGGCGCCGTAGCCCGCGAAATACGCGCAGCCGGAGCGGCCGTCGAACCCCAGGCGGCGCTCCACGTGGCGGCGGATCACGCTACCGCCCAGGGTCGAGCCTTCCATGACATACAGTGAGCCGAGCGCGCCCGCCGCGTCGCGGAGCGCGGGGACCGGACACACCGGCAGTTGCCCCAGCGCGCGCGCCGACGCGCCCATCACCAATAGGTCGGCCGCCAGCATGTGCAGACGCCGGCGCGGCTCCGACAACGCCCGGTCCTGGAGCATGGTCGCGACATGCGGCTGCCAGCCGCGCCAAAACCCATAGAACCGCTCCAGCACCGCCTGATAGGCGTCCCGGTCGAGCGTCTCGTCGAGCAGGCCCGACGCCCCTTCGAGCCTGTCGTGGGCCGGCCGCGTCACACTTCGCAGATGCGCGAGCACAGCGCCCGTCGGTTGCGTCCCGGCGGTGACATCATCGCCCTCACCTTGCGGGTCAGGACATCCATGGCGAACGGCTTGGTCAGCAGCTGCATCCCCGGCTCCAGGACGCCGTTGCCCATGACGGCGTTCTCGGCGTAGCCGGTGATGAACAGCACCTTCAGCAAGGGATGATGCACGCGGGCCGCGTCCGCCAGTTGACGCCCGTTCAAGCCGCCGGGCAGGCCGATATCGCTGATCAGGAGGTCGACCTGACGCTCGGACCGAAGCACCCGAAGTCCTTCGGCGCCAGTGGCCGCCTTGACCACGGTATACGAAAGGTCCCGCAGCACGTCGCTGATCAGCATGCGCATCACCGGCTCGTCGTCGACCACCAGCACGGTCTCCGCCGCCTTGGCGGTGACGTCGACCGGGGTGCCCCGGTCGGCGATTTCGACGTCGCCTGGTCCGTGGTGGCGGGGCAGATACAGCCGCACCGTGGTCCCCTGCCCCACCTCGCTGTAGACCGACGCATGGCCGTTCGACTGCCGGGCGAAGCCGTAGACCATCGACAAGCCGAGGCCGGTGCCCTGCCCGGGCGGCTTGGTGGTGAAGAACGGCTCGAACACGCGCGCGATCACGTCGGCCGGCATGCCCACGCCGGTGTCGGTGACGGACACCGCGACATACTGACCCGGGGTGATGCCGTCGTGGCGACGGGCGTAGGCCTCGTCGAGGTAGGCGTTGGTCGCCTCGACCGTCAGGCGTCCGCCCGCCGGCATGGCGTCACGCGCGTTGATGGCCAGGTTCAGCACCGCATTCTCGAGCTGGTTCGCGTCGCACAGCGCCTTCCACAGGCCGCCCGCTATCACCGTCTCGACCTGGATCGCCGGGCCGACCGTGCGGCGGATGAGATCCTCCAGGGAGGCCGCGAGCCGGTTGACGTCGACCGGCCGCGGGTCGAGCGTCTGGCGGCGCGAGAACGCCAACAACCGATGGATCAGCGACGCGGCGCGGTTGGCCGACGTCATGGCGGTCCCGACATAGCGCTCCACCTCGGCCAGGCGGCCCTGTGTCACGCGGGTCTGCACCAGTTCGAGGCTGCCGATGATCCCGGCCAGCAGGTTGTTGAAGTCGTGGGCGATGCCGCCGGTGAGTTGGCCGACGGCCTCCATCTTCTGGCTGTGGCGAAGCCGCTCGTGCAGGTCGGCGATGCGGTGCAGGCCTCGCACGATCACCTCGGTGATGCTGTGCCGCAGCGTCTCGGCCACCTCCAGCTCCCACTCGGCCCACGGCTTGGCAAAGCCGTGCCGCGTTTCGGCCCAGCGCTCGAACGACGGCCGGGGCCGCGTGATGGCGGCCTCCGGCGTCCTCATCTGCGACGCGCTGCCCCAGCTGACCAGCTGCGGCTCCTCGGGGCGAAACCACAGCAGCATGTCGGCCCGGTCGGCGGACAGGAACACCGCCATGACGCCGCTGGCGACCGCCGCGTGGCGCTCCCAGCCCGGATAGACGGCTGTCAGATTGTTGGTGTGGAACTGCTGGCCTCCGTCGTCGCGGGATCGCAGCCAGGCGGCGAACGCCCGCAGCTCCGCCTCCGGCGGCGTCGAGCCCATCCGGGTGACCTCGCCGGCGTGCAGGACGGCGGCGCCCGTGGTGTCGAACAGGCTCTCGATCGTGACCTCGCCGGTCGTCAGCGCGGCCGAGACGACGTCGGCGTTGGCCATGTGGGCGAGCAGCGCCGAGAGCCGGACCAGACCGTTCCGCCGAGCCTGCTCGACGCCGCCATGGGGCGTCGGGCCGACGCGCAGCGCGAACGCGTCGGCCAGGGCCATGGCCGCCACGCGCCGATGCGGCGGCGGATGGTGCGGTTGCCGGTGGTGGCACACCATCAGGCCCCAGAGCCGCCCGTCGAACAGGATCGACAGCGACATCGAGCCGTCGATGTCGAGGTTGCGGTGGATTTCCATGTGCACCGGCGACAGGCTGCGCAGCCCGGCGAACGACAGGTCGATGGATCGCGGCGCCGGCCTGTCGCCATAACGGGCCGGGCCGATGTCGAGCGGCATCGGTGGGGCGTCCCGGTTGGCCACCCACCGCATCGGGCTGCGCCGGTACAGCTCACGCGCCTGCGCCGGGATGTCGCTGGCGGGGAAGCGCAACCCGTTCAGCGACTGCTCCCAACCGTCGACCTTGTCCTCGGCGATCGACTCTCCATTCGAGTCGGTGTCGAACCGGTAGACGATGACCCGCTCGTAGCCCAGCAGCAGGCGCAATCCACGGGCGGCGACCCGTGCCAGCCCGTCGAGGTCGCCCGCCGACTCCCGCAGGTCGACGATGATGTCGTGGAGTTGGCGGACGCTGGTCTGCGCGTCCATGTCGTCATGCTCGCCCACCGGTTCGAGCTCGACCAGGATCAAGCCCGCATGACTGTGAACCGCCACGTCGAACACGGGAGACCGGTCGTTCGGTCGGAGCGACGATCGCCAAGGCGCCTCTCCCCGCAGCCGGCCCGCCTGCAACCGCGCCCGGATGGCCTCGGCGAAATCCGCCCCGAGAAGGCTGGCGGCGTCGCGCCCGAAGACGTTCGGCGTATCGACCCTTAGAAGCTCCGCCGCGTTGCGGCTGGCGGCGACCACAATGAACGCGCCGACCGGATCGAGCGCCAGGATGGCTCCATGCGGCTGGATGCTGCCCGGGATGTGGATGGGCTCCTGCGCGCAAACCCAGTCCGCGCTGGGCGACTTGGCGTCCGTCAACCCGGCGGGCCGGTCGGCGTCGAAATGTCTGTCGATCGGACCGGAAGCGGTGTCGCCGTCCACCTATAACCTCGCTTTTTGATGCGGTCACAACATAGTTGCGCGCCACCTTGCATAACGTTCTACCATATAATGCAGGTTCATGGAATGCCGGAGGGCCTGTCCGCACGCCTGGCACGCCTAGTTCGACGCGTTCGGTCCGAACGCCGACCCTGGGTCGGGGCGTAGCGACGCGACCGTCCGTCCGTCCGCTCACCCAAAACAGCGCCGATGAGTTCGATTTCCTACTTTACTAGTATCAGAAATCGTGTGAAGTTTTTTGATGCCGCTGGACGCGATGGTGGCGTAGGGAGAGGACAAAGCAGTGCGATTCGCCACGCGCCTGAACTCGTTCGCGACACGGCCCGAGCTGGCTTGGCCCCCCGGGTCGGCGAAGCCCGGAACGATCGAGCTGATGACGCGAGCCGCACAAGTTCACGACTTGTCCGGTGTCGATCTCAACTACCCGGATCACCTGGTCGGCCACGCGCCCCAAACCCTGACCCGGCAAGCCGAAGACCTTGGCCTGGAGCTCAACGGCTTTGCCATGCGGTATTACGCCGATCCGGCCTACAAGGCTGGTGCCTTCACCAATCCCGACCAGGACGTGAGGCGGAGGGCGCTCGACCTGACGTTTCGAGGCATCGACGCGCTGGCCGAGTGCGGCGGCAGGCTGATGACGCTGTGGCTCGGCCAGGACGGGTTCGACCACGCCTTCGCCGCCGACTACGCGGAACTCTGGGCGTTGGAGGTCGACGGCATCCGCGCGGTGGCGGCGCACAACCCGGACATGATGATCAGCATCGAGTACAAACCCAACGAGCCCCGCGCGCACGCGCTGCTGGGGAACATCGGCACCACCCTGCTGGCGATCCGCGAGGTCGGCCTGCCCAACCTCGGTGTCACGCTGGACTTCGCGCACGTCTTGTATGCGGGCGAGCAACCGGCCTGCTCGGCGGCGCTCGCGGCGCGGCACAGCCGGTTGCTCGGCGTGCACCTCAACGACGGCTACGGCGGGCGCGACGACGGGCTGATGGTCGGTAGCGTGCACACCGTCCAGACGATCGAGTTGCTGCGACAGGTGCGTCGCGACGGCTACGACGGGGCCATCTACCTCGACACCTTTCCCGACACCAGCGGGCTCGACCCGGTGGCCGAGTGCGCGACCAACATCGCCACGACACGCGGCATGCTCGCCGTGGTGGATCGGTTAGAGGCGGACAACCGTTTGGCCGACGCGCTGCACCACCAGGACGCCATCACCGGCCAGCGGATCATCCAAGCGGCGCTGCTGAACGCGCCGTTCGACTAAATCCAAGCAATGATACGGGGAGAAAAAAATGCGTCGCCTTCTGCTGACCACCGCCTGTGTTGCCGCCGCGATGCTGACCGTCGGCACGCTTGCCGCGCAAACGCTGTCGCCGCTCAACTCCGACAGCGAGCCGGACCGGATCGATTGGTCGAAGGTGGAGACGTCGTTCGGCCCTTCGCCAAAGGCCGCCGCCGGCACCAAGGTCGGCGCGGTCGCCAAGACGCTCACCAACGAGTACTGGCGCTCGCTCGGCAAGGGCTACACCATGGCGGGCCAGAAGGCCGGCGTGCCGGTCGACCTGCAAGCGGCGCAGAGCGAGAGCGACCAGCTCGGGCAGCTCTCGATCGCCGAGAACATGCTCACCACGGGCTATTCGGTGCTGCTGATCTCGCCGCAGACGGACGCGAACCTGCAGCCTGCCCTGGAGGAGGCGCGACAGGCGCACGTGCCCGTCGTCAACGTCAACGACGCGGTGGTCCCGACCGCCGAGCACTACGTCGGCAACGTGCAGCGCGACAACGGGGTGCGCGCGGCCAAGTGGTTCATCGCGCACCGCCCCAACGGCGGCAAGGTTGCGGTGATCGAGGGCATGGCTGGCGTCTACGCGGCGGTGCAGCGGACGGCGGGTTTCAAGGCGACGATGACCGCGTCAGGGGCTGGCAAGTTCGACGTTGTCGCCAGCGTTCCCGGCAACTGGGACCGTCAGGTCTCGTACGACGCCGCGAGCACCCTGCTGCAACAGCATCCCGACTTGGTCGGGTTCTACTGCAACAACGACGGCATGGCGCTGGGCGTGGTCGAGGCGGTCAAGGCGGCTGGCAAGCTCGACCAGGTCGCGGTGATCGGCACCGACGGGATCAGCGACGCCTACAAATCGATTGCCGCCGGTGAGCTGACGGCCACCGTCGACAGCTTCCCTGTGCTGACCGGCGAGGTGGCGTTCGACGTGGCGCTGCGCCTGCTGGCCGGCGAGAAGCTGCCGCGTGTGGTGGCGACGCCGCAGGCGCTGGTGACCAAGGACAACATGGCCCGCTACACCGGCGACCCGGCCAGCGTATGGGCGGCGTTGATCGCCGACGCCGCCGGCGCGCAATGACCGGCCGGTGACGCCGGTCCTGCAGCTGCGGAGCGTCAGCAAGGCGTTTCCCGGCGTGCGCGCGCTTTCCGGCGTCGACCTCGCGGTCGGTGCCGGGGAGGCGCATGCGCTGCTGGGCGAGAACGGCGCCGGCAAGAGCACATTGTTGAAGATCCTATCGGGGTGCTGGCCGCCGACGCGGGCGAGGTGCTGGTCGACGGGCGGCGTGTGCGCATCGATTCGCCGCGCGCCGCCCGGGCGGCGGGGATCGCCATGATCCACCAGGAGCTGCAGCTGGTGCCCGAGTTGAGCGTCGCGCAGAACATGTTCCTCGGCACCCTGGTCCGGCGCGGCGGCGTGTTCAACGACGACGCAACGATGCGGCGGCGGTCGGCCGCGGCACTGGCCGAACTCGGCGCCGACATCGACCCGCGCGTACCGATCCGCAGCCTCAGCGTGGCACAGCGCCAGCTGGTCGAGATCGCACGCGCCCTGCTGTGGAACGCGCGCGTGGTGGCGATGGACGAGCCGACCTCGTCGCTGACCCCGCAGGAGTTTTCGCGCCTGCGGACGGTGATCGCCCGGCTGCGGGAGCGCGGGGTCGGCGTGATCTACGTGTCGCACAAGCTCGACGAGGTGTTTCACACCTGCTCGCGCGCCACCGTGTTGCGGGACGGGGCACTGGTCGGTGTGGTCGACCTGGCCGACACCGACCACGACCGGCTGGTGGGGATGATGGTCGGGCGGGCGTTGGAAAACCACACGCACCCGGACCACCGGCGGCCCGAGGTGGCACTCGAGGTCGCCGGCCTGTCGTGGCGGGAGCAGGTGCACGACGTGAGCTTCACCGTCCGGCAGGGCGAGATCCTGGGCGTGGCCGGGCTGGTCGGCGCCGGACGAACCGAGCTGTTGCGTCTAATTTCGGGTGTCGAGTCGCCGCGCGCGGGCACGATTTCCGTACGGGGCCAGCCGCGCACGTTCGCTTCGCCACGTGGCGCGATCCGCGCCGGCATCGGGCTCGCGCCGGAGGAACGCAAGCGTGACGGCATCGTGCCGCTGCGCTCCGTGCTGGCCAACGTCGCATTGCCGACGCTGGGCGGGTACGCGCGGGCGGGCCTGATCCGTTGGCGTCCGCTGCGGCGACGGATCGAAGCAATCGTGCGCGGCGTGGCGTTGCGTCCACCCGACATCGACCGGCCGATCGCGCTGTTCAGCGGCGGCAACCAGCAGAAGGCGATCATCGCGCGCTGGCTGCACGCCGATATGCAAATCGTGCTGTTCGACGAGCCGACGCGCGGCATCGACATCGGCGCGCGCCAGGAGGTGTATCGGCTGATGGAAGACATGGCCGCCGACGGCCGCGCCCTGGTCGTCGTGTCCTCGGACCTGGCCGAGATCATGCGCCTGTCCGACCGCGTGCTGGTGATCCGCGAAGGCCGCGTCTCAGCCACCCTCGACCGCGCCGAACTCAGCGAGCAGGCGATCCTGGCGCACGCCGTGCCCGGCTACCTGCCACCCGAACGGACGATGGCGGCGGCATGACCGTCCAGGCACAGACTGGACCTTTGCCAAGCGGCGGCATCCGCCTCGCGTCGGTGCTGCGCGACGGCGGCGTGTTGATCGGCCTGCTGCTGATTAGCGCCGTGTTCTGCGCGCTGACGCCGAACTTCCTTACCGGGCGCAACCTGGTCAACGTGCTGCAGCAATCCAGCATCAACGCCTGCCTGGCCATCGGCATGACGCTGGTCATCATCTCGGGCGGCATCGACCTCTCGGTGGGGCCGGTGGCCGCGATCGCCGCCGTGGTGGCAGGGTCGATGATGCGGGTCGGGTTGCCGCCGGCATTGGCGACCATGACCGCGCTGTTGATCGGTGCCGGGTGCGGCGCGGTCAACGGCGCGCTGGTGGCGTTCGGGCGGTTGCAGCCGTTTATCGTGACGCTCGGCACGCTCAGCCTGTTCCGCGCGCTGGCGCTGATCTACACGGGCGGCGATCCCATCCTGGGCATCCCGGCGGGATTTCGCGAGGTGCTGAACGCCCGCGTCGCCGGCCTGCCGGTGCCGGTGCTACTGGTCGGCGCGATCGCCCTGGTCGCCTGGGTGGTGCTGCGCAAGACGCCGCTCGGCGACTACCTGCTGGCGGTCGGCGGCAACGAGGAGGCGGCCCGCGTCGCCGGCGTGCCGATCGCGGCCACCAAGGTCACCGCCTATGCGATCAGCGGCCTGCTGGCGTCGGTCGCGGCGTTGATCCTGATCGGCCGGCTGGGTGCTGCCGAACCGATCCTCGGCAATCTGTGGGAGCTGCAGGCGATCGCCGCCTCGGCCATCGGCGGCGCGTCGTTGATGGGCGGCAAGGGCAGCATCGTCGGCACCATGCTGGGCGCGGTCATCCTGGGCGTGATGCAGAACGGCCTGACCCTGCTCAACGTCCAGGCGTTCTACCAGCTGCTCGCGACCGGCATCATCATCCTGCTCGCCATGCTGGTCGACCGGGCGGCGCGGGGGCGCGCGTGAGTGGCGTGCCGCACGATCGCGACGCCCGTGCCGTCGGTCCGGCGATCCGCTCAATGCTGCCGGAGCTGACGGCGCTCGAGGCCAGCGTGGTGGAGCGGATGCTCTCCGGCCATCGCTTCACCGACCAGACGGCGCTGCGCGACGTGGCCGCCGGCGCCGGCGGGTCCGACGCGATGGTGGTCAAGCTCGCCAAAAAGCTCGGCTTCTCCGGCTTTCGCGAGATGCGGCGCGACGTCGCCGCCTACAATAGCCTGCCGACCGCCGAGATGCATGAACGGATCGACGCCGCCGACGACGCGGCGACGATCGTGCGAAAGGTGTTCCGCACGTCGATGCAGGCGCTGGAGGAGACGCTCGCGATCCTGGATATGGCGGCGTTCGCGCAGGCGACGGAGCGGCTCGCGCGGGCGAGGCAGCGCGACTTCTACGGCCTCGGCGGATCGGCGCAGATCGCCCGGGACGTGGCGCATAAGTTTCTCCGCGTGGGCGTGCGCGCGCAGGTGTTCGACGACACGCACATGATGCTGATGTCGGCGTCGCTGCTCGGGCCTGGCGACATCGCGGTCGGTTTCTCCCACTCCGGCGAGACGGTCGCGGTGGTCGAGCCAATCGCGCTCGCGCGCGCGAACGGTGCGGCGACGCTTGCCATCACCAACCACGTCAATTCGCCGTTGGCCCGGACCGCCGAACTTATCCTGGCGTCGACGGCGCAGGGCTCGGCGTTGACGGGCGAGAACGCGGCCGCACGGATCGCCCAGCTTAATATTCTGGATGCGCTGTTCGTGGCGGTCGCCCAGAGCGACCCGGCCGCGACGGACGACAATCTCGCGCGAACCATGGCCGCCGTCGCGCCGAAGCGTCGGGCACGCACGCCATGACGGAGGGCATCGAAGTGGTGGCGCTCGGCAGCCTGCACCTGGACGTCATAGTGCGTGCGCCCGCGCTGCCGCGCCTCGGCGAGACGATGGTGGGCGACGCGGTGGCTTTCGAGCCCGGCGGCAAAGGCGGCAACCAGGCGGTCGCCGCAGCGACGCACGGCGCGCGGGTGGCGATGATCGGGGCGATCGGGCACGACGCGTTCGGCGGCATGCTGCGGACCCACCTTGCCGCGAACGGCGTCGATGTGAGCCACATCGCGGAGCACGACGGGGTGGCGTCCGGCATGAGCGTCGCCGTTACCGAGCCGGGCGGCGACTACGGCGCGATCATCGTGTCCGGCGCGAACCTGCGACTGGGCGCGCTGTCGCCGGACGCCGCCGCGCTGATCGGCGGCGCACGGTGGCTGATGCTGCAGAACGAGGTGCCGGACGCTGCCAACCTGGCCGCCGCGTCGGCGGCCCGTGCGGCCGGTTGCCGGGTGATCCTGAATGCGGCACCGGCGCGGACGGCACCGCCCGGCCTGATAGCGATGGTTGACGTCCTGGTGGTCAACGCGATCGAAGCCGAGGACCTTTCGGGCATCGCGGTGACCGATGCGATGGCGGCGCAAGCGGCTGCTACCGCCCTGTGCCGCGACGGCGCGTGCGCGATCGTGACCGCCGGCGGCGACGGCTTGGCGTTGGCGAGCGACGGGGCGTGCACCAGCGTCGCGGCGCACAAAGTCGCAGTCCTGTCCACCCACGGTGCTGGCGACGCCTTCGTCGGCGCGCTGGCCGCGCGACTGGCCGCAGGCGACTCGATCGACGTGGCGGCGCGCTACGCCAATGCTGCGGCAGCGCTGTGGGTCGCCACGCCGGTAGCCGTGCGGGGCACGATCAAGCCCGCCGACGTGACACGATTTCTGGCCATCCGGGGATGATCATGCACGCCAGAATGCCGCTCGACCCGGCCCAGTTCACCGCCGCGCCCCGCGTGCTCGTGCAAACGCCAAGTCTGGTGGTGACCGGCTTCAGCTATCCGACCGGAGTCGCCGGCCTGCGGCTCGAGAACGCGCGCGGCCATGTCGTGGTGCTGCCGTGGATGGGGCAGATCGTGTGGGACGCGGTGTTCGACGGCGTGCGGCTGACCATGGGCAGCCTGTTCGACACCCCCCGTCCGGCCACCGAGATCATCGACACCTACGGTTGCCTCGCCTTCCACAGCGGGCTGCTCCGCAACGGCTGCCCGGGACCGGAGGACACGCACGCGCTGCATGGCGAAATGCCGTGCGCCGCCATGGACGAATGCGCGATCGAGGTCGGCGGCGATGCCGAGGGTGAGTTTGTCCGCGTGGTCTCGACGCGGCTGTTCGTGCGCGGCTTCGGCAATCGCTACCTGGCACGTCCCAGCGTCACGGTGCGGCCGGACGCCACCGAGTTCGACATCGGCATGGAGGTCCACAACACCGGCGCCGCCGCGATGGACCTGATGTACATGTGCCACGTCAACTTCGGCTTCGTCCCCGGCGGCCGCATCGTGCAGCCCGCGCCGTTCACCCCGGCGGCGGTGGCGGCGCGGACCGCCATCCCGGCGCACGTTCCGTCCTCGCCCCGGTACGCGGCGCTGATCGCGGCGCTGGCGCGTGACCCGACGCCGACCGAGACGCTCGACCTCGCGACGGGCTACGACCCGGAGCAGGTGTTCTATCTGCACGGCCTCGGCGCCGACGCGGCCGGTGACACGCACCTGATGCTGCGCCGCCCGGCGGGAGACGCGTTCGTGATGTCGTTCGCGCCGGCACGGTTCCCCCACGTCGTCCGCAGGCTGATGTGCAACGCCGACCAGCAGGTCGCCGCGTTCGCGCTGCCCTCGACGTGCGAGCCGGAGGGCTATGCCGCCGAGCGCCGCAAAGGCAATGTGGCGACCGTCGCGGCGGGCGGGGTGGCTCGCTTCACCGTCCGCGCGGGCTACCTCGATACCTGCGCCACGACGGCGCGGGAGGCGGTCATCGGCGCGCTGTGACGCCGCCGGAAGCGTGCGTTCAAACAAGAAACTGGGAGAGACACGATGCCAACACATGACGACACCGGCGTGCGACGCCGCGATGTGCTGAAGGGGGCGGCCGGCCTCGGCGCCGCAGCCCTCGGCGGTGCGGGACTGGTGGCCGCCACGCCGCGCGCCGCGCGCGCCGCAGACTCCTCGAGCGCGTTCCGCGCGCAGCTGATGCAGTTTCCCGGCGTGGGCAAAGGCTCACCCACCGACGCCGATTGGCAAAAGGTCGGTGAGATGTGCCTCGGCGGCACCAAGGAAAACGTCAAGCCGGGCGAGTTCAAGGGCGTCGAGCTGACGTTCATGGGGCTCAACAATCAGAACGTGCACAACCTGCTGTTCCGCGGCTTCCTAAAGTCGTGGGAGGCGTATACCGGCGCGCACATCAAGTGGATCGACCTGGCGCAGGCCGACTACAACCCGCGCCTGCAGCAGGCGATCGCCACCAAAACCGTCGACTTCGACATCCTCGAGATGGGGGCGCCGTTCGAGGGCGACGTGTGCGGCAAGGGTCTGGCGTCGGTGATGCCCGATTGGGTCGAGAAGCAGATCGACGTCGAAGACTACGTCGCCTACCTGAAGCCGCCGGTCGGCACCTGGGACGGCAAGCGGTATCGCGTGACCATCGACGGCGACTGCCACAACTTCAATTACCGCAAAGACTATTTTAGCGACGCGGGCCTCGCCGCCGCGTGGCAGGCCGAAGGCCATACGACACCGTGGGCGCCGCCGCGCACCTGGCAGCAGGTCCAGGCGGCGACCAAGTTCCTAAAAGGCAAGAAGGTCAACGGCCAGGACGCGTACGGCTACCTCGACGCACCGAAGCCCTGGGGCGGGTTCGGCTTCTACTTCCTCGGCAGCCGGGCGACTGCGTATGTAAAGCACCCGGACGACAAGGCGTGGCTGTTCGACGTCGACACCATGAAGCCGCGCGTCAACAACCCGGGCTGGGTGCGGGCCATCCAGGACGTGGTCGACGCGCTGCCGTCCGAGCCGGCCGACCAGCTCAACGCCGACCCCGGCACCACCGGCTTCCAGCAGTTCATGGCCGGGACCGGCTCGATGCTGTCATGGTGGGGTGACATCGGCCAGAGCGCCAACACCAGCGACAGCTCGGTGATCGGCACCACCGTCGCGTTCGACATCCTGCCGGGCTCCGACGACGTGTACAACAGCAAGGCCGCGAAGTGGGAGAAGCTAGCGAGCGGCCCGAACTTCGCCCCGAACCTGGCCTATCTCGGCTGGGGCGTGTACGTCATGGCGCGGGTGGACGGCGACGCGCTCAAGCACAAGGCGGCGTGGAGTGCGGCGGCGCATCTCGGCGGCAAGGATCTGTCGCTGTGGACGGTGATGTATCCATCGGGTTTTCAGGCGCATCGCGCCAGCCACTTCCACATCGAGGAGTGGTTGGCCGCCGGTTACGACAAGGCCTACATCACGTCGTACCTCGACTCGACGTCAAACTCCTACAACCACCCGAACGGTGCCATCGAACCGCGCATCCCGGGAATCTTCCAATATTACAGCGTGGCCGAAGACGAGCTTGCGAAGGTGTTCGCGGGCAAGGCCACGGCACAGGCGGGAGCGGACCGGATCGCCGCCGCCTGGGAGAAGATCACCGACACGATCGGCCGCCCGCAGCAGATCGCGCTCTACAAAGCCTCGCTCGGCGCGGCCTGATCCGCCACGACCCAGGTTCGGCGGTGCGACACGCCGCCGGACGCCGGCTGCTGACCGGGGCGACGATCGTGCTGGCAACGGTCGTTGCGCTGCAGGTCCTGCGCGAGGCCGGCCTTTCGACGCTGGGCTTCGCCACCTGGCGTTCCGTATTATACGCCTTCATCGGTTGGAGCCTGGCACTGGGTGCGGCGCAGGTGCTGATCCGGGGCGAAGCCGGACACCGGTCGTTGTTCGTGCTGCCGGCGGTCCTGTTCACCGTCTGCATGGTCATTTTTCCAACGGTGTTCGGCCTGTATATCGCGTTCACCAACTGGAACCTGAGTGCGCTGAACGGCCGCCAGTTCAACGGGCTCGACAACCTCCGGACGTTGGCGACCGACACGTATTTCTGGAACGCGCTCGGCAACATGGGCTGGTACGTGCTGGCGGTCGCTGGGCAGTATGCGGTGGCGTTCGGATTGGCGTTGCTGTTGAACCAGCCAATCCGCGGCCGCAAGATGTTTAGAGTGGTGTTCCTGCTGCCGTTTATGCTCAGCCCGGTCGCGGTCAGCTGGATGATCGGCAAGTCGATCATGGAATACCGGTTCGGCCCGGCCGCCACCTTGGCGCGCCATCTCGGTTGGGATAGCCCGGCGTTCTTCGCCAACCCCTGGGTCGCGCGGTTCAGCATCATGGCGCTGGATGCCTGGGTGTCGATCCCGTTCATCATGGTGCTGCTGCTGGCGGGGTTGCAGGCGCTGCCGGGCGAGGTGATGGAGGCGGCCGAGGTCGACGGCGTGTCGAGCTGGCAGAAGTTCTGGAAGATCATCTTCCCGCTGATGCTGCCGGTCAGCGTCACCGCGGTCGTGCTGCGGATCATCTTCGAGCTTAAGCTGGCCGACATCGTCATCAACGTCACCGGCGGCGGTCCGGGCGGCGCCACCGACACGGTGTCGAGCTTCATCTTCCGCGAGTACCGCGACCGCTCGAACGTCGGCTACGGCACCATGCTGGCCGAATTCTACTTCGTCATCATCATCGTGTTCATCACCCTGCTGCTCGCCGGAACCAGCCGCTGGATGCGCAAGGTCACATGAGGCGCACCTCAACGAGCACCTCGCGCGGCACGCGGCTCGGCCTGGTCTACGCCGCCCTGGTGGGATGGGCCGGCATCGCCCTGTTCCCGATCTACTGGACCGTCACGACGTCGTTCAAAAGTGCCGTGGACGTGACGCAGGGGCACCTGGTCCCCTGGCTCGACTACACGCCGAGCTGGAAGGGCTGGCGCTCGCTCGGGCTGTCGCCGGAGACGATCGGCCGGACCTCGACCGTGCGGGACGAGTTCCTGATGCGGTTCGAGAACAGCGTCGTCATGTCGGTCGGCGCGTCGCTGCTGGCGATCGTGATCGGCTCGCTCGCGGCGTATGGCCTGAGCCGGTTCACCTACCGCTTCGGGCCATGGCGCAACAAGGACATCTCGACGTTCTTCCTGTCGCAGCTGATCCTGCCGCCGGTGGTGCTCGCGATGCCGTTCCTGGTGCTCTATAAGTCGCTGGCGTTGCTGGACACTCGGATCGGCTTGATCCTGGTCTACACGCTGACGGTGCTGCCGATCGTGATCTGGATCATGCGCGACCAGTTCAACTCGATCCCCGTCGAGCTCGAACAGGCGTCATACATCGACGGCTGCACGGTGTGGGGCGCGTTCGTTCGGGTGATCCTGCCGGTAGCACTTCCGGGCATGGCGGCGGCGTTCATTCTGGCGGTCGTGCTGTGCTGGAACGAGTATTTCTTCGCAGCCTTGCTGACCAGCACGGAAGCCAAGACGTTGCCGGTAATGGTCGCCAGCCAGACCGGCTCGCAGGGCATCGACTGGTGGTCGATGGCGGCGCTGTCCACCGCCGCGATCCTGCCGCTGGCGGTGGCCGGCGTGGTGTTCGAACGGTATCTGACCAAGGGGCTGACCGCCGGCGCGATCAAATAGCCTGTCATGCGGCGCAGATGCTCGGACGGCGTTGGATCCACGGCCTCGCCTGCTCGACCTGCGCCGCGAGACGCAAGATCGTGGCATCGTCGCCGTACCGCCCGACCAGCTGCACGCCGATCGGCACATTTTGCGCGGTCCACGAGGCCGGCAGCGACAGCGCGGGCAGCCCCGACACGTTGAAGGCGAACATGAACGCGGCGTCGGTCCATTTGGCGATGTAGGTGTCGAAATCAGGCTCGTTCATGTCCCAATACCCAACCGGACGGGGCGGCTGCGTCAACGTGGGCGTCACGAAAACGTCGTAGGGCAGCAGCTCGGCCTGGACCCGTTGGTTGAACCTTCGCATCGCGTTGACGTCGGTCGCGTGTTCCAGCGCCGAGAGTGACCGGCCCCGCTCCAGCTGCGACCAGTTGAACGCGGCGAGGTCGGTTTGCCGGACGGGACGGCCGACCGTGGTTGCCAGATCGGCGAAATCCAGCACGGTCTGCACCGCGATGACCCGGTTGTAGCTGTTCCAGGCCGGCTCCAGATCGGTCAGGAACACATGCTCCTCGACCTCGTGCCCCATGTCTTCGAGCAAGGCGACGGTCGCGCGGACCGCGTCCGCGACTTCGGGCGCGAACGCCGGCCCCCAGGGCGTGGTAAGTGTGAAGCCAACCTTCAATCGCGTGGGCGGCTGGGTCAAACCCGCAAGCCACGCGCGCTCCGGCGCGGGCGGGGTGTAGAGGTCGCCGGGCAGGTTGCCGGCGGTCGCGTCGAGGAACGCCGCGGTGTCCCGGACGGTGCGCGTCAGAGTGAAGAAGTAGACGCTGCCAAACCAGAAATCGGCGTCCGGCGCGTAGCTGATCCGGCCCCGCGACGGCTTCAACCCCACCAGCCCGCAGCACGAGGCGGGCACGCGGATCGAGCCGCCGCCATCGGTGCCCTCGGCCATCGGCACCATGCGCGACGCGACCGCCGCCGCCGCACCGCCACTCGAGCCGCCCGGCGTCACATCCGGGTTCCAGGGGTTGAGCGTCTTGCCGTGATACCGGGGCTCGGTCGCGATGCACCACCCGTTCTCGGGCGTGTTGGTGCGTCCGAGCAGGTTGAGCCCCGACGCTTTGATGCGCTGAACCATCTCGGAGTCCGACTGGCTCACGAAATCCCTGCGATACTCCAGACCTGCCGTGAGCGGCATTCCCGCAGCGGCCGACCCGATGTCTTTCAGCAGGTAAGGAACGCCCGCGAACGGTCCGCCGCCCGGCGGCATCGACGCGTGCCGGCGCGCCTGGTCGAACGTCTTGATGACCACCGCGTTCAACTTGGGATCGAGTGCCGTGATGACGTCGATGGCGACCTCGGTCAGCTCGGCGGGCGTCACCTCCCGTCTGCGAACAAGCTCAGCCAGTCGCAAGGCGTCGCTGTCCACGTAAAGTGCAACGAGGTCGGGCGTGATCCGCGTCATGTACATCTCCGAGGTTGCTGGTGGCCGCGTTGGCTGCCCTGTGTTTGCCTTAGCACCGTGCTTCGTGTCTGCCTTAACACCCCGCTTCCTGGCCGCCACGGCATTCGGAAAGGTTCCTACCCCCTCGAGCGGTGCGGGCGCTGGACGTGGCCCATTGCCTGGTTGTCGCCAAAACCGGAGTGCCCGGGGTTCACGATGCGTGCTGTTCGAGCGAGGTCGCACGCGCCCAACCGCCAAGCTGCCTGCCGGAGTTTGTTGGATGCTGGCCGTACCCGAATAGGGGCGGTCCGGCATCATGGGCGATAGACTGGAACGGACCGCCGATCGTGGTTGTCGAACCCCGCTGCCAGCGGATCACTCAGGGGATCTAATCCTGGGCGTTCCTGCAATCATGCCGGCCGCGCCCGGCCCTCGTAGAGGAAGGTGTGAGTGCGCGGCCCGGGCAGCCGGGCGTGCATGAGTGCCTCGATACGGAAGCCGGCATCGGCGATCAGGTCGGCGATCGGGCGGTTGAGATGGCAGCCGCCGGCGACGCGGCGCCAGAGCGGGTCGAGCCGGTCCTGCCAGCGTGCGACACCCGGCTCCGGCGCACGGCCGTGCTCGACGAACAACAGCGACCCGCCGGGCTTGAGCACCCGGCGCATCTCGGCCAGCGCTCGCGACGCGTCGGGGATGGTGCACAACGTCCAGGTGGTCACCACGGTGTCGACGCTCCGGTCGTCCAGCGGCATCGCCTCGGCGGAGGTCTCGAGCAACTCGACCGGGACGGCCGCAGCGTCGGCGCGGTCGCGCGCCATCCGCAGCAGCTCGGGCGAGGGCTCCAGCCCGATGACGTGACGCACCGACGGCCCGTAGAGCGGCAGGTTGAGCCCTGAGCCGATGCCGACCTCCAGCACCCGCCCCTCGGCCGCGCCGGCCGCGCGCTTCCGGAACGGCATCAGCGCCTCCTGGTCCATCGCGAGGTGCAGTAGGCGCGGCAGCACATGACGTTGGTAGAGGCTCAGTCCGGTGCCCGCTGGGCGGTCTGATCGCGTTCTGGACCCGCTGCCCGCTGAACCGCGTCCATGGTCGCTTGCGGGGTCAGCAGCTCGGACAGCGCGATGCCGTCCGGCGCGCCGGGGCCGTAGACCACATCCAGCGGCACGCCATAGCGGCCAAACCCTTGCAGATAGGCGGTGATGGTCGCGTCGGGCCGGGTCCAGTCGGCGCGCATGGCGACCACGCCGGGCGCGCGCAGCCGGTCCAGCACCGGCGACCGGTCCAACACGGTCAGTTCGTTGACCTTGCAGGTCAGGCACCACGCGGCGGTCACGTCCACGAACACGACGTGCTTCGCCGCGACCAGTTCGCGCACCGCCGCCAGGTCCAACGGGCGCCATAGGCCGGCGGGCGCACCCGCTGCCTGGGCCTGAACCGGCGTGGCCTGACCGCGTATCGCCGGCACAGCGACCACGATAAGGGCAAGCGCGACGGCGGCGGCCGTGGCGACCCGATGGCGCGAGGGCCGCATGTGGCGCCAGGCAAGCATCGCCAGCAGTCCGGCGAGGCCGCCGGCCGCCCACCGCACGGCGGTCGGCCCGGCCTCGAGCCCGAGCACCACCAACAGCCACACCGCAGTGCCGAGCAGCGCGACGCCGAGCCCGCGCCGCAGCCACGTCATCCACGGCCCTGGCCGGGGCAGCCACATCACCAACGACGGTGCCGCCGCAACGGCCAGGAACGGCGTGGCCATGCCGAGGCCCAGCGCCCCAAACACCAACGCCATGTCGAACGGTCCGCGCGCCAACGCAAAGCCCACGGCGGTGCCGACGAACGGCGCCGAGCACGACGCCGCCAGCAACGTCGCGAACGCGCCAAGCAGGAACGCGTCGCCGAGCCGGCCACGGCCGCGCACCCCGCCCACCTTGTCCGCCACACCGCCCGGCAAGCCGATCGTCAGCCAGTCCCACAGGCTCGCCGCGAACAGCGTGGTCGCCAGCGCCATTGCGGCCAGGAACCACGGCCGCTGGAACTGGATGCCCCAACCGATCGCCGCCCCGGCCGCCTTCAAGGCGACCAGCGCCGCCGCCAGCGCGCCGAATGACGCGAGAATGCCCGTCGCCGTGGCGAGCAGGCCGAGCCTCGCCGCTCGCCGCTCGCCGCCGGCATAGCTCACCAGCGCCAACAATTTTAGCGACAACACCGGCAGAACGCACGGCATCAGGTTCAAGACCAGGCCGCCGAGCAGTGCCAAACCCACGATGGCGAGGCGTCCGGTTTGCGTCGACGCCGGTGGCAACGCGCCGGCCGACGGCGTCGCGTCGGTCTCGGCCGCGTGTGCGCCGTCGACCACGGTCAGGTGCAGCCTCGTGGCCGCCAGCGTGGCGGGCGAAGCGTTGCGGATCGGCAGAAGCAGCGTCGCCGTATGGCCACCGTCGGCCAGCTCGGCCGTGGCTCGGCCGGGCGAGTCGTTCGCGAGCCCCTCGACGAATAGGTCCGGGGCGACTAGCGGCGCGCCGTCGCTGGCGACCCGCACCGAAAGGACGCTACCCGCCCGCCCGGGGCCGACCACCGCGCCGAGCAACCGGAGGTGGGCCGAGCCAAGGTCGCTCGGCACCAGCGCCTGGGCCGCCGCGATCGGCGGCGCCTCTGCCCCCGGCGTCGCCAGACCAGCCGGCAGGGTAAGGTCGAGGCTGGCGTGGTACGGGATGCAGACCTCCCTGCAGGAGGCGTAGTCCAGCTCGGCGCGCAGATGGAGCGGCGCGCCAGGGTGGGCGAGCGTCACCGCGACCGGCAGGGTGACGCCGTCTTCGTAGCCATAGGTCTCCAGCTCATCTAGCGGCTGCAGATGGCGCGGTGCCGGCCAGGCGATCACCGCCGCGGCGAGGTTCTCCGACCCGCTCCAGTCGACCGTGGGAGCGACTCCGGCGTCGCCGGGCGTGCGCCAATAGGTGTGCCAGCCCGGGGTGAGGCGGAGCTGCAACGCCACGTCGAGCCGGGCGCTCGACCCGGTCGCCTCGACCGCCGTGATCAGTCGCGCCTCGCCGTGTTTCTGGCTGTCCCAGCCGGTGGCGGCGGCCTGCGCGGAGCCGCCCGGCATCACCAGCGCCAACAGCGAAGCCGTGGCCAGCACAGCCCGCCGCGCCAAGCCACGCGGCCGCGCCACGGCGAACGCGATCGAGGGAACGACAATCCACTGCAGGAGGGGCGACAGCCCGGTGCCGAGCGGCGGCAATCGGGGCATGGTGGGCGCGTACGCCCAACTGCCGAGCACGCTGACGTTCAGCCATTCGCTGAACACCGTGTAGGACAACTCGAGCACCACGGCGGCAACCGCCACTCGCAGGTAGCTGCGACCCGGCCAGCCGCGCCCGGCGAGGCCAACACCCAGCGCCAGGCATGAGACGGCGATCAGCAGGTTACCCATCCAGCAGTGCACCGCCGTAAACGCGACGTACGCCGGGCTGGCGGTGCGCCAGAGCGTGAACAGCGGCAGCTGGGCAAACTCCCAGGCGAGATCGCCGGCCGCCACCACCGCGACATAGCGCGCGGCGGCGCGGGCGGCGGCCGGCCAATCTGCCACGGGCGCGCGACGCAAGCTCCTGCTCATACGCAAAACGCTTAGCAGTTTGGCCTCGACTTGTCGCCGGACCGTTGGGATCGGCCGCCTTCTGCAATCATCTGGGTTACTGGAGAAATCTGATGGCCTCGCCGCCGATCGTGCGGGCCAGGTGCGACACCATGAGGCTGGCGAAGCCGATCACGCCGGACGACCGGGCACGCCGTCACGAGGCTGCCATGATGAACACGGGGGGCTCGACTGCTCTAACGGATGTCGCGTCGGTGGCGCCGGTCGGGTGACGAGGCCTCGCCCGCCTAGTGGCCAAAAGACCCGAGCCGCCGCCCGGCGTCCAGCCCGAGCGTCGCGGCGAGGTCGTCGATGATTGGGCGATCCGAGCGATGGTCGCCCGCCATCGCGCTCGTGCCACGCCCCGATAGCGGGTGGTCTACGCCGGACGGGTCGCCGGTTCCTTCTCGATGGTCTACGACCGCTGGAGGTCGCCTGCGACGGCGCCCGATGCCCCTGCTCACGCGTCTACGCCGTCGAGCGCTTGGTTGCGGGCCGTCCGAGGGCAACCGTCGGGGACATCGTCCGGCGCCTGCGGTGCGTCACCTGCAAGCGTGGTGTCGCGTCGGCTGCGCTGGTCGAGGTCCGGCCGGGGTTGCGGATCCCCCTACGCGGGCCCGAGGTGCGGCAGTAACAGATTCCTGAGCTAAAGCTATCAACGCGGCCGGCTTGCGTCGCGGCATTTTGCGGCTGTCTCCGTCACGCAGCCTTGCTGATCTTCTCCACCATCACCCGTCTCGCCTGACCTCCGACCAACAGGCCGACCTCGTCCTCTTCGGCAATCCCGAGCAAAGCCATCCCGATTGGTTGCCCGATGTGAACCACGCCGCCGTCCGGATCGTTAGCGTGCTGGCTCGGTTGGAAGCGCCGGACACGGTTGTTGTCCGCAAACCTGACGATGACGGTGTCGCCCACCTCGACCAGCATCGCAGGGTCAGACATAGGCTGGGGCATCATCACTGTAGACGGTTCGGTGGTAGCGGCCCCGCCCACGACTTTTGCCCCGAGACGGGTTGTCTCGCCCGATCCCGGCAGATCCGGCGGGCTTTCACCGACCTGGGCCGCTGCCGCCGCGCCGGCGAGGTTGAATTCCGGGACGGCGAGCATCTCGACGAGGTGACCGGCGGTGTCGCCAACGACGCGGTGCTCGGTCCAGACCTGCGGCGAGAACTTGCCCCCGACCGGTTCGATGCCCATGCGCTCCATTGTCGCGATTAAGTCGTCCAGGCAGCGCTGCCGGTCGACGTGCCAGTGCGAGCCCCAGGAAGCGCCAGAACACCCAGCCCAGCCGCTCGAGCGCGCGCTGCCGCCGTTAGTCCTGTGCCCAGCGGTCCGGCCCATGGTAGCGATCGCCGTCGAATTCGACCGCGAGCCGCCGGGCGCCCGCACCCTCCACGACGAAATCAATGCTGTAGATGCCGACCTGGACGTGCGGCCGCAGCCGGTAGCCGAGGTCGAGTAGCCGGCCGCCCACCTCGCTCGAAGCCGCTGTCACACGCGTCGAGGACGCCCTCTGGTTGAGCGATCGCGACGCTGCCCATCGGGTTGCGGAAATGCTCGACGACGGCGAGCCTCAGGTCGTTGGGCTGCAGCATCGACACAGCGACCGAGATCTGCTGCACGCCGTCCGCCGGCAGGTGCGCCAGCCAGTCGTCGATGCGCGGGTGCGGCTCGGATTGCTGGTCGCGCCCGTTGCAGCCGGTGTTAAACCGGGGCGCGCCACTGGTTTGCCTCCGCCTCGGTTTGTGGCTCGTGGAAGTGGTAGAGGGTCTCGTGCGCGTCCTTGATCGTCCGGAACGGACGCCCGACCTTGCCCTTGGAGCGCGCCGTCGTGCGCCGCCCATCGGACCCGGCGGGCATGTGCGTCATCACACCGGCGCCGAGGCTCTCCACCACGCGCTTGAACACAGCCGACTTCGCCACCGGCCCGTTGTGCAAGTAGATCATGGCCGGGATGCCCTGGAACGGGTCGCCGTCGTCACCGCCCGCCGCGGCCGGCTTGGGCGACATGGCGTTGAACAGGAAGCGCAGCGCCGCCTCGACGTCCTCGCCGTAGACGCAACGGTGTTCCTGGTAGGCGACGCCTGACCGGTCATCGGCCGCGGAGAACAGTATCAGGGTGGGCGCGCCGGCCCGGTCCGGATCGAGCCAGGGCGGCGCCTTGAGGTGCTTCAGGTCCGAGGGACTCATGTCGAAGCGCCACAGCGCGTTCGACCTCTCGGCCTGAAAGCGCCCCGCGGGCGGCTGCCGGGTCATCCGCTCCTGGTCGTAGCCGAGGCGCTTGAGGTGCCGGTTCAGGGTGGACGCGGTCAGCCGGCCCGGCACGAGCCTCTGGAAGCCGCCCGGCGTGTCCACGCCGGGCTCGACCAGCAGCTGCAGGGTCCGCACCGTCGAAAGGTGACGGCCCTTCTTGCGCTCGAACTCGGCGAAGATGCCGAACGCCAGGCGCCCGTTGGCCGTCGTCGTGTCGATCTGCGCACCGGCGCCGGCCAGCACCTTCAAGCCGACTTCCCACGTTCGCAGGTCCTCGACCGTGTTGACCAGGTGGCGCAGGTCGCGGCCAAGCCGGTCGAGCTTCCACAGCACGAGCGTGTTGCCGGGCTGGATGGCCTTGAGGCACGCGGCCAGGCCGGGCCCGTCGTCGCGGCGGCCGGAGGCGAGGTCCTCGTAGATGCGGGTCGGATCGACTCCGGCGGCCAGCATCGCGTCCCGCTGCGGCGCGAGCGTCTGGGTGCCGCCCGACTTAGACACGCGGACATAGCCGATCAGCATCAAGGCACCGTCGGGAAAGATGTGGCGCAGCCTGCAAGCTGGCGATCATTTCCGCAACGGGTTTCCCTGTGACGTTTGGCCACGGCCAGCCAGCCTGGCGCAGCCACAAGGAAACCGCCCGTTTTCCTGACGATCGCCGCAAATCGCCCGTCTCACCTAACGTGCGCACACTCCCGAAAACGTGTACCGGGTCGTGCCCTCCGTCTCAGCTAAAATGCGCTACTAACGGGCTAGATTGCGCCTCGAGACGATCGTCATTGCGCGCCGATATACACAGCGCCAAGCTTTGGAGCCCCGGAGATAGCGCCGCTCGTCTGCTCCTAAATGGACATCGGCGGGCAGACACTCGGCAATCCGTAGGCGAGCGCAAGCACCGGCTGCGGATAAGCAGGCAACGTCGCGCTCGGCCGCGTTCCAAAATAGGTGTACCATTTCGTGAGACGACCGTAGTTGGGCACTGGCACGCCGTAGCAGTGCTCGGCGAATTGCAAGGTGGACATCGCAATGCAGTCGGCGATCGTGACGTGCCGTCCCGCCAGAAAGGGCCCTGCCGTTTCTCCGATCAGCGCATCGAGCTGCTTCAAGCGCACGTGGTAGACATCTGCGCCCATCGTAGCGGCGTCCCGGTTCTGTGGCCCGTGCCCGGCAAATAGGGGACTTGCCTGGCGGCACCAGACGTTGAGATACGTCGCCGCTTCATCGATCACGCTGACCAGTTCGCGTGTTCGTGCCCGCGCTTCAGGTGTTGCCCCTAGCAGGTCGGGCGACGGGAAACGCTCCTCCAGGTATTCAAGGATTGCCACGGATGAGCGGATCAGTGTTCCGTTTCCGACGTCGAGGATCGGCACGGTCCCCATTGGGCTGAGCTGCTTCATCTCTGGCGCCGGCCAGGCAGCGAGCGCATCGAAGGCGATCCGTTCGATGCCGGTGATCCCCTTCTCGCCCAGATAGATGCCGATGCGGCGGGGGTAGAGCCCCCATGCGAGTTCATACAGCTTCATGAGAAGGACTTCCGTAGTTGCCAGGGTTGCGAAGACCAGCGCCTGGTGCAGTGAGACACCCGCCGTGACTCCGTCCGAAGCGGCCCAGGTCGCGTTGTGCGGCGCGCGCGCAACGTCACCAGCGGCATACACGCCCGGCACAGTGGTCAACTTGGCTGCGTCTGTGCGGATAGTAGGCCCGAACGGACCTTCATCGATCGCGCAGCCGAGCCGCTTAGCGATCGGACTGTTGAGCCGGGAGCCTGGCGCCAAGTAGAGCGCGGCGATCAACGCCTACCGTCCATCCGAGAGCAGCAACGAAGACAGGGAGACATCGTCTCCCTGTAACGCCAAGATCGGCGCCGGCTCGATCATGACGCCACGACGCGCCAGCTTCGCTTGCATGTCGGCATCCGGCGCATCGCCGCCGTTCAGATACAGGGTGGTCGGGCCCCAGTCGGCGATGAGCAGCGCCTGATGCGCCGACATCGGCATCGTTTGCAGCACGCCCAGAGGCTGGCCGCTGAACTCGAACCCATGGCAGTAGGGACAGTGAAGCACGCTCTTGCCCCAACGCTCGGGTAGGCCGGGCATTTTGGGCAACACATCGGAAATGCCGAAGGCAAGCACCAGCTTGGCCGCCGTGATCTGCTCGCCGCTGGCCAGCATCACCTCGAAGCCGTCCGCGACGGCCGACGCTGCGATTGCTTCACCCGGCACGGTGCGCACAGTGGGATACCGCTGTAGCTGCGCCCGTGCGGCCGCGATCATGGCGCGAGGCTCGCTGCCGTCCTGGCCGAAGAAACCATGCGACGCATCGGCGAACCGGTTGCGCGAGCTGCCCGCGTCGATGACACAGACCGAACGGCGCGCGCGCGCAATGTGGATGGCGGCGGACAGGCCAGCGAAGCTGCCTCCGATGACGATGGCATCATGCGCCATGAGCAGTCTCCAAATTCAGGGATATCCCCTTTGCGACCACCCGGGCGTGGAAGTCGGCACTCAACTGGGCGAGAGTCACTGCGCCAAAGCGGGCGAGCAGCAGTGCCTCGGCATCTTGGAGGGCGCTGTCGAGCGCGGCATTGACTGCCTGTTCAACAAGACAGTCTGGCGTTTCCGTGCGGTTGCTGATGGCGAAGAGCGCGGGTGCGCCAAGCGCCGAGTACACGTCGCTCAATGTGATTGATGCAAGGTCACGCGCGATAGTCCATCCGCCGCCATGCCCCTTTTCCGAATGGACGAACCCGGCCTCTCGCAGGCCCGCCATAATCCGGCGAATAACGACCGGGTTGGTCTGCATGGCTCTCGCCAAGGCGTCCGATGTCACCGGCGATCCCGCCTCGGCCATGTGCAAGACGACGTGGAGCACGCCCGAAAGACGACTATCTCTTCTCATGAAACTTCAGATGTTGCGAGATTTGCCGAGTTTCAAGGGGGAGCTACGTATACCCGAGACCGAACAGCGATCTCGGCTGTCTCCTGACAGGCTGTCGAGACGATGTGAGGGTCGATCAATCCCGAGCCGATGACATGCTTTTACATTCAGCAATTTGGAGTTCTCGTCTGGGATCCGTAACCTCTCACCTTTCGGCGGTATGGGATGAGGTGACGGAATCTCAGAAACTCGCGCCCTGAGCTACTCGACGCGGCGTAGCGTAGGATTTTGGGAAGCTGCGATGACCCCTTCGATAACATGTGCGCCGCCGGCTGCCGACGTGCTCTGTCTCACGCATTCTGCGTCGAGATAGATGGTCTCGCGTCCGTCTCACCGATCGTGCGCGCGTTCTCAAATAGCCTGCGTCGACGCAGCGCCTCAGTCTCAGCGAATCTGCGTCGAACACCGCACTTGATTGCGCGTCGGGGCGTTCATCATTGCGCGCCGCTACACCTAGTCGCCCGGTCAGCGCGTCGCATTGCGCGCCGGTGCGGTTGTCGCACCACAGGATGGCCGGTCGGATCACCGCGTCCGCGTCATCGAGCGCCACCAGCCCGTGCATCTGCCCGGAGAGACCGATTGCCTGCGCCTCGGTGCCCGCCGGCAGGGCCGCAACCAGTCCCAGCATGGCGCGGTCAGCCCCGGCCAACCAGTCGGCCGGTGCCTGCTCGGCCCACCGGGGCCGCGGCGTGGCCATCGGATACCCGGTCGAGAACCCGGCGAGCACGCGGCCCTCGCCGTCAACCGCCAACGCCTTGCAGGTGGATGTGCCGAGGTCCAGCCCAATCAGGCAGGGGGTCACCGGTTCATGCACCATGACGCAGCCGGACGTGTTTGAGCGGCTGGTAGCCCTCCATGCCCTCCCGGCCGTGCTCGTAGCCAATGCCGCTGCGCTTGCGGCCGCCATAGGGCGCGTTCATGATTCCGGCGTCTACGTTGTTGACCGCGACGCTGCCGAAACAGAGCGCCCGGGTGAGCGTGAAGATTTCGGTCACGTCGCGGGCGTAGGCGTAGGCGGCCAGGCCGAACGGCCCGGCGTTGGCGAGGTCTATGGCTTCGTTCAGCGTATGGTGGCTCCCTTACGCCGCGATCGACGCGGTTCGCGGGCCGTACGCGGCGTGGCGCAGGCGGCCGGCGGCGAGATCGGCGCTGTACAACGTTTCAACGATGCCGCCGCCCGAGAAAACGCAAACCCGATCGACGATGCGCGACATCTCGTTGAGGTCGGCGGTGACCACGATCACGCTCAGCCCGCGCCGTGTCGCGCCCATGGCGGCTCCCTTCCCAGTCAGCGGTACCCGTGCGCAGTGGCGCCGCGCGACGACGACCGCCAGCAGCGCCTCGTGCATCTCGGTCTGCAGCACGCCGCGCTCGTAGCCCGCCAGCTCGACCTCGGGGATCCCGGCTAGGTCCGAAGCCCTCGTCATCCCGAGGTCCGACCTCACCTAGCGATCGTCGAGGAACATCATCACGCCCGGCGAGTGCCGGATCGCCTAGCGCATCGCCTTCGCCAGCTCAGACGCGCCGTTGCGGTCCAAGAGGACGAGAAAGCCAGAATCGGCAAGACGCGCCTGGGACTCGCCAAGTAGCTGAACGAAATTCTGCGGCCGTCAGCTTGATCACCCCTCGCCTGCTGTCGTCGCAGCTCGCATGGCGTGTCCCGCGCCCGCGGCGGCTAATAGCGACCCCAGAAGATTGCCGTTGCCGCCGGTTGCGCCCTCGACGAGCGTCCCGGGTACCAGCGGCGACTTGGTCTCCCGCACCGCCCGCCCGATCGTCTCCAGTGCCAGCTGCTGCAGCAGCATGTCGGCGCCGCCGATCGCCTCCGCGCGCGCCTTGGCGCCATACGCCTCCGCGTCGGCGGTCGCCTTGATGCCTTCGGCCGCCCGGACCTGTCGGGTCGCCTCGGCCCGTCCGGCGTTGTCGGCGATCGTGATCGACAGCTCCGAGCGCGTCACCTCGGCTTGCTGGTCGGCCCTGGCTTGCTCCTCGTTCAGTTCGCGCCGTTTGACCGCGGTCCTCTTCTGCGATTCGTATGTCGCCTCCTGCTCGCGCGCGATCTGGCGTTGGCGGAGCTGTTCCAGCACCGTCTCCATCCGTTGGTCGCCGTCGGGCGCCTTCGGTGTGCCCAGCAGCACCTCCTCGACGTCGATCCGGTGCTGGTGCAGCCGCTCTCGCATCGCGGCCAGGGCTGCGGCCTGGATCTCCTGGCGCTGCGCGATGAAATCCAGCAGCGCCACCTGCTGAACCACGTCCTTGAAGTAGGCGCTGATGAACGGATCGAGCGTCTGGGTCACCAGCCGCTGGACGTTCGAGAAGCGCTGGATCACGAACGGCGCGTTCAACGGCGAGATGTGGGCCACGATCGACAGCGGCAGCAAAATCTCGAACGCGTCATGCGTGATCACCGGGATTTCGCGCAAGTCGTCGTCGTAACCCATCGTCCCGCCCGCCACTCCGGCGATCCAGCGGAGCTGGAAGTTGGTCGTGGGCACGACGGTGGTCTCCATCGCGTACGGGTTGATCGGGTATTTGCCCGGCTCGAACGGCGTGCTCCAGATCCCGCGGCTTCCCTTGGCCACCGTCCGGCCGCGACCGTTGTCGGCCGTCAGCGCCTCCGGGTTCTCGGCGCCGACGTAGCTGTTGACGACCGCGACGGTGCCGATCTCGACCTTGGTCTTGGGCTTGGTCTCGACGGTCGCGAACAAGCGGTTCACGTAATATGTGCCATCGACCAGCACCTGTTCCTGCCGGCCGCGTCGCCCGCCCGCGGCGAGGAACCGCGTCGTATCCTGGAACGAGTTGTGAAACGTCAGCGGGTCGGCCGGGTTGGTCCCCACCGTCGGTGCCACGATCTCGCCGTGCTGCAGCGCCGGGCCGTCCTGGACGGTGACGATGCCGATCGTGTCGTCGCGGATGACCACCGGGTCGAACGCCTGCTGCTTGGCCAGCCCCTGCTGCAGCTGCTTGTCGTCCTCACTGTTGCCGAGCGCCATCGTGTGGATGTGACGGTCGGTCACGACACAGAACAGTGCGAGGTTCGGCGCATAGGTGCCCGAACGCAGGATCCGTCGCTGCGGCCCGCGCTGACCGCCCTTCTCGAGGAAGCCGCGCGCGTCGTCGACCGCGACCCCCGCCGGCCACTCGCCGAGCGCCTGACCCTCGTCCAACGCCCGGCCGACGCGCGCCACCAGGTAGGCGATGCCGTCGACGGTGATCCGGTCGTGCCGGTGCACCCGGTAGGCAAACGGTTTCAGCAGATGGAACCCGCCGCCCAGCACCTCGGGCAGGAAGCCCGCACCGTTGCCGAGCGCCATCGGCGCGAAGCGGTTGCCGTCCCGCGAGCTACCCCACTTGCGCTCGACGATCCCATAGGACGTGTTTTGGATGAAGACGATGCTGTCGAGCAGCACCTTCGCCACTAGATACAGTGCCGCTAGGGCGACGAGCGCGATCGCAACCCACTCGCCGATCGTCAGTCCGTCCACACCGTTGAGACCCATCTCGGTAACCCCCTCTGGCAGCGGTTCTCCGTCGCGATCCATCGTGCTGCCGTTGCGCTCCGATGGCATGTTTAACACATTCGATATCGTAGCTATTATTTTATCGTGCGGTAGGGACGGCATGCCGCCGGTTCCGCCTAGACCGGGAAATGGCAAGTGAACCGCAGCCCGTTCTCGCACGACGATCCGGGCGGCACGGATTTGCAGAGCTCGCGGGCAAGCGGGCATCTCGTATGGAACTCGCAGCCGGACGGACGCGCTCGCAAGCTCGGAACGTCGCCCTGCAGTTTCAGCCTCCTTGCACGACGGATCGGGTCCGGCTCGGGGCCGGTCGACAGCAAGGCGGCGGTGTAGGGGTGGCGGGGCCGGGCGAAGATCGCCCCGGCGTCGCCTTGCTCCACAATGCGACCGAGATAGAGAATGGCAATCTGGTCGGCGACATGGCGTGCGACGTGCAAGTTGTGGGTGATGATGAGCATGGCCAAACCCAGGCGCTCGCGCAGGCCGTTCAGCAGGTTCAAGATCTCGCCTTGCACGGAGACGTCGAGCCCGGCGGTCGGTTCGTCGGCGATGAGCAGACGCGGCTCCAGCGCCAGCGCGCGTGCCACACCGACCCGCCGCGCCTGACCGCCGCTGAGCTGGTGCGGATAGCGGTCGGCCAGCGCCGTCGGCAGGCCCACCAGGTGCAGCAACCGGCTGACCTCGGCCGGGATGTCGCGCCGAACGCGGTGGATCGCGAACGGCTCGGCCAGCAGTTCGCGCACGCGCAGCCGGGGGCTGAGGGAGCCGACGGAATCCTGGAACACCATCGCGATTTCCCGCCGCAGCCTGGTCCGCTCGGCGCGCGTGCGGCCGGGCACGGGTTCGCCGTCGAACCGCACCGTCCCGCGCCCCAGCGGCAGCAGGCCGGCGACGGCGCGGGCCAACGTGGTCTTGCCGGACCCGCTCTCGCCGACCAGCGCCAGCGTTCGCCCGCGATCCAGCGACAGGCTGACGCCCCGCACGGCGTCCACCCGCGCCGGTACGCCGGCCACACGCTCGGCCAGGCTGCGGCGGACGGAGAAGCTGACCGACAGGTCGGACACATCCAGCAACGGGATCATCCCGGCGGCGGATCGGTCACGGGCGCTCGCCCGCCGGCAGCAGGAAGCACCGGGCGTCGTGGCCGGGCCGGTCGCGGAACAGGGCCGGCTTCTCGGCGAGACAGCGGTCCCAGCGCCGGTCGCAGCGGGGCTGGAACACGCAGCCGGACGGCACGTCGACCAAACTGGGCAGTTCGCCGGAAATCGTCGGCAGATGGCGCGAGCGCCCGACGATGCGGGCGGGGTCGCAGTCGATCAGCCGCCGTGTGTAGGGGTGGCGCGGGTCGTCGAACACGACACTGGCCTCGCCACGCTCGACCACCTCGCCGGCGTACATCACCACGACACCCCGGCAGATCTCGGCGATCAGGCCGAGGTGGTGCGAGACCAGCATGATCGCGCAACCGATCTCGGCCTGCAGCTCGCGCAGCAGATCGATGACCTCGACCTCCAGGGTGGCATCGAGCGCCGTCGTCGGTTCGTCGGCGATCAGCAGGGCCGGCCTGACCAGCACCGCCATGGCGATGGTCACCCGTTGCAGCATGCCGCCGGAGAACTCGTGCGGATATTGCCGGAGCCGCAACTCGGGGTCGGACACCCGCACCCGGGCCAGCATCTCGGCGGCACGGCGGCGTTTGGCCGCGCCGGAGCCCGGCAAGCGGTACTGGATGTCCACCATCTGCCGGCCGATCGACAACACCGGGCTCAATGCGGTCATCGGGTCCTGGAACACCACGGACACCCGGTCGCCGCGCAGCCGGTTGAGGTCCCGGGGCGACAGCGCCGTCAGGGCGGTGCCGTCCAGCACGACGCGGCCCCCGACCATCGCCGCGTTGGCGGGAAGCAGGCCGAGGATGGCATGGATCAGGGTCGATTTGCCGCAGCCGCTCTCCCCCACCACGCCGACGATCCCGCCCTCGGGGATCTCGAACGATACGTCGCGCAGCGCGCGAACGCGGCCGTAGGAGACGGACAAGCCTTCGACCACCAGCGCGCTCACGGTGTCCGTCCGGCGAGGCGCACGTCGAGGCGGTCGCGCAAGCCCTCGCCGAGGAAGGTGAAGCCGAGTGTCGCCACGATGATCGGCAGCCCGCCGGCCAGCGCGAGCCAGGGCGATTCGCGGATGTAGGCGAACCCGTCGTTGAGGATGCTGCCCCAGGACGCGGTCGGGGGTCGCACGCCGAGGCCGAGGAAGCTCATGCCGGCCTCGATGCCGATCACGCTGGGAATGTCCATCGACGCCAGGACCAGCAGCGTGCCGAGCACGTTGGGCAGGATGTGGCGGCCTAGGATGCGCGCCGAACCGGCACCCATCGCGCGCTCGGCCAGCACGTAGTCGGCGTGGCGCAGCGCCATCGTCTGCGTGCGCATGATCCGGCCATAGGCAGGCGTGGTGGTGGCGACGACGACGACGATCACCGCAAGCGCGCCGGGTCCCATCACCGTCACCAGCACCAGCCCCAGCAGGACGGTCGGAAACGACCGCAGCGCGTCGAACAGCAGCAGCAGCGTGTTGTCGAGCCAGCGCGGCCCGTAGCCAGGCGACCAGCCCGGCGGCGATGCCCAGCAGCAGCGAGCCGGCGGTGGCCGTCAGCGCCACGACGAAAGCGGTGCGTCCACCATACAGCGCGCGCGTGAACAGGTCGCGGCCGAGCTGGTCGGTGCCGAGCAGGTGGGCCGCCGAGGGGTCGGCGAAGCGGGCCAGCGGCGCCATCCGGTTCGGCGCGTAGGGTGTCAGGAGCGGCGCGAAGACGGCGCAACCGAGCACGGTCGCGACCAGCAGCGCGCCGAACAGGAGACCGGAATCGCGCCTCACGCGACCAGGCCGCGGCGCGCGCGCGGGTCGAGCGACGCCACGACCAGGTCGGCCCCCAGGTTGACCAGAACGTAGACCAGCGCGGTCATCAGCACGGTGCCGGCCACCATCGGATAGTTGCGGGCGAGCACCGAATCGTACGCCAGCTTGCCCACGCCGGGCCGGGCGAACACGATCTCGGCGAATACGGCCGCCGATAGCATCTGGCCGACGCCCAGGCCCAGCACGGTGATGGTGGGCGGCAACGCGAGGCGAAGCGCGTAGCCGACCACGATGCGCGCGTGCGGCAGGCCAAACGCGCGGGCGGTGCGGATGTGGTTCTCGCCCAGCGCCTCGAGCATGCCGCTGCGGACCAGCCGCGCCAGATAGCCGACCCAACCGGCGCCCAGGGCCAGCGACGGCAGGACCAAGTGCCGCAACTCGTCGACAAAACCCTCGCCGGAGCCGATCGCCGGCAACAGGCGCCAAGTGACGGACAACAGCAGCAGCGCGTAGATCGCGACCAGGAACGACGGCATCGCGATCAGCGAGACGGACAGCAGGCCGCTGACGCGGTCGAACGCGCCGCCCCGCCGCAGCGCCGCCAGACAGCCCAGCGGCACGCCCACCAGCATGGCCCAGCCGATCGAGCAGGCGATCAGCGCCAGGGTGTAGGGCAGCTGTGCGGCGACGATCGAGGCCACCGACCGCCCGGTCAGCACGTCGGTGCCAAGGTCGCCTTGCGCCAGGGCGACGAAGAACCGGACGATCTGGATCGGCACCGGCCGGTCCAGGCCCATGCGGGCGTGGAAGTCGGCTATCCCGGCCGCCGTCGCCCGGGGCCCGAGCGCCACGACGGCCGGGTCGCCGGGGATCAAGTGGATCAGCAGGAACACCACGACCACGACGACGGCGACGACCAGCAGCGACAGGCCGACACGCCGCGCCGCGTAGGCGATCACCCCGCGCGCTTTGGCGGCGGCGGCGTCAGGCGGCTCGGAACTGCGGCAGCAACACCGTGCCGTCGGGGCGCAGCGCGGGCACGACGGTGTCCCGCCACAGCACCCCGGTGGCGCCATGCGTCAGGAACACATAGCTGCCCGAGCGCTCCATCAGGTCCTGCAGCAGCCGATACTCCGCGTCGCGCTTGGTGGCGTCGAGTTCAGCGGTCGCCGCCCCGTTGACGGTGCCGAACTCCTTGCTGTCGAACCGCTCCCAGTTCCAGACGCCGATCTGCTGCGGCGTGAACCATTCGGTGGCGAAACTCGGATCGGGTTCCATGCTGAACCGGCCGATGAACAACTCGAGCGACTTCCACGCGTCGCCCTGCTTCTCCAGGCCGAGATTCCAGAACGTTCCGCTGTCGAGCGGGTCGATTTGCACGGTAACGCCGATCTCGGCGAGGTTGGCCTGGATCACCTGCGCGGCGGCCAGGTTCTCCGCCTTGTTCAGGATCGCCAGCTTGACGCTGATGCCGTCGCCGGCGCCGGCCTCCCTCATCAGCGTCTTCGCCGCCTCCACGTCGTAGTCGTACAGGTTCTTCGGGCGGTGGCCGACCAGGCCGGGCGCGATGATGCCGGTGGCGGAGTCCGCTCCGCCGAGATAGGCCGCCTGCACCACCGCGTCGCGGTCGACGCCAAGCTGGATGGCGTGGCGCAGCTTCTCGTTCTTGAAGCGGTCGGTCGCCTGCGAGATGCCGAGCCAGACGAAACTCAGCGAGGGCTTCTTCGCGAAATGCCCATGCGCCGGCACCGATTTCTCATAACGCTTGATCGAACTGACCGACGTCATGGTGAAGTCCAGCTCGCCGGCCTCGAAACCCAGTTCGGCGGTCTTCTCGTCGTCGATCGGCAGGATGTGGATCTCGTCGTAGTGGGGCCGGTCGATCGTCCAGTCGGCGTTGCGCACCAGGATCAGGCGCTGCTTCGGCTCCCAGCTCTTGATGCGGTACGGGCCGCTCTCGCACGGCGGCTTGGTGTCGAATTTGCC
>JAABUX010000575.1_pt1 | contig 62194 bp, 65 predicted proteins | sample 5561851 | NCBI WGS metagenome assembly JAABUX01 (sample SAMN10711883, study PRJNA513361) | rock metagenome | isolation source: Antarctica rocks | place: Antarctica: Victoria Land, Richard Nunatak red sandstone | collected 2016-01-03
AGCGCCGATGCCTCACAACGTCCCCTTACCCCGCGCAAAGACGCTGTGGCACCTGCCCCACCAAACCGTCACTCCCGGCATAACACGCGCCGTTTACGCGCGGATTCTCACCGCCGCTAACAGGCGTTGCAGGTCCTCGTTCGGGAAGGCGGGGAATTGGACGCCGTCGATGACTGGTTCGGCGACGGAGCGTGCCAGCAGAAGGCACCAGCTTTCGTCAGACAGGGCGCCAAACCGTTCCCGGAACACGTTGTGGCCGTCCGGCGGCGCGAGGTTGTAGGTGATCAAGGGGACTTGGCGTCCAGTCATTGGGCGGTCAGCCATGGCTCGACGCCTTGTAGGCTGCTTGGTGGATCGGGGCCGCTTGGTGGGTTAGGGAAATGCCTGGCGGCGAGGATGTGCCCAAGGTCAAGACGGCCCGCAGGCCCGGCGCGTTGTCGGCCAGCGCCAGCGTGCCGCCGTGCAGGTGCGCCACCGCCTGCACGAGGGTCAGTCCCAGGCCGAACCCCGGCGTGTGGCGCGCGGCCTCGCCCCGGAAGAAGCGTTCCGCCGCCCGGACATGGTCGGCCGGCAGGATGCCCGGCCCGGTGTCGGTGACCGTGACCTGCACCGCCGCGCCGGCCCGCTCGCCTGCAAGCGTCACGGCGCCGCCCGGCGGGGAGAACTTGATCGCATTGTCCAGCAGGTTCGCCACCGCCTGGCCGATCAGCTCCGCGTCGCCGTGCAGCGGCAGCGCCTCCGGCGCCTGCAGGGTCAGCCGCAGCCCATGCTCCTCGGCCGCTGCGCCGTACAGCTCCGCCATTCCGGCCAGCAGCGGTGCCGCGTCCACGGCGGCGAAGGCCGAGCGGCGCGCCCCGGCCTCGACCTCCGCGATCCGCAGCAGCGCCTGGAAGATGGTGGTGATGCCGTCCAAATCCGTCACAGCGCGCTCGACCGCGGCTTGCAGGTCCGCGGCGGAGGCAGAGTGGGTAGCAGCGTCCTCCAGCCGGGCGCGGGCGCGGGTGATGGGCGTGCGCAGGTCGTGGGCAATGGCGTTGCCTACCTGGCGCACCCCGTCCATGAGGATGGCGATGCGGTCCAGCATGTCGTTGATCCCCGCGGCCACCTGGTCGAACTCGTCGCCGCGGCCGGACAGCCGCACGCGCTGGCCGAGGTCGCCGCTGTGGATTGCCGCCGCGGTGGCCGCGACGCCGCCCAGCATGCGGCGGAACAGGCGGCGCACCGCCAGGCCGCCTAGCGTGCCCAGGGCGGCGCCGAGCAGCAGCGCCCAGGCCAAGGTTTCGGTCAGCAGGCCGCGCAGCGCCACCCGGGCCTGCACGTCGCGGCCGACCAGCAGGGCGTAGCCGCCGGGCAGCTCGAAGCGGTGCAGCCGGGCCAGGCTGGTATGGCCTTCGCGTTGGACGGCGATCTCGTAGGTGGAGCCGACGCTCTGCACCTCCGCCGGCCAGGACCCGAGGTTGCCGACGACGCTGCGGCCGGAGGGGTCGAGCACCAAGTAGATCGCGTCCGGATCGACGTTGGCGGCCAGGCGGCTTTGGATGGTGGCGAGCAGCGCCGCCGGGCCACCGTCCTGCCAGCGTTCAGCCAGGCCCTGGGCGTCGGCGCGGATCGCTGCGTCCACCTGGCCGGTCAGCAGGCCGGTGATGGCCCACCATAGGAACAGCACCAGGGCGAGCGCGCTGGCCCCGAACAGCCCGCCATAGGCCAGCGCCAGCCGCACTCCGGCGGAGCGCAGGACGCGCATTTAGGGGCTGGTCGCCAGGCGGGCTGTCATTGCGAGCCGCTTGGTGAAGTAATCCAGCGGCCGGCAGCCCGGCCGTCGTTTTGCGGTGGGGTGATCCGGAGCCGCAGTGCTGTCATGATTGGTCCCGTCGTGGGTGGTGTCTCAGTTTGAGACTCCTGCCTTTTTCGGCGCTCGATCCTTGTAGGCGCTGCTGCTCGCCGGTCGCGATCCGTATTACCCTCATGGCCCCGCCAATGACGCAAGTTGGGCGTTTTTCGCCGCGGGGGCCGGACGAGTGCGGCGGTTACCGGCCGCCGATCTTAAACTGAGACGCACCCCGCGCCTGTCCAGCTTTCACCTGTGCGTACCTCCAGGGGTTTGCTCAGGCTCGGGCGGCGGGCGCCACTGGCCGTGGTGGAGGTGCATGGGATGGCGCGGCGAGTGGCGCAGGATCGTGGCGATCCCAGCCGTCGTTTCAGCCGGACCGTCCGTCGGACCGCTGCCGGCGTGGGTGGGGCCGGTCGCGCGGGGGATGGCGGCCGGCTCGGGTGAGACTGGGTTAGTTGCGGGGCGCTGGAGGGTGGCGGGCACGGAGTGCGGTCCGGCACCGGGCTGGCGGGCGCCGCTGGGCGCGGCGGCGCGGGCGCAGAGCTGTTCGAGGTCCGCCGGCGTGCGGCGCTTCCAGGGATGGGTGCCGGGCAGGGCGGCGAGGCCGAAGTCGCGGCAGATTTCGGTGATGATCTCGGCCACCGGGCGGCTGCCGATGTCCTCGTCGAGGTCGGAGGCGTCAAGGCGATCGTGCAGCTCGGCGGTTAGGGCTTCGGCGCTGGCATCATCCGCGTCGGCAGCATCGGCGCCGGAGGCGGTGCGCTGGATCGCGTCCTCGACCTCGCGCAGGATGCGCTTGCGGGCGGCGGCGCGGTGCTGGACCGGGTCACTGGCGGGCTGGATGGGTTCGGCGAGGCTGCGCGCGAGGGCGATACTGCGGCGGACGGCGCGGGCGATGCGGTCGAAGGCAGCGGTGAGGGCGACGGTGACGGCGACGTTCAGCGCCGGAGCCGGCGCGGGCTGCGTTCCGGGGTCGTGCGGCGCGGCTTGGGCCTGGGCGATGGCCTGCTGGTGCAGGAGGCGGGCAAGGCCGGCGCCCATGTCGACCAGGTCGTGAAGGACATGGCGGTAGTAGTGCGCGTCCGCGGCATGCAAGCCGGGGGCGTGCTGGCCGGGTTCAGTGTGGAGTGTGGCAGGGGCTGACTGGGCGGGCATGAACGGAACAAGAACATTGTTGGGTTGGGGGTGTCAAGGCTGGCTTTGGAAGGGCTGGCGTGGGAGAGGCAGTGTCTCGGTTTAGGTGTCGGGTTCTGGTGGTTTGCGGACGTCAGAGCCATTTCCATGCGCCCTATGTTTACTGATCCAAATATCAGAGGCAGTTCCGGTAGTTAGCTCAACTTTCGTCCATTGCGAAGTGCTGCCAGCGACAGGACAAACACGACTATAATAATCAACACAAAGAATATTACAGAAATTAATTGCGAATATTTCGATCTGAAAAATACAAACCAGACGACCAAACACACCGGGGCGATGACTTGGGATGCTCTGTAGCAAACTTCCCCTGTCTTGTTCAGGGCATAGGCACCCCTTATCAAGCCGAAAGGTTTGGCGATTAGTTCACCCGTATTCGTGCGCATCGGTTGTTCGTTTCCTGTCTAGTCAGGCGCGTAAGCTGGGTGGTTCCAGCCTGCTACTGGCTGGTAGTCCTTGCACTGGCTTATCACCAGCGGATTGGAGAACGTCCGCAATGGGTCGTAAGCCGACATTCAAAGTGAGGCACTACCCCGTCATGACCGGGCTTGTCCCGGTCATCCACGCGGTGCAGGGAGGACGGGACCATCGCGGCGGTAGCCGGCCCGTGCCAGGCATCATGGCGCCCGTCCAGGCCAACACAGCGGCGCTTCTGGTCAAGGCACGCCTCAACCGGCCCGCAGCATATACCCGGCGCTGCGGACGGTATGGATCAGCGCCGTGTCGAATGGCTTATCGATCTTCTGCCGCAGGCGGGAGACATGCACGTCGATCACGTTGGTCTGCGGGTCGAAGTGCAGGTCCCACACGCCCTCCAGCAGCATGGTGCGGGTCACGACTTGGCCCGCATGGCGCATCAGGTACTCCAGCAGCCGGAACTCGCGCGGCTGCAGGTCGATGCGCTGGCCGCGGCGATGCACGGCGCGGGAGAGCAGGTCCATCTCCAGGTCGCCCACCTGCAGCCGCGTCTCCGGCCCGGCGGCGCGGCCGCGGCGGAGCAGCGCCTCCACCCGGGCCAGCAGCTCGCTGAACGCGAAGGGCTTGGCGAGGTAGTCGTCGCCGCCGGCCTTCAGCCCGCGCACACGCTCGTCCACGCCGGCCATCGCGGACAGGAACAGCACGGGGGTGTGGTTGTCCTGGGCGCGCAGGGTCTCCAGAACGCGCAGGCCGTCGGTGCCGCCGGGCAACATGCGGTCCAGGATGATGGCGTCGAAGGCCTCGCTGGCGGCCAGGAACAGGCCGTCGCGCCCGGTGGCGGCGTGCTCGGCCAGGTGCCCGGCCTCCCGCAGGCCCTTCAGCACGAAACCCGCCACGTCCTTGTCATCCTCGACAAGCAGGATGCGCATGGCTAGCTAGGCGACTCCGCCGGGCGGCGGCCGACTGTCACCGGCACGTCCAGCGTCTGCCCGGCGCGGCGGATTACCAGGCGCACGGCGTTGCCGGGCGGGGTGGCGGCGACGGCGCGGATCAGGCTGCGGGCGCTGTCCACGCGGTCGCCGTTCACCGTCAGCACGACATCCCCCGGCCGCAGCCCGGCGCGGGCGGCCGGGCCGGAGCGGTCGATGCCGGCAATGGCTACGCCGCCGCCCGCCACCCGGCCGGTCGCGCCCTGCACGTCCTGCACCGACACGCCGAGCCAGCCGCGGTCGATGCGCCCCTTGTCGCGCAGGTCGGCGACGATGCGCTGGGCGATCTCGCTGGGGACCGCGAAGCCGATGCCGACCGAACCGCCGGTGGGGGAGACGATGGCGGTGTTCACGGCGACCACCTGGCCCTCCATGTTGAAGGTGGGGCCGCCGGAGTTGCCGGGGTTGATCGGCGCGTCAATCTGCAGGAAGTCGTCGAACGGCCCGGCGCCGATGTCCCGCCCGCGCGCCGAGATGATGCCTGCCGTGATCGAGGTGCCGACGCCGAACGGGTTGCCGGCGGCCAGGATCCAGTCACCGACCTCGGCCGCGTTGCTGTCGCCCCACACGACGTAGGGCAGCGGCGTCGGGCTGCTGACGCGGATGACGGCGATGTCGGTCAGGTCGTCCGAGCCGATCAGGCGGGCCTGCAGCTCGGTGCCGTCAGAGAGGGCGACGATGATCTTGTCGGCCTTGCCGACGACGTGGTTGTTGGTGACGATCAGGCCGCTGGGGTCGACGATGAAGCCGGAGCCGGCGCCGAGCACCTGCTCCCTGCGGCCGCGGAAGCGGTCGCGGAACTGCTTCTCGAAGGGGGTGCCGCGCAGTTCCGGCGGCATGACGGCGCTGGCGTCCGCGGGGGCCTGGGCCTCGGTGACGGTGATGTTGACCACGGCGGGGACGACGCGCTTGACCAAGGAGGCGAAGCTGAACGGGGCGCCGCCGATGGTGCGCCCCGAACCTTGAACCCGCACGGCCTGAGCCTTCGCGACCTGGGTGGGCGCGGCGCAGCCGGACACCAGCAGGGCGCAAGCGGCGATCGCGGCGCGAAGGGGGCGGTTCATGGGGCAGGCTCCTGGAACAAAACGCTGGTGCAAGGGTGGGCGGGGCCAGCCCAACAGGAACCATCGTGCGCGTCCACCCCTGATCTGCCCGGCCGGGTCGCCCCGCTATCCTATGCCGTCAGGGGTGTTGCACATGGGACGAGGATCACGACGGCGGCTCCCTCCGCCTTCGGGCAGAGTGATCGCATGTGGCGTGAGGACGCTGCCTGCTCCCTCTCTCAGGGGGAGAGGGAGCCGGAGCCGGTCCAGGGCGGTTCTTCTGTTACCGCCGGGTTCGAGGGTTCTGACCTGTTCGTTCCGGCCTGCGCCCATCATGGCGCGGCATCGTGGCCGGCGGCTACTCGGGCAGGACCTCGCCGCGGGTCTCACGTGCGAACGGGATCACCAGCAAGCCGATGCCGAACGCCACCGCCGTGACCGCCACCGGCGTGCCCAGCGTGCCCATCGATGCCACCGCCCCCGCCAGGGCGAAGTTGACGCCTGCGCCGATGAACCGCCCCACCGAGGTGCAGAATGCGAACGCGGTCGCCCGTGCCTCGGTGCCGAACAGCTCCGGCAGCCACAGGCTGAAGATCGCGAAGTTGCCGCCGAACATGCCGAGGAAGAACAGCACCGCCATGAACGCCGGCAGCGCCGTGCCGATAGACAGGTAGAACGCCCAGCCGAACGACGCCACGATCGTGATCATCATGCCGATGTAGTATCCCGCCAGCGTCGAACGCCGGCCGTACCGCTCCGCCAGCCAGGGCGCCGCGATGCAGCCCAGGATCGTCCCGACCGACAGCAGTGCCGTGCCGGCCGACGCCAGTTTCGCCGCATCCGGCGCCGCAACCCCGGCCTGGCGGGACAGGAAGACAATGGCGGTCGGCTCATAGACAGCTCCGGCCCACAGACCGACGATGGCGATGGTCAGCAGCGCCGACATCGTGATGGTCTGGCGCAGGTAGCGCGGCCCGAAGATCACCGCGAACGGGTTGCGGCGGCGCTCCGGCACCGTCCCTTCGACCTGGTGCTGGTGCTTCCAGCGTTCCGGCTCCTTCACGCTGAACAGGGTGGCGATGGACACCACGACCGGCACCAGCCCGCATAGGAACATCGCGCGCCAGCCCAGCGACGCGCCGACGGTGTAGTTCAGCGCCGCCGCGACGAAGAAGCCGAAGTAGTAGCCCGTCTGCAGGTAGCCCGCCCCCATCTTGCGGCGGTCCTCCGGCCAGGCCTCGGCGACGTAGGTGCCCGCCATGGCCCACTCGCCGCCGACGCCGATGCCGGCCAGGAAGCGGAAGAGGGCCAGCACATAGACGTTGGGCGCGAACGCCGCCGCGCCGGTGAACACCGCATACACCAGCACCGTGGCGGCCAGCGACTTGGTCCGGCCGAACCTGTCGGAGATCGGCCCCCAGATGAACGACAGCCCCCACCCGACCAGGAACAGCGCGAACATCAGCGAGCCGATGTAGCCGATGTTGCCCGGCGTCGCGGCGATGCCGGACCGCGGCAGCAGCTCCGTCAGCGCAGGGCCGAGCACCAGGGCGTAAATGACGGAGTCCATGCCGTCGAGCATCCAGCCGAACCAGGCGGCCCAGAAGCCGACGATCTGCTGGCGGTTGAGCGGGGTGCGCCGGTCTGCAACGGGCGCCGCGCCCTGCACCAATCCTTCGGACATCTGGTTTCCTCCCCTGGTTCTTCTTTGCGATGGTTCGGCCGTTCGGTCCCATTCAGGTCTTCCGGCTGCGGCGCGGCGCAGCCGGGGCGGCGGCCGGGCGTGCAGGCGCCAGCAGCACGTCCACCGCAGCGGACCGCACGACCACGCCGCGGACGAACGCCTCGTGGTTGGCCTCGATCTGCTCGGGGTCGTACAGGTAGTTGACCATGAGGCCGTAGGATTCCTCGATGCCGCGCGGCGCCACGTTGCCCAGCCAGTTCACCCGCTCCAGCCGCGCGCCGTTGCCGAGGTGGAAGCGCGCCACCGGGTCGGGCCGCCCATCCTCGCCGGGATCGGTGAGGTAGGCGGCGCAGAGCCGGGTCAGCGGTGCCCGCAAGACCTCGGCAAGTGGCGCGTCCTCCCACCACCGCTCCGTGCCCAGCACGTTGCGGAGGACGGTTGCGGGGTCGTCCGCCACGGGGTCTCCTCCCTCCCCCGCCATGAGGCTCAAGGCCGCCGCCTCGTCGTCCCGCAGCACGTCCGCGCTGGCGAGCCGCTTGCCCAGCCACCGGCGGAACCCCGGCACCGGCGACAGCGTCGAGAAGCGCACCAGCCCCGGCAGCTCGGCCTTGAGTTCCGCCACTACCTGCTTGATCAGGAAGTTGCCGAACGACACGCCGCGCAGCCCATCCTGGCAGTTGGAGATCGAGTAGAAGATCGCCGTGTCCGCTTCGGACTCGCGCGCCCGCTCGGCCCGCTCGTCGCCGTCGGCCGCAAGCAGGGGTTGGACGGAGGACGCCAGGCCCTGGGTCAAGGCAACCTCGACGAAGATCAGCGGGTCGCCGGGCAGCGCCGGATGGAAGAAGCCGAAGCACCGGCGGTCCGGGGCCAGGCGCCGACGCAGGTCGGACCAGCCGGCGATCTCGTGCACCGCCTCGTAGGTGATCAGCTTCTCCAGCACCGCGGCGGGCGTCTGCCAATCGATGCGGCGAAGCTCCAGGAAGCCACGGTTGAACCAGGACCCCAGCAGGTGGCGCAGGTCGGAGTCGAGCGGCTTCAGCGACGGCTCGGCGCGCAGGTGGTCCAGCAGTTCGCGGCGCATGGCGACCAGCGACGCGGTGCCGCCCGGCGCCATGTTGATGCGGCGCAGCAGCTCCTGCCGGGTCGGGTCGGCGGCTTCGGCGAGCTGCGCCGCGTTTTCGGGCGTGGCATCGGCCAGGTAGGCTTCGGCTGCCTGGCGCAACCGGTCCTCGGGCGGCAGGAAGTTCTCTGCCAGGTAACGGTAGAAGGCCAGCCGGTCCGCAGGGCCAAGTTCCTGCAGGGCCAGGGACAGTTCTCGGGCTACTGCGGCCCCGGAAGCCTCGCCGCGTTCGGAGAGCAGGGCCGCCGCCAGCTCCTGCGCCCGGTCCAGCGGCGTCGCCGACGCGTCGGGTTGCAGCACGTCGGCATAAGAGCGCCCACGATCGGCGATGGTGGACCAAAGCCGCTCCAGCAGGGAGCGGGACGACAGCGAGGTTGAGGATGGAGCGGAGGACGGGGGGGAGGGCATCGTCGTCACCATGCTGTTCCGTTTGCGCGACCATGCGCGCGGCCATCTGCGTAGCGCCTCAACGGGGTCCGGGCGCCCGCCACGATGTATCGTCCCGGGGCGGGCCAGCAAAGAACAGAATAGAGGGCGCAGATCGGGTTGTTGCGAGACTGCGGGCCACAGCCGCACCTGCGGCCAGGTGCAGGCTGCTACGCGCGGCGGCTGGGCATCTCCCCGGCGGCGATCAGCGCCCCGGTGATGGCCACCATGCGGCGGCTCTGGTGCCGGATCGCCTCCAGGTCCTCATCGCGCGGCGGCTGGTGATCCGATCCGACGATGGCCGACGCGCCATACGGCGATCCTGCCTCCAGCATGGCCTCGTCGGTGTAGCCGGTGGGCAGGATCACCATGCCCAGGTGCGCCATAGGGGCATACATCGACAGGGTGACCACCTCCGACCCGCCATGCGGCCAGGAGGCGACGGCGAACGCCCCGCCGGTCTTGCCGGCCAGCGCGCCCCGCTTCCACTGCGGACCCAGTTGGTCGAGGAAGTTCTTCAGCTCCGTCGCCATGCTGCCGAAGTAGCAGGGCGTGCCGAACAAGATGGAGTCGGCCCACTCGGCGTCATCCTTGGTAGGGGCTGCATAGAGGGCGTTCTGCCGATGGGCGCTTTCCAGCCAGCCTTTGGCATGGCTCATGACCTCCTCGTCCGCCACCTCCCGTGCCCGGCGCAGGCGCACTTCCGCCCCGGCCTCCCGCCCGGCCTCCGCCGCGGCGACGGCAAGTTGCTCGACGGAGCCGTTTCGTGAGTAGAACGCGATCAGAAGGCGGGTTGGATCAGGCATCATGGCTCCATCGCCCGGCGGCTGCTGCGGCCGGTCGAGCCCATGTGTTGCCGCGCGGGGATTGTGTAACCCGCTGGCGCCCCACGGGCAGGACGGCCCGGCGCGTGCGATGGCTTTTGGGGTGCTATTCCGGCAGACGCTTGGCAACCTCCTCCAGCATCACCTCCGTCGCGCCCCCGCCAATGGACTGGATGCGCGCATCGCGCACCATGCGCTCGATGGCGCTCTCCCGCAGGTAGCCCATGCCGCCGTGGAACTGCTGGCACGAATACATCACCTCGTTCACCAGCTCGCCGCACAGCGCCTTCACCATCGACACCTCGCGCACGCAGTCCCGTCCCTGCGCGTCCAGCCAGGCGGCGTGATAGACCAGGCGGCGGGCGGCCTCCACCTTGGCGGACAGCATCGCCAGCTTCTGCCGGATCGCCTGCTTGTCCCACAGCGTCGCGCCGAACGCCCGGCGCTGCCGCACCCACGCCAGGGTCATGGCGAGGGCCGCCTGCGCCTCACCCATGGCCTGCGCGCCCAGCACGACGCGCTCGTTCTGGAAGTTGCGCATGATGGCATAGAAGCCGCGGTTCTCCTCGCCGATCATGTCCGACGCCGGCACGCGGCAGTCCTGGAACACCAGCTCCGCCGTGTCGGATGACAGCCAGCCCTGCTTCTTCAGCGCCCGCCCCACGGTGAAGCCCGGCGTGCCGCGCTCCACCGCGAACACCGAGATGCCGCGGCTGCCCTTCGCCTGGGTGTCGGTCCTGGCAGCGACGAACACCAGGTCGCCCAGCACGCCGTTGGTGATATACATCTTGGTGCCGTTCAGCACCCAATGGTCGCCGTCGCGCCGGGCGGTGGCCCGCATCCCTGCCACGTCCGACCCGGCGTCCGGCTCCGTCACCGCCACAGCGCAGATCTTGCGCCCGGCGATCAGGTCCGGCATCCAGCGCGCCTGCTGCTCCGGCGTACCGGCGTTGGCCAGGTGCGGCGAGGCCATGTCGGTGTGCACCAGCACGGTGATTGCGAAGCCGCCGAAGGTGGAGCGGCCCAGTTCCTCCGCCAGCACCGCCGTCGCCACCGTGTCCATGCCGCTGCCGCCATGCTCCTCGGCATAGCGGACGCCCAGGAAACCCAGCTCGCCCATGCGGCGCAGCACGTCGCGCGGGACGCTGCCCGCCTCCTCCCAGGCTTCGGCGTGCGGCTTGACCTCGGTGTCCACGAAGCGGCGGACCTGGTCGCGGAACAGCTCGTGCTCCGCCGTCAGGTAGGGGTCGGAGGTGCTGGGCATGGCGCGCGGGTGCAGCAGGTTCGTGTCGGGCATGATGGCGGCTCCAGGTTGCCTGGCAAACGTTAGGTAGCTAGGTTGGCGTATGTCGGAAAGCAACCTTTCCGGGCCGCTGGCCGGCGTCCGGGTGATCGAGATGTCAGCCATCGGCCCGGTGCCGCACTGCGGCCTGGTGCTGGCCGAGATGGGGGCGGACGTGGTTCGGCTGGACCGCGCCGGGGCGTCCGAGCTGGGGGTGCCGGTGCCGCCCCGCTTCGACGCGCTGGCCCGGGGCAAGCAGTCGGCCGTGCTCGATCTCAAGGCGGACGAGGGGCGCCAGGCGGCGTTGCGCCTGATCGGCGGCGCGGACGTGCTGATCGAGGGGTTCCGCCCCGGCGTGATGGAGCGGTTGGGCCTGGGGCCGGAGGCCTGCCTGGGCGCCAACCCGCGCTTGGTGTACGGGCGTGTCAGCGGCTGGGGCGACGCCGGGCCGATGGCGGCGGAGGCCGGGCACGACTTGAATTTCCTAGGGCTGACCGGGGCGTTGCTGGCGATGGGCATGCCGGGCCAACCGCCGCCGGTGCCGCTGAACCTGGTGGCGGATTTCGGCGGCGCGGCCATGCAGTTGGCGTGCGGCGTGCTGGCGGCGCTGCTGCACGCCCGTGCCACTGGGCAGGGCCAGGTGGTGGCGACCAGCATCTTCGAGGGTGCGGCGTCGCTGACCCCCTTCGCGCAAGGGCTGCGGGCGGCGGGGGTGTGGACCGACCAGCGCAGCGGCAACATCCTGGATGGCGGGGCGCCGTTCTACCGCACCTATGCCACCCTGGACGGCGGCTACGTCGCCGTGGCCGCCATCGAGCCGCGGTTCTACCAGGCCCTGCTGGAGGGGCTGCGGCTGGCCGGGGCGATCCAGGCCGGGGCGCAGATGGACCGCGCCGGCTGGCCCGCGACGGCGGCGCTGTTCACCACGCGGTTCGCCGAGCGCACGCGGGACGACTGGGCGGCGCTCTTTGCCGGCACCGACGCCTGCGTGTCCGCGGTGCTCGGCTGGGCGGAGGCGGCGATGCACCCGCAGGCGGCAGCGCTCGGCCTGTTCTCCCCGGTGGATGGCGTGATGCTGCCGCGCACCGCCGCCCGGTTCTCCGCTACGCCGGCCGGCGTGCCCGCCGCTGCTGTGGCGCCGGGCGCCGACACGCAAGCCGTGCTGCGCGCGGCCGGACTGGCGACCCCGCCTGAGCAACCCTAGCCTAAGCGTGCGCCGACCCCAGCTTAGGCAGGATGTCAGCCCCTGCCCCGGCCGCTCCGATGGCGGAACTCCGCCGCCTTGCCCTCAACCACGCCGCACGGCTGTTCCGCACCCAGGGCTATGCAGCCGTGACCATGCGGGACATCGCCACATCCTGCGGGGTGAAGGCTGGGAGCCTGTATTACCACTTTGCATCCAAGGAGCAGATCGTGGTGGAGGTGCTGAACACTGGCATGGACATGGTGTCCGCCCGGGTTCGGCGCCACATGGGTATGCTGCCGGCCGGGGCGGCGCTGCCGCTGCGCCTGCGGACCGCCATCGCCGCGCACCTGCACACCTTGCTGGGGCGGGATGACTACATTGCGGCCAACATCCGCATTTTCGGCCAGGTGCCCGACCGGGTACGGACGGAGGCGCTGGCGCACCGCCGGCTTTATGAGGATTGGTGGCAGGGCTTGCTGGATCAGGCCGCCCACGACGGCGCGTTCCTCCCGGGCACCGACGTGCGGCTGGTCCGTCTGTTCCTGATGGGGGCGATGAACTGGTCCCTGGAGTGGCACTACTTTTCCGGCCAAGACTCGTCCCCCGGCGACGCGGCTGGCCCAGACTCCCGCGAGCAGGACGTGGATGCCATTGCCGACCGCCTGGCGGCGATGGTGCTGCACGGGGTATCGGCAACGCCCGCGCCGGGGTAAGTCTTGCCGAACCGGCCCGGTTGAGGAATGAGCCGGGGCGCATTTCGGGGGATTGCGTGACCGTTTGGGACAGCCGGGCCTCGCCGCGGGATGACCGCTTCAAGCAGAATGCCGCGCAGTATGGCGCCCTGCTGGACACCCTGCGGACGGCGCTGCGGCACAGCCTGGCAGGCGGCGGGGACGCGCAGACGAAGCGCCACCACGGCCGCGGCAAGCTGCTGGTGCGGGACCGGATCGACCGGCTCGTGGACCCGCTGACGCCGTTCCTGGAGCTGTCGCCGCTTGCCGCCTGGGGGCTGTACGGCAACGAGGTCCCGGCGGCCGGGATTGTCACGGGCATCGGCGTCGTGCACGGCACCCCCTGCATGGTGATCGCCAACGACGCCACCGTGAAGGGCGGCAGCTTCTTCTACGAGACCGTGAGGAAGCACCTGCGCGCCCAGGAGATCGCCCGCGAGAACCGGCTGCCGTGCCTGTACTTGGTCGATTGCGGCGGCGCCTACCTGCCGGAGCAGGACCGGGTGTTCCCCGACCGCGGACATTTCGGCACCACGTTCTACGAGCAGTGCAAGATGTCGGCGGACGGCATCCCGCAGCTCAGCGCGGTGTTCGGCGGCTGCACGGCGGGGGGCGCCTACATCCCGGCGCTGTCGGACGAGGTCGTCATGGTGCGCGGCCAGGCCCGCATCCACCTGGGCGGCCCCAGCATCGTCAAGGCGGCCATCAACGAGGACGTGGACGGCGAGACCCTCGGCGGCGCCGAGATGCACACCCGGGTGTCCGGCGTGTCCGACTACCTCGCCGACACCGAGATCGAGGCGCTGGCGCGGCTGCGCGGCATCGTCGCCGGGCTGAACCAGGAGCGGCCGTGCTACGCCGTGACCCGCCCTGCCCGCCCGCCGCTGCATGATCCGGCGGAGATACCAGGGATCATCGAGGCCGATCCCAAGGTGCCCTATGAGGTGCGGGAGGTGATCGCCCGGCTGGTGGACGGCAGCGAGTTCGCCGAGTTCAAGCCGGATTGGGGCAGCTCGCTGGTGTGCGGGACGGCGCACATGCATGGCTATCCCGTGGGCATCCTGACCAATAACGGGCCGCTGTTTTCTGAATCGTCCCTGAAGGGCGCGCACTTCATCGAGCTGTGCGACCAGCGGCATATCCCCTTGCTGTTCCTGCAGAACATCAACGGCTTCATGGTGGGCAGCGAGGCCGAGCGCGGCGGCATCGCCAAGCATAGCGCCAAGCTGGTCTATGCCGTGAGCTGCGCCCGGGTGCCGCGCTTCACCGTCATCATCGGCGGCAGCTACGGCGCGGGCAACTACGGCATGTGCGGGCGGGGATTCGGCCCGCGGTTCCTGTTCGCCTGGCCCAACGCGCGCATCGCCACCATGAGCCCGGATGTCGCCAGCAACGTGCTGCTGGAATTGCGCCGCAGCAGCCTCAAGCGCGGCGAGGCCGACCCGGCGGAGCTGGCCGCGCTGGACAAGCAGACCCGCGACCAGTTCACCGAGCAGAGCGACCCGTACTACGCCACCGCCCGGCTGTGGGACGATGGTATCATCGAGCCTACGGCGACGCGCGACGTGCTGGGCCTGTGCCTGGCCCTGGCCGCCAGCGAGCCGCATGACATGCGGCGCGCGCCGGTTTACCGGATGTGATGATGGCAGCGACGCCGTCTGGAACCTCGTCATTGCGAGGAGCGCTTGCGACGCGGCAATCCAGTGGCCGCACGTGCAGTCCTGGCCGCCCCTGGATTGCTGCGCCGAAGCCGGCTCGCAATGACGGTGCGGGACGGCGATGGGCCGGTGGTCCACGGCGGTCAGTGCAGGCATGAGGCGGGTCCTGATCGCCAACCGCGGGGAGATCGCCTGCCGCATCGTCCGCACCTGCCGGCGCATGGGGCTGGGCAGCGTCGCGGTGTATTCGGATGCCGACGCGGATACCCTGCACGTCCGCGAGGCCGACGACGCCGTCCGCATCGGCCCGGCCGACGCCGCGCGCAGCTACTTGGACGCGGACGCCATCATCGCCGCCGCGCTGTCCAGCGGGGCCGATGCAATCCACCCGGGCTACGGCTTCCTGTCCGAGCGCGTGGTGCTGCCGGAGCTGTGCGCCAAGAATGGCCTAACCTGGATCGGACCGTCCGCCACCTGCATCAGCCGCATGGGGTCGAAGATCGAGGCCAAGCGGATCGCACGCGAGGCCGGGGTGCTGTGCGTGCCGGGCTATGACGGCGACGATCAGTCGGAGGGGCGGTTCGCGGCGGAGGCGGCGGCCATCGGCTACCCTGTGCTGGTGAAGGCCAGCGCGGGCGGCGGCGGACGCGGGATGCGTCGGGTGGCAGATGCCAGCGAACTGCCCGGCGCCCTGGCCTCTGCTGGGTCCGAAGCGCAAGCGGCGTTCGGCAGCCCGGTGCTGCTGCTGGAGAAGCTGATCCAGCGGCCCCGGCACATCGAGGTGCAGCTCGCCGGCGACCAGCACGGCAACTTGGTTCACCTATGGGAGCGGGAGTGCTCGATCCAGCGCAGCTACCAGAAGGTGATCGAGGAGGCGCCGGCGCCGAACCTGCCCGCCGCGGTGCGGGATGCGCTGCTGGACGCCGCGGTGCGGTTGGGCCGGGCGATTGGATATGACAGCCTGGGCACCGCGGAGTTCATCCTGGAAGAGGGTGACGACACCCCCTGGTTCCTGGAGATGAACACCCGCCTGCAGGTCGAGCACCCCGTGACGGAGCAGGTGACGGGCCTGGACCTGGTGGAATGGCAGATCCGCATCGCCCGCGGCGAGCGCCTGCCCTTGCCGCAGGACGGCATCCCGCTGCGCGGCGCCGCCATTGAGGCACGGCTGAATGCCGAGGACCCCGGGCAAGGCTACCGTCCCGGCACTGGCACGCTGGCCCGGTTTGATTTGCCGGCGGGTGAGGGCATCCGGGTGGAAACGGGGGTGGAGGCCGGGTCCTCGGTCACGCCATATTACGACAGCATGATCGCCAAGGTGATCGCCTCCGCACCGGACCGGGCCGAGGCGGTGGCGCGGCTGGCGGCAGCGCTGGATCGCCTGGTGGTGCTTGGGGTGCCGAGCAACCAGGGCCTGCTTTGCGACATCGTGGCGCATCCCGCGTTCACCGCGGGCCGGCTGACGACGGGGTTCTTGTCGGAGGCGTTCCCTGACGGCTGGGCGCCGGGCGGAGGCGATGACGCCGCGGCACGGAATGCCGCGGTGGCGGTCTGGCTGGGGTTGCAGCGGGGCACGGCGCCGGGTCCTTGGAGCACCTTGGGCGGGCTGCGCCTGACGGAGGCTGCCGGGCGGCCGGCGCGGCTGTTTCTGACGCTGCATGGTTCGGCAGGCGCGCAGGATGTTGTGGTGACGGGGGGCGCCGGTGGGTTCACCGTGGACGGCGTTGCCGTGGCTGCCAGTCATGCCGGCGGACTTGTCACGGTGCGGGCGGACGGGCGGGCAGTGCGCTTTGCCGCCGCGGGCCGGGACGGCGACGTGCTGCTGTCGGCGCACGGCCGCACCCATGCGCTGCGGGTCGTGCCGGCCATTGACGCGTCATTCACCACCAACGCCGCGGCGGGCGGGCCGCGTGTGACGGCGGCGATGCCCGGCCTGGTGACGGCAGTCGAGGCCGTGGTGGGCGACCAGGTGGTGCAGGGGCAAGTCGTCGTGGTGATGGAGGCCATGAAGGTCGTCATGCGCCTCCCTGCCCCTGTGGCCGGGCGCGTGGCCCGCGTGGCGTGCGCGGCGGGGGAGACCGTGCGCAGCGGCGACCTGCTGGTCGAGATCGAGCCGGACGCGCCGGGGTGACGCCGCCCCGCCCCCAAGACGGCCGCTGCTGCTCCCTCTCCCTCCGGAAGAGGGCTGGGATAAGGGAAGCGGCAAGCACCTACCATGCCCAGGACGGAGCGACGCTTGCGTCCGGACTAGCGCGGCTCGGCTCTTCCAGCTTCCCTCACCCCGTCTCTCTCCTGGAGGAAGAGGGAGTCAGCGCCGTCCCTGTATTGGACGTGGCATGCGGCGAAAAGCTGCCGTGACCGACGACACGTTCCCGAAGCTGCTGCTCCGCAACGCGGCGATCCGCCCGCACCGCCCGGCCAGCCGCCTGAAGGAGCATGGCATCTGGCGCACCTGGACCTGGGCAGAGGTGCTGGAGGAGGTCCGTGCGCTGGCCGCCGGGCTGGCTGCCCTGGGCCTGGCCCGCGGGGACACGGTGGCGGTGATCGGCCACAACCGGCCCCGGCTGTACTGGGCCATGGCCGCTGCCCAATCGCTCGGCGCGGTCCCGGTCCCGATCTACCAGGATGGCATCGCCGAGGAGATGGCCTACGTCCTGGCCCATGCCGAGGTCACGACCGCCGTGGTGCAGGACCAGGAGCAGGTGGACAAGCTGCTGCTGATCGCCGGGCAACTGCCGAAGCTGCGGCGCATCATCTACGACGAGGAGCGCGGCCTGCGCGGCTATGACCACGCCCGCCTGCACGCCTACGCCGCTGTGCAGGATGCCGGCCGCCAATCGCCCGCCCCGGCATGGGAGGCCGGGTGCCAGGCCGGCCGCGGGGAGGACCTGGCGGTGGTGGTCTATACCTCGGGGACCACGGGCAAGCCCAAGGGCGTCATGTTGACGTTCAACAACTTGGTCGTCACCGTCGGCCACGCCAACGCCTTCGACCGGCTGGACGAGACGGAGGAGGTCGTGGCCTACCTGCCGATGGCCTGGGTGGGCGACCACGTGTTTTCCTACGCGCAGTCCTACCTGGCCGGCTACTGCGTGTCCTGCCCCGAGGGTCCCGACACCACCGCTGGGGACCGCAACGAGATCGGGCCGACCTACTTCTTCGCCCCACCCCGGGTGTTCGAGAACCTTCTCACACTGGTGATGGTGCGGATGGATGACGCCTCCGCGCTGAAACGCCGGCTGTTCCACGGCTTCCTCGGCGTTGCCCGGCGCTGGGGGGAGCAGGTGCTCGACGGCAAGCCGGTGCCGTGGGGGGCGCGGCTGCTGTACGGGCTGGGCAACGTGCTGGTGTACGGGCCGTTGAAGGGGCAGATGGGGCTGGACCGGCTTAAGGTCGGCTACACCGCCGGGGAGGCCATCGGTCCCGACATGTTCCGGTTCTACCGGTCGCTGGGGCTGAACCTGAAGCAGCTTTACGGCCAGACCGAGGCTTCGGTTTACCTGACCTTGCAGCCAGACGGCGAGGTCAGCCCGCATACCGTCGGCCGCCCGGCGCAAGACGTGGAGCTGCGCATCGACCCGGCGGGGGAGCTGCAGTTCCGCGGCCCCGGCGCCTTCCGCGGCTACCTGCGCGATCCCGACAGCACGGCATCGACGCTGACGCCGGATGGATGGGTGCGGACGGGGGACGCCGGGTTCGTGGATGTGGACGGGCACCTGCGGATCATCGACCGCGCCAAGGACGTGGGCCGGCTGCTGGACGGCACCTTGTTCGCGCCGAAGTATTTAGAGAACAAGCTTAAGTTCTTTCCGCACATCAAGGAGGCCGTCGCGGTCGGCAACGGCATGGCGGCGGCCAGCGTGATGTTGAACATCGACTTGGTCGCGGTGGGGGCCTGGGCGGAGCGGCAGGGCATCACCTATGCGTCCTATCAGGAGCTGGCCGCGCACCCGGCGGTGCATACGCTGCTGGGCGGCCATGTGGCGGCGGTGAACACGGCGCTGCGGGAGGAGGGCGGCGCGATGGCGGGTCTGCAAATCCGGCGGTTCCTGGTGCTGCCGAAGGAGTTGGACGCCGATGACGGGGAGCTGACCCGCACGCAGAAGGTGCGGCGCCGGTTCGTCGGTGAACGCTATGCCAGCCTGATCGCCGCGCTGGATGACGGGTCGGCGGCCGGGCACATCCTGATCGAGACGGTGTTCGAGGACGGCCGCCGCGGCAGCATGTCGGCGACCGTCGCGGTGCATGACTTGGGCGCCTCGGTGCCGGCGCTGGATCGTGCGGCATGACGGAGGTGCTGCTGGACGTGGCGGGGGTGTCGCTGGCGTTCGGCGGGGTGCAGGCCATCGCCGGGGTGTCGTTCGACATCCGCCGCGGAGAGATACGGGCGATCATCGGTCCCAACGGCGCTGGTAAGACTTCGATGCTGAATGTGATCAATGGGTTCTATCATCCGCAGCAGGGGCGGATCACCTATAAGGGCCAGGCGCGGTCGCGGATGCGGCCGCATGTCGCGGCGGCGCAGGGCATTGCCCGTACGTTCCAGAACGTCGCGCTGTTCAAGGGCATGACGACCCTGGACAACATCATGGCCGGGCGCGGGATGCGGATGCGGCGCGGATTGTTTTGGCAGGCGCTGCGGTTCGGCCCGGCGCTGCGGGAGGAGATCGAGCACCGCCGGGCCGCCGAGCGCATCATCGGCTTCCTGGAGATCGAGTCGATCCGCAAGACCCCGGTCGGCAAGCTGCCATACGGCCTGCAGAAGCGGGTGGAGCTGGGCCGGGCGCTGGCGATGGAGCCGGACCTGCTGCTGCTCGACGAGCCGATGGCGGGCATGAACCTGGAGGAGAAGCAGGACATGTGCCGCTATATCCTGGACGTGTCGGCGCAGCTTGGCACCACGATTGCGCTGATCGAGCACGACATGGGCGTGGTGATGGACTTGTCGGACCGGGTGGTCGTGCTGGATTATGGCCGCAAGATCGCCGATGGCACGCCGGATGAGGTGCGGGCGGACCCGGCGGTGGTGGCGGCGTACCTGGGACTTCCCAGGGATGCGGTGTCCCCGGTTGATCCGGACGCACATGCCGGCCGCGAGCCTGCGCAGGAGAAAGTGGATGCACATTGAACCGCAGACGCTGATCGGCACCTGGAGGCGCTTCGGACTTGTCGGTCCCGTTTATGAAGTCATCGGCACCAGCCCGGGTTCGCAGGACGAGTCGCCTGTCATGCGAATCCGGGTTCTCGAAACTGGCGAGGAGGTGGATTACAAGATGGCCGACGTGCTGGACGATCCCGTCGAACGCTGATGTTCGCAATCGCATTCGATCTTGTGGTGGCAGACACAGCCGCAAATTGTCCGAAAGGGGTTTCGCAGGCTTATGCGGACATTGGCTCCACGCTGGCCGGGTTCGGTCAGCGGGATCAAGGGAGCCTTTACCTTATCGACCAAGACAACCTGGCCAATCTGTTTTCCGCTGTCATGGCGCTCAAAGCCCTGCCGTGGCTTCCTGCTTCAGTGCGGGACATGCGTGCGCTCAAGGTCGAGCACTGGTCGGACTTCACGCAGATCATCAAGACTTAGCCGGCAGGGATGAACGTCCTTTATCAAGTCCTGGTCGATCCCTTCCTGCAGATGGCCGGTGCCCCCGACCTGCTGGTGCAGACCCTGTGGGAGGGCCTGGTGTCCGGCGTGCTGTATGCGCTGACGGCGCTGGGGTTCGTGCTGATCTACAAGGCGTCCGGCGTGTTCAACTTCGCCCAGGGCATCATGGTGGTGTTCGCCGCCCTCACCCTGGTGGGCCTATACGAGCACGGCGTCCCTGTCCCGCTGGCGCTGCTGCTGGCGGCCGGCGTGATGGCGTTGCTCGCCGTGGGGATCGAGCGGTTCATGCTGCGCCCCCTGGTGAACCAGCCCGACATCATCCTGTTCATGGCGACCTTCGGCCTGACCTGGGTGCTGATCGGCCTGGGCGAGCTGGTGTTCGGCGGCGAGCCGAAGGCCATGCCGGCGGAGGCGCTGGGCCTGCCCACCGGGTCGATTGATGTTCCGCTGGCCGGCGGCTTCGTGTCGTTGCAGCGGCTGGACATCGCTGCGGCGGTGATCGCGCTGCTGATGGTGGCGGGGCTGGCGGTGTTCTTCCAGCGCACCCGTATCGGCCGGGCGCTGCGGGCGGTGGCGGACAGCCATAAGGCGGCGCTGTCGGTCGGCATTTCGCTGAACCAGATCTGGGTGATCGTCTGGTTTGCCGCCGGGGTGGTGGCGCTGGTGGCGGGCGTGCTGTGGGGGGCGCGGTCCAACGTGTCCTTCGCCTTGCAGATCGTGGCGTTGAAGGCGCTGCCGGTGCTGATCCTGGGCGGCTTCACCTCGGTGCCGGGCGTCATCGTGGCCGGGCTGATCATCGGGGTCACCGAGAAGCTGGGCGAGTTCTACTGGGGGCCGCTGCTGGGGGGCGGCATCGAGAGCTGGCTGGCCTACGTCGTCGTGCTGCTGTTCGTGCTGGTGCGGCCGCAGGGGCTGTTCGGCGAGCGGCTGATCGAGCGCATCTAGAGATGGCCGGACCCGCCGCACGATCCCGTCATTGCGAGCCGCCCTTGCGGCTTGGCAATCCTCATGCGGCGTGGCGGTTTAGGGGCCGCATCCCCGAACGCCAGTCCCGGCATCCCCTCCGCGCCGCTGCGCTCCTCGCAATGACGGGCTTTTAGGTGTTCTACCGCGAGTCCGGCCAGTTCAAGACGGGCTACGCCGCCGACATGGCGGTGTTCCCGATCCGGCAGGACCGGATCGGCCTGGCGGTGATCCTGCTGCTGGCCTTCGTCGTTGTGCCGGTGTTCGGCAGCGCGTTCCTGCTGGATGCCGTCATGATCCCGTTCCTGGTGCTGTCGCTGGCGGCGATCGGGCTGAACCTGCTGACGGGATATACCGGGCTGATCTCGCTGGGGACGGGGGCGTTCATGGGGGTGGGGGCCTATGCGTGCTACAAGCTGACCTCCGCCTTCCCCGGGGTGAACGTGGTGGTGTGGGTGGTGGTGTCCGGCCTGTTCGCCAGCCTGGCCGGGGCGCTGTTCGGGCTGCCGAGCCTGCGGATCAAGGGCTTCTACCTGATCGTCGCCACGCTGGCGGCGCAGTTCTTCCTGCAGTGGTGCTTCGCGCGGGTGGGGTGGCTGCGCGACTACAACGTGTCCGGCGCGATCGAGGCCGGGACGCACACCCTGTTCGGCGTGGCGGTCACGGGTCCGACGGCGCAGCCTTGGGTGCGTTATCTCGTGGTATTGACGCTGGTGGCGGGGCTGACTTGGGTTGCGTCCAACATCCTGCGCGGGCGGATCGGGCGCACCTGGATGGCGATCCGCGACATGGACCTGGCGGCGGAGCTGATCGGCGTGCGGCTGCTGCCGGCCAAGCTGCTGGCGTTCGCGGTGTCGTCGTTCTACTGCGGGGTGGCCGGGGCGATGCTGGTCTATTTCTGGTATGGCAGTGCGGAGCCGGAGGTGTTCTCCATCGACCTCGGGTTCCTGGTGCTGTTCATGGTGATCATCGGAGGGCTGGGCAGCCTGGTCGGGTCGTTCATGGGGGCGGCGCTGATCCATGTGCTGCCGGTGGCGCTGCGGGCCGGGTCGGGGTGGGTGGGGCTGCCGATCGCGCCGGCGACGGTGGAGCACCTGACGTACATCATCGTGGGAGGACTGCTGATCGGGTTCCTGATCCTGGAGCCGCATGGGCTGGCGCGGCTGTGGGGGATTGGGAAGCAGAAGCTGCGGGTTTGGCCGTTTCCTTATTGATAACGTCCCCAGGATCGACACACCTGGGAGGGTGGCAGGGTATCAAGCCGCCTCCCCTATCCTGATCTCCAGGGTGAGGCCAGCCGCCGCCGCAAGGTTCACCAGCGCATCGAGGGAGAACTTCCCAAGCTTGCCCCGAAGCAGGTCGTTCAGACGGGGCCGCGTGATCGCCAGCCGCTTCGCCGCCACCTCTTGCGGCACCTCCCAGGACTTAACCCGCGCGATCAGGGCTGCGAGCAGGTCGGCACGCACTTTCATGTTCGCGGCTTCGGCCGGGGTGTCGGCCAGGGCGTCAAACACGTCGTCGAACACTTCGATCTTCATCTTTACGTCCTCCATGACTTCAGGCGGCTTGTCGCTAATTCGATATCCCGCTGTGCCGTCCGCTGCGTCTTCTTCTGGAAGGCGTGGAGGACGACAATCGTGTCTCCGACCGTCGCCAGATAGATGACCCGGAAGGCGCCGGCTTCGTTGCGTATCCGTATCTCCCTCACGCCCGGCCCTACTGTTGTGAACGGCTTCCAGTCAGCGGGATCGTTGCCCTTTTGGACCTCGCGGAGCTGGAACCCTGCCTCGGAGCGTGCATCGTCCGGAAAGTCCCGGAGCCGGGTCAGGCTGTCGCCGAGGAAGGCTATCGGCTTCATGATCTGCGTGTATCAGAACGGATACACATAAGCAAGCCGCTGCGGATGAATTAAAGGAGCAAAGGCAACGTTGGGAGCTGAGTGGCAACCAGGCATGGAGTAGTCGCCCCCTACCATCGTGAGCCCGGGATTTTGATGATGGACCCCCATGGGCTGGTGCGGCTGTAGCAATCAGCAAGCAAAGGCTGCGGGTTGACCGTTTCCGCATTACGTGTCCCGCCCTTCGCCGGACTCGATGTACAGTTGATTTGGAGTATCGCCAAGGTGAACAATGATCTGCAACATAATAGATAAGCGCTCACATCGTTACCGTTGGAAGAAGGTGAACGCCATTGCCGAGGCAACCTGGCACGACAACATCTGTGAGGACTCTGATCAAACGCCCGAGATTGTTTCAGAGACCCACATCGAATATCGGGAGATGATTGGAGTCAGCTTATCTAAAGCAATCTTTTGGGCAAGCGCTTTTCCCTACCCCGTCACGTTGTATCTTTATGACGAGAACGAGGGCATAAACATTGTCCCATACCCCATCTGGTCCGGGCAACCCGATTGACAGTCTGCAACTCCAGCAAGACAGCCCTTCTATCGGTGCTCAACACGTAGTAGAAATAATATACAACGGGCGCTGCAAGCGCCCGACATACGGGAGCCGTCATGACCCTCAAAGCCCTAGCCCTGGCCGGCCTCGCCGCCGCCGCCCTCGCCGCCGCCCCGGCCCAGGCGGAGGACACCATCTACGTCCCTCTGCTCACCTACCGCACCGGCCCGTTCTCCGGCTCCGGGCAGCACATCGCGGACGGGATGCACGACTACCTCGCCATGCTCAACGAGCGCGACGGCGGCATCGGCGGCGTCAAGCTGGCCATCGAGGAGTGCGAGACCGGCTACGACACCAAGAAGGGCCTGGAGTGCTACGAGGCCGTCAAGGGCAAGCACCCCGTCATGGTCAACCCCTGGTCCACCGGCATCACCCTGCCGCTGATCCCGCGCGCGGCGGTGGACAAGATCCCAGTGCTGTCGATGGCCTATGGCTTGTCGGCGTCGGCGCGCGGCGATCTGTTCCCCTGGGTGTTCAATCCGCCCGACACCTACTGGGACGGGCTGTCGATGATCATGAGCTTCATTGCCAATCAGGAGGGGGCCAACCAAGAGGGCGGGCTGGCCAAGCTGAAGGGCAAGCGGATCGGCTACATGTACTTGGACGCCGGGTTCGGCAAGGAACCGCTGCCCCTGTTCGACCAGTTGGCCAAGGACGTCGGCTTCGAGCTGAAGCTGTATCCGGTGGCGGCGGCGGACATGCAGAACCAGGGGTCGCAGTGGCTCGGCGTGCGGCGGGACAAGCCCGACTACCTCGTGCTGTACGGCTGGGGCGCGATGAACCCGACCGCCATCAAGGAGGCCGTCAAGGTCAACTTCCCCATGGAGCGGATGCTGAGCATCTGGTGGCCTGCCGAAGAGGACGCGCGCAACGCCGGGCCGGGGTCGGTGGGGTTCAAGACGCTAAACTGGCATGGCAGCGGCGCGGCCTACCCGGCACTGCAGGACGTGCTGCGCACCGTCTATGACAAGAACCGGGCGCAGGGCGGGCGGGAGCACGTCGGCGATCTGCTGTACAACCGCGGCATCTACAACTCGGTGCTGATCGCCGAGGCCATCCGCGGCGCGCAACGCCTGGCCGGCCACGCCCAGGTAACGGGGGGGGACGTGCGGCGCGGGCTGGAGACGCTGACCATCACCGAGGCGCGGTGGACCGAGATGGGGCTGCCGGGATTTGCCGGGCCGCTGCGGCTGACGTGCCAGGACCATAACGGGCACCAGCCGGCGTTCATGCAGCGGTGGGACGGGGCGAAATTCGTGCAGGTGTCCGGCCTGATCAAACCGCTGGGCGAGCGGCTGGACCCGCTGATGTCGGCGGCGGCGCAGGACTACGTCGAGAAGAGCGCGGGCTGGCCGAAGCGGACCGAGACTTGCGACCCGTCCTAGACGGCATGATGCCGCCGGGGCCGCTGCTGCAGGTCAACAACATCGAGGTGGTGTACGACCGCGTGATCCTGGTGCTGAAGGGCGTGTCGCTGGAGGTGCCGGCCGGCGGCATCATCGCGCTGCTGGGCGGCAACGGCGCGGGCAAGACGACTACCCTGCGCGCGGTGTCCAACCTGCTGGCGGCGGAGCGCGGGCGGGTGACGAAGGGCAGCATCCACTTCCAGGGCGCCGCGGTGCAGGGGCAGGCGCCGGACGACCTGGTGCGGCGTGGCTGCATCCAGGTGATGGAGGGCCGCCACTGCTTCGGCCATCTGACGGTCGAGGAGAACCTGATGACCGGCGCCTACACGCGGCGGGACGGGCGCGTTGCGATCCGGGCGGACCTGGATCGGGTGTACGGGCTGTTCCCCCGGCTGCGGGCGCGGCGGGGGTCGCTGGCCGGGTATACCTCGGGAGGCGAGCAGCAGATGTGCGCCATCGGGCGCGCGCTGATGTCCCGCCCCGTGCTGATCCTGCTCGATGAGCCGTCGATGGGCCTGGCGCCGCAGGTGATGGAGGAGATTTTCGAGATCGTGCGCGTGCTGAACCAGCAGGAGGGCGTGTCGTTCCTGCTGGCCGAGCAGAACACCACGCTGGCGCTGCGATATGCCAGCCATGGGTATATCCTGGAAAGCGGGCGGGTGGTGCTGGACGGGACGGCGGCGGCGCTGCTGGGCAATGACGACGTGCGGCAGTTCTATTTGGGGACCGGCGATGGCGGGCGGCAGTCGTTTCGGGATGTAAAGAGCTACAAGCGCCGCAAGCGGTGGCTGGCTTGAAGTCCGCGCTGTCCAGGTCGTCATTGCGAGGAGCGCTTGCGACGCGGCGATCCAGGGGCCGTGAGGACTGCCCTGGCCGTTCCTGGATCGCCACGCCGCAAATGCGGCTCGCGATGACGCCCCTTTGGTGGAGCAGATGACGCTAGGCGCACCGATGTCCGAGTTCTACGACGCCCGCGACACCCAGGATGCGGCAAGACGCGAAGCTGCGCTGCTCGCCCGCCTGCCGGCGCTGGTGGCGGCTGCGGTGCAGGCGCCGGGCTGGGCGCGGCATCTCGGCTCGGTGGACCCGGTCGCGGTGTCCACCCGTGCGGCCTTGACGGCGCTGCCGGTGCTGCGGAAGTCGGACCTGCCGGCGATGCAGCGTGCGGCGCCACCGTTCGGCGGGTTCCGAACCGAGGTGCCGCGCGGCGGCCGGGTGTTCGCCTCGCCGGGGCCGATCTACGAGTGCGAGGGCACGGGCGATGACCCGTGGCGTGGCGCACGGGCGTTTTATGCCGCCGGGTTCCGGCCGGGGGACCTGGTGCTGAACACCTTGTCTTATGCGCTGACGCCGGGCGGGTTCATCCTGGACTCCGGGGCACGCGCGCTGGGCTGCGCCGTCATCCCCGCCGGCCCCGGCAATACCGCGCAGCAAGTGGACGTGATCGCGCAGTTGCGGCCCGACGGCTACTGCGGTACGCCGGACTTCCTGAAAATACTGCTCGACGCCGCCGGCCCCACGTCGATCACCAAGGCGCTCGTCTCCGGCGCGGCGTTTCCGCCGTCGTTGCAGCAGGAGCTGACCGGGCGCGGCGTCGCGGCCTACCAGGCGTATGCCACGGCCGACCTGGGTATCGTGGCCTACGAGACCTCGGCCCGCGACGGCCTGGTGGTGAACGAGGACATTCTGCTGGAGATCGTCCGCCCCGGCACCGGCGCCCCGGTGCCGGACGGCGAGGTCGGCGAGGTCGTCGTGACCTCGTTCAGCCCCGAGTACCCGCTGGTTCGCCTGGCGCTCGGCGACCTGTCCGCCATGCTGCCCGGCGCGTCCCCCTGCGGGCGCACCGGGCCGCGCATCCGGGGCTGGATGGGCCGCGCCGACCAGGCGGCCAAGGTGCGCGGCATGTTCGTCCGCCCGGAGCAGGTGGCCGCCGTCGCCGCCCGGCACCCCGCCGCGGGCCGGCTGCGCCTGGTGATTGGCCGCGCCGGGGAGCAGGACCGGGCGGTGCTGCGGATGGAGGGCGCGTCGGACCTGGCAGACGCGGTGGGCGCGGCATTCCAGGACGTGACGGGGCTGAAGGCAGTGGTGGAGGCGGTGCCGCCGGGCAGCCTTCCGAACGATGGCCGGGTGATTGCGGACGAGCGTTGACCGTGTGCTACGCCTGCGCCAGGAACCCTCGATGACCTGGGATGCCTGCACCAGCCTGTTCCACCCTCTGCGGATCGACGCTGTGGCCGCGCCCGGCGGCGGGTTGATCGGCATGACGCCCTGCCCCGGTAAGGTGCAGCCGGACGGCTCCACCGGCCCGTGGCGCCGCGACCTGGCCTTGGACCTGGACGCGATCGGGGACTGGGGGTTCCGGTAGCGACAGAACCGGACGTTCGATACAGGTACTGAAGCTGTAGAAACTCAGGCAGGCCGGGAGTTTACAAGCGACAGATGGTTAGCGGAACGGCCTACAAGCTGGGGCTTGAAAGCGCATGATCCAGCCAAGTGTCGTCAGCGCTTCACCTTCCCCGCAACAAGGTCTTGCATACTAATCGGACGGCGACCCAACAGCCGCTCGAGCGTTGGATCGACGGCGGCGAACTCACCCCTGCGGCTCGCGCGATACAGGCCGAGCATTATGTCCGCGACCGCGGGTGGCGCGCCACGGGCTGCAATCTTTGCCCGGAGTCCTTCATCCGTGATGACCTCCCGACGGACGGCACGGCCCAGGAGGTCCGAGGCGACACGGGCGAGATCGGAAAGGTCGAGCGCCTGCGACCCGGTCAGCGGCGGCGTCGGGCCATCGTATTGGCCCTCGTTTGCCAGGAGGATGGCGGCGGCTTCGGCCAGATCGGCGTGGGCGGTCCATGATACCTTGCCGTCCTCCGGCGCTTCGATCAGGCCGGTGTTCAGTGCATCGCCCATCAGGGAAATGCCGCTGGTGGCGTAGAAGCCGTTGCGCAGCGCGGTCCAGGCAATCCCGGACTGGGCGAGCATGGTTTCGGTAGCGGCATGGTCGCGCATCGGCGGGAAGGCTGAGGTGCCGCTAACACCCATGTGGCTGGTGTAGATGATCCGCCTGGCGCCGGCGGCCCGCGCTGCATCGATGGCCGAGCGGTGCTGGGCGAGTGTATCGCCCCCGTAGGCGGCTGCGTTGGACGAGACGATCAGGAGCTGGGTCACGCCTTCGAAGGCGTGACCCAGGCTTTCCGGCTTGGCGAAGTCGCCTTGGCGGACACGGGCGCAGATCGCCTCAAGATCGGCAGCCTTTCCCAAATCCCGGACACTTGCGCCAACTTGGTCTGCGGGTACGCGACCGACAAGCTTGTGGACGATTGCACGTCCGAGCTGGCCTGTGGCTCCGGTGACGATGATCATAGACGCCTCCCACGATGACGATCTTAGGCCGTATCAGCGCTAACATGAAGATGTTAACGTCGTCTAGCGCTGGTAACAAGGGCTGGCTATCGATGGGAAGGTCTTTGGCGCTATGGCGTCCTCATGAATGAGCCGGTCGCAGACGAAGCCGCACATACGGAAGACGTTCGCGCGCGCATCGTCGCGGCTGCTGCGGCGCTGATCGCCTCCGGCGGCCGCGATGCAGCGACAACACGTGCGGTTGCCATGGCCGCCGCCGTGCAGGCACCCACGATCTACCGACTGTTCGGCGACAAGCGCGGGCTTTTCGATGCGGTCGCCGAGCATGGCCTTGCCGCATACATCGCGGCGAAGAACGAGCGCGAGCCGCACCCTGACCCGGTGCAGGACCTGCGCGACGGCTGGGACACGCATGTCGCATTCGGACTAGCTCATCCAGGCTTGTTCGCGATCATGGCCGGCGATCCGCGTCCAGGTCCTGCCTCGCCTTCGATGGCGGCCGGTCGTGACGTGCTGCGGCGGCGGATCAAGAATATTGCGTTTGCGGGACGCCTTACAGTCAGTGAGGAACGGGCGGCCGCCCTCCTCCAGTCCATGTGCGTCGGAACTGTGCTCACACTGCTTAGCCAGCCGGAGGGGCGGCGCGACCCCGAATTATCGAGGGTAGCGCGGGAAGCGGTCGTGGCTGCCATCACCGGCGAGGCGATCGTGCCCACGCATGCGGGACCGAGCAGAGCAGCCGCAGCACTACGCGCCTCTTTGGACCAGACTTCCAGTCTCACCAGCGGGGAGAGACATCTACTTGAGGAGCTACTCGACCGCATCTCGGACGGGGGTTAGCGACACCTTTCACGGTGTTGGGGAAGCGCCGAACCGGGCATTTCGGGGGGGAGCCAGGGCATAGGACGGTCGGCGGCGTCCTACCCGTGGAACTGCGCGAATGCCTCCACCGCCACGCGCTGCGTCGCCAGCCGGTTCGCCGGCTCCGCCGGGTCGGCATGGCCCAGCGCCATGCCGCAGGCCACGATATGCTCGGCGGGGATGTCCAACTGCCGGCGGATGATGCCGTGATAGTTGGCGAACGCCGCCTGCGCGCAGGTGTCCAGGCCGCAGCCGCGGGCGGCGGTCATCACCGACTGCATGAACATCCCCAGGTCCAGCCAGCTACCCTGCCCCAGGCCGCGGTCGATGGTGAAGATCAGCCCCACGGGCGCGCCGAAGAACTCGTAGTTGCGGCCGTGCTGCCGGGCCGTGGCCTCGCGGTCGCCCTTGGCGATGCCCAGCAAGCCATACAACGCCCAGCCGACCTCCCGCCGCCGGCCCAAGTAGGGGTCGCGCCAGGTGCTGGGGTAGTACTCGTACTCCATCTCCGGCGCCTCCCCGGCCTCATGCGCGGCCAGCACCGCCACACACAGCCGCGTCCGCGCCGCACCGGTCAGGACGTGGACGTGCCAGGGCTGGGTGTTGGTCATGCTCGGCGCACGGCTGGAGGCGGCCAGGATGCGCCGCACCAGCTCCTCCGGCACTGGCTGCGGGGTGAAGCCGCGGATGCTGCGACGGGTCAGCAGCGCCGTTTCGACGGCTGGATCTATGAGTAGGCAGGTGCTTTGTTCATCGGGAAACATCAGATTTTCTCTCGCGGGAGGCACGGATCGGGTTGCAGGTGCGGGTCAGCCTTGGGTCAGCGCGCATCCGCCCTCCCCTTCGGGCCGCACGGCCTGCTCGGCCGGGATGGTGCGGATCAGCTTGTAGTAGTCCCATGGCCCCTTGGACTCCGCCGGGGACTTCACCTCGAACAGGTAGAAGTCGCGCAGCACCCGGCCATCCCTGCGAATGCGGGCGTTCGAGGTCATGAAGTCCGATACCGGCGTCGCCCGCATCCGCTCCGCTACGGCCGGGCCATCGGTGGTGCCGGCCGCGGCGACCGCCTTCAGGTAGTGCGCGGCGGCACTGTAAACCCCGGCCTGCGTCATCGTCGGCTCGCGCCCGCCCGAGCGCGCGGCGAACCGGGCGGACCAGGCGCGTGTGGCGTCGTTCTGGTCCCAGTAGAAGCTCTCCGTCAGTTGCAGCCCCTGCGCCGCCTGCAGGCCGAGGCTGTTCACGTCGCTGATGAACACCAGCAGCCCCGCCAGCTTCTGCCCGCCGGCGACGATGCCGAACTCCGCCGCCTGCTTGATGCTGTTGATCAAGTCGCTGCCCGCGTTGGCCAGCGCGACCACCTTGGCCCCGCTGCTGCGCGCCTGCAGCAGCGGGGAGGACATGTCCGCCGTCCCCATCGCCACCCGCACCGAGCCCAGCACCTTTCCCCCAGCCGCGGCGACCAGGGCGCGTGCGTCGGCCTCCATGGCGTAACCGAAGGCGTAGTCGGCGGTGAGGAAGAACCAGGTGTCGCCGCCGGCCTGCACCACTGCGCTCGCGGTGCCCTTGGCCAGCGCCACGGTGTCATAGGTCCAGGCGAAGCCGGTGGGGGAGCAGGCCTTGCCCGTCAGGTCCGACGACCCGGCGGCGGAGAACATGACGATCTTGTGCCGGGTCCGCGCGACCTCCTGCACCGCCAGCGCGACGGAGGACACGGGGATGTCCAGGATGGCGTCCACGCCCTCGCGGTCGTACCAGCGGGCGGCGATGGCGGCGCCGACGTCAGGCTTGTTCTGGTGGTCGCCGGAGACGACCTCGACCGGGCGGCCCAGCACCGTGCCGCCTGCGTCCTCCACCGCCATGCGCGCGGCCAGCACGGAGCCGGGGCCGGCGAGGTCGCTATACATGCCGGACTGGTCGTTCAGCACACCCAGGCGGATGGGCGTTTGAGCCTGGGCGGAGGCCGACAGCCATAGACACGCCAGCCCAGCCATGATCGCACGCATCGGCGCAGCCTCCTGACACGACCCGGCGGTTGATCCTGCCTGGGCCGGTGCGATCACACCCGCCCCCGCCCGTCAATGCAAGCCGCCTGCTGCCTTGTCCGGACGAGAGGGAGCTGGGCGCAGGCGGCGTCTTCACGTCCCCTGCCTAGGTCAGCCGTCCGCCTCGGCCAGCAGGGAGCTGATTGGGTCCCATACGAAGGCCACCTGCGGCACGTTGGTCCCGGCAACGCGCACGGTGGACTGCGCGGCGGGGCGTCCCCCCATCCGCTGATAGAACCAGCGGCTGGGGTTGCTGGCCAGCACCCAGAGGAACGCGCTGCGGCACCCGGCGAGTTGCAGGTGGGCGGCACCGGCCCGCAGCAGGCCGCGGCCGATTCCCTGGTCGCGCCAGTCGTCCAGCACATACAGGGTCTCGATCTCGCCGTCGCCCAGCCCGGCCGTGCGGGGCCGTCCGGCGGTGGCGAACCCGACCACCGCCGGGACGGCGGCCACGAACACGCCGGGTCCGGCAAGGATGCGGGCCAGGTAGCCCGCAGCCTGGCGGGAACGGGACATGCCCGCCAGGTAGGCGTCGGGCAGGATGCCGGCATAGGCGCTGCGCCACGCGGCGACGTGCACGCCGGCGATGGCAGCCGCATCGTCCGGCTGGGCGGGGCGGACCTGCATCAGGCCGTGCGCTCCAGGACCGCGGCGAAGAAGCCATCCGTTCCATGCCGCAGCGGGGTCAACGATAGGTAAGGGCCTGGGGACGGTGGCGGTGCTTGCAGGGGCCATGCCTCGGCCAGCGGCACACTGCGGAACCCGTTTTGCCGGACCAGGAAGCCCTCGACCTGCGCTTCGTTCTCCTCGGTCAGCAGGGAGCAGGTGGCATAGACCAGCCGTCCCCCGACCCGCACCAGCCGGGCTGCGTCGTCCAGGATGCCGGCCTGCTTCGGGCGCAGCTCCTCCAGGTCCAGCTCGCGCAGCCGCAGCCGGGCGTCCGGGTTGCGGCGCCAGGTGCCGGTGCCGGTGCAGGGCGCATCGACCAGCACGCGGTCGAACGACCCGGCGCGGCGCTTGGCCCACTTGTCGCCCGGTGCGACCAGGTGACGCTCGGTGTTGCTGACCCCGGCGCGGCGCAGGCGGCGGGTGGCGCCCTCCAGCCGCGGCGCCGATACGTCGCAGGCGACGAGCTGGCCGCGGTTGGCCATCAGCATGGCCAGGGCCAGCGTCTTGCCTCCGGCGCCGGCGCACCAATCGACCACGCGCATCTCCGGCGTGGCGCCCACCAGGGCGGCGACAAGCTGGCTGCCCTCATCCTGGATTTCCACCAGGCCGGACTGGAACGCCGGGCCGGAGGTGACGGCGCGGCGGCCGTCGATCCGCAGGCCCCAGGGCGATAGCGGGGTGGGTGTGGCCTCTAGCCCCTCGGCTAGGAGCGCCGCCTGTGCGGCGTCACGTGTGGTTTTCAGCAAGTTCACCCGCAGGTCGAGCGGCGCCGGGTCCAGCGCGGCATCCATCTCGGGCCGCAGCCGGTCGCCGAAGCGGGCCTGCAGATGCGGCAGCACCCAGTCGGGGATCTCGACGGCGACGGCCTCCGGCATGTCGGGGTGCTGCAGGGTGTGGCCCTCCAACGCGCGGACGGCGGCGGTTTCCGGTTGCAGCAATGGGGCCGGGCCGTATTGGCCGCCAGAGTAGCTTTGCGCAACGCCGGCGGCGGTCCAGCCCTCCAGCAGCAGGGACGCGGCGACCAGCATGCGCGGCGTCGGCGCGGTGCCGGCCTGGTCGATCCACCAGTTTAGCCGGCGGCGCTCCCGCAGCACTCGCCATGCCCGGTCCGACACGGCACGGCGGTCGCCGGAGCCGATGAAGCGCCGGGCACGGAAGAAGTCGTTGGCGACGGCGTCGGCGGGGCGTCGAGGGTGGCCGTCGATCTCGGTCAGCAGCTCGATGGTGGCTGCCAGGCGGGCGGAGGGCGTCACGCCAGCAGGAGCGGGAGCGCGGACAGGCCCGGCATCTCGGTGGCCGTGGCGCGCAGGCCATACTCGTCGGGCTGGGTGGTGCGGTTGCACCAGAACACCTGGTATCCGGCGGCGGCGGCGGCCTGCGCGTCCCAGGCGTTGGAGGACACGAACGCCATCTGCCCGACGGGCAGGCTGAAGCGGTCCTCTGCCAGTGCGTACACTCGGCGGTCCGGCTTGAAGGCGCCTACGTCCTCGACCGACAGCACGGCGTCCAGCAACGGTGCCAAGCGGGCGGCGGTGAGAGCCTCGTGCAGCATGGCCGGGTCGCCGTTGGACAGGATGGCGGTCCGGATGCCGCGCTCACGCAGGGTGGCGAGCACCGGGAGGGCGTCCGGGTAGGCCGGCAGGCGGCGGTAGGCGTCCAGCAGGGTTTCCAGCACGGCCGGATCGGTGATGCGGTGCCGGGCGGCGACAAAGGCCAGGGCGTCCTGCGTCACCTGCCAGAAGTTTCGGCGGTGATGGCCGGTCAGGGTGTCGATCCAAGTGTATTCTAGCTGCTTGGTGCGCCATTCTGCGCTGATGCGTTCCCAATCGGGCGGGAGGCGGTCGGCCTGGCGCTGCATGGCGGCGTGGACGTCGAGCAGGGTGCCGTAGGCGTCGAGAACGACGGCGCGGATGGGCGCACTCACTTCCCCCTCTCCCTCCGGGAGAGGGTCGGGGTGAGGGAGGGAGACGCACCGCCCTTGGTGGTTAGGAGGTAGGCCGGCGCGTCGGGGCCACGATGGCGCGTGCGGCCTCCCTCACCCCGGCCTTGGTCTGCTTCGCGGCCCAAGCCCGGAGGGAGAGGGAGCAGCAGCGGCGGCAACTTCAGCCACCCTGGCGGTAGTTCGGGGCCTCGCGGGTGATCGCCACGTCGTGCACGTGGCTCTCGCGCAGCCCGGCCCCGGTGATGCGGCGGAACCGGGTGTTGCGCTGCAAGTCGTCGATGGTGGCGCTGCCGGTGTAGCCCATGCCGGCGCGCAGGCCGCCCACAAGCTGGTGCACCACCGCCGACACCGGCCCCTTGTAGCCCACCCGGCCCTCGATCCCCTCGGGCACCAGCTTCAGGGTGTCCTTGATCTCCTGCTGGAAATAGCGGTCGGCGGACCCGCGCGCCATGGCGCCGATGCTGCCCATGCCGCGGTAGCTCTTGTAGGACCGGCCCTGGTAGAGGAACACCTCGCCCGGTGCCTCCTCGGTCCCGGCCAGCAGGCTGCCGACCATCACGCAGTCCGCCCCGGCGCCGATGGCCTTCACCAGGTCACCCGAGGTGCGGATGCCGCCGTCGGCGATGGCCGGCACGCCGCGCTCCCGGCAGGCCGCGGCCGTCTCCAGCACCGCGGTGAACTGCGGCACGCCGACGCCGGCGACGATGCGGGTGGTGCAGATGCTGCCGGGGCCGATGCCGATCTTCACGGAGTCCGCGCCCGCGTCGATCAGCGCCCGCGCGCCCTCGGCCGTCGCAACATTGCCAGCGATGATCTGCACCGCGTTGGACAGCCGCTTTATGCGCTCCACCGATTGCAGCACCCCGGCGGAATGCCCGTGCGCGGTGTCGACCACGATGACGTCGGCCTCCGCCGCCACTAGGGCCTCGGCGCGGGCGTAGCCGTCGTCCCCCACCCCCGTGGCCGCGGCGGCGCGCAGGCGGCCCAGTTCGTCCTTGTTGGCGAGGGGGTGGGTCTGCGCCTTCTCCATGTCCTTCACGGTGATCAGGCCGACGCAGCGGTACGCCGCATCCACCACCAACAGCTTCTCGATGCGGTGGCGGTGCAGCAGGTGCCGGGCCTCGTCGTGATCGACCTCGGTGGGGACGGTAATCAGGTTCTCCCGCGTCATCAGCTCATATACGCGGGTGGCGGGGTCGGTGGCGAAGCGCACGTCGCGGTTGGTCAGGATGCCGACCAGCCGGCCGGTCTGGCGCTCGACCACGGGGAAGCCGCTGATGTTGTGCTGCGCCATCATGGCGCGGGCCTCGGCCAAAGTTTGATCGGGGTAGATGGTCAGCGGGTTGACCACCATGCCGCTCTCAAACTTCTTCACGCGCCGCACCTGCTCCGCCTGGTCCGCCACGTCCAGGTTCTTGTGGATGACGCCGATGCCGCCGAGCTGCGCCATGGCAATCGCCATAGCCGCCTCAGTCACGGTGTCCATGGCAGAGGAAATCAGCGGGATGTGCAGGCTGATGGTCCGCGTGAGGCGCGCCCGGGTGGCGACGTTGGCCGGCAGCACCTGCGAGTAATTGGGCACGATCAACACGTCGTCGAACGCCAGCGCCTCCCCGATGGGGATCGCGGTGAAGGCGGATGCGATGGGGCTGCTGTCCGAAGCACTGTCGGGAGCCATGGTGGGGACCTTTCATCCGCGGGCGGCCCGGCGGCGGGTCCCCATCCTTGGCACGTCCACATAAGCCGCGCCCCGGATCGACGCAAGCACGGAAGGGTTACGCTTGCTAAGCTACGGTTTGGCCGCGCGAAAACCGGTGGCGACCACGTATAGTTCGCTCGACCCCTTGCGGCTGGCGGGGGGCTTGGCGTGGCGGACGACCGCGAAGTGGCGCTTCATCTGCTCCAGCATCGTCCGCTCCGACCCGCCCTGGAACACCTTCGCCACGAACGCGCCGCCCGGCGCCAGCATGCCCACCGCGAAGTGCAGCGCCAGGTCGGCCAGGCCCATGATCCGCAGGTGGTCGGTCGCGTTGTGCCCGGTGGTGTTGGGCGCCATGTCGGACAGCACCAGGTCGGCCTCGCCGCCCAGCAGCTCCGACAGCCGGCCGGGCATGGCGTCATCCATGAAGTCGCCGAGCAGGATGGTGGCGCCGGGCACCGGGTCCATCGGCAGCAGGTCCACGCCGACCACACGTGCCGCGCCGCGTTTTGCCGCGACTTGCGCCCAGCCGCCTGGGGCCGCGCCGAGGTCGATCACCCGGGCGCCCTTGGTGATCAGGTGGTAGCGGTCGTCCATCTCCAGCAGCTTGAACGCGGCGCGGGATCGCCAGCCCTGCTCCTTGGCGGCGCGGACGTAGGGGTCGTTCAGTTGCCGGGCCAGCCATTTTTGCGAGGCTGTCGTGCGGGATTTCGCCGTCTTCAGCGATACGGATAGACCGCGGGAGGGGATGGCGGCCTTGAACTTGCCGCGGTGGTTGGCGGCGGGATCGTCGGTCATGCTGGCAGACCTGTGGGGGCTGGCGGGCGCGGATGCGAGGCCCGCGTGGTGGCGTTGTGCGGCAGGCGGGCGGCCTGGCGGCGCATCATCTGCAGCAGCATGCCCTCGCGCAGGCCGCGGTCGGCGACGATGACGGGGCCGAGGGGCCACTGGCGGCGGATGGCCTCGAAGATGGCGCAGCCGGGTAGCACGAAGTCCACCCGGTCGGCGCCGACGCAGGGGTGCGCCGCCAGGCCGTTCCGGCCCAGGGTGCGCAGGGTGGCGAGCGCCTGGTCGGCAGAGGGGACGGACAGCACGGTGCCGTCCACTAGGGGCCGGCGGTAGCGCGCCAGGCCCATCGCGACGCCGGCGAGCGTGGTGACGGTGCCGCTGGTGCCTAGCATCCGCACGCCGCCGGTGCGGGATTCGTGGCGGATGCAGTGGGTGCGCTCGAAGGGGAGTAGGCGGGTGGCGACGGCAGCCACCATGCGCTCGAAGCCTTCGGGGGTGAAGGCGGCGGGGCCGTGCTGCTCGGCGAGGCTGACGACGCCGACGGGGAGGCTGGCGTAGCCGATCAGCTCGGGTACGCTGGCCTGGCTGGCGTGCGGGAGGCGGACCCAGGCGAGTTCGGTGGAGCCGCCGCCGATGTCGAACACCAAGGCCCGGCGGCCGATGCCGTGCAATAGGGAGCCGCAGCTTTCCAGGGCCAGCTCGGCTTCCTCGCGGGGGGAGATCACGTTGATGTGCAGGCCGGTCTCGGCGCGGACGCGGGCGAGGAAGGCGGCGCCGTTGGCGGCCTGGCGGCAGGCCTCGGTGGCGATGGCGCGGATGGCGCGGACCGGACGGCGGGCGAGGCGGGCGGCGCAGGCGTGCAGGGCGTCGATGGCGCGGTCCATGGCGGCGGGGCTGAGTTGGCCCGACGCCTGCAGGCCCTCGCCGAGGCGGACGATGCGGCTGAAACTGTCGAGCACGCGGAAGCCGTCGGCGGCTGGGACGCCGACGAGCAGGCGGCAGTTGTTGGTACCGAGGTCGAGGGCGGCGAAGGCCGGGCTGCCGTTGCGGGGGGCCGGGTCGTGGTGGGGGGTGGATGGGGTGGTGGCCGCCTCGACCATGATCCTGCCTTTCAGGGGTTAACATGGGGCTTGCGGTGGGTTTGTGCGATGGGGGATGTGTGCGGGACGGTCACATTTGGCCGGGGGGCAGGTTGCGGCGGCGGGAGGTGCGTGTTATCTGCGCGTGGCGGCATCTTCGTGGAACAGGCGGTTCTGCGGGTGGTGGGGGATAGTTTAGCGGTAGAACTTCCGACTCTGACTCGGAAAGCCTTGGTTCGAATCCAGGTCCCCCAGCCAACCTCGCGGAATTGGTTACTCCGAGATCCCGTGGGGAGATCAACCGACCTTCTGGAAATTGGCGGAGATAGCAAAATTCGCCGACACGGTGCTCCGCCGACTACTGAGGCCGTTCTGGACGCTTGCAGTACCATGATGGCCCAGCCAGGCTACGGAGCGAGGCCGCGCCATGGCCACCCAAGAAAAATTGCTCCTAGACCCTAGTTTTCCTGAGCGATCGCAAGTAGGCTCATCCACGGGCTGAAGAGATCAATCAGCAGAATACGGATGGTGGAACGCATGGCTCGTGGCGTGAATCTTTTAGCGCTTGCCCTAGTCTGCGGGCTGACTTCAGGCTGCATCTCGCCTCGATCCTTTGTTGACCCAAGTTTTCCGACAGGTAGCTATCAAGGTGTCGAGCGACTGGCTCAGCCACTTTTGCTTCGGGTGACGGTCGTATTTGAGCGCAGTGGCACTCCATACCCAAGGGCTGATCCGGAACTGAGGGATATCACGGAACGCACGTTGCGAGGATCAGGCGTGATCCTTCCCACCAGCGACGCAAGTGGCGAGATCAAGGTGGTGGTCAACAATACCGGTGATCTAACTGGCGCCGTAGCAAAAGGGTTTGGTACTGGACTGACCCTTGGACTGATAGGGTCAACCGTTACGGATAACTATGAGATGTCAGTCACGCTCACCTACCAAGGGCGCACCATCACGCGAAGCGGGGTGCAGCAAGCTATACGCACTGCTATAGGCAACACTAGCCTACCCCCTGGTGTTCAAGCGACTACGACGGCCGTCGCCTTTGCAAGAGTAGCTGAGTCCATGCTGCTGCGTGTGCTTGCAGATATGCAGCATAACGGCGAGCTGCCCAAATCAACGGTTATACAGCCCCACGTCTCTTGATCATTTTCTTCCAATAGAACAGCCTGGGCCGTAAGCTGGCACGAGTTGCGTGTCTCGGCTATGGGAGTGGAGCGGCCATCTATAGCAAAATGCATCACTCATCAACTGGCCAGATGTGTCAGCATAGACTATCTTTCCAGCCACATAAACACTACCATCGCCTACAAAAACGTTCGAGGTTTTGGCTTGGTTGGTCTTCCTAGACCAAATATACTCTTCACTGGATTGACCCTGAGACAAGATCAGCTCGGTCACATGTTCTTCAGTGAATAACGACTTATCACTTTGAAGACCAAGGCTTACTGTTCCTTCAATATGCTTGATGATAGCCGGAGTTGTCCCGAAATTTGTAAACCGCAGTCTTGCTGTAAATTCGTAGATGAGACTGTCCACGCCACTTCCACTTAATGCGGCCTGGGACAACTGGTCTTTGCTGATTTGCGCGATCACGTAAGGACGCGACGATGATCTACTTTGGAGAAGTTGCTGCTCAGCAATCTCAGCCTGTCGCTTGGCTTGAGAGGCGGCTTCCCTGCTTGCATCAGCGCTGGCCTGCCCGGCGACAACGGCTTTATAGGCATAGCGGGCGCTGAAACCGGCACCGACTGCTACAGCCAAAGACAGAAGGGACGAGAATAGCCAGTAAAGGCGTTCTTTGCTGCGATGCGTCTGCTCGTCGGAGTGCCACCCGCTTTGCGGAGTCTGACTGGACATTTCAGCTTCCAGCCATTGTCATCCCCTCAACCCGCACGGTCGGTGCATCAGTTCCCCGGCGTAGGCGCAAGTCGTTGGCCGGCGTCATATGCAGGAACATATCGCCCAGATTGCCAGCAATGGTGATCTCCGCTACCGGCTCCGCCAATGCCCCGTTGCGGATCATGAACCCCGCCGCGCCACGGCTATAATCGCCAGTAATCCCGTTCACACCCATGCCCAGCAACTCGGTGACGTATAGTCCCTCCTTGATATCCACCATCAACGCCGCCGGCGTCAGCGGCCCCGGCGCTAGATAAAGGTTCGTCGGCGAAGGCGAAGGCGGCCCCCGCGTCCCCCGCGCCGCATGTCCAGTGGACGCCAACCCAAGCTGCCGAGCACTCCGGCTATCCAGCAACCAAGTCGTCAGCACCCCATTCTCGATAATCGCCCGCGCCCCAGTCGGCACCCCCTCCCCGTCGAACGGCCGCGACCGCAGCCCCCGCGCCCGCCGAGGGTCGTCCCGCACCTGGATGCCCGGCGCAAACACCGCCTGCCCCAGCTTGTCCTTCAAAAAGCTGGTCCCCCGAACAATAGCCCCGCCATTGATCGCAGTCGCCAAGTGCCCCAACAAACTCCCAGCCACCCGGGGATCGAACACCACCGGCAGCCGCGCCGTCCGCGGCCGCACCGGGTTCAGCCGCGCCACCGCCCACTCCCCCGCCGTGCGCCCCAGCCCGGCCGGCTCCTCCAAGTCCCCCAAGTGCGTGGTACTCGCGTAATCATAATCCCGCTGCATGTCTGTCCCGGCCCCGGCCAGCGCCACCGCCGACACCGAATGGCTGGTCCGCGCATACCCCCCGGCAAACCCCGCCGAGGTCAGCAGCAACACCTCCGTCCGGCTATACCCGGCCTCCGCCCCCTCCGAGTTGGTCACCCCCGCCACCGCCAGCGCCGCCTCCTCCGCCAGCGAGGCCCGGGCCACCAGTGCCGCCGCATCCGGCTCCTGCGCGTCGTCCATATCGAGGTCCACCGGCCCCGGCGGCGCTGCCTCGGCCGCCAGCCCGCCCATCGGGTCCTCCGGCACGATCCGCGCCATCGCCACCGCACGCCCGGCCAGCGCCGCGAACCCCGCCGGGTCAACGGTGGTCGAGGACACGATCGCCGCCCGCCGCCCCACGAACACCCGCAGACCCAAGTCCTGCGACTCCGACCGCTCCAGCTTCTCCGTCCGGCCCATGCGGCGTTCGACGGCCAGGCTCGTGCCCTCGATCAGCACGGCGTCCGCGGCGTCCGCCCCCGCCGACCTGGCCTGCGCCACCAAGTCCGCTAGCAGGTCCGCCCGCCTCATGCGGCCAGCCGGTCCGCGATGGCCGGCAGGTGCGGCACCTTGTCGGCCGGACCCATCGCCGCCAGCGTCGGCTTCGCCCGGAAGATGCGCGCCGCCGCCCGGCACACCGCATCGGCATCGACGGCGTTCAGCTTCGCCACCGTCTCCGCCGTCGGCACCACACGTCCAAAAACCTGCATCTGGCGGGAGAGCTGCTCGCAGCGGCTGCCGGTGCTCTCCAGCGACATCAGCAGGCTCGCCTTCACCTGCGCGCGGGCGCGGGCCAGCTCGTCCTCGGTGACGCCGAGCTGCACCCGGCGCAGCTCCTCGAGCGTCACCGGCACCAGCTCCTCCGCCTCGTCCTCGCCGGTCCCGGCGTAGATGCCGAACAGGCCGCCATCCATGAACGGCGCGGAGAACGAGTAAATGGAATACACCAGCCCGCGCTTCTCGCGGATTTCCTGGAACAGCCGCGACGACATGCCGCCGCCTAGCAGGGTGCTCAGCAGCAGCGCCGGGTAGTAGTCGGGGTCGTCGTAGCCCACGGCGGGGAAGCCCAGCACGATGTGCACCTGGTCGAGGTCCCGGCCCTCCCGGTACTCGCCGCCGCGGTAGGCGCCGCGCACCACGGCGGGCGGCAGGCCGGTCGGCAGGTCGGCGAAGTGGCGCCGGGCCAGGTCCACGACGGCCTCGTGCCGCAGCGCCCCGGCGGCTGCGACGACGATGTTCCCGGCGGCGTAGTTGCGGTGCATGTAGCCCGTCAGCACGCCGCGCGCCATGCCGCGGATGCCGTCCTCGGTGCCCAGCACCGGGCGGCCCATCGGCTGGTCGGGGTAGGCGGTCTCCTGGAAGCGGTCGAAGATGATGTCGTCGGGGGTGTCGTTGGCCTGGCCGATCTCCTGCAGGATGACGCCGCGCTCGCGCTCCAGCTCCTCGGGCTCGAAGCTGCTGTGGGTCAGGATGTCGCCGATGATGTCGGCACCGAGCGCCAGGTCCTCCTTGAGCATCTTGATGTAGTAGGCGGTCTGCTCGCGGGCGGTGTAGGCGTTGATGAGGCCGCCGACGTTCTCGACCTCCTCGGCGATGGCCATGGCGGAGCGGCGCTCGGTGCCCTTGAAGGCCATGTGCTCCAGGAAGTGCGAGGCGCCGTTCTCGGCGACGGTCTCGTTGCGGGTGCCGCTGGCGACGTAGGCGCCGAAGGACACGGTTTCCACGCGGTCCATCTGCTCGGTGACGACGATCAGGCCGGAGGGCAGGCGCGTGACCTGGATGTCGCCGCCGTCTTGGTTGCCTGCGGTTTGAGATTTGCCCGCGTTTTGGGGGTTTGCGGTGTCGGTCATGCGGCGTTCCTGTGGCTGAAGGCGCGGACCTGGGCCTCGACGGCGTCCAGGCTGTTCGGCGCGGTGGTGAAGCATTCCGTGCGGTCATATAGGTCGGCCAGCGCCGGGGGCAGCGGGGGACGCAGGCCGGTGGCGCGCTGCATGGCGTCGGGGAACTTGGCCGGGTGCGCGGTGGCGGCGGCGATCACCGGGACGCGCCGGCAGGGTAAGGCGCGGGCGGCGGCGATGCCGATGGCGGTGTGCGGGTCGGCCAGGTAGCCCTGGGCGTACAGGCGGCGGATTTCGGCCTCGGTGCCGGCGTCGTCCAGGCGGAAGCCGTGCATCACCGTGCGGGCGCGGGTCCAGGCGGCGTCGGGAACCTGCATGCAGCCTGTGCTGCGGAAGTTTCGCATGGTGGCGGCGGTGGCGGCGGGGTCGCGGTCCAGCAACTCGAACAGCAGGCGCTCGAAGTTGCTGCTGACCTGGATGTCCATGCTGGGCGATAGGCTTGGCTCGACGCCGCGGATGCTCATGTCGTTCCGGTCGAGGAAGCGGGCCAGGATGTCGTTGCGGTTGCTGGCGACGAGCAGGCGGGCGATGGGCACCCCCATGCGCCGGGCCGCCCAGGCGGCGAGCACGTTGCCGAAGTTGCCGGTGGGGACGCTGAATGCCACCTCCCGCTCCGGGGCGCCGAGGGCCAGTGCGGCGAATATGTAATACGGCACCTGCGCGGCAATGCGCGCCCAGTTGATGCTGTTCACGGCTGACAGGCGTAGGTCGCGGCGGAACGGGGCGTCGGCGAACATCGCCTTCACTAGGTCCTGGCAGTCGTCGAAGGTGCCGTCCACGGCGATGTTGGCGATGTTGGGGGCGTGCACGGTGGTCATCTGCCGGCGCTGCACCTCGGTGGTGCGGCCCTGCGGATACAGGATCACCACGTCCACGGCTTGGCGGTCGCGGCAGGCCTCGATGGCGGCCGATCCGGTGTCGCCCGACGTGGCGCCGACGATGGTGACGCGCCGGCCCTCGCGCGCCAGCACGTAGTCGAACATGCGGCCGATGACCTGCATCGCCAGGTCCTTGAACGCCAGGGTCGGGCCGTGGAACAGCTCCTGCGTCCACAGGTCGGCGTCGAGCTGCACCAGCGGCACCACGGCCGGATGGCGGAACCCGGCGTAGGCGTCCCGGGTCATGCCATGCAACACGTCGGAGGGGATGGCGTCGCCGACGAACAGGTGCAGCACCCGGGCGGCGACCTCATGGTATGGCAGGCCGCGCAGGGCGCGCAGGTCGGCATGGGACAGGTGCGGCCAGGCGTCGGGCACATATAGCCCGCCATCCTCCGCCAGCCCGGCCAAAAGCACGCCGGAGAAGTCGAGCACGGGGGCCTGCCCGCGGGTGGAGATGTATTGCATGGCGGGCAGACTAGGCGGGCGGCGGCGCTCTTCCAAGTAGGCGTAGCCCGGCAAGTAGGCTCAGCCCGGCCAAGGCACCGGCGTCAGGACTTCGGCTTCTCCCCAATCTCCTCCGGCATCTCGTCCTCGTCCTCGTCATCGTCCTCCTCATCCTGCTCGTCATACCAGTCGAGTACGGCGTCGTGGAACTCCGGGTCCTTCAGTAGGCGCATGGCTAGGGCAATGGCGATCTCGTGCGGCTCCGGCACGTCGGTCGCGCCGTCCGGCACGTCGGTCGCGGCGACGACCCGGATGGTCATGGCGCCTTGGTCCTCGCCGATGACCAGGGCCACCTCGGTCGGGTCAAGCTCGATGCTGGTCATTTTCGGGGCGGCCATAAAGGTTACTCCTGATGTCGCGGCGGCTCCTAGCAGGTTTGCGTCCGGCGCGGCTAGGCTGCCTGAAAACGCGGGAAAAGAGGAATAGATGCGATATGTGACCCTGCTGGCGGCGCTGGCCCTCATGGGCGTCGCGCCGGGCCTGGCGCAGCCGGCGCGACCCCCCGCGCCAGCAACGGCGGCAGCAGGGGCGGAGGCCATACCGGGCACCTTCCTTGCTGACCGTGTTCCTCCGACACGACCAGAGAAGACGGTCGATGAGATCGACCAGAGAAGACGGTCGATGAGATCGACCAGAGAAGACGGTCGATTAGATCAACGGGCACCTACGGCAGACTAATTGGTATGATAAGTTCCCCGGCGCTGGTGCCGAGATCGTGTCCTGGTATGTTGTGATGGGCATCGGCCAGGTCGTGACCTTGCGCGTTCCCGCAGACCGGTTGCGCGACATCAATCGCATCATCGAGGGAACAGCATGGGGCGGGTACCGCACGGAGTTCTATCCGACCTACGACACCCGCGCCTTATGGGAGTAGGCGAAGTGCCGCGCCCATCCATGACCCGGTGGCATTCGGCCCTGGTGGCGGCAGCCCTCCTGTGCGGCGTCCTGCCGGCGCAGGCGCAGGGGCAAGCGTCGCCGGACGCCGCGCCGCCGAGCCTGAACCAGCCCGGCCCCATCAGCCCGGAGGTGCGCCAGGCCGAGAAGCAGGCCGCATGGAAGGCAGCCATGGCCGCCGCGACGCGTGGCCCGGCCGAGATCGCCCTGCTGGACCAGGGCCGCCTGGCACTGCCGAACGGCATGGCCTTCATTCCGAAGCCCGCCGCGTCCCGCCTGCTGAGCGCCTATGGCAACCGTCCCGGCAGCACCCTGGCCGGCATGGTCGCGCTGCCGCAGGACGACACCCCCTGGTGGGTGATCATCAACTGGGTCCCCGACGGCTACGTGAAGGACGACGAGGCGGCGAAGCTCGATCCCGACGCCACCCTGGCCAGCCTGCGCGAGGCCGCCGCCGACGGCAACAAGGAGCGTGTGCAGCGCGGCTTCCCGGAGCTGGAGCTGCTCGGCTGGACCCAGCCGCCCGCCTACGACCCAGCAGCCCACCGCCTGACCTGGTCGCTGCGCGTCAAGGCCAGCGATGAGGACGAGGGTGACGCCACCCTCAACTTCAACACGCGCGCCCTGGGGCGGGACGGCTACTTCAGCGTCAACTTGCTGACCAGCCCGGACCGCATCGGCGCCGACCGCCAGGTGTCGGCCGGGTTGCTGTCCGGCTTGGATTACCTGGACGGCAAACGTTACACGGACTTTAACGCCTCGACCGACCATGTCGCCGAATATGGCTTGGCGGCGCTGCTGGGCGTGGTGGTGGCCAAGAAGATCGGGCTGCTCGCACTGGCCGGGCTGTTCCTGGCGAAGTTCGCCAAGGTCGGACTCGTCGCGGTGCTGGGCCTGGGCGCCGCAGCCCGCAGGATGTTCCGGCGGACGCCGCGGGCCTGATGTGAAGCTGCTTTTTCTCGCGCTGGCCGGGCTGAAGTTCAGCAAGGTCGGGCTGACCGCCGGCAGCATGGTGCTGTCGCTTGCCGTGTATGCCTCGATCTGGGGCTGGCCCTTCGCGGCCGGCTTCGTCGCGTTGCTGTTCGCGCACGAGATGGGCCACGTCGGCGCTGCCGTGATCCGCGGCCTGCCGGTCAGCGCCCCGGCGTTCATCCCGTTCATGGGCGCCTTCATCACCATGAAGCAGGCACCGCCGGACGTGGAGACCGAGGCCTATGTGGCCTATGGCGGCCCGTTCATTGGGACGCTGGCGACGTTCGCGGTGTATTTCTGGGCGCGGTCGGCCGGTAGCAACCTGGGGCTGGCAGTTGCCTATTCCGGCTTCTTCCTCAACCTTTTTAACCTGCTGCCGATCTCGCCGCTTGATGGCGGGCGGATCACCGCCGTGCTCGGGCCGCGCATCTGGCTGCTCGGCGTGCCGCTGATGATCGGGCTGCTGCTATACCGGCCCAGCCCGATGCTGTTTGTGATCGCGCTCGTCGCCGCCCCGCATGTCATGGCGGCCTGGCGCTACGACCCGTCGCTGCCGGAGAACCAGGCCTATTACGGCATCCCTGGCCAGACCAAGTTCGAGTATGCCGTGCTCTACCTCGGCCTGGCGGCGCTACTGGCCATCATGACGTTCAACCTGCACGATATGCTGACCGGCGTGCATGGCGGCGATTAGCTCCCTCGCCCGGAGGAGGGAGCAGGTTGTCAGTCCAGGTAGCGTGCGGCCAGGTGCGCCTCGAAGTCGGCCGGGTCCAACGGCTTGCCTGTTGCGGCGCGCAGCAGGTCGTTGAAGCCCAGCCGGCTGCCCTGGCTGTGGACATGCACCCGCAGCCAGCCGACCAGCGGGCCAAGGTCGCCCTGGCCGAGCGCCGCATCCAGCCCGGCCACCTCCCGCCGGGCCGCCGCCATCAGTTGCGCCGCGGCCATCGCGCCCAGGGTGTAGCTGGGGAAGTAGCCGAATGCGCCGTCATACCAGTGGATGTCCTGCAGGCAGCCCCGCGCGTCGTCCGGCGGGCGCACGCCCAGCAAGGCCTGCAACCCGTCGGTCCAGGCGCCCGGCAACTCGGCCACCCGCAGGTCGCCGGCGATCATCGCCTGCTCCAGCCGGAAGCGCAGGATGACGTGGGCGGGATAGGTCATTTCGTCCGCATCCACCCGGATCAGCCCCCGCCCGACCCGGCGCCACAGCCGCGACAGGTTGGCCGGCGCATACGGCGCGGCGTCCCCGCCGAACAGCCGGCGCAGCTCCGGACCCAGCCACGCCAGGAACGGATCGGACCGGCAGGCCTGCATCTCCACGATCAAGGACTGGCTCTCATGCGCGGCCATGCCGGCGGCCTCGCCCACGGGCTGCCGGGCATGGCTGGGGGGCAGCCCGCGCTCGTATAGCGCGTGCCCGGTCTCGTGCATCACTCCCATCAGCGCCTGCGCCGGGTCGGCCTCGTCGTAGCGCGTCGTGATCCGCACGTCGGTCGGGGTGCCGCCGCAGAACGGGTGCGTCGAACGGTCCAGCCGCGCATGGCTGTAGTCCAACCCGGCCCGGCCGGACAGGCTGCGGCACAGGCTCTCCTGCCGGTCGGCCGGGAAGGCACCCGTCAGCGGCAGTGGCCGGGGGCTGCGCTCCTGGCGCTCCAGGGCACGGGGCAGTGCATCGGCGAGGAACGCCTCATACTGCGTGAACACCGGTCCCACGTCGGCAGCGCCAATCCCGCGCTGGTAGCCGTCCATCAACGCATCATACGGTGACAGGCCCAGCGCCGGCGCCAGAGCGGAGGCCGTCTGCCGGACCAGCCCGACAACCTCCGTCAAATGCGGCGCGACCGCGGCGAAGTCGGAGGTCGCCCGGGCGTCGCGCCAGACCTTCTCGCACCGCGAGTTGGCGCGGGCCTGCGCCTCCACCAGGTCGGCTGGCAGCGCCGTGGCGCGGATGTGGGCATGGCGCATCAGGGCCAAGTTGGCGTGGTCCCACTCCCCCTTCGCCTCAGCCTGCCCCAGGTCGTCCAGGGTTTGCGGCGCGACCAGCAGGCCGTGCCCCAGCCCGGCCAGCACGGCAAGCTGGTCACCGCGGGCTGTCCCACCGCCGGCCGGCATCATCGCCGCTGCGTCCCAGCCAAGCATGGCGCCTGCCTCGCCGATGGTGGCGATACGGGCGAAGCGGTCCTTCAGGCGGGCATAGGCGGTCATCGGGTGATCCTCTGCGGGGCTGCCTGCGACCGGACCACCTGGCGCACATAGACGGCGAAGATGACCAGCAGTGAGGCTGCCAAGCCGAACCAGGTGATGGCGTAGGACAGATGGTTGTTGGACGGCCGGGGCAAGGCGTCGGCCGGTTCGGGATAGACGCCCGGCGGGACGGCGCCCAGTGCGACCAGGGTGAACGGCGCAGCCCGGGCAAGGCCGAGCGAGTCGGCGATAGCCGCCGGGTCCAGCGCATAGAAGCGCCGCGCCACCGGGTCATCCGCAGCGCCGAAGCGCACCGGCTTCTCAGGAGCGCGGACGTAGCCCTCGATCACGGCGTCCACGGTGCCCTGCGGATGCGGGGCATCGAGTGGAACCCAGCCACGGTCCACGATTACGGGGTCAAGGCCGGGCCGTTCCAGAGGGCTGATCAGGAACGCTCCCATGGCCGGGCCAGCCGCCGTGCTGCGGACCTCTATGCCATACAGCGCCTGCACGTCCTGCCGTAGGCGGCCGGAGACCCGGACCTTGGTGAACGGCTTGGGATCGCCAGTCAGCGGGATGGCCGGCGCAGCCTCTCCTTGGTCGATCTCCTGCAACAGCGCCGTCTTCCAGGCCAGCCGCTCGACCTGCCAGGCACCAAGCGCCGACGTGAGCGCCAGCATGGCAATCGTCATCAGCCCAGGCCATAGCAAACGGCGCAGCATCAAAGCCCCATCCCGGTCGCACGGTGACGGTATTGCTGGGTGACCAGGGCGGCCTTCAGCGGGCGCATCATCAGGATGGCGGCTGGGATTGTCACCGTCGGCCACAACACCGCATGGACCCAGGCAGGCGGGTTGAAGGGGAACTCCACCCAGAACACGCCGATCATAACGAACGCGCCTAGAACGAGGATCACCGCCGAGGCCGCACCGTCCCCTGTATCGAACTCCGTGAAGGCAAGGCCGCACACGTCGCAGGCCGGGCGAAGCTGGAGAATGCCGGCGTAAAGCCGGCCCTCACCGCAACGCGGGCACCTGCACCGCAAGGCCGCTTGCCAAAGCGGGACTTGCGGCACCTGCGCCTGATCCTGCTGGTCTACTCCGCGATCGACGGCCCAGCGCCCCACAGGTAGATCGCCACGAACAGGAACAGCCACACCACGTCCACGAAATGCCAGTACCAGGCCGCAGCCTCGAACCCGAAGTGCCGGGTTACTGAGAAGCCGCCGCCCCGCGCCCGCCACCAGCACACGATCAGGAAGATGGTGCCGACGATGACGTGGAAGCCGTGGAACCCCGTCGCGAGGAAGAACACGGAGGGGTACACGCCGCCGCCGGCGAACTTGAATGGCGCCTCGGAGTATTCCAGCGCCTGGAACGTCGTAAACGACAGGCCCAGCAGGACGGTGAAGCCAAGCCCCATGACCAGGAACTTCTTCTGCCCATGCAGCAGCGCATAATGCGCCCAGGTCACGGCGGTGCCGGACAGCAGCAAGATCAGCGTGTTCATCAGCGGCAGGTGGAACGGGTCGAAGGTGCGGACGCCCTCCGGCGGCCAGACCGCGTGTTCGGCGCCCGAGACGTGCACCGGGTATAGCGCGTAGTGGAAATAGGCCCAGAAGAAGCCGACGAAGAACATGACCTCGCTGGCGATGAACAGGGTCATGCCGTAGCGCAAGCCCAGCCGCACGACCGGCGTGTGCAGGCCGGCTGTCTGGCTCTCCTTCAGCACGTCCCGCCACCACATGAAGGCGACGGCGAGCACCACGATCAGCCCGATGCTCAGCACGGTGTAGTTGCCGAAGTGCGCGGCGAAGATGATGCCGAGGACGATAGCCCCGGCCCCGAACGCGGCCAGCAACGGCCATGGGCTAGGATCGACCAGATGGTACGGCTGCTTCATGCCGCTGCTGTTGAGGTCTGGAACGTTCAGGTTTGGTGCGGTGAGCGCCGTGGCTGTTGCGGCGGGTGCGTCGCTGGTCATGGGAAGTCCAATGTGAAGGTGCCGCACTATCGCCAAAATGCGGCGCGACTCAAGGTCATAACTGCATGTCCCCGCTCCAGCCAGGCCAGCCCGCCGCTAACGGGCGTCCGCACGCGCCCCGACGTGCGGTCCAGCATGGTCCAATCCGCCGTTCCGGGCGGCGTCGTCGAGCGACCGGAAGAAGGTGTAGGACAGCGTGATCTCCTTCACATCGCGCGTGTCGGGATCGCTGGCGATGGCGGGATCGACCCAGAAGCTCAGCGGGAACTGCATCTCCTGGCCCGGCGTCAGCGTCTGCTCATCGAAGCAGAAGCACTGGGTCTTGTGGAAGAACCGGCCGACCTTCTCCGGGGTCACGTTGTAGGTCGCGACGCCCGTCACCGCCCGGTCCCCGAGATTTCGGCCGATATAAAAGGCCATCCTGTCCTCCCCGAGCTTGACGGTGGCGGACCCCTCGCCGGGCTGGAAGCGCCAGGGCAGGCCAGGACTGGTCGTGGCGTTGAACCGAACTAGCATCTTGCCGGCCGTGGCGCCTGGCCCTGCCGCCCCCCTGATCTGCGGCGTGCCGGCATAGCCCGTCGCCTCGCAGAAGATGCGGTAGAGCGGAACGGATGCGAACGACAAGCCGACCATGCCCAGGATGACGCCGGCCATCCCGCCGGCCAGTAAGGTATTGCTGCGCTTCATGATGCAGGATGTCGGTCGCCCCAACGCTGGAGCAAGCCGTCAGGACACCTTAAACTTGACGATGGCAATGGCGTAAAACAGCGCCGCCACGGCGATCAGGATGATCAGCACGACGAGGTTCTTGCCCCGTCGCCGTCGCTTCAGTTCCGTCGCCTCGGCGGCTGTCAGCGGGGGCGGGAAGTCGTCATCCATGCCATGGCCCGGGGATCAGGTAGTCCGCGGCAACAGCCCCAAATAGCGTGAACAGGTAAACCAGGGAGACGCGGAACGCCCACCGTGCCGGGGCATCGTTGGTCAGGCTGACACCCTTGGCATCCTGGCTGTCCCGCAACACGCCCCAGGACGCCCATAGGAACCAGGCCCCTAGCCCAATGGCTGAAACGCCATAGACAGGGCCGGCATATCCCAGCACCCACGGCAGCAAGGACACCCCGGCCAACAGGACCGTGTAGAGCATGACCTGCCGCCGGGTGGTGCGCGCACCGGAGACGACGGGGAGCATGGGCACGCCTGCCCGCTCGTAATCGTCGGACGCATAAAGCGACAGCGCCCAGAAGTGCGGAGGCGTCCAGAAGAACACAATGGCGAACAGCAGCAGCGGCATGATGTCGATGGTGCCCGTCACTGCCGCCCAGCCGATCACTGGCGGGAACGCGCCAGCGGCACCGCCGATGACGATGTTCTGCGGCGTCCGCCGCTTCAGCCACATCGTATAGATGATGACGTAGAACAGGATGGAGATGGCCAGCACGACCGCTGCCGTCGTGTTGGTGGCCAGCCCCATCAGGATCACCGACGCGACGCTCAGGAATAGGCCGAACCCCAGCCCGGCGTCTGCCGTGATCCGACCGCTCGGGATGGGGCGCTTGGCCGTGCGCCGCATAATGGCGTCAATGTCGCGGTCGAACCACATGTTGAGCGCACCGGCCGCCCCTGCCGCAACGGCAATGCACAGCACGGCCGTGAACGCCAGCACTGGATTCAAGTGGCCCGGCGCGACCAGCAGGCCGATGAAGCCGGTGAACACCACCAAGGTGATCACCCGTGGCTTGAGCATCGCGAACCAGTCGCGCGCCTCGGCCGGCATCACTAGCGTCGATATCGGCATTGCCGCCGAGGATGCTGGCATCGCTACCGGGGTTGGCGGGGCCGGTGACAGAAGGGGGGCCGAAGCCCCCCCACCGCCAACCGTATTCGTGCGAAGGTCAGTCATTACCGAACCCGCGGCAGCTCCTCGAAGGTGTGGAACGGCGGCGGTGAAGTTACCGTCCACTCCAACGTCGTCGCACCCTCGCCCCAGTAGTTGTCCGCCACGCGAACCTTGCTGGTGAATGTCTTGAACAGGACATACAGGAAGATCAGCACCGAGAAGGCGGAGATGTAGGACCCAATCGAGGCCACATAGTTCCAGCCCGCGAAGGCGTCCGGGTAATCCGGGTAACGGCGCGGCATACCGGCCAGGCCCAGGAAGTGCATCGGGAAGAACGTGATGTTCACGCCGACGAAGAACACCCAGAAGTGGACCTGCCCCCAGAACTCCGGGTACTGCCGGCCCGACATCTTGCCGATCCAGTAGTAGAAGCCCGCGAAGATCGAGAATACGGCGCCCAGGCTCAGCACGTAGTGGAAGTGCGCCACCACATAATAGGTGTTGTGCAGGATCTGGTCGATGCTGGCGTTGGACAGCACGATGCCCGTGACGCCGCCCAGGGTGAACAGGAACACGAACCCAATGGCGAACAGCATGGGTGTCTTCAGCTCGATGGAGCCGCCCCACATCGTCGCAATCCACGAGAAGATCTTAATGCCGGTCGGCACCGCGATGATCATCGTAGCCGCCATGAAGTAGGCGCGGGTGTCGACCGAGATGCCCGAGACGAACATGTGGTGCGCCCATACGACGAACCCGACCACGCCGATGGCGATCATCGCGTAGGCCATGCCCAGGTAGCCAAAGATCGGCTTCTTGGAGAAGGTCGAGATGATGTGGCTGACCATGCCGAAGCCCGGCAGGATCATGATGTAAACCTCGGGGTGCCCGAAGAACCAGAACAGGTGCTGGAACAGCACGGGGTCACCGCCGCCGGCCGGGTCGAAGAACGAGGTGCCGAAGTTGCGGTCGGTGATCAGCATGGTGATCGCGCCGGCCAGCACGGGGATGGACAGCAGCAACAGGAACGCCGTCACCAGCATCGACCACACGAACAGCGGCATCTTGTGCAGGGTCATGCCCGGCGCGCGCATGTTGAAGATCGTCGTGATGAAGTTGATGGCGCCCAACAGCGAGGACACGCCGGCCAGGTGCAGGGCGAACAGGGTGTAGTCCATCGCCGGGCCGGACTGGTAGGTGCTGTTGGACAGCGGCGGGTACAGCGTCCAGCCCGAGCCAGCGCCGTCACCGCTGTGCAGGCCCAGCATGATCAGCGCGAACGCCGGCACCAGCAGCCAGAAGCTGATGTTGTTCAGCCGGGGGAACGCCATGTCCGGCGCGCCGATCATGATCGGCACGAACCAGTTGCCAAAGCCGCCGATCATCGCCGGCATGACCAGGAAGAAGATCATGATCAGGCCATGCGCCGTCACGGTCGCGTTCCACTGCTGGCCGCTGGAGAAGTACTGCAGGCCAGGCTCCTGCAATTCCATGCGCATATGGACGGACAGCGCCGTACCCACGATCCCAGCCAGGATGGCGAAGATCAGGTAGAGGGTGCCGATGTCCTTGTGGTTGGTGCTGAACAGCCAGCGCTTGACGAACCCGGGCGCATGCCCGTGGTGGTCGTCGTGGGTGATATGGTCCTGGGTCGTCGCCGACATCGTTCTATGCTCCTTCGCGGGGCTTAATGTTGGTCACTGCCGTGCCTCTGCAACCGCCACCGTGCCAGGCTCGCCCGCCGCCGTGGGGGCCGCTAGCGCAGGAGGTGTGTTGGAGGCGAACTTGGTCTTTGCCGCGGCGATCCAGGTGGCGAAATCCTGGTCGGTCATCGCCTGCACCGCAATTGGCATGGCGCTATGGTTGGTGCCGCAGATCTGGTTGCACTCGCCGTAGTAGACGCCGGGATGGTCCACGCGGACCCAGGTCTCGATGGTGCGGCCGGGGATGGCGTAGCGCTGCACGCCAAGTGAGGGAATGAAGAAGCTGTGGATCACGTCCGCGCTGGTGGTCAGGATGCGGATGTTCTTGCCGGCCGGAACGACGACGCGGTTGTCCACCTCAAGCTGGCGGAGTTGCCCCTCCTTCAGCTCGTCAGCAGGGATCATGTAGCTGTCGAACTTCACGTCGCCGTTGTCGGGGTAGTTGTATTCCCAATACCACTGATGGCCGACAACCTTGATGGTCATGTCCGCCGCCTCGGTCCGGTCCTCGTAGTAGATCAGGCGGAACGACGGGATGGCGATGATCACGAGGATCAGCACCGGCAGCACGGTCCAGGCAACTTCCAGGGCGGTGTGATGGCTGACCCGGCTCGCCTTCGGGTTCTTCGACGCGCGGAACCGCCACATGCAGTAGCCGAGCAGCGACGCAACGAACACCGTCACCAGCGCCATCAGCCAGAGGATCAGGGAGTGCAGCCCCTCGATCCCGGCCTGCACGTTGCTCTGCGCCGGCTGGAAGCCGAGCTGCCAGTTCTTTGGTGACTGCGCCCAGGCCGGACCGGCGCCTGCCAGCCAAAGGCCGATAAATATGAGTGCTGCGGTCCGCAGCCGCTGAATACCCTGCATCTTTCCGTCCATTTCGCCTGCACCGTCCCGTCGCTGCCAACCCGGCGGCTCTGCCAGGGGAGGTATCGGAGGGGATGCGTGAGATCAAGCAGTTCGCCGTAGTTCCTAATTGGGCAGGCGCACCAGGGTGAAAAGGCCCAGGGGCGGAACGGACGAAAATTGAGCGCGTGCCAGGTCCTCGGGCGGCAGCAGGGCGTCGAAGGCGAAGTCCGGGTGCCAGCCCAGCTTGCGCGACGCTGGGGCCAGAGCGCGCTCGGCCCACCAGCGCGGGCCGCGCTCGGCGGCAAAGTGGTTCACGAACAGCAGGTGACCGCCGGGGCGCACGACGCGGCGCATCTCGGCCAGCAGCAGGCGGGGGTTGGGCACGACGGAGGCGACGAACATGGCGACAGCGATGTCGAACGAGCCTTCTTCGAGGCCGGTTGCCTCGGCGTCTACCTCCAGCAGCGCCTCCACGTTGGCCAGGCCGTCGGAGGCCACGCGGGAGCGGGCGAAGGCCAGCATCTCCTTCGACAGGTCGATGCCGGTGATGCGCTTGGCGCTGCTATAGTGCGGCAGGGCCAGGCCGGTGCCGACGCCGACCTCTAGCACGTGTACCCCCGGCAGGGTGTTCACGGCCTCCACCGCGCGGCGGCGGCCGAAGGCGGACACGCCGCCGAACACCAGGTCATATACGCCAGCCCATCGCCGGTAGGCGGCCCGCACTGAGTCGGCGTCCAGCGTCGTGTGACGTTGGCGGGGGAGCGCGGGATTAAGTGGAGTTGTCATGCTGGCCAACCCCTAGCCCCGGGGCGGCTGGGGATCAAGGGCCGCCAGGCCGTATGCCGGTGACCTGAGGACGTGATTGCCGGGGGCATGCCGTCATAGCGAGCCACGCTTGCGGCGCGGCAATCCATAGGAGCAAGCGCGGTCCGTACAGCTTCTGGATTGCCGCGCCGAAGCCGGCTCACAATGACGGCAGGGTCTCAGACGGAGCCGGTCACAATCAACGGCGGTCAAGATCAAGCGGCGTCTTCCCGACGATCCCGGACCTTCACGTAAGCCAGGGCGGCGTGCTCGGCGCAATACGGCTTGTTGGTCAACGCCCCGGCATCGCAGAACCGGAAGCTCGGCGTGCCGGGATCACCAATTGGCCAGCAGCAGGTCGAGACCCGGCTGCTCGGACGCGGCGGCGCGACCGCACGCAACTGGACCTGCGGGCGTGCCGCGGGACGAGCGACCGGCTCGGCTGCAACGGCCGCCGCGATGGCCGGCGCGACGGGCAGGGTCGGGCCGACGGTGCGCTTGGCCTGCGCGCGACGGGGCACATGGCCCTCCGTCGTCGCCCAGCGGATCGGCGAGGGCCGCGCCGGCAAGTCCAGCCGGTGCGCCTTGCCGACCACCGCATTCTTGGTGACACCCATGCGGCGGCCGATTTCGGCGGTGGAATGGCCCTCATCCCACAAGGCTCTTAGGCGAAGGATCGTCTCGTCGTTCCAGTCCATTCCGGCCCTCCTTGCGCGTTGCGAACGAAGGAAGGCTAGGCGGGGTCCGTGTGCAAAAGATACCCGGGTTATCCCCAGACCCACATTATCTTGTGGACAACACCACTAAAACAACAAGCCCTTGCGTAGCATCCCATGCACGCCCTTCTCGCCGTTCACCGTCTGCGTGACGTGAAAGTCCACTGCTAACGAGCAGAACTGATAGGCTTCGTCGGGCGACAGGTTGGACCTTGCCGTGATGAAGGCGATCATCTCGCGCAATGCCTGCTTCATCGCCAGGTCCAGGTCCTCGTTCATGCCCATCGAAATGTAATGGGTCGGCGACTCGGCCCTGGGGTGGCGCAAGGGGGCCGACTCGGCGGCCTTGTGCAGGACCAGGGTGAAGGTGCCGGTCAGGCACGTCTCCAGCGCGTTGATGCAGACCTCGCCGTCGCCCTGCACGCCATGGCCGTCACCGGCGGAGAAGTTGGCGCCGGGGACCCAGACCGGCAGGAACAGGGTGCTGCCTGCGCCGACCTCCTTGTTGTCCAGGTTGCCGCCGTGCTCGCGCGGCTCCTTGGTGCTGATCGCGCCATAGGCCGGCGGCGGCGCCACGCCCATCACGCCGAAGAACGGCGATAGCGGCAGCACCGTGCCCCAGGGCAGGCGGCAGGTCTTCGCTGCGCGGTCCACGGCGATGTGGCTGAGGAAGCGGTGCGGGAAATCCTCCGGCAGGGTGCCGGCCAAGGGGCGGTGGCCGCAGAAGCCCCAATCCGCGCCAAGCTCGATGGCGTCGATGCGGACCTCCAGCGTGTCGCCCGGCTCGGCCCCGGTGACGGCGACGGGGCCCGTCAGGATGTGCGGACCCAGGCGCGGCGGGTTGGCGGCGTGGATCGCTTCCAGGGCGGGCGGGATGTGGAAGCCAAGGCTGGCGGGCGGCAGGACATCCGGGGCGCCGGACACGCATTCCAAGGTGACGGTGTCGCCACTCTCGACGGTCAGCACCGGCGCATACTCGGCGCTGAAGGTGCCCCAGCGGACGGTGTCTGGGGTGGCGGGAACGCGATGGTGGGGCATGGAGAACTCCGGCAAATGTTTGCCGAGTGTCCCCGCCTGGCCTACGCCGTCAAGCTGAATGGCCGGCCTGCCGTACGCAGGCCGGCAACGATGGGACGCAATGGAAGGCCCAGGCCGACAACTGCGCCAGTCAGCGGCCGTCAGCCGTGGCGGGTGGCCGTCGTCTCGCGCACGGTGCTGGTGGTTGCCGGGCCGGGGATGGTGCCGGCCGGACGCTCGACGGCGCTGGCCTCCATGGACGCGTCGCCGTCCTCCGCCATGTTCTTCTTGAACGACTTGATGCCCTTGGCGAAGTCGCCCATCAGCCCGCTGATCTTGTTGCCGCCGCCGAACAGCACGAGGATGACGGCCAGCACGATCAGCCAATGCCAGATGCTCAAGCTACCCATGAATTCCTCCATGCCGGGCCGAACCCGGCGAGCCTACAGGCGGGTTGCCCCGCTGTCCGAACCTCACATGGCGCGCGGCGCGGCGGCTTGCAAGCGGATTACCGAGGGGCTAGCCCTGCCGCCAAGTCCGGGCGAGCCGGGCCGGAGGGAGTGACGAACCCGTGGGGTGGGCTAGGCCGCTGCGCTAGCGAGACTAGGACAGCGCCCATACCACCCCGGCCGCCGCGGTGCCGCCCAGGATGGCCAAGGCCAGGTTGCGCGTCGCCAGCATCGTCCCGGCGGTCGCGGCGGCCCCCACCCATTGCTGCAGGCCACCGTCCACCAGGGCTGGCACGACGTAGCTGACGAACAAGGTGCCGGGGATGTAGCCCAGCATGGCCCGCACCACCGGCGGCGGGCTGATGGCGCGGAACAGCAGGTAGCCGCCGGCCCGGGTCAGGTAGGTCGCCAGCGCCATCGCGCCGATGGCGGCCAGCACCCAGGGGTCCAGCGTCATGCCGGCCTGCGACGGTCACGCCAGACGCCGGCCGCGCTGCCGGCCAGCGCGCCGCCGACGACATACCAGGACGTGCCCGGCAGCAACCGCGCCAGCCCCGTCGCCACCGCAGCCGCCGCCACCCATGGCAGCAGGTCCACCCTGCCGCGCCACATCGCCGCCAGGATCGCCACGAACACCGCCAGTGCCGTGAAGAACAACGGGTGCCCGGCCGGCGGACGCATCGTCGTGCCCAGCAGGTGCCCGGCCGCGGTGCCCAGTACCCAAACCACCCACATCAGCGCGCCCGACCCGAACAGGAAACCGGCATCCCCCCGTCCCGCCTGCATCTGCGTCACCGACATCGCCCAGTTCTGGTCCGCCATCACGAACAGGCTGCCCCAGAGCCGCCAGCCCCGCAGCCGGTCCAGCCACGGCCCCAGCACCGGCCCCATCAACGCCAGGCGCAGGTTGACCACGAACGCGGCGAACGCTGCCGCGAGCACCGGCGCCGGCGTGCTCCAATGGCTCAGCGCCAGCAGTTGCGCCGACCCGGCGTAGCAGAGGGCGCTCATCAGCGTGGCCTCCAGCAGGGACAGCCCCCGCCCCTGCGCCGCCACGCCGCACACCAGCGCGAACGGCAGCACCGCGACCTGCACCGGCAGGCTGCGCCGCGCGCCGTCCAGCACGGCGGCGCGGGAGAACCGGGGACGGGTGCGCGACACCTAGCCCTGCTTCAGCCGGATCACCGCGGCTTCCGCCTCCTCGCGGTCCATGCGCAGCGCCTGCTGCGCCACGGGCTGCGGGAAGCCGGCGCGGGCCAGGGCGCCGATCTCCTTGCGCCTGGTGTCCTCGATCGGCACGTCGGTGTCGCGGTCGGTGCGGAACGGCCCCAGGCGGCGGCGGCGGGCGTAGGCCAGGGCGGCGGCCAGCTCGGTGTCGGCCTCTGGCAGGGCGGCGCGGGCGACCTCCTGCGGCACGCCCTTGGCGGAGAGGTGCGCGCTGATGGCCCGGCGGGAGCGGCCGGCACGGGTCAGGCTGCGGGCGCGGCCGGCGGCGAAGGCGGTGTCGTCCACCACGCCGGACTGCACCAGGGCGCGGGCGACCTCCCGGGCGGCGAGGCGGGACGGCGCGGTGTCCGGCTCCGTGCCGGGTTCGGTGCTCTCCGCGGCGGCGCGGCGGGCCCAGCGGCCAATGCGGCGGTCCAGCACGCGGACCAGCCCGGCCTCGCTCGCGCTGAACTTGGCCAGGTGGGCCAGGGCGGCCTCGTGCAGCTTGGCGCGGGTCGGCGCCGGGCCGGCCGGGCGGTCGGCGCGGGAGGGACGGGATTTTGCGCCGCCGGGCGCATCGTCGGTTGGCTTCGCCATGCCGCAAGGATGACACGCCCGGCCCCGGACCGGAACCCGGCCCGCGTTCCCGACATTCCTGCCGCCGAACGGCACCATTGCGTTGACTTCCCAACAGCGTCCATCCCATCTTCCCCGCTTCCCCGGCGCCCGCGATGGGTCGCGTAAGCGCAACGCCCGGGGGAAAGTAGCCCAGAGGTGTAAGGACCGAAGATGATTGCCGCCCTGATGCCGACGTACAACCGCACCGACCTCGCCTTTGAGCGGGGGGACGGCGCATGGCTGTTCACGACGGACGGGCGACGATTCCTGGATTACGGCTCCGGCATCGCCACCAGCAGCCTCGGCCATGCCCATCCGCACCTGGTACGGGCCATCGCCGAGCAGGCGGGCCGGGTGATGCACACCAGCAACCTCTACCGCGTGCCCGGCGCCGAGCGCCTGGCCGCGCGCTTCGTCGAGGCGACGTTCGCCGACAGCGTGTTCTTCTGCAACTCGGGTGCCGAGGCGAACGAGGGCCTGGTGAAGATGATGCGCCGGGCCATGCACGAGACCGGCCGTGGCGAGCGGTACCGGGTGATCTGCTTCGACGGCGCGTTTCATGGCCGCACGCTGGCGATGCTGGCCGCGACCGGGAACAAGAAGTACCTGGCCGGGTTCGGGCCGGAGGTCGATGGCTTCGACCATGTGCCGTTCAACAACATGAACGCGCTGCGCGACGCCATCGGCCCGCAGACCGCCGGGGTGCTGATCGAGCCGGTGCAGGGCGAGGGCGGCATTCGCCCGGCGCCGCTGGATTTCCTGCGCGACCTGCGCGCCACCTGCGACGAGTTCGGCCTCATCCTGGGCCTGGACGAGGTGCAGTGCGGCATGGGGCGCACGGGGAAGCTGTTCGCGCATGAGTGGGCGGGCATCGAGCCGGACGTCATGAGCATCGCCAAGGGCATCGCCGGCGGCTTCCCGATGGGGGCCGTGCTGGCGAAGGAGTGGGTGGCGAAGTACCTGATCGCCGGCACCCATGGCACGACGTTTGGCGGCAACCCCTTGGCGTGCGCGGCGGCGAACGCGGTGCTGGACGTGGTGCTGGCGCCGGGCTTCCTGGCCGAGGTGGACCGCAAGGCCCGCCGGCTGTGGTTCGCGCTGGAGCAGGTCGTGGCGGAGAACCCGTCCGTGCTGCAGGACGTGCGCGGCGCCGGGCTGATACTGGGGCTGAAGGCGGTGGTGCCGAATGGCGACCTGCAGGCGGCGTTCATGGCGGAGGGCCTGCTGACGGTCGCCGCCGGGGACAACGTGGTGCGCCTGGTGCCGCCGCTCGTGCTGACCGACGCCGACGTGGACACCGCGGTGGAGATGATCCGCCGCGGTGCGCGCCGCTGCCTGCCAACGCCCATGGCAGCCGCGGCGAAATGAGCGGGGCGCTCCGCCGGTCTGCGGCGACCACGCTGGTTGGGGAGGGTGGCGCCCCTCCCCGGCACTTCCTCGACCTGCGCGACTTCGACGGCGGGACGCTGCGGCAGATGCTGGACGTGGCGGGCGGTTACAAGGACGCCGGGAAGCACTCGTCGCGCCCGTTCACCGGCAAGACGCTGGCGATGATCTTCGAGAAGCCGAGCACCCGCACCCGCGTCAGCTTCGAGGTGGCGATGCGGCAGTTGGGCGGCGACGTGATCACCCTGTCGGCGGATGACATGCAGATCGGGCGCGGCGAGACGGTGGCGGATACCGCCCGCGTGCTGTCCCGCTACGTGGATGCGATTATGCTGCGGACCAGCAGCGCCGCCAAGCTGCACGAGATGGCCGAGCACGCGACGGTTCCCGTGATCAACGGCCTGACCGACCGCAGCCATCCCTGCCAGTTGATGGCCGATGTGATGACGTTCGAGCAGCACCGCGGCCCCATCGCCGGCCGGGTGGTGGCGTGGTGCGGCGACGGCAACAACGTCGCGTGCAGTTGGATCGAGGCGGCGGTGCGGTTCGGCTTCACGCTCCGCATCGCCACGCCGGAGCTGCGCCGGCCGCCGCAGCACCTCTTGGATTGGGCGCGGGCGCAGGGTGCTCGGATCGAGGTGACGGACGACCCAGCGGAGGCGGTGCGGGACGCCGCCTGCGTGGTTACGGACTGCTGGGTCAGCATGGCGGACGACCCGAACGAGCGGCGGCACAACCTGCTGGCGCCGTACTGCGTTACCCCGGCCCTGATGGCGCAGGCTGCACCGGATGCGATCTTCATGCATTGCCTGCCGGCGCACCGGGGTGAGGAGGTCATGGCGGAGGTCATCGACGGCCCGCAATCCGTGGTGTTCGACGGAGCGGAGAACCGGCTGCACGCGCAGAAGGGCATCCTGGCTTGGTCATTGGGGGCGGCACGATGAGGGGCATTGCGTCGTGACGACAATGGAAGGCATTGCGTCGTGATGACAATGGAAGGCATTGCATCGTGACGGAGGAGATTGCGGCGACGCCGGGCTGGGTGGATGAGCGGCTAGACGAGCTGTTTGCCAAGCTGCCGCAAGGGGGGGCGGTCGCGGCAGCCCGCGAGCAGTACTTGGACTGCCTGGCAGGCGACAAGGCACCGGCTACGCCCTCTGACATGCTGGGCGAGGAGTTCGTAAGCTGCCGTGCAAGGTTGAACGCAGCCCTGCAAGCCGCAGGCGTGGATACGGCGGCGCGCGCGCAACTGGGCAGCGCGTTGCAGGCGCTTGAGGCGGAGATTGGCGAGGACAGCTAATGCCAGCAGCAGGGCTGGGCTGACTTATTGTACCACTGGGATAGTGCGGCACTATGGAGCAACTGCCCCTAGCCAAAAAGTCGTATTGATAGCAATATGTTATGAAGCGCACCGGCACTCCATTTTGGGGCGGTGGTCGGTTCGACTTCTGCATCCGACCCATAGCGGACACTTTTGGGCAGTCCATGTCGCATACACCCCATTGTGGGAGATGCGTGGGATACCGCTGAGGTGGTTGCGACGGCACCTGAATTCTGGTTCGCTCAGACCCTCACTCCGGACAGCAATTTGTTGAAAGGTAACTGCCACGGGCAGTCGAATGAAATCACTTCGGACGATTTGGCACATACTGCGCGTTCCAGCGGCTCTCATCGGCGTTTTGGCTGTTGCCACGTGCGGTGATAGAGGCCCTCCTCTGCTACAACACGTTACCGCCGCAAGCGGGTGGGTTGGGGCTTGCCCTCCTGAGAACGATATGGAAGCGAAAGGGCAAGCAAAAGGGCTTGCCCTTTCGCCTGAACTGAATAGTTGGTTGAAGCAGCAGTTCCCGCCAGGTTCTCGAGAAGATGGTCTCGTTCGGACACTCGTTGCCCAGAAATTCGGGTCGTTCACGACATGTGAACATAGACAGTCTATTAGAATATCGACGTTTAACGGATATGCTGGAGGGATTTTTAATACATGGGCTGCTGTATATTGGGAGGTAGATGACGCGCGGAACATTGTTTGGACCAAGGGATTCGTTGCATTTGATGGCTTGTAGGGTCTAGGGCCAAATTTTTCAGGCTGTCTAAGACATCGACAACATTGCACTCTGCTCGTTGCGGTTTGGCGTGGAAAGGTAGGATGTAGTCTGCGGCGAATAAGTGGATATCGTGGTTTGCAAGGGGGTCGCAGCGGGCGACCTCACAGATTTCATTATGGCTTCCAACTTTGTCCCCAACCCTAAGCAGGCTTCCTCGGCCCTACGCACGAATGGTAATGTCGGGTCATCTTTGACGTAAGCTGGATGGTCATCATGTCGGGTCGGTCCTCCTTGGTTGCGACGGTTGAGCAGAAGGCGGCGTTG